>Ga0116175_1001074_pt1 | contig 17990 bp, 12 predicted proteins | sample AD_UKC125_MetaG_FD_89802 | JGI IMG/M metagenome (GOLD analysis project Ga0116175, IMG submission 89802) | Active sludge microbial communities of municipal wastewater-treating anaerobic digesters from USA - AD_UKC125_MetaG | ecosystem: Engineered > Bioreactor > Anaerobic > Digestate | place: USA... | reverse complement strand
TTCGCCAAGAACCTGCCCGACCCCGCCGTCGATCGTGACGCCTGGTTGGCCGAGGGCAAGGGTGCCTACCAGTGGTTCATCTCCGGACTCATCGACCTCACCGACAACCGGGTCGGCGACGGCATCGTGCCGCCGGTCGACGTGGTGCGGCACGACCCCGACGACTCCTACCTCGTCGTCGCGGCCGACAAGGGCACGGCGACCTTCTCGGACATCGCCAACGCCAAGGCTCAGGACTACGGCTTCTGGCTCGACGACGCCTTCGCCTCCGGTGGGTCGGTCGGCTACGACCACAAGGGCATGGGCATCACCGCCCGTGGCGCCTGGGAGTCGGTCAAGCGCCACTTCCGCGAGATGGGCATCGACACCCAGACCCAAGACTTCACCTGCGTCGGCATCGGTGACATGAGCGGTGACGTCTTCGGTAACGGGATGCTCTGCTCCGAGCACATCCGGCTGGTCGCGGCGTTCGACCACCGGCATGTGTTCATCGACCCGCACCCCGACGCCGCGACCTCGTATGCCGAGCGGCGCCGCTTGTTCGACCTGCCCCGATCGTCGTGGGCCGACTACGACTCCGCGCTCATCTCTGCTGGTGGCGGCGTCTTCGCCCGCTCGGCCAAGTCCGTGGCCATCACCCCGGAGATGATCGCGGTGCTCGGGCTACCGGCCGACACGACGAGCATGACTCCGGCAGACCTCATCAACGCCGTTCTCAAGGCCCCCGTCGACCTGCTGTGGAACGGTGGCATCGGCACCTACGTCAAGGCGTCGTCCGAGGGCAACGCTGCCGCCGGCGACCGCGCCAACGATGCGGTGCGCGTCGACGGCGGTCAGTTGCGGGTCAAGGTCGTCGGCGAAGGCGGCAACCTCGGCTTCACACAGTTGGGCCGAATCGAGGCCGCCAACAAGGGAGTTCGACTCAACACCGACGCCATCGACAACTCCGCGGGCGTCGACACCAGCGACCATGAGGTCAACATCAAGATCCTGCTGGGGCGGCTGTTGCGTGAGGGCGACATCACCCTCAAGCAGCGCAACACGGTGCTCGCGTCGATGACCGACGAGGTCGCCCATCAGGTTTTGCGCGACAACTACGAGCAGAACGTCCTGCTGGGCAACGCCCGCGCTCAGGCCTACGAGATGGCGCCGGTGCACCAGCGCCTCATCAACCACCTGGAAAACCACGCCGACCTCGACCGTGGCCTGGAGTTCCTCCCCAGCGACGCCGAGATCGGTGGCCGGCTGGCCAATGGCAAGGGGCTGTCCTCACCCGAACTCGCCGTCGTCGTCGCCTATACCAAGCTCGACCTCAAGGCCAAGGTCCTGGCCTCGACCGTGCCGGACGACCCGTGGTTCGAGGGGACGTTGGCGCAGTACTTCCCGACCCGCATCCAGCAGGAATACTCCGACGGCCTGGACAAGCACCCGTTGCGGCGCGAGATCATCACCAACGCCGTGGTCAACAACATGGTCAACCGGGCGGGCACGACCTTCGCCTTCCGGGCGGCCGAGGAGACGGGCGCCGACCCCGCCCAGATCACGCGTGCCTATGTCATCACCCGGGAGATCTTCGGGCTGGCCGACTATCTCGCCACGGTCGAGTCGCTGGACAACCGGGTGACGACCGACGCGCAGACGACCCTCTACCTGGAGTTGCGCCGCCTGCTCGACCGGGCAACCCGGTGGTTCCTCTCCACCCGGTCTGGCGAGTTGGACGTCGCGGCCGAGATCGCGCTCTTCCAGGAGCCGATCGCGCAGTATGCCGCGTTGGTCCCGCAGGTGCTGCAAGGATCGGAACGGCGCCGGCTCGAGCGGCGCGCCAAGGAACTTGTCGAAGGTGGCACGCCAGAGGCGCTCGCCATGCGCGCGGCAGCGCTGCTGGATGTCTTCTCGTTGTTGGACATCGTCCGGATCGCGCACGACACCGACACGCCCATCGAGGACACTCTCCGGGTCTACTACCACGCGTCCGAGCGTTTCGGCATCGACGACATGCTCTTCCGGGTGTCGCAGCTGCCGCGGGAAGACCGTTGGGACGCCTTGGCTCGCGGAGCGCTGCGCGACGACCTGTATGCCGTGCTCGACGGCATCACGCGTGGGGTGCTGGCGACGAGCAATCCGAGGAACGATGCGCGGACCCGGTTCGGGGAGTGGACCACGGCCAATGCCGAGGCGCTGGACCGGGCTCGCTCGGGGTTGCGGGCCATCCTGCGGTTGGAGAATCCCAACATCGCCGCGCTGTCGGTGGCGCTGCGGACCCTCCGGGCATTCGTGCGCAGCTCTGCGACGGAGTAGTGACCACAGGGCGCCGCAGGACTGCGGATGCCCCGGCAGGTGTCGGCACGGTTAGGCTCTGGCCGTGCCGACCCTCGCCGAACTCGTCCGCGAGCATGCTGCGCTGACCCCGGCCGAGGAGGACTGGGTCCGGCTCGTCGTATCGGATTGGCAGTTGGTTTCCGACCTGTCCTTTGCCGACCTCGTCCTCTGGGTGCGCATCGATGCCGAGTCCTGGCATGCCGTCGCCCACGTGCGGCCCACGACCGGCCAGACCGTGCACGTCAAAGACCAGGTGGGAGCCCGGGCATCGGTCCGGCGAGCCAAGATGCTCCAGGAGAGCTACATCACCCAGCGGGTGCTGCGCGATCGAGACACCGAGTGGTCCGAGGACCAGCCGGTGCGCGAGGAGTCCATCCCCGTGGTGCGCAACGGCCGAGCGCTGGCCGTCATCACCCGGCATACCAATCTGGCGATGATGCGCACCCCTAGCCGGCTGGAGTTGACCTATCTCGCGACCGCCGACTCGCTGCTGCGCATGCTCTCGACCGGAGACTTCCCGCACCCGGGCGCCCCGACGGGGCTGCGTCGCGGGGCACCGCGGGTCGGTGATGGCGTGATCCGGTTGGATGTCGACGGGCAGATCACCTACGCCAGCCCGAACGCGGTGTCGGCCCTGCACCGGATCGGCCATCTCGGGGAAATCCTCGGCGCCTCGCTCGCCCAGGTCGTCACCTCAGTACTGCGCGACACCTCGCCGGTCGACGAGGGGATGCCGCTCGTGCTCACCGGGCGCCAACCGTGGCGCACCGAGGTGAGCAACGCCGGGGCGGTGATCTCGATGCGGGCCATCCCGCTCACCGAGCTGGGACAGCGGGTCGGCGCGATCCTGCTCGTGCGCGATATCAGCGAATTGCGGCGCCGCGAGCAGGAGTTGATGACCAAGGACGCGACGATCCGCGAGATCCATCACCGAGTCAAGAACAACCTGCAGTCCGTGGCAGCACTGTTGCGCCTGCAGGCTCGGCGGATGCCCGACGGCCAGGGCCGAGCGGCGCTGGCCGAGGCGGTCCGCCGAGTGGGCACCATCGCGCTGGTCCACGAAACACTCAGCCGTGGGCTGGACGAGACGGTGGAGTTCGACGAGGTCGCCGACCGGGCAGTTCGCGCTGTCGTGGAGGTCACCACCCACAGCGGCGCCGTCGACGCGGCACGGGTGGGGTCCTTCGGACGGGTCCGCGCCGAGGACGCCACGGCGCTGGCGATGATCGTCAGTGAGCTGGTCCAGAACGCCGTCGAACATGGGGTCGGCAGCACCGGCGGCACGGTCCGCGTGGATGCCCGGCGCAAGCCGAGCCGTGACGGGGACGACGTCCTCACGGTCACGGTCAGTGACGACGGCGCGGGGCTACCCGGTGGGAAGCTGCCGACCGGGAGAACCCTCGCCGGGTCGGGTCTGGGCACCCAGATCGTCCAGTCACTGGTGCAGGATCTGCGGGGAAAGATCAGTTGGTCCAGCCCCCAACCAGGCGGCACGGTCGTGAAGTTCACCGCACGACTGCGCCGTTTGCCCTCCACCTAGGAGGCCAAACGGCGCGACGACGATCGGTGAGGTCAGCCAGCCCGGCGCGCTCGCGCGTTACGGCGCTTGAGTGCGCGACGTTCGTCCTCGGACAGGCCACCCCACACACCGGCGTCTTGGCCGGATTCCAGAGCCCACTTGAGGCAGGTGTCGATGACTTCACAGCGACGGCAGACCGCCTTGGCTTCCTCGATCTGAAGGATGGCCGGGCCGGTGTTCCCGATCGGGAAGAACAGCTCGGGGTCTTCATCGAGGCAGGCAGCGCGGTCGCGCCAGTCCATGAGGATCGTGCTCCTTGGTCGAGGTCGTGCGTCAGTGGGCAAGGCCCGGCTCTTGGCCGGAGGTGAAGCCGGTCGTGCCGATGACGTGTCCTGATACCGATATTGCGGCCGTGCGCGATCCATCACAACCCCACCCCCAATGCAGACTCAAATGTGGCACTCGCCTGGCACTCACGTCCTTCGGAGGCCAACCGTCCTATATTGGCCCATGCGGGCACGCCAAGGCAACGGGACATGCATCACGTTTGTTCCCGAGCCGATCAAACCCGGGGATCGCCGGTGACCCGGGGGTGACAATACGCCTGGTCACGGGTGGGACGTAGGATCGCGGGCGTGACCTCAGCCTCATCATCAGTTGCACCCAGCACGGCCCGGCGCACCGCGGCGCTCGTCTGCGCGGTTGAGGCCCTGGTCATGGGGGTGTTCGGGGTCTACGCCCTGGTGCGATTGGCCGGTGGGGGGCTGGACGACCCGATGCGGGTGTTCACTGAGGGCGTTCTGGTGTTGCTGTTCGCTGCCGGGGCGGCGCTGCTGGCCAAGCTCTGGCTGGGCACCTCCGGTTGGCCGGGCACCCCCACGGTGGTCTGGCATGTGCTGCTCATCCCGGTGGCGTGGGGCATGTGGGAATCCCGTCAGTACCTCATCTGCGCTGCCCTGATCCTGGCGATCGTTGCGTCGATCTGGGCTGCCGTCACGGCCGGCGCGGAGGCCACGGCCGCCGCCGCGGGATCAGCCGCAGCCGACCGCTCCGAAGACGGTGAGCTCAGCTGACCTGCAGCCAGGCGCCCCAGCCGCCGTGCAGGACCAGCCACGCGAGCAGCCCGTAGCCGGCCTGGCCCGGGTGCACGCCATCGCCGGTCGCGAGATCGGTCTGCCACTGGTCGTGGCCGACGAGTGGGGCGAAACAGTCGACATAGGGCACTCCGCGCCGTGAGCACACGTCGGACTGGGCCTGGACGAGCACCCGGATCCGCTCGTTGAGCTCTGGGTCGCCGGCTGGGGGCACCCCGACGACGAAGGGGCTGATCCCACTGGAGGTGGCCTCGTCGATGACGTTGGCGAGGTTGAGCCGTGAGCGGGCCGTCGACAGCCCGTGCCGGATGTCGTTGTGGCCCACCGAGACGACCAGCCGGCGTTCGTGGCGCTCGGACCAGCGCGGCATACACTCCGCGCGCCAGCGAGCCACGACGTCACCGGAGTCCTGCCCGCGCACCCCGAGGTTGTATGCCGTGAGGTCGAGGTCCGCATGCTGGCTGCGGTGGACGACGCGTCCGACCCAGCCCAACGCCTTGGGATCGCCGTAGCCGGCGGTGAACGAATCGCCGACGAAGCACAGGCCCACGTCGCGCCGGCCGTCCTCGTCGATGCTGAAGGAGGCGCTCGGGGTGAACTCCGGGCCGAGGTTGCCGTCCGTGGCACTGGGCCAGGCCGGTCCCGCGCCCGCTGCGTGGGAATCCACGGTCACTCCTTCTCGTGAGGCTGGTCGAGCGGGTGGGACTCGTCGAGCTCGCCGTCATCGTCGGCCGCGTCCCAGCCCTCATCGTCGTCCAGCCGCGCCAGCCAGGTGGCCAGCCGATCGATGGCTGTCTCGAACTCCGGGTGCTCGTCGACGAAAGTCCGCAGGGCGTCGGCGAGCCGCTCCATGCTCATCACATCCTCGCCGCGGCGGCTGGCCAACTCCTCGATGCCTCGATCAGTGAAGTACACGCTTGGGAGGCTACCGCGACAGGTATGCCGTGCGGTCCACCCGGGTGGGTGAGCCGCACGGCATACCTGCTCGTGCTTGGTGGGTCAGCGGGCGAAGGCGCGCTCGAGCAGGTCGGCCTGCTCGATCTCGTGCATCTTGTGCGAGCCGGTGGCCGGGGAGGCCGACGCGGCGCGGCACACGACCCGCAATCCCCGGGTCTCGCCCTGGGCGGCGAGCAACTCGGGGAGGTTGAGTGCCATGAACGGCCAGGCGCCCTGGTTCTGCGGCTCGTCTTGCACCCAGACGATCTCGGCGTTGGGGTAGGCGCGCAAGGCGGCCGCGATCTCCTGGGCCGGGATCGGCGCCAGTTGCTCGACGCGCAGGATCACCGTCTGGGTGTCCTCGCGCTTGGCGCGAGCGGCCTCGAGCTCCCACACCACCTTGCCCGAGCAGAGGATGACCCGGGTCACCGCCTGGCTGTCGAGAGTCGCCGTGTCCGGCAGGACCGGCCGGAAGCCGCCCGTCGTGAACTCCTCGGGCATCGAGGACGCGGCCTTGAGCCGCAGCATCGACTTCGGGGTGAAGACGATGAGCGGGCGACGCGGCCGGGCGTAGGCCTGGCGACGCAGCAGGTGGAAGTGCGAGGCAGGCGTCGAGGGGTAGGCGATCGTCATGTTGTCCTGCGCCCACAGCTGCAGGTAGCGCTCGATGCGGGCCGAGGAGTGGTCGGGTCCTTGTCCTTCGTAGCCGTGGGGGAGCAGCAGGACAACCGACGAGCGCTGACCCCACTTCTGCTCGGAGGAGGAGATGAACTCGTCGACGATCGTCTGGGCGCCGTTGGCGAAGTCACCGAACTGCGCCTCCCAGAGCACGAGGGCGTCGGGCCGCTCGACGGAGTAGCCGTATTCGAAGCCCATCCCGGCGTATTCGGACAGCAGCGAGTCGTAGACCCAGAACTTGGCCTGATCCGGCGAGAGGTAGAGGTAAGGGGTCCAGTCCTCGGCGCTGTGCTTGTCGATGAGGACGGCATGACGCTGCACGAAGGTGCCGCGGCGGCTGTCCTGACCGGTGAGCCGCACCGGCGTCTGCTCCATGAGCAGCGAGCCGAACGCGAGCAATTCGCCCATGCCCCAGTCGATCCCGCCTTCCCGAACCATTGCCACGCGCCGGTCGAGCAGGGCCTTGAGCTTGGGGTGGACCGTGAAGCCCTCCGGAGCCTTGCCCCAGGCGTCGCCCAGGTGCAGCAGCATCTCCTGGGAGATGCCGGTGTGGTAGGGGTCGCGGTGTCGACTGGCGTCGTCCTGCACCTGCGCGGTCGGCTTCTCCAGGCCGTGGCTCTTGCCGGCATCGCTTGCGGCGGCGTGGGTGGTCGCCTCGCGAGTCTCCAAGAAGACCCGCTCCAACTGCTGCTGGTAGTCGCGCAACGCGGCTTCGGCGTCTTCGACCGAGATGTCTCCCCGGCCGATGAGCGACTCGGTGTAGAGCTTGCGGACCGAACGCTTGGCCTCGATGAGGTTGTACATCAGCGGCTGGGTCATCGACGGGTCGTCGCCCTCGTTGTGGCCCCGGCGCCGGTAGCAGATCATGTCGACGACGACGTCCTTGTGGAAGCGCTGGCGGAACTCGAAGGCCAGCTCGGCCACTCGCACGACCGCTTCGGGGTCGTCACCGTTGACGTGGAAGATCGGTGCCTGGATCATCCGCGCGACGTCGGTGGAGTAGACGGACGAGCGCGAGGAGGACGGCGCCGTGGTGAAGCCCACCTGGTTGTTGACGATGATGTGGATAGTGCCGCCGGTGCGGTAACCGCGCAGCTGCGACTGCTGCAGGGTCTCGGCCACGACGCCCTGACCGGCGAAGGCCGCATCCCCGTGCATGAGGATCGGCAGCACCGTGAAGGCCTCGCCACCGAGGTTGAGCCGGTCCTGCTTGGCGCGGACGATGCCGGTGAGCACCGGGTCGACAGCCTCCAGGTGGGAGGGGTTGGCCGCGAGGTAGACCCGGGTCTGCGAGCCGTCCTCGCTGGTGAAGGTGCCCTCGGTGCCGAGGTGATACTTCACGTCACCCGAGCCCTGCACCGACGTGGGGTCCTGCTTGCCCTCGAACTCGCGGAAGATCTGCCCGTAGGACTTGCCGGCGATATTGGCCAGCACGTTGAGCCGACCGCGGTGCGGCATGCCGATGCAGACCTCGTCGAGGCGCTCTTCGGCGGCGCGGGACAAGATGCGGTCCAGCAGCGCGATGGCGGACTCGCCGCCCTCGAGGGAGAAGCGCTTCTGTCCGACGAACTTGGTCTGCAGGAAGGTCTCGAACGCCTCTGCGGCGTTGAGCCGCCGCAGGATGCGCATCTGCTCGTCGCGGCTGGGCTTGGGGTGGCCGCCCTCGACCTGGTCCTGGATCCACTGGCGCTCTTCGGGGTCCTGGATGTGCATGTACTCGATGCCCACGGTGCGGCAGTACGAGTCGCGCAGGATGCCGAGGATCTGGCGCAGCTTGAGGAATGGTGCACCGCCGAAACCGCCGGTGGCGAAGTGCCGGTCGAGGTCCCACAGGGTCAGGCCGTGCGAGGTGACGTCGAGGTCGGGGTGGCGCCGCTGGCGATATTCCAGCGGGTCGGTGTCGGCCATGAGGTGGCCGCGGACCCGATAGGCGTGGATGAGCTCCTGGACCCGGGCGACCTTGTTGATGTCGTCGTCGTGGCTTGCGGAGATGTCCTGCACCCAGCGCACCGGCTCGTAGGGGATGCGCAGCGAGGCGAAGATCTCGTCGTAGAAGCCGTCTTCGCCGAGCAACAGGTGGTGGACGATCCGCAGGAAGTCCCCGGATTGAGCGCCCTGGATGATGCGGTGGTCGTAGGTCGAGGTGAGCGTGAGGATCTTGCTCACCGCATTGCGGTTGAGGGTGTCGTTGGACGCGCCCTGCCACTCGGCGGGGTATTCCATGGCGCCGACCCCGATGATCGCGCCCTGACCCTGCATGAGGCGCGGCACCGAGTGGACCGTGCCGATGGTGCCGGGGTTGGTCAGCGAGATCGTCGTCCCGGCGAAGTCCTCGACGGCGAGCTTGCCGTTGCGCGCCTTCTTGACCATCTCCTCGTATGCCGTCCAGAAGGCCACGAAGTCCATCGTCTCGGCGGACTTGATCGAGGGGACGAGCAACTGGCGAGTGCCGTCGGGCTTGGCCAGATCGATCGCGAGGCCGAGGTTGACGTGAGCCGGCTCGACGACGAGCGGCTTGCCGTCGAGTTCGGCGTAGGACTGGTTCATCGCCGGCAGGATGCCCAGGGCCTTGACCAGGGCGTAGCCGATGATGTGCGTGAAGGACACCTTGCCGCCGCGCGAGCGGGCCAGATGGTTGTTGATGACGACTCGGTTGTCGATGAGCAGCTTCGCCGGCACCGAGCGGACCGACGTGGCGGTCGGCACGTCGAGGGATGCCTGCATGTTGGCGACGACCCGCGCAGCAGGGCCGCGCAGTGGGCGGGTCTGGCTCTCGCTCGGAGGCGGCGGCGCGGCGGGAGCGGGAATGTCACGGGGGGTCGGGGCCAGCGCCGGGGCACCGGGCTTCGCAGCCGGACGCACTGCCGGCTCGGCGGGAGCCGCGGTGACAGGGGTCGGGGCGGGTACAGCGGTCCTCGGGGGTGCAGCCGCGACGGGCTGGGCCGGTGCGGGAGCAGCCGGCGCAGGAGCCGGGGCAGCTGGCGCGGCGGCGGGGGCAGCCGGCGCAGGAGCCGGGGCGGCCGCGGCAGACGGCCGCGCAGCGCTGGCGCCGTACTTGGCCTTGTAGTCGGCGAAGAACTCCCACCACGCCTGGTCGACCGAGTTGCGGTCGTGCAGATATTGCTCGTAGAGCTCGTCGACGAGCCACTCGTTAGGCCCGAAAGCCCCCATCGGGTTGCCGGTCTTGGCCTGGTCAGGCACTCGTGCCTCGCCTCTTTCGTTCGTCGACGTTGACGTGGACAACACTGGTCATCGCTGCCGCGCATCAGGGCAGCGCACGACAGACCAGCTGGTCTGTCGGCTCGCCCCAGCCTAGCCCGTGGCCCCTTCCGGGCGAACGCGTCCCGCGCGTGTGTGAGACCACAACGCCCCCGGCCGCAGGGCCGGGGGCGTTGTGGTCTCTGACTCACCTGGGTGGGCCGCCGCGCTGTCGCTGCCCGGCATACCGCACCTGTGTGATCGGCATGCCGGTCAGCTCACGTCGCGCCGCACGGTGAGGACGGAGCCGATCAGGGTCATCACCGCGGCGTACCCGGTCAGCACGAGCGCCGCTGCCCACCAGGCCAGCGGGGTGAAGGTGCTGCCTGCCGCCGAGCCGGTGTCCAGCACCGCTGTCGTGAGATTCGACGGGAAGTAGGGCGCGATGCCCTTGCCCCAGCTCTGCGCGCCGATGAGGAAGCCAACGAGGGGTTCGATGATCCAGGCCAGCCCGATCGAGATGAGCAGCGCGGCCACCTGGTTGGGGATGAGAATGCCGGCACCCAGACCGATGAGGGCCCACACCGCCAGGACGAGCAGACTCAGCGCCAACGTGCGCCAGATCGACGAACTCGGGAAGGGCGAGAACCCGCGGGCGGCGATGATGCTCGCGCCGACGCCCACCGCCCCGACCAGGCTGACGATGCCGTAGAACGCGCCGATGCCGATCAGGGAGACGACCTTGGCGACCATGACCTTGACCCGGCGGGGGGTGGCCAGGAAGGTGCTGGTGATGGTCTTGTGCCGATATTCGCTACCGATCGTCATGATGCCGATCGACAGGGTGAGCAGGTAGGACACGCTCAGGCCCCCCGTGTAGACCGAGCTGACCCGGCTGACATTGCTCAAGTTGGGGACATCGACCCCGCCGGTCATCTCGGGGGTGGGGTCGAGCAGGGCGAAGAGGGCCGCAAATGCCGCCCCGGCAAGGAAGACCCCGATCGCCATGCCCCACCACAGTCGGGTGGTGAAGAACTTGCGGAACTCCGAGGTGATGGCGGCGGTCATCGGGGGTCACCGGCTTCCGGGCTGACAACGGGCAGCATGGGCTGGGGCTGAGGGCCGGCGTTCGGCGGCGGTGGCTGCCAGGGGGGCGGCCCGCCAGGCCCGGTGCCGGCCCCCATGTCGCCGCCGAGGTTGCGGTTGCGGTTCTCGGGGGTGTCGGTGAGCCGGAAAAACAGGTCCTCGAGGTCGGAGGCCAACGGGTGCAACTCGTGGATCGGTAGCCCCGCGGCCAAGGCGATGTCGCCGACCCGCGCTGGGTCGGCGGTGCGGGCGATCAGCCCACCATCGGATGCCGTGCTCAGGACACCGCGGGCGGTCAAGGCGCTGGCCAGAGCGGCGTTGTCCGAAGACCGTGCGAACACCGTGGGTTCGCCGCGCAGCTCGGCCATCGAGCCCTGAGCCACACTGCGGCCGTTGGCGATGATGACGACGTCGTCGACGATCTGGTCGGCCTCAGCGAGCATGTGGCTGGACACGAGGATGGTCTTGCCCTGGTGGGCGAGGTGACGCAGGAACGAACGCAACCAGCGGATTCCCTCGGGGTCCAGGCCGTTGGCCGGCTCGTCGAGCATGAGGACGGCAGGGTCCCCGAGCAAAGCGGCGGCCAGCCCGAGCCGCTGGCGCATCCCCATGGAGTAGCCGCCGGCGCGCTGCCGGGCGGCTGCCGGGATGCCGACGAGGTCGAGCATCTCGTCGACCCGGCGAGTCGGGATGCCCGAGGCATCGGCCAGGACCCGCAGGTGGTCGCGTCCGCTGCGGCCGGGGTGGAAGTTCGTGGCTTCCAGAGCCGATCCGACGACGCGCATCGGGTTGGGCAGGTCGCGGTAACGATGACCCCCGATGAGTGCGGTGCCCGAGGTCGGGGCGACCAGCCCGAGCAGCATGCGCATCGTCGTGGTCTTGCCGGCACCGTTCGGGCCGAGGAAGCCGGTGACCCGGGCGGGCTGAACCGTGAAGGTGAGGTGATCGACGGCTGCCAACTGGCCGAAGACCTTGGTGAGGTCGGTGACCTCGAGGACGACGCCGGCGCTCGGGGCCGTCGATGGCGTAACTGCAGTGGCGGTCATGGGAGAGAACCGATGTGGGTAGCGGGCATAGGTCCCATGCAACCACCGCCGGGGCACGCTCGCTCGGCGTGGGCCCGGCATACCGGGGTGGTTTCAGGGTGCGCTCAGGGACACGCCCCAGTCGCCCGGGCCCGTTATCGTGTCGCGGGGCGACCAATGGCCAGCCCCGACCGAACCCGACCGAACCCAACAGACACGCGACGGAGGGCCGCTGATGGTGGAGTGGCTGCTCCTGCTCGCTGCGGTCGTCCTGACGGTCGGCACCGCGGTCTTCGTCGCGACGGAGTTCTCGCTGGTGGCCCTCGACCGGCCGACGGTGCAGCGGGCCCTGGATGCCGGCGACGCCCGTGCGGGCAGCGTATTGCGTTCTCTCCGAGCGCTTTCCACTCAGCTCTCGGCTGCGCAGGTGGGGATCACGCTCACGACGTTGCTGGTCGGCTATCTCGCCCAGCCCTCGCTGGGGCTGTTGCTCACCAGCCCGTTGGCGGCTGTCCTGCCCGCCGCCTGGGTGGAGCCGACCGCGACGACGGCGGCACTCGTGCTCGTGACGCTTTTCTCGATGGTGTTCGGGGAGTTGCTCCCGCAGTTCCTCGGCATTTCGGCCCCTCTCGAGGTCGGCAAGGTCGTCGCCGGGCCGGTGCGGGTCTTCTCGATCATCGCCAAGCCGCTCATCGCGACCCTCAACGGTTCGGCCAATGGCTTCTTGCGCGGCATCGGCATCGAGCCTCAGGAGGAGTTGTCGGGCGCGCGCACCCCGCAGGAACTCGCCAGTCTCATCCGTCGCTCGGCCGAGGTCGGCACCATGGCCGCCGATACGGCCCTCATGGCGACTCGGTCGCTGTCCTTCTTCGAGCGCACCGCTGCCGATGTTATGACCCCGCGGGTGCGCACGATCTCGATCGCGCGCACGGCGTCGGCGCAGGAGGTCATCGAGCTGACCCGGCGCACCGGGCACTCCCGCTTCCTGGTCGTGGGGGAGGACATCGATGACGTCGACGGGCTGGTGCACGTGAAGAAGGCGCTCGCGGTGCCCCGCAAGCGGCGGGCGACCGTGCCCGCGTCGGCGCTCATGGTCGAGCCGGTGCTGGTTCCCGAGACGATCCGCCTCGTGCCGCTGCTGGAGGATCTGCGTGACTCCGGGCTGCAGACGGCGGTCGTCGTCGACGAACACGGCGGCACGTCGGGCTTGGTCACGCTGGAGGACGTCGTCGAGGAGATCGTCGGGGAGGTGCTCGACGAGCACGACGACCGCACCCGGATGCCGGCCCATCAGCTCGCCGACGGCGCGTGGTCGGTGCCGGGCATGTGGCGGCCCGACGAGGTCACCCACCGGATCGGGGCGCCTGTGCCGGAGCACCCGGCATACGAGACGCTTGGTGGTTTTGTCATGGCGGCGCTGGGACGTGTGCCGACGGTGGATGACACGGTGAGCCTTCCCGGCTGGCAGCTGCGGGTGATCCGCATGGAAGGGCGGCGGGTCGCGCGGGTGCGCTTCGAAGCGGTGTCGGACGAGGTCGAGGGCCTCAGCGGCGAGGGTGAGACGCAGTGAATACTGCTGTCTCGCTGTGGATTTCGCTGGGCTTGCTGATCGGAAACGCGTATTTCGTCGGGGCCGAGTTTGCCGCCATGGCAGCCCGGCGCAGCGCACTGGAGCCGTTGGCCGCAGCGGGCAACGCCCGAGCCGCCACGTGTCTGCAGGCCCTCGGGCACATGGGGTCGATGCTCGCCACCGCCCAACTCGGCATCACCGTGTGCTCGGTGGGACTCGGTGCGCTGGCCGAGTCGACGCTGCACCACCTGCTGCTGCCGTGGACCTCCAGGCTGCCTTTCGGCCCGGTGGCGGTCGATGCGCTGGCGCTCGCGGGCGCGCTGCTCGTGGTCGTCTACCTGCACGTGGTAGTCGGCGAGATGATCCCCAAGAACCTCGCGCTCGCCGGGCCTGACCGAGCGGCCCTGTGGCTGGTTCCGTCGTTGCTCTTCGTCGCGACCACGCTGCGGCCCCTGGTGCGGGTCATGGAGCGCATCGCCAAGGCCCTGGTGCGCGGCATCTTCCGGATCGAGCCCAAGGACGAGATCGCCTCCGCCTTCACCGTCGACGAGGTCGCGCACATCGTCGAGGAGAGCGGCCGGGAAGGGCTGCTCGAGAAGGACCGGCACGGGCTGCTGCGCAGCGCGCTGGAGTTCAGCGACAAGACGGCCGGCGATGTCGCAGTGCCGATCGAGCGGCTCGTCACCCTCGGGCCGAAGGCGACCCCAGCGCGCGTCGAACGGCTCGTCACGCGCAAGGGCTATTCGCGCTATCCGGTCCGCGACGCCGATGGCGTGCTCTCCGGCTATCTGCACCTCAAGGACGTCCTGTATGCCGGGGAGCAGGATTGGGATGCGCCGGTGCCCCTGGCCCGGGTGCGCCAGTTGGCCACAGTGGCCAGCACCGACGAGGTGGAGGACGTGCTCGCGACGATGCAGCGCTCGGGCAGCCACGTCGCCCGGGTGCAGGACCCGGACGGGCAGATTCGCGGCGTCGTCTTCCTCGAGGATGTGCTGGAGGAGTTGGTCGGCGAGGTCCGCGACGCCACCCAGCGCGACCCTGGGCCACTTGACGGTGATGATGCCGACTCGGTTTCAGGATGACTCTCGCCTGAGATCGAGTGCCCTGTGGTGCCCCCGGCAGGATTCGAACCTGCGCCCCCGCCTCCGGAGGGCGGTGCTCTATCCCCTGAGCTACGGGGGCCGACGAGCTTGCGCCGTCAGCCGTTGTTCTCTGGGCCGCTGGGAAGTCGCGCCCGGAGGAGGGTATCAGCCTAAGCTGCCCGGCATGGAACCGGTGCTCACGGGCAACCTGCTCGGGCACCTGGCCCAGCGCATCGCAGTGCTCGCGCGGGACCGTCAGGCAGCTCCGTTGCGTCGCGCCGGAGCGGGGGCGCGAGAGTGGCGCACCGCCCAACCCGGCCGGAGTGGGTGCGATGCCGAACAGCTCCGGTATGCCGTGGCGACAGACCGCGCATTGGCTCACCTGCTCGACGACTCCCGTTCCGAGGGAGCTACCCTCGTCATCCGACTGACCCGGGCGGCCGTCGTCGCAGGGCTCGAAGGTCTCGCCGAGGCCGGAATCCACGCTGCCCGAGCCACCTCTGGAATCTTCACAGGGACCCGCCTGACTCTCGACGACCCGATCTTCCGGCTCCAGTTGGCCTGTGCCCGAGCGCGCCGGGACGCGGTGGGAGCCCGCTGGGGGGAGGCGGACGGCATACCTCCAACATCGGAGGCCCGTCACCAACCGGCGGGTGTGCCGGGTGGCTCGGGTGTTCTGGATGCCCTGGATGCTCTGGATCGGCCGGTACCGGCAGCTGACCTCGTGGCGGCCTTGCTCGACGCGCCCCGGCGGCTTGATCCCGCCGGGCGGCCCGAGCAGGCCTGGGCCGCGCTGGAAGCCGTCGCCACGGCATACCTGGTCTGGGAGGGGGAGGTGCCCCCGCACCTGTCCGACGGCGGGCTCCGGCCCAGGCTGCTCGCGGGCGCGACGGCCGGTGTCTTGGAGCGTGGAATGTCCGGCCTGGGCATCGTGGCCCGCGAAAGGATATGAGCCATGCGCGCACACGAGGCCGGGGCCCTGCATGCCGAGGGTTACGGGGCAGCGCCCCAGTGGCTGCCCTACCCGGACGATGTCATGGCCCTGCTGCCGCAACTCTGGTCCCAGGGGGTCACCCGGGACGCCGGGGGAGTTCTGGCCGTGGCCGGGGTGTCGGCGACCGAGTTGGCCCGTGACTTCGGCACACCGGCATACGTCGTGGACGAGGAGGACTTCCGGCGGCGGGCGCGGGCCTTCCGCGACGAGTTCACCGCTCCGTTCGAGCGCACCCTCGCCGGAGCCGACGTCTACTACGCCGGCAAGGCGTTCCTGTGCTCAGCCGTCGCGCAATGGGTCATGGACGAGGGCCTGTGCCTGGACGTGTGCTCGCTCGGTGAGCTGTCGGTGGCTATGCGGGTGGGCTTCCCGGGCGCGCGGATCGGGATGCACGGCAACAACAAGAGTGTCGACGAGATCCGCGCGGGGCTGCGATACGGCGTGGGCCGCATCGTCCTGGACTCCTTCCACGAGATCGAGCGGGTCGCGGCCATCGCCGTCGAGCTCGATGTCGTGGCGCCGGTCATGGTGCGCGTCACGGTGGGTGTCGAGGCGCACACGCACGAGTTCATTGCGACCGCCCATGAGGACCAGAAGTTCGGCTTCAGCCTGGCCGGCGGGCAGGCTGAAGCAGCCGTGCTGGCCGTGCTCGCCGAGGACCGGCTCGAGCTGCTCGGCCTGCACAGCCACATCGGCAGTCAGATCTTCGACGTGAGCGGCTTCGAGATCGCCGCTCGGCGCCTGGTCGAACTGCATGTCAAGGTGGCCACGGAGCACGGCTACCTCATGCCGGAGATGGACCTCGGCGGCGGCTATGGCATGTCCTACACCAGCCAGCACAGCCCGATGACCCCCGCCGAACTCGGCGACCAGCTCGCCGGGGTGGTCCGCCGGGAGCTCAAGCCGCTGGCCGACGCCGTGCCGGGAGCCAGAGTGCCCCGGATCTCGATCGAGCCGGGCCGGTCGATTGTCGGACCGAGCACGTTCACCCTCTACACCGTCGGCACCGTCAAGGACGTGCAGGTCAATGACCGGGCCCACCGGCTCTATGTTGCGGTCGACGGGGGGATGAGCGACAACGTCCGCACGGCGCTCTATGACGCCGACTACTCCTGCACGCTGGCCAACCGAGTGGGTGTGGGGGCGCCGCGGGTGGCTCGCGTGGTCGGCAAGCACTGCGAGAGCGGCGACATCGTCGTCATGGACGAATACCTGCCCGCCGACATCGCCCCAGGAGACCTCATCGCGGTCCCTGGCACCGGCGCCTATTGCCGGGCCCTGTCCAGCCAGTACAACCACACGCCGCGCCCGCCGGTCATCGCCGTCACCGACGGTCAGGCCCGCCTCATCGTGCGCCGCGAAACCATCGAGGACCTCTTGGCTCTCGATGTCTGGTGATCGGGGATGATGGTGCACCGTGACTCATGAGACTCATGAACCGAGCGCCCCGGGGGTCGCGCCCTTGCGGGTCGCGCTGCTCGGCTGCGGTGTCGTCGGCTCAGCGGTCGTTCGCCTGCTGACCGAGCACGCGGCCGATCTCACCGCCCGGGTCGGGCGACCCCTGCAGCTGGTCGGCATCGGCGTGCGCCGGGCCGGTCGCAGCCGCCCCGAGGCCGGCGTCGATCCCGCCCTGTTCACCACCGACTCGGCCGGGCTGGTGACTCGCGCCGACATCGTCGTCGAGGTCATCGGCGGCATCGAGCCCGCGCGCGCGCTCATCCTCGCGGCCATGCAGGCCGGCGCGTCGGTCGTCACCGCCAACAAGGCCCTGCTCGCCGAGGACGGCCCCACCCTCTATGCCGCCGCGCGCGAGCACGGGGTCGATCTCTACTACGAGGCTGCGGTCGCGGGGGCGATCCCGCTGCTGCGCCCGCTGCGCGAGTCGCTCGCCGGCGACAGCGTCCGCAAGGTCATCGGCATCGTCAACGGCACGACCAACTACGTGCTCGACAAGATGGACACGACGGGAGCGGGTTTCGCCGAGGCGGTCAGCCAGGCGCAGGCTCTCGGGTATGCCGAGGCCGACCCCACGGCCGATGTCGAGGGCTTCGACGCCGCGGCCAAGGCGGCGATCCTCGCCTCGCTGGCCTTCCACACCCGAGTGTCGGGGCGCGACGTGCACCGCGAGGGCATCACCGAGGTCACCGCGGCCGACATCCAGGCGGCCAACGACATGGATTGCGTCGTCAAGCTGCTGGCGATCTGTGAGCGGGTCGACGCCCACGACGGGGCCGACGGACCCACCTCGGGGGGCGTGTCCGTGCGCGTGCACCCGGCGATGCTGCCGCGCCGCCACCCCTTGGCCGGCGTGCGCGAAGCCTTCAACGCGGTCTTCGTCGAAGCCGACGCGGCCGGCCAGTTGATGTTCTACGGTCGGGGCGCCGGTGGCGACCCGACGGCCAGCGCCGTGCTCGGCGACATCGTCGCCGTCGCGCGGCACCGCGTCGGCGGCGGCCGTGGCCCGGGGGAGAGCGCGTATGCCGATCTGC
>Ga0116175_1001073_pt1 | contig 17994 bp, 14 predicted proteins | sample AD_UKC125_MetaG_FD_89802 | JGI IMG/M metagenome (GOLD analysis project Ga0116175, IMG submission 89802) | Active sludge microbial communities of municipal wastewater-treating anaerobic digesters from USA - AD_UKC125_MetaG | ecosystem: Engineered > Bioreactor > Anaerobic > Digestate | place: USA... | reverse complement strand
GTCGGGCCGCATACTCCTTGGCCGAGACCACGTCGGGCCGGTCGTCGGGGTAGGTGAACGTCGAGGTCAGTCCACGATGTCCGCGGCCGGTCTCCTCCGGCCCCAGCACCAGCCTGTGCCGGAGCACCGGATGGTCACCGGCGTCCACCCGCAGCGAGCCCGACCACCTGCCCTCGGCCCCGGCGTCGAGGGTGCCCCGGCCGATCTGCACGTGCTCGGCGACAACGATCCGCGAGTCGGGATGCAGGTGCGCGCGGGTCGTGGTGGTGTGGTGGGCACCACCGGCGACGATGGTCGGTTCCGGCGCGCACACGAGGTCGCCACCCTCCTCGACCTCGATCACCCACCGCGCCACGGAATCGGCCCGGTGTGCCGCGGGCAGCGCGATGGTCGCGGCCACCGAATGGAGACGGAGAACCGCTCCGGCCTCCACCACCACCCGGACCCGGATCTCATCGCCGCCCAGAGGTGTTGCCGCGGTGGAGATCAGGTGTATCCGAGACGGGCCGGTGCGGCGTACCGCGAACCCGCCGACGGACTCGGTGTAGATAGAGGCGTCGGAACGGGCGACGATCGTGACGTCAGTGAGCATCGGCCGTTCGTGCCTCGACCGGCCGGGTGTCTGCCGTCGGGGCGTACTCGGCGAGCTGGGTACGCACCCACGCCAGCACCTCGCCCGCCGACGGATCGTCGGTCAGCGAGATCAGTGCCGTCGGACGCCCGTCCCGGACCTTCGCCGAATCCCGGCGCATCACATCGAGATCGGCGTTGACACGCTCGGCCAGATCGGTCTTGTTGACCACCAGCAGGTCCGAATAGGTGACGCCCGGTCCGCCCTTGCGCGGCACCTTGTCACCACCGGCCACGTCGATCACGAAGATCTGCACGTCGATCAGCCCGGTCGAGAAGGTCGCGGTGAGGTTGTCGCCACCGGACTCCACAAGGATCAGATCCAGCGGCGGATTCGCGGCGATCAGGTCGTCGATGGCGTCGAGGTTGGCGGTGATGTCGTCACGGATCGCGGTGTGCGGACAGCCGCCGGTCTGCACCGCGGTGATGCGATTGTCGGGCAGCACGGCGTGCCGGCGCAGGAAGTCGGCATCCTCGGTGGTGTAGATGTCGTTGGTCACCACCGCCAGCGACAACTCGTCCCGAAGTTCCCGGCACAGCGCCGCCACCAGCGCGGTCTTTCCCGAACCGACCGGTCCGCCCACGCCGATTCGCAGCGCCTCCCCCGGTTCGCGGCGACGACGGGGGCGGTCATGGTCGTGGCTGTGTGGCTCACCGTCGATCAGATGGGGTGGCATGGGCGTTCGGACTCCTTCGGATGTTGACGAATGCGGGTCATGACATGAACAGCGGCATATCGCGGCGCGCGTGCCGTTCGGCGAAGATATCGAACACCGGGTCGGACAGGTCGGCGAGACCGGCGCATGCCTCGCGGGCGACCCGCTCGCACAACGGCGACAGTTCGGCGATCGTGATGGCGACGTCGGCGGGGTCGAGCGCCAACAGCCGCTGACCGGCGGTCGCCGAACCGCTCATCGTCGTGTACACCAACACCAGCGCCGTCCGCAGCGGCGACAGACCGGCCACCGCCCCCACCGATCCACTGATCACCGGAAGGTGACTGGCCGGACTGTGCTGTGACCAATCATGCTGCGAATAAAGCCTTTTTGCCAGACGCACCATGCCCCTCCCCTGCGCATAGGACGCCGCGCGGGCGGCACCCGACGGGGTGCGCGCATCCATCTCGCGCTGTGCGCCCGGCACATCCAGGTCACCGCCGGCAACCTGGGCGGCCACCGATGCCGCCACCAGGCCCGTGGACTCCACCCGCCGGCGCAGAAAATCGGCGAGCGTGGCCACCGAACGCACATCGCCGTCGGCGACGGCCTGCTCCACGCCGCCCGAATGCACGTGTCCGCCCACCGGCAGCCGCGAATCCGCCAGGCTCAGCATCATCGCCAGCGGCGCCTGCTCGGAATCGACCATCAGAACAAGAAGTACCGTTGCGCCATGGGCAGTTCGGCCACGGGCTCGGACTCCCACACCTGGCCGTCCACCCGGACGGTGAAGGTGTCCGGATCGACCTCGATACGCGGGCAGGCATCGTTGCCGGGCATATCGGCCTTGCCGACACTCCGGGTGTTCTTGACCGGCACCAGCTTCCGGTCCACCCCGATCCGCCCCGCGAGGTCGCCGGGCGCACCGGGGGCGACGAAACTGATCGAGGTGGCCGCCGCGGCGTTGGGCGCCGCACCGAACATCGGCCGCGGCAGCACCGGTTGCGGGGTGGGAATCGAGGCGTTGGCGTCGCCCATCGCCGCCCACGCGATCGCGCCGCCCTTGATGACCAGATCGGGACGCACCCCGAAGAACGCCGGATCCCACAACACCAGATCGGCCAGCTTGCCCTCCTCCACCGAACCGATCTCGTCGTCGAAGCCGTGCGCGACGGCCGGACAGATCGTGTACTTGGCGACGTAACGCCGGGCGCGGACATTGTCGGCGCGGCCGTCGCCGGGCAGCGAACCACGCTTGACCTTCATCACGTGGGCGGTCTGCCAGGTGCGCAGCACCACCTCGCCGATACGGCCCATCGCCTGCGAATCCGAGCCGATCATCGAGATCGCACCCAGGTCGTGCAGCAGATCTTCCGCGGCGATCGTCGACGGCCGGATACGGCTCTCGGCGAACGCCAGATCCTCGGGCACCGTCGGATTGAGGTGATGGCACACCATCAGCATGTCGAGATGTTCGTCGAGGGTGTTGACGGTATGCGGACGCGTCGGATTGGTCGAGGAGGGCAGCACATTCGGGTAGCCGGCGACGGTGATGATATCCGGCGCGTGCCCGCCGCCGGCTCCCTCGGTGTGATAGGCGTGGATGCCGCGCCCGGCGATGGCGCCGAGCGTCGCCTCCACGAAACCGGCCTCGTTGAGGGTGTCCGAATGCAGGGCCACCTGCACACCCGTCTCGTCGGCCACCCGCAGGCAGGCGTCGATCGCGGCGGGTGTGGACCCCCAGTCCTCGTGCAGTTTGAAGCCGGAGGCGCCGGCCAGGATCTGCTCGTGCATCGCCGCGGCGCTGACGGTGTTGCCCTTGCCGAGCAGCGCGATGTTCATCGGCCAGTGATCGGTGGCCGCGAGGATCGACGCCAGGTGCCAGGCGCCCGGGGTGACGGTGGTGGCCTTGCTACCCTCGGCCGGGCCGGTGCCGCCGCCGATGAGAGTGGTGATGCCGTTACCCAGTGCCTCGTCCATGATCTGCGGGCAGATGAAATGCACGTGGCAGTCGATGGCACCGGCGGTGATGATCTTGCCGTTGCCGGCGATCACCTCGGTCGAAGGGCCGATGACCAGCTTCGGATGCACCCCGGTCATCGTGTCCGGATTACCCGCTTTGCCCATCGCGACGATCCGGCCGTCCCGAATGCCCAGGTCGGCCTTGATGATCCCCCAGTGGTCGAGGATCACCACACCGGTGATGACGGTGTCGGGGGAACCGTCGGCCCGGGTGGCCCGGCTCTGGCCCATCGACTCGCGGATCACCTTGCCGCCGCCGAACACCGCCTCCTCGCCGGCCAGCCCGGGGCCACCGGAACGGTCCTCGGTGACCTCGATCAGCAGGTCGGTGTCGGCGAGCCTGATCCGGTCGCCGGTGGTCGGCCCGAACAGTTGCGCGTAGCGGTCGCGTCCGAGAAGTGCCATGTCAGATCTCCTCGCTGATACCGGAGCTGGTGGGTGCGTCGAGCCGTCCGGGTGCGTCGAGCGAGATGCCGTAGACCTCGCGGGTACCGCCGAGCGGGACCAGCGTCACCGTCATCTCGATGCCCGGTTCGAACCGCACCGCGGTGCCCGCGGGGATGTCGAGGCGCCGGCCGTATGCGGCGGTCCGGTCGAAGTCGAGTGCGCCGTTGGCCTGCGGGAAATGCACGTGGCTGCCGACCTGGACCGGCCGATCACCGGTGTTGGTGACGGTGATCGGCACCGGCTCGGCACCGACGTTCAACTCGATGTCGCCGTCCTCGGCGATCACCTGACCCGGAATCACCGCCGACCCCGGCCCGGGGTCGATCGGACGGTGCACGGTGACCAGTTTGGTGCCGTCGGGGAATGTCGCCTCCACCTGCACGTCGTGCAGCATCTCGGGGATCCCGTCGAGGACGTCGTCGCGGGTCAGCACGCCGCGGCCCGAGGTCATCAGTTCGGCCACCGAACGTCCGTCGCGGGCTCCTTCCAGGACGTGCTCGGTGATCAGCGCGACGGCCTCGGGATGGTTGAGTGCGAGCCCGCGGGCCCGTCGTCGCCGGGCCACGTCCGCGGCGTAGGAAACCAGCAGCCGCTCTTGCTCATGTGGCGACAGGCGCACAGATCCATCTCCTCAACATCATCGTGTGGCCCAGGACGTGTGCCATCGTGGGCGATCGGCGTGTGGGGCCGTCTTCGGTCCCGCCATCCTGCCACGGGTCGACGGTATCGGCGCGGCGAGCCGGTGACCCCGGCTCGCTCCGCGCCGGTCAGCCGGTGAGCGCCCCCCCGCCGGCGCGCAGCGATCCGAGCGCCGGTGCGGTGACCAGCGGTGCGATCGCGGTGACCTCGCCGAAGGTGAAGGCGCCCGCGGCGATGCCGCGTTCGATCACCAGCGACAACGACATCGCGGTCGCCGGCTCGTCGGCGACATCACCGCCGGAGCGTTCGAAGTAGGCCTGCAGCCGGGTGGCCGCACCCGGCATGGCGTCGCGGAAGAACCCGACGACCGCGAGCCAGCGGGTCACCAGGTGCCCTGGGTGCATGTCCCAGCCCTGGTAGATGCCGCGTTCGAGGGAACGAACCACCAGCCCGTGGTGGCGGCGCAGCGCGGCGGCGATATTGTCCGGCGATCCGGTGGGCAGCACCTGTGTGGAGCCGTCACTGAGCCATACCCCGGTCTGCGCGGCCGCCGCCTGCATCACCGCCTTGGCGTGATCGGCGGCCGGGTGGGCCGGCGACTGGTGGGCCGAGACAATGCCGCAGGCCGCGCTGTAGTCGTAGGTGCCGTAGTGCAGCCCGGACAATCGGGGCCGGCCGCGGTGTATCGCGCGGGCCAGCGTCGCGGTGCCGTCGGGCCCGAGTACCGCCTGCGGGATCTCGATCTGCAGCTCGAAGCGAAGCGTGCCCGCGGGAACGCCGTGGACCCGTTCGAACTCCTCGCACAGCACGATGACGGCGTCGACCTGCCGGACGTCGCGCAGCTTGGGCACGGTGAACACGAAGCCGTCCGGGATACCGCCGGCCGCGTCGAGCACCAGTTCCAGGGTCCGCAGCCCCCGGTCGCGTTCGGCGGCGCCCAGGCCCTTGGCACGTACGCCGAAGCTGCGCGGGGCGTGCGCATCGTCCGCCGACCACGCGCGCAGGGTGTGTCCCGCGGCACGGGCATGGGCGTCCTCGACGTCGTCGGGCCGCCATCCGTAGCCGTCCTCGAGGTCGATGCGCAGGTCCTCGATGGGATTGGTGCGCAATCTGGCCAGCGCGATGTCGACGGCCTGTTCGCCGGCGAGCTCGGCCAGCACGTGCGCGGAGTCGGCGGCGAGCGCGAGCGCCCGCTCCCCCCACTCGCGTGCGGTGCCGGCACCCGCGTCGGCTGCGCTCACGTAGACCGTGTGCGCGGGCTGACCCACCGGATCATCTCCCGGATACCACGCGGCCAGGTCGGCATCGACGGGGCCGAGCAGATCATCGATGCGCCCACGCACCGCCGGGGCGAGGATGCGCAGGCTGTCGCCGGCGCTCATTCACCACCGTCGGCGGGCAGCTCGATGTTCTGCAGCCGCACCTGCGAATGTGCGAGGGGCCGGCCGTCGGCGTCGGTGAAATCAACGGCCCACAGCTGCTGGCGCCGGCCGCGGTGGATGGGGCTGGTGCGGACGGTGATGGTTCCCTCGCTCACCGACCGCAGGAAGTCGGTGTTGTTGTTGACCCCGACGGCCGTACCGCCGATGCCGGTGTGGTGCAGCCAGACCGCGCCGCTCATACTGGCCGCCGACTCGGCGACCGCGCAGTAGACACCGCCATGGACAATCCCGAACGGCTGGTGGTGCCTGCCCGACAACTCCAGCGTCGCGGTCAGGCCGTCGGCGTCGACCGAGGTGATCTGTTGACCGATCTGTGCGTCGAAACCGACGCTCGCCGCGGGGTTGTTCAGGAAGTCGTCCACAGTTTGTTCACTCATGACCCCAGGTTGTCACGGCTCCCCGCAGGTGTCATCACGGCGCCCCGGCGCTCGCCGCGCGTCGCGGGACGCGGCTGAACTCGCAGGCTGCCCGTCAGTCGGCGTCGATCACGCGCTGCAGGTGCGGCCCCCACAGTGCGATGACCTCGTCGCGGCTCAGTTCGACGAACAGCGGGACCCCGATGAGGTAGCGCATCGTCGCCATGCCGAACAGCATGCTGACGGCCACGCGCGCGGTCTCCAGAGAGACCCCGGTCAACTCGGCGACGAGCGGCACCATCTCGGTGGACATGAACTCGGCGTATGCACTCGACTCGCTCTCGTCGGTGATCACCGAACGCAGCAGACCACGCATCGCGCTGCTGGTGTCGGGGTGCTCCCAGACGGCGGTGAACTCGGCGGCCATCCGCTCGCCGAGGCGTTCGCGTGGTCCCTGGGTGGCGCGGACCACCTGCGCGACGGGGTCGACCGGCACCTCGAGGGCAGCGACGAACAGGCCCCGCTTGCTCCCGAAGTAGTACGGGACCAGGGCGACGTCGACGCCTGCCTCCGCGGCGACGGCCCGCATCGAAGTGTTCTTGAATCCGTTGCTGCCGAACAGACTCTGGGCGGCTCGGAGAATGTCGTCGCGGGTCGTCGAGTCGCCGGTGCGGCGACCGGGACGGCGGGGATTCGTCGAACTCATGCCGACGATTCTACTCCTATTTCAACGTATGTTGACTTCCTTTCGTCCTCCTCGTACCCTTGGCACTCAACGAATGTTGAAATGTAAGGAGGATCGGCATGTCATCGACTGTCCGCAAATTGGTCGGAATCGGGATCGGCCTCACGATCGCCATCCCGCTCGTGGTGCTGATGTTCATCACGCCCGCGGCGAAGGGAAGTCCGCACGACCTGCCGGTCGGTGTGGTCGGCTCACAGCAGGTCGTCGAACGCGTCGCTGCCGCGCTCGATGAGCAGCAGCCCGGCGGATTCAACGTCACCGCATACCCGACCGCGGACGACCTGCGCCGCGCGATCGAGAACCGCGACGTCTACGGCGGATTCGTCGTCGGCCCCCAGCCTCAGACTCTGATCGCGACCGGCGGAAGCCCCGTTGTGGCGACCATGCTCACCCAGATCGGCGAACGCGTCGCCGCGAGCAGCGGTACCACGCCGACGACCGTCGACATCGCGCCGGCGACCGACGGCGACCCGCGCGGTATGGGTTTCGGATCGATGCTGATGCCGGTGTTCCTCGCGGGCGTCGCGGTCGGTACCGTCTCCGTCCTCGTCGGGCGTCGCCGGCGGATCATCGCGGCAGCGCTGCCCATCGGCGCGGCGGCGGTGGCGGCGAGCACAATCGGCGTCGCGACCTGGGTCGGTGTGCTGTCGGGCAATTTCGTACTCGAATGGCTCGCGCTGGCGCTCGGCATCCTCGCGATCGCCGCGCCGATCGCCGGACTCGTCTCGGTCTTCGGCCCGCCCGGGATCGGTATCGCCGCACCCGTGTTCATGCTGGTCGGAATGCCACTCGCCGGAGTGTCCGCGCCCAAGGAGTACCTGCCGTGGCTGTGGGGCGATCTCGGTCAGCTGCTGCCGCTCGGGGCGGCAGGCACCGCATCCCGGAGCGCGGCGTTCTTCGACGGCGCGGGATCGACGGCCGCATACGTCGTGCTGGTTGCGTGGGCGGTGCTCGGCTTCGCCCTCCTCCTACTGCACGGTCGCGCACCCGAACCCGAGGAGGAGTCGGTCCCGATCACCGAGCACGTCCCCGCCTGACCGTTCAGACGGACCGGCCCCCGATACATGTGGCGCAAGTCACCGAATCGAAGGTTCGCACCGGCGTAGCGGCGTCGCGGACACTCCGGCGAGTGGTATTTCGCACAGCGCGGGAGAAAAACACTTCGTGGGGAACCGAAAGGCCCTACCTCTCGTTGGAGAGGTAGGGCCTTTCGTGACGTGGACCGGGGGTCTCTGCAGCCCTCAGGACTCTCGCGCGGTCCGACGTTGTAGTTAATGTAGGCTACCCTTACCGTGGTTGTCAAGCCCACGGACAAGATCGCTCGAAAGGCCGACTGACCAGCAACAACAACACGGTGCACCGTCCCCCGTCGCGCACCATCCGGACCGCGCGCAGGACAACCACCGCGGGCACACCAAAGCTTCAAGGGAGGAACGCAGTAACATGAGAAAGATGAATGGTTTGGGTGACTTGGAGCGAGCGGTGATGGATGCCCTCTGGGGCAGCCCTCAGCCGCAGATCGTTCGCCAGGTTCACGCCTCGCTGTCACGCAATCGCTCCCTCGCCTACACCACGGTGATGACCGTGCTGCAGCGTCTGGCGAAGAAGAACCTGGTCACCCAGATCCGCGATGACCGGGCCCACAAGTACGTGCCCACCCATCCGCGCGAAGACCTCGTGGCCAGCCTCATGGTGGATGCGCTCAGTGAGGCAGACGCCCCCGGATCGCGGCACGCGGCACTGGTGTCGTTCGTCGGGCGGGTCGGTGCCGAGGAGGCCGCCGCGCTCCGGGACGCGCTCGATGCGCTCGAAGCCGCACGCGATCACGATCACACAGGCTAGATTTGTGCACACGGACGTCCCGGTGACATAACTGACGTGACCGGCCGACCGTGCCCTCCCTTACACAGCTCAAGGATGACCCGATGACCGCCCTGATCTTCGGTGTCGTGACCGTGATCCTGATCTGTCCCGCCGCGGAACTACTTTCCCGTGCACGCTGGCAGATCAAGGCGCCACGTGCCGCGATGACTCTGTGGCAGGCAATAGCCCTGGCCGCGGTGCTGTCTACGTTCAGTTGTGGCCTCGCGATCGCGTCCAACCTTCTCGAGCCCGGTCCCGACGGTGCCCCCACGACCAATCCGCTCAAGGAGATCGACCGTATCGGATTGCCGCTGTGGGTCGTCTCGGTCACCGTCCTGGCCATCACCCTGGTCATCGGTGTGCGGTTGTTCTACACCACCATCCGGGTCGGCGTCCGTACGCGCGCCCGCCGGGCCGCCCATCGGCACCTGATCGATCTGCTCGACCGCTGCGACCATTCGGCGGCCAACTCGCTGTTCGACCGCGATGTGCGCATGATCGACGTCGACACGCCCCTGGCCTACTGTCTGCCGGGCCTGCGTCAGCGCGTCGTCATCAGCGAGGGCGTGATCGCCCGGCTATCCGAGGACGAGCTGCGCGCGGTCCTCGCCCACGAACGCGCCCACCTGCGGGCGCGCCACGACCTCGTCCTGGAGGCGTTCATCGCCCTCCACGAGGCGTTTCCCCGCTTCGTGCGCAGCAAGTCGGCACTCGGATCGGTCGAACTGCTGGTCGAGGCCCTCGCCGACGACCAGGCCGTCGCCGCCACCACCCCCACCACCCTCGGGCGCGCGCTGGTCGCCTGCGCCGATGCCGTCGCCCCGCGCGGCGCGATGGCCGTCGGCGGACCCACCACCCTCACGCGGGTGCATCGTCTGCGTGATCGGCAGTCCCCGCGCTGGGTGTCCGCGGCCGCGTACACCGCCGCGGCGGCCATCCTGGTGGTGCCGACACTCGCCGTCGCGATTCCCTGGCTCACCGAGCTGTCACGGCTGTTCGCCGCAGCCTGAACGGGCCACGGCACACCGTACCGGGTGACCCCATAGGATTGTGTCCATGACCACTCCTGAAACCGCTGCCAGCACCGACACCGCGACGCCACAAGCTCAGATCGGCGTCACCGGGCTGGCCGTCATGGGCTCCAACATCGCCCGTAACTTCGCTCGCAACGGATACACGGTTGCCCTGCACAACCGCAGCGTCGCCAAGACCGACGCCCTGCTCGCCGAACACGGGGATGAGGGCAGCTTTATCCGCAGCGAAACCATCGAGGAGTTCGTCGCCGCACTCGAACGTCCCCGCCGCGCCCTGATCATGGTGCAGGCCGGAGCGGCCACCGACGCGGTCATCGACAGTCTCGCCGACGCGATGGAGCCCGGCGACGTGATCATCGACGGCGGCAACGCGCTGTACACCGACACCATCCGCCGCGAGAAGGCCCTGGCCGAACGCGGACTGCACTTCGTCGGTGCCGGCATCTCCGGCGGCGAGGAGGGCGCGCTGAACGGACCGGCGATCATGCCCGGCGGTCCGGCAGAGTCCTACAAGTCGCTGGGCCCACTTCTGGAGTCGGTGGCCGCCGAGGTCGACGGCGTGCCCTGCTGCACCCATATCGGCCCCGACGGCAGTGGCCACTTCGTCAAGATGGTGCACAACGGCATCGAGTACGCCGACATGCAGCTCATCGGCGAGGCCTACGACCTGCTGCGCCGGGTCCTGGGCCTGCCCACCGCCGAGATCGCCGACGTGTTCGCACGCTGGAACACCGGTGCACTGGAGAGCTACCTGGTGGAGATCACCGCCGAGGTTCTCGCGCAGGTCGACGCCGAGACCGGCAAGCCGCTGGTCGACGTGATCGTCGATGAGGCGGGCCAGAAGGGCACCGGACGCTGGACCGTGAAGTCCGCGCTCGATCTGGGCATCCCCACCACCGGTATCGCCGAGGCCGTGTTCGCCCGCGCGCTGTCGAGCTCCACCGAGCAGCGCAAGGCCGCCGCCGGGCTGTCGGCGGGCACCCTCGCCGCGGCACCCACCGACAAGGACACCTTCATCGACGACATCCACGCGGCGCTGTACGCCTCGAAGGTCGTGGCCTACGCCCAGGGCTTCGACCAGATCGCGGCCGGCAGCAAGGAGTACGGCTGGGACGTCGACCCGGGCGCCCTGGCCACCATCTGGCGTGGCGGCTGCATCATCCGGGCACAGTTCCTCAACCGCATCCGCGAGGCGTACGCCGAGGACCCGCAGCTTCCGAGCCTGCTACTGGCCCCGTACTTCCGCGAGGCCGTCGAGGCGGGCGTGGACAGCTGGCGCCGGGTGGTCGCCACCGCCGCGGCCACCGGCATTCCGGTGCCCGCCTTCGGCTCGTCCCTGTCGTACTACGACGCCCTGCGCAGCGATCGCCTGCCGGCGGCGCTGACCCAGGGTCTGCGGGACTACTTCGGCGCGCACACCTACCGCCGCACCGACAAGCCCGGCTCGTTCCACACTCTGTGGGGCGGGGACCGGTCGGAGGTCACCGCGTAGTGCGCCGGACCGCCTCGACGCAGTGATGCCGACGGTGACGACCACCCTGGCCGGCGAGCGGTGGCGGGCGTCGCGCGCCGCGCACACCGGCCGGGTGGACGCACTGATCGGCCCCTATCTGCGGGAACGACGATCGGGCCGCAAACACCCGGTCGTCGACTTCCTGTTCACCTACTACGGGTCGCGGCCGGCCCACGTCACCCGGTGGCATCCGGGTCTGGGCGTCGCCCTCGACGATGCCGACGAGTACCTGCGGTTGCCCGGCTACGTTCGCGGCCCCGAGGGCGTGCAGGCCGATCCGGCACTGGTGGTCGAGCGTGCCGAGGCCCTGCGGACGGCCGTCGACCTGCTGTCGGCCACCAATGCCCGGCCCGCCCGGCTCGGCTGTTTCGGGCTGCACGAGTGGGCGATGGTGTTCCGCACCGACCGTCCCCGGCACAGTCTCCCGCTGCGGCTGGGCGCGGCCGGCACCGACGCCGTGGTTGAGTCGATGCCGTTGCGGTGCACCCACTTCGACGCCTTCCGGTTTTTCACCCCGGCTGCCGAACCGCTCAACGAACGCCCGTTGTCACGTGCGTCACAATTGCGGGACGAGCAGCCCGGCTGCCTGCACACCACGATGGATCTGTACCGGACGTGTCTGCGTATGATTCCCCTTATCGAGTCCGATCTGACATTCGAGGCCTTCCGACTGGCCCTGAATGCCCGCGAACTCGACATGTGCGCGAGTCCGTACGACCTGACCGCGCTCGGTTACGACCCCGTCTGCGTGGAAACCCCGGCAGGCCGGGCCGAGTATGTGCGCCGCCAATCGGATATCGCCGATCGAGGCAGGCTTCTGCGAGAATCAATTCTGGATCGACTACGCGGAATTGCGACCACCACACACTGCGCCGACACCACTAAATTACCGGCGAGTAGCATTGTGGCGGTCAGTTCCGCCCCACCCACCACCCGCGTCGGGTACCGCCGAAGGACCCGCCCGCGGTGACATCGAAGAGAGGCAGCCATGTCCGACCGGATCAACGTCCACGGCTTGCAGGTCGAACCCGTCCTGTACGACTTCATCAATAACGAGGCGTTGCCGGGCAGCGGGGTAGAGCAGGATGCGTTCTGGTCGGGCGCGGCCGGCGTGATCAACGATCTGGCTCCCCGCAACCGCGAACTGCTCGCCATCCGCGACGACCTGCAGGCCAAGATCGACCAGTGGCACCGCGATCACCCCGGCGCCGTCGACTTCCCCGCCTACAAGGCATTCCTCACCGAGATCGGCTACCTGGTCGATGTCCCCGCGGACTTCCAGATCTCCACCCGCGGCGTCGACTCGGAGATCGCCGAGACCGCCGGACCGCAGCTGGTCGTGCCGATCCTCAACGCCCGGTTCGCGCTGAACGCCGCCAACGCCCGCTGGGGTTCGCTCTACGACGCGCTCTACGGCACCGATGTGATCCCTGAGACCGACGGTGCGGAGAAGGTCGGCGCCTACAACAAGGTGCGCGGCGACAAGGTCATCGCCTACGCGAAAAACTTCCTCGACCAGGCGGTTCCGCTCGAATCGGGCAGCTATGCCGACGTCACCGGCCTGGCCGTCGTCGACGGCGCACTGCAGGTCACCACCGGCGACCAGGTCACCGCGCTCGCCAACCCGGCGGCCTTCGCCGGCTATCGCGGCGACGCCGCCGACCCCACCTCGGTGCTGCTGCGCAACAACGGCCTGTACATCGACATCGAGATCGACCCGGCCTCCCCGATCGGCCGGACGGACCCGGCCGGAATCAAGGACGTCGTCCTGGAGTCCGCCATCACCACGATCATGGACTTCGAGGACTCGGTCGCCGCCGTCGACGCCGAGGACAAGGTGGTCGGCTACCGCAACTGGCTCGGCCTCAACAGGGGCGATCTGGCCGAAGAGGTCAGCAAGGGCGGCAAGAGCTTCACCCGCGTGCTCGCCGACAACCGCGAGTACACCGCCCCCGACGGCTCCGGATTCAACCTGCACGGCCGGTCGCTGCTGTTCGTCCGCAACGTCGGCCACCTGATGACCAACCCGGCGATCCTCGATGCCGACGGCAACGAAGTCCCCGAGGGCATCCAGGATGCGCTCTTCACCGCCCTGATCGGCAAGCACGGACTGGCCCCGGAGGGCAAGCAGAACTCGCGGACCGGTTCCATCTACATCGTCAAGCCGAAGATGCACGGCCCCGACGAGGTCGCGTTCACCGCCCAGCTGTTCGGTCGTGTCGAGCAGGTCCTGGGCCTGCCCGAGAACACCCTCAAGGTGGGCATCATGGACGAGGAGCGCCGCACCACGGTCAACCTCAAGGCCGCGATCAAGGCCGCCGAGAGCCGGGTCGTGTTCATCAACACCGGTTTCCTCGACCGCACCGGCGACGAGATCCACACGTCGATGGAGGCGGGTGCGGTGATCCGCAAGGGCGAGATGAAGCAGCAGAAGTGGATCAACGCCTACGAGGACTTCAACGTCGACACCGGCCTGCACGCGGGCCTGCAGCACAAGGCCCAGATCGGAAAGGGCATGTGGGCGATGACCGATCTCATGGCGCAGATGGTGGAGACCAAGATCGGTCAGCCGCGCGCCGGTGCCACCACGGCATGGGTGCCCTCGCCCACCGCCGCGACGCTGCACGCCATGCACTACCACCAGGTGGACGTGTTCGAACGCCAGGACGAGATCGCCAAGCGTGATCCCGCGTCGGTGGACGACATCCTGACCATCCCGCTGGCCCCGAACACCAACTGGTCGGATGCGGAGAAGAAGGAAGAGCTCGACAACAACTGCCAGTCGATCCTGGGTTACGTGGTCCGCTGGATCGACCACGGCGTCGGCTGCTCCAAGGTGCCCGACATCCACGATGTCGCGCTCATGGAAGATCGCGCCACCCTGCGCATCTCCAGCCAGCTGCTGGCCAACTGGATTCGGCACGACGTGGTGACCGCCGACGATGTCGTCGCCGCCCTCGAGCGGATGGCGCCCGTCGTCGACCGGCAGAACGCCGACGACCCGGACTACCGGCCGATGGCACCGGACTTCGCGTCGAATATCGCTTTCCAGGCCGCGAAGGAGCTTATCCTCGAAGGTACGAAGCAGCCCAGCGGCTACACCGAGCCGATCCTGCATCGCAAGCGGAGGGAATACAAGGCAGCCAACGCCTGATTCGTGACTGCCAGGTCATGAACGGGCCGCAGTCGTGATTCCGCCGGGCCGGCCACCAGTCGTACTGTCGACAGGTGGTCGGCCCGGTCCCGTAACCGATGGGAACACATGAGTGGTAACCCGGTGTTGGGCACGAACGCGAAAGGCACGGTAGTTGGCACAGCACCGGAGAGACCGCGACGGGGACGATTCGGCACCGCAGCGGCGCGGCGTGAGCCGAGGCCTGCTATTCGGCATCATCACGGTGATGATCATCGTCGCAATGGTCGTGGCCTGGCAGCATTTCGCCGGCAGATCCGACGACGAGGGAAACTCCGCGGCACGCTCGTGCGTCAAAGGTGAACTGCCCGTCGCGGTCGTCGTCTCCCCCGACATCGCGCCGGCCCTGACGGCCGCGGCCACCGAATTCGCCGGCACCAACCCCGTCGTGCGAGACCGGTGCATCCGGATCAACGTGCGCGCCGGTGATGCCAGGGTGACTCTGAACGGACTCGCCGGCACCTGGGACACGGCGTCGATGGGCGCCCGGCCCGCGGCCTGGATTCCCCAGTCCACCATCTGGTCGGCCGAGCTGGCGACGGCCCGTTCCGGCGCGATCGAGGGCACCCCCGCCTCGCTGGTCACCACACCCGTGGTGCTGGCGGTGCAGCCGCAACTCGGCGACGCCGTCAAGAACGGTCTGCAGTGGAGTCAGCTGCCCACGCTGCAGGAAACCGACGGCAGCCTGTCGTCGGTCGGGCTGCCCGGTATCGGTTCGCTGCGCATGGCGATGCCGCGGGGCGCGCAATCGGATGCCACCAGTCTGGCCGCACAGGCTGTCACCTCGTCGATCACCCAGTCCACCGGACCGTTGACGGCCGCCGACGCCGCCCTCCCCCGGACCACCTCGGTCGTCAACGCCCTCATCAACGGCGCCCCCGACACCCCGGACGGGACGGCGGCCTCGGCGCTCACGGCGATCGGATCGGATCTGACGACGTCCCGGATCCGGGCGGTCCCGATCACCGAGCAGGAGCTGTATCAGCTGACCAAGGACGACACGACCGCCAGGGTGACCCAGATCGTCCCCGACGGCCCCACCCCGATCGCCGACTATCCGCTGATCAGACTTGCCGGTGAGCAGGTGCCGACGGAGGCATCCGAAGGGGTCGCCGAGTTCTTCGACTTTGTGACCACCCCCCGGCAGCTCGGCCGACTCACCGCGCTCGGATTCCGCGGCGACGCCCCCCTCCCAGCGGCGACCGCGACGGTGAGCTTCCCCCGCACCCCCAACCCCATGCCCGCCCCGGAGAACGCCGCCGCCGTCACCGTCAACAAGCTGGTCTACCGCTAGTTCGGCGGCGGGCCGGCCGAATCCTAGTTGTCGGCGAAGGCCTCGATCGGCGGGCAACTGCACACCAGGTTCCGATCGCCGTAGGTGCCGTCGATCCGGCGGGAACCCGGCCACACCTTGGCCCTGGCACCCGCGGACGGCAGACCCAGCGGGTACACGGCCTCCTCGCGCGAGTACGGGTGTTCCCACTCGGCGACCAGGCATTCGGCCGTGTGCGGGGCACCGCGCAACGGATTGTCGTCGGCGGACCATTCGCCGGCACCGATCCGGGTGATCTCGCCGCGGATCGCGATCATCGCCTCGCAGAACGCGTCGAGTTCGGCCAGGTTCTCGCTCTCGGTGGGCTCCACCATCAGGGTTCCGGCCACCGGGAAACTCATCGTCGGGGCGTGGAACCCGTAGTCGGCCAGTCGTTTGGCCACATCATCGACCGTCACGCCGGTCTCCTTGGTGAGCGGGCGCAGATCGAGGATGCACTCGTGCGCCACGAAGCCCTGCGCGTCGGCTCCCTGTGCCCCGTCCGAGTCGCCACCGCCGTCGGTGAACAGCACCGGGTAGTGCTCGCCCAGTCGGCGCGCGATGTAGTTGGCAGAGGCGATCGCGGTCAGCGTGGCCCGGCGCAACCCGTCCGCACCGGTCATCGCGATGTATGCGTAGGTGATGGGCAGGATCGAGGCCGAACCGTACGGCGCCGCCGACACCGTCGAGGTGCCCGGCAGCTCGTCGGCCAGCGGATGGCCCGGCACGAACTCCGCCAGATGGGAGCGGACCGCGACCGGGCCGACACCCGGACCACCGCCGCCGTGTGGGATGCAGAACGTCTTGTGCAGGTTCAGATGGCTCACGTCGCCGCCGAAACGACCCGGCCGGGCCACCCCGACCAGTGCGTTCAGGTTGGCGCCGTCGACGTACACCTGCCCACCCGCGTCGTGCACAAGGGCGCAGATCTCGGCGATGTCGTGCTCGAACACCCCGTGGGTGGACGGGTAGGTGATCATGATCGCGGCCAGCGACTCGCGGTGTGCCTCGATCTTGACCCGCAGATCATCGACGTCCACATCGCCGTTCTCCCGGCAGGCCACCACCACCACACGCATGCCGGCCATCACCGCCGACGCCGCGTTGGTGCCGTGCGCACTCGACGGGATGAGGCAGACATCGCGCCCGTGGTCACCACGGCTGCGGTGATAGCCGCGGATCGCCAGCAGTCCGGCGTACTCGCCCTGCGACCCGGCGTTGGGTTGCAGGCTGACCTTGTCGTAGCCGGTGATCGCGACCAGCCACTTCTCCAGTGTCGCGATGAGTTCGCGGATGCCCTCGGTGTCGGCCCAGGGCGCGAACGGATGCAGCCGCGCGAAACCCGGCCAGGTGATGGCCTCCATCTCGGCGACGGCGTTCAGTTTCATGGTGCACGATCCGAGCGGGATCATGCTCCGGTCCAGCGCGATGTCCTTGTCGGACAGCGCGCGCAGATAGCGCATCATCGCGGTCTCGGTGTGATACCGGTGAAACGCGGGGTGCGTGAGGTATTCGCTGGTCCGGGTCTCGACGGGCTGCGCGAAGGCACCCACGTCGTCACGTCTGAGCACACCTTCGGCGTCGAAGGCCCGCAACACCGCGGCCACGTCGTCGAGTGTGGTGGTCTCGTCGCACGAGATGGCCACCAGGTCACCGGAGACCAACCGCAGGTTCACGTTGTCGTGGCGTTTGGCGCGCGCCACGATGGCCCGTGCCTGAGCGGGGGTCCGGACGGTGATGGTGTCGAAGAATCGCGCGTTCTGCACCTGGTAGCCGGCGGTGGTCAGGCCGTTGGCCAATTTCTCCGCGTATCCGTGGGTGCGGCGGGCGATCTCGCGCAGGCCGGCGGGGCCGTGGTAGGAGGCGTACATCGCGGCGACGATGGCCAACAGCACCTGCGCGGTGCAGATATTGCTGGTGGCCTTCTCCCGGCGGATGTGCTGTTCACGGGTCTGCAACGCCAACCGGTAGGCGGGGTTGCCATCGGCGTCCTTGGATACCCCGACCAGCCGCCCGGGCAGCTGGCGCGCGTGGGTGGTGTGGACCGCCAGATAACCGGCGTGCGGTCCGCCGAAGCCCATCGGCACACCGAAACGTTGCGTGGTGCCGAAGCACACGTCGGCGCCCTGTTCGCCGGGCGGC
>Ga0116175_1001072_pt1 | contig 17999 bp, 13 predicted proteins | sample AD_UKC125_MetaG_FD_89802 | JGI IMG/M metagenome (GOLD analysis project Ga0116175, IMG submission 89802) | Active sludge microbial communities of municipal wastewater-treating anaerobic digesters from USA - AD_UKC125_MetaG | ecosystem: Engineered > Bioreactor > Anaerobic > Digestate | place: USA... | reverse complement strand
CTTTCCCGCCTCTCTCCTAATTCTTTTGAATACCCGATAATTCGAAACTATTTAGATTGGATAATCGAACTTCCCTGGAACGTTAGCACCGAAGATAACTTAGATATAGATTTAGCTAAAAAAATATTGGATGAAGACCATTATGATTTGGAAAAAGTAAAAGAAAGAATTTTAGAATATCTGGCGGTATACAAGTTAAAAAGAGATATTAAAGGACCGATACTTTGTTTTGTTGGCCCCCCGGGAGTAGGTAAGACCTCCTTGGGGAAATCTATTGCTCGGGCTCTGGGAAGGAAGTTTGTGCGTATTTCTTTAGGAGGAATAAGAGATGAGGCAGAAATTCGTGGTCATCGCCGTACTTATGTAGGAGCGTTACCGGGGAGAATAATTCAAGGTATCAGAAAAGCAGGAACTAATAATCCGGTTTTTATGCTCGATGAAGTGGACAAAATAGGTATGGATTTTAGAGGGGATCCTGCTTCTGCTCTTCTGGAGGTCCTGGATCCGGAGCAAAATTATGCTTTTGTAGACCATTATCTGGGAGTTCCTTTTGACCTTTCTCGAGTGATGTTTATTGCTACTGCCAATGTTCTGGACACCATTCCTCCTCCTCTTTTAGACCGAATGGAGGTTATTTTTCTTTCTGGTTATACCGATTTAGAAAAAATAGCCATTGCTCAGCGATACCTTATACCTAAACAATGCGAGGAGAACGGTCTTCAACCTCAGGATGTTATTATTGGGGCGGATATTATTCAAAAGATAATTAGAGAGTATACTCGAGAAGCAGGAGTGCGAAATTTGGAGAGAAATATTGCTACCATTTGTCGGAAAATAGCTAAAGAGGTGGCTCAAGGGGCTCAGGGTCCTTTTGTGGTAGATGAGGAAAAATTGAGAGAATTTTTAGGCCCTCGCCGATTTTGGGATGAAGTAGTGAAGGGGAAAAATGAGGTAGGAGTAGCTGTAGGTCTAGCCTGGACGGAAAGCGGGGGAGAAATACTGTTTGTAGAAACAGTAGTTTTACCGGGTAAGGGCAATCTTCTTTTAACTGGAAATATGGGGGAAATTATGCAAGAGTCAGCCAAAATTGCTCTCTCTTGTGTTCGGGCTCGAGCAGGGGAGTGGAATATTCCTCCTGATTTTTACGAGAAGAGCGATATTCATGTACATGTTCCTGCTGGTGCTATTCCCAAAGATGGGCCATCAGCGGGGATCACCATGGTGGTGTCTATGATTTCTGCCTTAGCTAAAATACCAGTTCGTCGCGATGTGGCCATGACTGGAGAAATTACTCTTACTGGTAGGGTATTGCCGGTGGGGGGAATAAAAGAAAAGGTTTTGGCTGCTTATCGAGCAGGGATTAGAACAGTAATTCTACCCTGGGAAAACGAAAAAGATTTGCAGGAAGTGCCAGAAGAAGTTAGAAAAACAATGAACTTCCTTCTGGTGGAAAGTGTCGATCAAGTTTTGGATTTGGCTTTAGTTAGCGAAGAATTAATAGAGATGAAAGGTTAAGGAGGTAGAGCATAATGGAAAAAGACCAGCTAGATTTTCTTAAAAATTTGATTAATACTCCCAGTCCTTCTGGTTTTGAGGAAAAGGTACAGCAGGTTTTTTTGGAGCGAATCAAAGACCGAGTAGACCAATGTTATAAGGATGTTCATGGCAATGCTTTTGGAGTGGTTAATCCAGAAGGAAAGGTTAAAGTTATGTTGGCCGGCCACTGCGATGAGATAGGAATGATGGTAGAATACGTAAATGATCAAGGATACATTCACTTTTCCTCGGTGGGAGGGATCGATGCTCATATTCTCCCCGGGAAGCGAGTGCTGATTCATACTTCAGGAGGAGCGATACCAGGAGTGATAGGTAAAAAGCCCATTCATCTTCTAGAAGAGAAAGAGCGAGAAAAGGTGGCCAAAATTGAAGAACAGTGGATAGATATTGGAGCTCAGAATAAAGAAGATGCTTTGAAACAGATTACCATAGGTGATCCTATTACTTTTGATGTAGGATTCGAACATCTATTGGGAGAGAGAGTAGTGGGGAAAGGTTTTGATGATAAAGTGGCAGTATTTGTGGTAGGAGAAGTATTGCGCCGTCTGGAAAAAGATAAATTACACTGTGCTATCTATGGAGTGAGTACAGTGCAAGAAGAATTGGGGCTGCGAGGAGCCAGAACCAGCGCCTTTGGCATAGCTCCACAGATAGGTATTGCCATTGATGTTACTTTTGCTTCTGATTGCCCAGACATTGACAAAAGAAAAGTAGGAGAAATAGCTTTAGGTAAGGGTCCGGTAATTTCTCGTGGTCCTAACATAAATCCCCATATCTGGCGGAAAATGGTAAAAATAGCTGAGGACCAGGGTATTCCTTATCAGGTGCAGGCTGAACCCCGAGCTACAGGTACTGATGCTAATGCTATTCAGATTACCAGAGAAGGGGTAGCCACAGGTTTGATTGGTATCCCTAACCGCTATATGCATACTCCAGGGGAGGTAGTGGATTTGAGAGATTTAGAACATGCCATTGAACTTTTGGTGCTATTTTTGCATAGTTTAGAGGGAAGTGAAGAATGGATTCCTTGAGAGAGTGGTCACTTTTAATGCCTGAGTGTAGAAAAGATCTGGAGAGGAAGGAGCTATTATAGCTGAGGAAAGAAGTGTGAAGCTTATCAGCTCGATGGAAGGGAAGGGGAAAAGTTCTTTCCCGGTACGTTCTGATTCTGCCTTTTCGGAGTGAGATGGTGAGATTCGAATGGAGTATAATAGATTTCTATATAATTATGTAGCTTCGGGAGAAGCGGTTAAAATCCTTCTCCCGGTTTGTAAAAAATAATGGTTAGGTGAGAAGTTTGGCTATTAAATATGCTATGATTTTAGCAGGAGGAAAAGGAGATCGCCTGAGCGTTCTCTCGGTAGAGAGAGCCAAAGCAGCTGTACCTTTTGGAGGATGTTATCGCCTTATCGATTTTCCTCTTAGTAATTGTGTTAACTCGGGTATTTATGATATTGGCGTTCTTACCCAATATCAGCCTCGCTCTCTTATTGAACATATTGGAGTGGGACGTCCTTGGGATTTAGACCGAAAAAAGGGGGGGATAGAGTTTTTACAACCTTATCTGGGTAGAACAGCCGGAGGCTGGTATCGGGGAACAGCAGATGCTATATATCAAAATCTCAACATCGTGAAGCGTAAAAAGGTATCCCACCTTCTGGTTCTGTCTGGGGATCATGTTTATCTGATGGACTATAATCCTTTATTTTCCTACCATCAAGAAAGAGATGCCGATGTAACTTTGGTTGCCACTCGAGTAGATAGGAAGGACGCTCCCCGTTTTGGTATTATGGAAGTGGATGAAGATGGCTGGATTACCGGATTTGAAGAAAAGCCTCTTGTTCCTCGCACTGACATTGCCTTCATGGGTATATACGTTTTTCGAGTGGAATTTTTAGCGGAAAAATTGATAGATAATGCTCGAGAGGGGAAATTTGATCTGGTTCGGAATGTCATTATTGAAAACGTGGGGAAAGCTAAAATGCAAGCCTATTTCTATAATGATCCCTGGTTTGATGTAGGGACAGTTCAAGCCTACTGGGAAGCTAATATGCATCTTTTGGAGCCTCTTCCTGTTTTTAACCTTTATAATCCTGACTGGATGATTTTTACTAACCGTGGCCATCATCCCCCTACCCACACGTGGGAAAAAGTGGACATATCATCCAGTATAATAGGGGAAGGAGCAGTCATTAAAGGGAAAGTAGCTCATTCAGTGATTTTCCCTGGAGTGGTATTGGAAGAAGGGACGGAAGTAGTGGATTCTATTATTTTTAATGATACAGTGGTGGAAGAAAAAGCCAAGATAAGTTTAAGTATTTTAGATAAAAATATAGTGGTGGGACGAGAAGCTATTGTAGGCTGGGGAGACGATCTTACTCCCAATGTTGCTCGACCTGATCTTTTAAACTGGGGGGTTAACTTAGTAGGAAAGGGGAGTGTGGTTCCCGCTGGTGTGGTTATACACCGTAACTGTCTCGTAGGCATAGGAATAAAAGAAGAACATTTTGGTGGCAAGAGAGAGCTTAAAAGTGGGGAAGTTTTAATTTAGGCCAAAAGGGGGTCGAGAAATTGCTTTTAGGTATTTTATTAATCGTAGTGGTTTTGTATGGACTTTTGCTCTTCTGGGTGTTGAACGAAAGGTTGAAAGACTTAGATTATTTAGTGAACAAGGTGAGAGAAAACTTAAAAGAAGTAAATGATAAGTTGACTCTTTTGTTGGGGTTAGAGGGTGAGGGAAAAAAGGAAAATAGAGATAATACTGTAGAGGAAACCTTTTCGCTTCATAGCTTACGAGGAGAAACTGAAAAGAAAGGAGAAAAATACTGATGAGGAAGCAAATAGTTTTTTGGTCGATAATTTTAGTTTTACTTTTAAGTTTAGGATGGGGAGCGCTGGCTCAGGAAGTTCAGGAAGAAACCGGTGAGAAAACCGTGGTAGCTGAGGTGAATGGAGAACCTATTTATGCGGAAGACTTACAAGAAATATGGGATGCACTTCCTGAGGTTTATCGAGTTCAGTTTCCAGGGGGAGTAAAGGACATTTTGGAGCAGTTAATTCGAGAAACTTTATTGGTTCAGAGAGCTCAAGAGTTAGGCTTAGAAAATGACCCAGTGGTGCAAAAACGGCTGGAGGAAATTAAGCGTCAGCTTTTGGTACAGGAGTTAATCAAAAGAGAGATTGTGGACAAAGTAGAAGTAACTGATGAAGAAATTGAAGAAGAATACACTTCTAACCCTTCTCTTTATACTGAACCAGAGCGAGTAAAGGCCAAACATATTATGACCTCTACCAAGGAAAAAGCAGAAGAAGTTTTACAAGAATTACAGTCTGGCAGACCATTTGAAGAGGTAGCAAAAGAAAAATCGGAGTCTCCTGATGCTCAGCAGGGAGGAGAAATGGGTTACCTGAAAAAGGGAGACTTAGAATCCGATTTAGAAAAAGTCCTTTTTGACCTTGCCCCGGGAAAATTCAGTGATATTGTGGAAACTGGCTATGGTTTTCATATTTTCCTGGTGGAAGAGCACATTGATCCTCGTCTTAAAGAGTTAGGGGAAGTAAAGGGAGAAATATCTAGTCGTCTCCTTCCCCGTAAACAGCAAGAAGCTTTTGAGAAGTTGATCGAAGAGCTGAAAAACCAGGCGGAAATTGTCATAATAGAGGAAAATCTTCCTGAAGAAGTTGATTCTCACTCGGAAAGTCAGCCCCAGAGCGAAGAATTAACGACTTCTCAATCGGAAAATCTCCCGGAGTAGGGGAGGGAATTAATCATGATGGAAGATTTAGAGAAGTTGATTCATCTTCCCCAACGGGGGGAATATATGGAAATTCGCCTAGAAAAGATTTTTTCTACCACCATCCGGGTTCAAAATGGAATGGTGGAGAAAATTAGAGTGGGGACGGACGAGGGGGGTTATGTCCGTCTCCTTACCCCCCGAGGTAGCTGGTGGTTTGAGAGTTTTCAGCGATGGGAGGGCTTAAGAGAAAAGGTGGAAAGAGCCATAAATGGTGCATCTCTTTTACCTTCCAGTGGAATTGAGGTGGTAAGAAGAGCACCGGTTCGGAGTGAGGAAAAAGTCGCTCTTACCGATGATTTTCGTTTCAAATCACTTGAAGACAAGACTTCTCTTCTTTTAGAATATAACCGGATTTTAAAAGAGATTTCTCCCCTTTTAGTAAGTTCTTTGGTAGAATACCGAGATGAATTTCGGCAGATTTACCTGGCCAATTCTGATGGCTCTTTAATTTATTGGGAAAAACCCGATATTGGCTTGAATTTTATAGCTACAGCAAGAAGGGGAGACAATATAGAAATGTACAGAGATGGAGTAGCAGGTAAGGTAGGATTTGAGTTAGTTAAAAACCGAGAAAATTTAGCGCAGGAAGTAGGGCAAAAAGCTGTTCTTCTTTTAGAAGCTCCTTCTTTCCCCGGAGGAGTATATGATGTAGTTTTAGATCCGGTATTGGCGGGGGTTTTCATTCATGAAGCTTTTGGACATCTTAGTGAATCTGATACTCTTTATCGTAATGAAGAACTAAAAAAAATAATGACTAAAGGTAAAAGAGTAGCTTCACCAGTGTTAAACGTGTTTGACGATGGAAATTTAGACAATTTGCGAGGGTCTTCTCCTTATGATGATGAAGGTATACCTACCGGTAGAACTTATCTTATTCGGGATGGCTACCTGAGTGGAAGACTCCATTCTCGAGAAACTGCTTGTCTCATGCAAGAGGAGGTAACGGGTAACGCCCGAACTATTGGTTACCGTTTTCCTCCTATAGTGCGGATGACTAATACGGCAATAGAGGGAGGAGAAACTACCCGCGAGGATTTGTTTTCTGATATAGAACGGGGATTGTATGCAGTAGAATATATTGGGGGGAATACGGCTCTGGAGCTGTTTACTTTCTCTGCTGCTTATGGCTACTTGATTGAAAAGGGTAAAATAAAAGAGATGGTTAAAGATGTGGTGTTAAGTGGAAACCTGTTTCAAACTTTGGATAAAATAGATGCAGTGGCTAATGATTTTCGCTGGACAGAGGTGGGAGGGTGTGGAAAAGGTGGACAAATGGGTCTTCCTACTCCTACTGGGAGTCCTCATGTACGATTAAGAGAAGTTTTGGTGGGAGGAAGTCATAATGATTGAAATAGCCAGCTTGTTGAAAAAAGAGAGAATACCCGGTGATTTATTTACTCACCGAGTATTCAGTCAAGAAATAAACTATGAGGCTAATTCCTTTCAGGGGTACGAAAAGGAAGAGAGAGAGGGCTATGGTCTACGGGTAATCAATCCGGAGGGGAAATTAGGTTTTTATGCTTTTAATCATGCTTTAGATCCTCGAGAAGCTCTGAATAAAGCTTTAGAAGTTAGTAATTTGGGGGATAAAGTGGATTTTTCTATTCCTTCTTACCCTTCCACCTGGGAGTGGGAAGACTTCGTTGACCCCCGGTTGGAAAACTTAGAAGTTCAAGACATGCTGGAGTTGGGAGATTACATTCTCTCCCGGATAAGAGGAGAATATCCGCAGGCTTTAATAAATATAGTCATCAGTGCAGGAAGGGAAGAGAAATCTCTCTTAAATCATCATGAAGAAGAACTGAGATTTGCCCGGACATTTTTTGGAATAGGAGTAAGTGCTAACCAGACCAAGGAAGGAGATATTTTAGAAGTTTATGCCGAAAGAAGTTGGGGTAACCGGGATATAGATATAGAGGGCCTGGTACAGGAGATAATTGCCAAGCTGGATTTTTCTCAGAGAGTAGCGGATCTCAATAGTGGTAAGTATCCGGTGGTTTTTACTCCTTCGGGCAGTCTGGTTTTATTTATTGCTCTTCTTTATGGGTTGAATGGCAGGAATTTAGTGTTTGGAAGATCGCCTCTGGAGGGTAAAGAAGGTAAGGTGCTATTTTCCTCTCTTTTTTCCTTAGAAGAAGCACAGGAACCCTGGGCTTTAGGTTCCTGTCCTTTTGATGATGAAGGAATTATGACCAAAACTCAAAGATATCTTATTAACGAGGGAAAAATAGAGAGTGCCCTTTGGGATTTATGGAGCGCAGCAAAGAGAGGAATTAACCCTACAGGAAATGGGTTTCGCAGCTCTTACCGAGATTTACCTGAACCTGGTTTTTCTTCTCTCCGAGTTAAAAAAGGTTTGCGAGGTAAGAGCACTTTGGTGGGAGAATTGGAAGAGGGCTTAGTGGTGGATAGTGTTTTAGGTCTGGGACAAAGCAATATTGCTTCCGGCTATTTCTCCTGCAATGTTCAACTGGGCTTTTATGTTAAAGGAGGGGAAGTTCAGGGACGGGTGAAAGATGTGATGATCAGTGGCAATGCCTATCAAGCTCTTTCTAATATCAAAGAAATTTCTCGAGATAATTGCTGGATAGGGGGTAGGATTTTGCTTCCTTACCTTTTAGTGGAACCAATAGAGGTTAATATTTAAACCCCACGGCAGTCTCAACAATAAAAGTAGGAAGGTGAAAATCAATGTTCAAACCCTTGGGGGAACTCTCTCGCTTGGCCCAGCAAGAAGAAGAAGTTTTAGAATTCTGGAAGAAGAATGAAATATTCCAAAAAAGCCTAAAACAAAGAGAAGGCTGTCCTCGTTTTACTTTTTATGAGGGTCCTCCCACTACTAATGGTTATCCTCATGCTGGTCATGTTATTGGCCGGAGCATTAAAGATTTAATTCCTCGCTATCGCACTATGTGTGGTTATTATGTTCCCCGTCGAGCAGGTTGGGATACCCATGGTCTTCCGGTAGAGCTGGAAGTAGAAAAAGAGTTAGGAATTTCAGGAAAACCCGATATCGAACGTTATGGAGTAGACAAATTTAATGAAAAATGCAAAGAGAGTGTCTTTAAATATATTAGAGAGTGGGAAAGACTAACCGAAAGATTGGGGGTGTGGATGGATTTAGAACATCCCTACATTACCTGTAGCAATGAATATATTGAGACTCTATGGTGGGTTTTAAAGGAACTGTGGGAGAACGAGCTACTTTATAAAGGGTATAGAGTTTTACCTTATTGTGCTCGTTGCGGCACTTCTCTTTCCAGTCATGAAGTAGCACTGGGTTATCGGGAAACAGAAGATCCCTCAATTTATGTCAAATTTGCTATTCGGGATAGAGAAAAAACTTATTTTCTGGTGTGGACTACCACACCCTGGACTTTGGCGGCTAATGTGGCTTTAGCCGTGGGTGAAGATATTAACTATTTAGAAGTAATAAATGAGGAAAACGATGAGCACTATATCCTTAGCGAAGATAGCTTTTATCGTTTGCTGGGAGAAGGTACTAATTATAAAATAGTCAGAAAATACCGAGGGGCGGAATTAGTAGGAATAAAATATGAGCCATTGCTGGATTTTTTAGTAGCAGAGAAAGGATATGAGGTTTTCTCTGCCGATTTTGTTACCACAGAAGAAGGGACCGGGATAGTGCATATTGCTCCTGCTTTTGGTGAAGACGACCTGTACCTATCCCAGAGAGAAAATCTTCCCCTTTTGCAACCGGTGGGACAAGATGGAAAGTACGAAGAAGAAATTACTCCCTGGAGAGGAATGTGGGTAAAAGATGCTGATCCTTTAATTATTGATTACCTGGAAGAAAAGGGGAAATTATTTAAGAAAGAAACTTACCGGCATTCTTATCCTTTTTGTTGGAGGTGTGATACTCCTCTACTATATTATGCTAAAGAAAGCTGGTTTATCAAAACTACTGCTTTTCGAGAGGCCCTTCTGGAAAATAACCAAAAGATTAATTGGTATCCTCCTCATATTAAAGAGGGAAGGTTTGGGGATTTCTTGTCCAACGTAGTAGATTGGGCACTCTCTCGAGAGAGATATTGGGGAACGCCTCTCAATATCTGGCAATGTGAGAAGTGTGGTTTTCAGGAGGCCATTGGCTCTATAGAAGAACTAAAGAATAAATCGCGAGAAAAAATAGAAGAAATTGAACTGCACCGCCCCTATGTTGATGGAGCCACCATCTCCTGTCCTCAGTGTGGAGGAATAATGAACAGAGTACCGGAGGTGGTTGACTGCTGGTTTGATTCTGGAGCAATGTTTGTAGCTCAACTACACTTCCCCTTTGAAGGACAAGAAGAGTTTCAACAGAGTTTCCCTGCCGACTTCATCTGTGAGGCCATAGATCAAACTCGAGGGTGGTTTTATAGTCTTCATGTTTTGGCTACCATTCTTTTTAATAGCCCGGCCTATCGCAATTGTCTGGTGACTGAACTGGGGTTGGATGAGAAAGGGCAAAAAATGAGCAAACATGTGGGGAATGTGGTTGATCCCTGGGAATTGATTCAGGACTATGGTGCTGATGCGTTACGATGGTATGTTTTTTCTGTTTCTCCTCCCTGGGTGCCTAAAAGGTTTGGAAAAGAAGCGATAAGAGGAGTCCTCAGTAAATTTTTTGATACCTTATGGAATGTAACTAACTTCTTTATCCTTTACGCTAACATTGATGGATATGAACCACCAGCCTCCTTTTTGCCTCTGGAAAAAAGGAATGTTTTTGATCGGTGGATTGTGTCTCGTCTGGAAGAACTAATAGGGGAAGTACGAGAGTCTTTAGATTCCTATGAAGTTTCTCGGGCAAGTAAAGCTATAGAAAATTTTGTAATAGAAGATTTGAGCAATTGGTATATCAGACGTTCTCGTCGTCGCTTTTGGAAAGCGGAAAAAGACGAAGATAAAATCAGCGCTTATCACACTCTTTATCAAGTTCTTACTAATTTAACTCGACTTTTAGCTCCTTTTGTTCCCGCTACTGCGGAGATACTTTATCAGACTCTGGAGACTGGTGTGCGGGGAAAGAAAGAAAGTGTTCATCTGGAGGACTACCCCTTGAAAGAAGAAGAAAATATGGATGAAGAATTGCTGTTAGCTATGGAAGTGGTGAGAAAGCTTACCAATCTGGGCCGCTCGGTTCGTAGCAAAGTAAACATCAAATTGAGGCAACCCCTCCGGAAAGCAATTCTAGTAGTTCCTCAGGAAAAAGAAAAGGATCTGGCTCTTCCTTTCACCTCTATTATTCAGGAGGAGCTGAATGTTAAAGAGATAGAATGGGTTTCTCACCTTCCCGAAGAAGTTGTGGTTTCTTTGAAACCCCGTTTTTCCGTTTTAGGTCCTAAATATGGCCAAAAAGTGAAAGAAATAGCCCGGCTATTGGAAGACCTAGAGGAAGAAAAAAGTCGCCAGTTTTGGGAAAAGGGAGAAATATCTTTGCTTTTAGAAGGAGAAAATATTATACTGAAGCAAGAAGAAGTAGAATTAGAACTGGGAGCCCGAGAGGGTCTTGCGGTAAAAAGCGAAGGAGAACACGCTGTAATCTTAGATACTTTTATAGATCAAGAACTACAAGAAGAAGGAATGGTGAGGGATTTAATTCATGCCATTCAGGTTTGGCGTAAAGAAGCCGGTTTAGAGGTAGAAGACCGAATCGAATTAGAAGTTAAAGAGGGAACTGACCCACAATGGAGAGACTTAATAGAAAGATATAGTTCTCTCATTCAAAGTGAAGTCTTGGCTCTCTCTCTCTTTTTATCAGGTGATGGGAGAGAGGGGATGGTGAGTAAAGAATGGGAGCTAAGAGGGAAAAAACTGGTATTGGCTTTAAGGAGGAGATCATAATGGGGTCAGAAAAATCAGAGAAAAAACTTTTTTTTCTATTTCTATTTTTAATCAATGTTTGGGTTTTCCCAGCTTGGGCAAGCAGTTATCATGTAGTAGAGCCAGGAGATACTCTTTGGGCCATATCTCGCCGTTATCAAATTCCTCTTAAAGAGCTTTTACAGCTTAATAACCTTACCGAGCAATCTGTTCTGCGGGTGGGACAGAAAATTAAATTAGAAGAAGGAACTGAAGAAGCAATTTACCAGGTAAAAGCGGGAGACACGTTATGGGGAATATCCCGCCAGTTTAATATACCTCTTTCTTCTCTTATGAAAGCCAATAATCTTTCAGAAAAATCTGTTCTCCGGGTAGGGCAAAAGATCATTTTGCCTACTTCTTCTTCGGGGGGGGAGACCAAAGCTGCTGCTCCTTCTTCTAATGTTACTCATACGGTAAAAAAGGGAGAGTCCTTGTGGTTGATATCTCGCCTTTACGGGGTGGATATGGATTCCATCATGAAAGCCAATAATTTGACTGCTGATAGTATCCTCTCCATTGGCATGAAGCTTACCATTCCCCAGGTTCGTGTTGCTTCTTCTCCGGCGAAAGAAGAAAGCTATGAAGTTTATCGGGTGCAAGCGGGAGACACGTTATGGGGAATATCCCGTCGCTATCGGGTTTCCCTGCAGGATTTAATGAAAGCCAACAACCTTAACGAAAAAAGCACTTTGCAAATAGGGCAAAGCATCCGCATACCTTCTTACCTTCCCCAAACCTATGAAAAAGTCAGTAGTTCTTTCCTTTGGCCTGTTTCTGGTCGAATTTCTTCTCCTTTTGGTACACGAGGAGGAAGACTTCACTCTGGAATTGATATTTTAGCTCCTTCGGGTACATTGATTAAAGCTTCTCGCAGTGGAGTGGTTTCTTTTAGTGGGTGGATGAATGGTTATGGCAGAGTAGTAATAATTGACCATCAAGATGGTTGGCAAACTTTGTATGCCCATAATTCAGTTAATCTGGTTAATAAAGGACAGCGAGTAAACCAGGGAGATGCTATTGCTCGAGTGGGGATGACGGGAAATGCTACTACCTATCATGTTCACTTTGAAGTGAGGAAAAATGGCAAATGTCTTAATCCCTCGGATTATTTAGGTAAGTAGAATGGAAAGAGAAGAAGCCTGGGTTTTATTAAAAAAATACCTTAAAAATCAAAATCTTTTGAAACACAGTGTAGCTTGTGAAGTAATTATGCAATTTTTAGCCTGCCATCTGGGGGAAGATGAGAAAGAGTGGGCTCTGGCCGGGCTTTTGCATGATATAGATTATGAAGAAACTAAAGATAAACCCGCAGAGCATGGGAGACAGGGGGCCGAAATACTTAAAGAAGAAGGTCTCTCTGAAGAAGTAATCAGAGCCGTTCAGGCTCACAACCCGGAGGCCACCGGCGTTCAGCCTGAGTCTCCTATAGAAAGAGCTCTTTATGCTGTAGATCCAGTAAGTGGTTTTATCGTAGCTTGTGCCCTCATACATCCGGAAAAGCAGTTAGATAGTTTAGACCTTTCTTTTCTTCTTCATCGTTTTTCGGAAAAAAGTTTCGCTCGAGGCGCTAGTAGAGAAGCGATGAAAAGTATAGAAAGTTTAGGGCTTTCGCTGGAAGAATTTTTAGAAATTGCTCTCTGTGCTATGCAAAGTAAAAAAGAAGAATTGGGTTTGTAGTTTTTCTCTATTTGACCATTCTTGACAAAACCATGGAGTTCTTTTATAATTACTCCGTAAAGTTAAAGTCAAAAAAGGTCAAAGGAGGTAGGTAAAATGGCTATTAGTCGTTGGGATCCCTTTCGAGAACTAGCTGAATTGCAGGAAGAAATCGATCGTGTTTTGGGAAGCACTTTTCCCCGGAGAGGAAAGGAAACCGGTACGGGAAGCTGGCTTCCTCCGGTAGATGTGAAAGAAGAAGAAGATGAGTTTGTACTTTTTATTGATCTACCCGGGGTAGATGAAAAAGAAGTAGAAATTACCGTGGTTGGAGATCAACTAACCATTAAAGGAGAAAGAAAAGCGCCACAGGAGGGAGAAAGGTTCCTGCGCCAGGAGCGGGTTTTTGGTCCATTTAGCCGTTCTTTTCTTCTCCGAGTTCCTGTAGAGGTAGATAAAGTGGCAGCTACTTATAAAAATGGGGTTTTAGAGGTCCATTTGCCTAAGTCTGCTGCTGCTAAGCCCAGGAAAGTTAATATTCAAGTAGAGTAGCACAAGTAGAATAATTCCAAGGGGTGGAGGGTTTCCGCCCCTTGGAGGTGGTGATAGAAGTTGGAGTTTAAAGACTATTATCAGATTTTAGGAGTTCCTCGAGAAGCTAGTGAAAAAGAGATAAAAAAAGCTTATCGGCGTTTAGCTCGCCAGTATCATCCCGATCTTAATCCCGGCAACAAAGAGGCAGAACAAAAATTTAAAGAGATCAATGAAGCTTACGAAGTACTGAGCGACCCGGAAAAAAGGAAAAGGTACGACGAATTAGGATCGGCCTGGAGCAGTTACGGAAGACAAAACGCCGAAGAGTTTTGGAGTGATTTTTATAGAAGATATGGGGGAGGGCCTACCTATACCACTTTTGAGGAAGATTTTGAGGTAGGAGATTTCAGTGATTTTTTTAAAACCATATTTGGTGATTTATTAGGAGGAACCCGTCGATCCTCCCGGGAGCGGGGTTCTCGTTTCCATACCCCTAGGGAAGAAATAAGGAGAGAGCCACCTCCTGATGTACAAAGTGAGGTGGAAATTTCCTTTGAAGAAAGTTTTAAGGGAACTGAGCGAGTTATCCAGGTAGAATACGAAGAGCTGTGTCATAGTTGTGGGGGAATGGCTACAAATGGCGAGGGGAGAGTGTGTCAGAGTTGTGGAGGAAGAGGAACAGAGAGAAAGTCTCGAAAAGTAAAAGTTACTATTCCTCCGGGAGTGAGCAATGGTACAAAGTTAAGAATTCCGGGGGTAATAGGAGGTAGAGATTTATATTTGAAGGTTCGAGTACAACCTCATCCCTTTTTCCGCCGGGAGGGAGATAATGTCATTTTGGAACTACCGATTACTATTTATGAAGCAACTTTAGGTACAGAGGTAGAAGTTCCTACCTTAGAGGGTAAGGTTAAAATGAAAATTCCTCCTGAAACTCAAAACGGAACCACTTTCCGCTTGCGAGGTTTGGGTTTTCCTCGAACTAAGGGAGGAGGAAGAGGAGATCAATTGGTAAAAGTTAAAGTGGTGGTGCCTCGAGATTTAACCGAGAAAGAGAAGGAGTTGTTGGAGGAGTTGTCTTCCATGCGTCGAGAGAATCCTCGTCAGCATTTGGTGAGAACTTGAAAGGAATAACATGGTGGAAAATAAAAAAACCGAACGATACTTTTTTATTCGAGAGGTAGCAAGTATAACTCAATTGCATCCTCAAACCCTACGTAATTATGAAAAATGGGGGCTGGTTAAACCCCATCGTAGCCAGGGTAACGTTCGGCTTTATAGTGTGGAAGATGTGGAGCGGATTAAAAAAATAAAGGTTTTCACCCAAGATTTAGGAATAAACCTGGCAGGGGTAGAAGTGATTTTTAGGCTTACCGAACAGATAGAAGAACTACAAAGAGAAAGAGAAGAAATGAGGAAACAATTAGAAGAAAGAGATAGAAAAACCGGCACTTAACACTTGGCTAAGAGGTGAAAGGAGTAAGCAAAATGAGGTTTGAACAATTTACTGAAAAAGCTAAAGAAGTTATTTCTTTAGCTCAAGATATCTTACTGGAACACCATCATAATCAGTTGGACGTAGAGCATATTCTTTTAGCTCTCTTAAAGCAAAAGGAAGGTTTGGCTGGCCAGATTCTAGAAAGATGTAAAGTTGACCCCCAAATTGTAGCTCAAGAGGTCGAAGAAGCTTTGCAGCGTTTTCCTCAGGTTTATTACCAGGGAGGTGGGGAGATACAAATCTATATTACTCCTCGAGCCAAATCAGTTTTAGATAATGCTGAGGAAGAAGCTAAAAGGTTAAAGGATTCTTACGTGGGAGTAGAACATCTCCTGATAGCTGTGGCTCGAGAGGGAAGTGGGCCGAGTAGTCGTATTCTTAAGTCTCATGGGTTAGATGTAGAAAAAATTTACCAGGCTTTACAGGAAATAAGGGGGAGGAGAAGAGTGGATGATCCTTATGCCGAAGAACGATATATGGCCTTAGAAAAATATGGTAGAGATTTAACTCAGTTAGCTCGGGAGGGAAAGTTAGACCCGGTTATCGGTAGGGACGAAGAAATTAAAAGAGTGATTCAGATTTTGAGCCGTCGTACTAAAAATAATCCGGTTTTGATTGGTGATCCGGGAGTAGGCAAAACTGCTATTGTGGAAGGACTGGCCCAGAAAATCGTTAAAGGAGACGTTCCAGAAAGTTTGAAAGATAAAAGGTTAATTGCTCTGGATATGGGAGCACTGTTAGCTGGTGCAAAATTCCGAGGAGAATTCGAGGAGAGATTGAAAGCAGTTCTGGAAGAAGTCCAGAAGTCGGAAGGAAAAATTATTCTTTTTATTGACGAGCTTCATACCGTAGTGGGAGCAGGAGCGGCGGAAGGGGCTATTGACGCTGCTAATATTTTGAAACCCGCTTTAGCTCGAGGAGAATTGCGCTGTATTGGAGCCACTACTCTGGATGAGTATCGAAAATACATTGAAAAGGACCCGGCCTTAGAGCGTCGCTTCCAACCAGTATATATAGGAGAGCCATCTACGGAAGAGACCAAAGAGATACTAAAAGGATTGCGTGACAAATATGAAGCTCATCACCGGGTGAAAATCAGTGACGAAGCTATTGAAGCTGCTTCTGAGCTATCTAGTAAATATATTACCGAACGATTTTTACCCGATAAAGCTATAGATTTGATGGATGAAGCGGCCAGTAAAAAGAGAATAGAAATAGAGAGCGTTCCCTCGGAAATAAAAACCTTAGAGGACGAACTACAAAAATTGGCTAAGGAAGGCATGGCAGCAGTGCAGGCTCAGGAGTATGAAAAGGCTGCTGCTCTGCGAGATGAGGCAGAAAAACTACAGAAAATATATCAAGAAGAAAAAGAACGATGGATGAGGGAACGGGAGCTCAGTGAAGTAGTGAGCGAAGAGGATATTGCTGAGGTGGTATCTGCCTGGACGGGTATACCTGTAGCCAAATTGGTGGAAGAGGAGAAAGAGAGATTGCTCCACATGGAAGAAGAGCTGCACAAAAGAGTGGTGGGACAGGATGAGGCAGTTACAGCGGTAGCAGAAGCTATTCGTCGCTCTAGAGCCGGTATTACTGAAGGAAGAAGGCCGATGGGCTCTTTTCTCTTCCTCGGTCCTACTGGAGTGGGTAAAACTGAGTTAGCCAAATCTTTAGCCGATTTTCTATTTGGTGATGAGAATGCCCTCTTGCGTATTGATATGTCTGAGTACATGGAAAAACATTCTGTTTCTCGCTTGATTGGTGCTCCTCCGGGATATGTAGGTTATGAAGAGGGAGGACAATTAACCGAAGTAGTAAGAAGGAGACCTTATCAGGTAATCCTCTTTGATGAGATAGAAAAAGCCCATCCTGATGTTTTTAATATTTTGTTGCAGGTGCTGGACGATGGAAGGCTAACTGACGGTCAGGGAAGAACAGTGGATTTTACAAATACAGTTATCATTATGACCTCTAATTTAGGAAGTGCTTACTTCCGGGGGATAGACCCGGAGAAAGATAAAGAGGGTTTGCGCCGGGCTAAAGAAAAAGTTTTAGAAGAAGTGCGAAACCATTTTAAACCGGAATTTTTGAATAGAGTTGATGAAATCATTGTATTCAATCCTTTGAGTAGAGAGGAAATAAGGAAAGTTGTGGATTTGATGATCGATCGTTTACGAGATCGGCTTCGAGCTCAAGGAATGGATATAGTCCTTACTCCCGAGGTAAAAGATTACCTGGCTCAAGCAGGTTATGACCCTGATTATGGAGCTCGACCTCTTCGCCGTCTGATTCAGCGGGAGATAGAAAGCCCCCTTTCTGGAGAACTTATCCGGGGCACTTTCCAGCCCGGTGATGTTATAGAGGTTTATTTAGAAGCGGGGGAGATAAAGTTCCGGCACAAAGAAAGAGTAGAGGAAGAAGTTAAATTATAAGTGGTATTAAAAACATAAAAACCATTGGGGGAGATTTTTCTCCCCCAATGTTCACATTTTTTCCACCCTTGCAAGGAGTACTTTTTTCCGCCACCACAAGGAGTTCCTCTTTTTTATCGCAAGACAGCAGAGAACTATAAAAAGAGAAAGGTTTCCCGACTTTGACAGCTATAATTTAAAAACATTGATATATCAAGGAATAAAGACCTTCTTTTTTATTTACCCCACTACAGTTTCACTGAGAATAAACTTGGGAATCTTTATCCCTAAAGCTCTAAATATCTGAGCATTATCATTCTCTATGGCAGTCCTCACTAAGAAACGTTTATTTCTGTCTATTATCTCTACTGCTCTTATCTCATCTAAGCTTTCCATCACCCTCTCTGGTGGAATATCCAGTCCCTTTTCTTTTAGCTCATACTGCATCACTCTCAGAATATAGAAACTCAAGAAACACACCATGATGTGTCCTTCAATTCTTCTGGGAGTCCAGTGGTATACCGGCCGGATATCTAAAGTACTTTTCATACACCGGAAGGATTCTTCTATCTGCCACAGGAGTTTATATGCTCCAATTACCTCCTCAGGAGTTAATTCCTGATTAGAAGTGTAATAGCCAAAATAGCCATCCCATAAACTGGCTTCTTCTACTTTCTTGTG
>Ga0116175_1001067_pt1 | contig 18063 bp, 15 predicted proteins | sample AD_UKC125_MetaG_FD_89802 | JGI IMG/M metagenome (GOLD analysis project Ga0116175, IMG submission 89802) | Active sludge microbial communities of municipal wastewater-treating anaerobic digesters from USA - AD_UKC125_MetaG | ecosystem: Engineered > Bioreactor > Anaerobic > Digestate | place: USA... | reverse complement strand
TGCGGCCCATCGTCATGACCGCGCTCGCGACGATCCTCGCGCTGACCCCGATGGCGATGAGCCTCACCGGCGGCGGCGCGTTCATCAGCCAACCGCTCGCGCTCGTCGTCATCGGCGGACTGTTCAGCTCGACCGCGTTGACCTTGCTCATCGTCCCGGCGCTCTACCTGCTGCTCGAACGCGCCCGCCACAAGCGCGGATTCGGCGCCGACCTGCGTGGCACCTACTGACCCGAGGGCTCCACGTGCGGTCTCTGCTCGGCAGGGGCAGATCCGGTATGCCGGGTGGTCGCCTTCGCGTCTGGGCCGACCCTTCCCAGCGCGCGTCGGCGCCGGACGGTGAGGTGCAACCGATGCGCGGTGACGACCGTCGCGAGCCAGCCCAACCCGATGAGCCACCCGGCGACCACATCGGTGAGCCAATGGTGACCGAGGTAGACCCGGCTCAGGCCCATCGAGAGGACGAAGAAGGCGCCCACGACGATCGCCCAGGTGCGCGCCCGGGCGGTCGTGAGGTGTAGCAGCCAGACGTAGACCAGGACGCCGATGATCACCGTGGCGTTGAGGGTGTGCCCGCTCGGGAAGGACGGCGAGTTCTCGAACGGCGGGACGGCCAGCTCACGGGGTGGACGCGACCGCCCGATGAGTCGTTTGCCTACCGTCGTCATGGTGAGGGACCCGGCCGCAGCCACGAGTGCCAGGACGAGCGGGGTGCGAGAGCGCCAGCGCCACACCATGACCGCGACGGCGAGGGTGGCCAGGATGGGCATTCCGACTGGGCCACCGATATCCGTGAACGTCGTCAGCGCCCGCTCCAGGAACGGCGTGCGGGTCCCCACGGCATACTCGAGGATTGGTTGGTCCAACCCGGCCAGCTCACCCTCGTCGGTGACCGATTCGTAGACCTGGGCGGCCAGCGCCGTCGTGAGCACTGCCGCGAGGGCACCGACCCCGGCGATGACGGCCAGGGTCCAGCGCGCATAGGCGCCGATCACGTGGTTGACCAGGCCCACCAGCCAGGCGCCCAGCCGGGTGCGCCAGTGGGTGAGGTCGCGGGGGCCGATCGACTCTTCCTGAGGGTCGGTGAGCGCCGGTTTGACGTCGGTGGGGCCGCTCATGGATTCCTCTCCCGGTTCCGCGTGGCGAGAGGCCAGCCTAATGACGGGTGGCTGGACCTGGCGGACCGCGAAACGTTCCGACTCGCCGTCAAACCCGGGCAGGGGGGACCCGGGTATGCCGGCAAACCTTCCGACTCGCCGTCAAACTCGGCCTGGCGGTCGAGATGAGGCCCCCGCCAGGTCAGGGAGATAACCGGAATTGCCAACCGGCTGCCGACCCGGCCCATCTGGCATAGCCTCACCGCATGCAGTCACCGTTCGCCTCGCTCGCAGCGGCACCCTTCGTCGCCCTGACGACCTTCCGGCGCACCGGCGCTCCGGTGTCGACGGCCGTCTGGGTGGTGCAGGACGGCGATCGCCTCGGCGTGATGACCCCCGCCGGCACGGGCAAGGTCAAGCGGCTGGCCCACACCTCGCGAGTCACGCTCGCGCGCTGCTCGCGCCGGGGTGTGGTCGAGAGTGGCGCCGGGACGATCACTGCGGCCGCCACAGTCAGCCAGGACCCGGCTGACATCGAGCACCTGCGTTCATTGCTGCGCGCAAAGTACGGATTCGAATACCGCCTTTTCATGGCCATCGAGAAGCTCGCCAAGAGGATGCGGGAAACGCCCCGTGTTGCGGTCTGGATCGTGCCGCCCCCCGCGTGAGGACATGCCCACCGCGTCACCCTGACGCCTTTGGCATGACCAGGCCGACGCGCTCGCTCGTGTAGCCTGGCTGCGTCGTGGGGTGGCCTGTGGGGTTCGGGGGGGGCGCGCCGACGACTTCAGCGACGCGGTGTCATCGAACGAGTGGCAGCGAAGGAGTAGCGAGGCGTGAGAACCGATACCTCGCATCGGTATGCCGTCATTCTCGCCGGCGGTCGTGGCACCCGATTGTGGCCGATCAGCACCCAAGAGCAGCCCAAACAGTTCCAGGCGCTCGGTGACACCCGGCCGCTCATCGCCCAGACCTTCGACCGGCTCAAGGAGTGTGTCGGGGCCGGCCACATCTTCGTCTCGACAACTGCCGAGTATGCCGACGACGTCCTGGCCTCGCTCCCCGAGCTCAATCCCGCCCACCTGGTCGTCGAGCCGCGACCCGAGGGCAAGCCGGCGGCCTTCCTGTTGATCGCCCACCGCATCGCCGCCGTCGACCCGGCCGCGGTCGTGCTCAGCGCCGCGTCAGACAGCTCGATCGTGCCGCTGGAGGCATTCCAGGCCGCCGCCGACCGGTCCTTCGATTTCGTCGAGGCCCACCCCTCGTGGACCACCTTGCTGGCGATTGCGCCGACCCACGCAGACACCTCGCTGGGTTATGTGCGGGCGACCGGCCACGCGATGGGCGTGACCGGCATACGGGTCGCTCGTGATTTCCTCGAAAAGCCGAGCCATGCCGTGGCCGAAGAGTTCCTTGCCGCGCACGACTATTTCTGGAACACCTCGCACTACTGCTTCTCGGTGGCCACCCTCAAGGAGGCCTACCAACAAGCCTCGCCCGAGCTGGGAGCCGCCATCACGGCATACGCGAGCAGTGGCGACCCGGCCGACTATCGCGGAGATCCGGGACCCGACCACGAACTGTTGCCGTTCGTCGACTGCGGCTGGCCGATCGGGGTCGTGGAGTCGGACTTCCGGTGGTACGACATCGGCACCTGGCCCTCGCTCTATCGCGCGCTTGCCGACAGCAAGGGCACCGACCTGGTCACTTCGGGCGGGCATGTCGACCTCGACTCGAGCTCCGGTCTGGTCGTCAACGACAGCGCGATGACCGTCGTCACCGCGGGCATCGAGGGCCTGGCGGTCATCGTGTCCGACGCCGTCGTTCTCGTCGCGCCGATCGCGACCCTCGAGGACCAGCCCCAGACCATTGCCCAGTTGCAGCAGCGTTGTGCCGGAGTCGCCGGCCCGGAGAGGGATATTCAGTGAGTCACACCAGCCTCGAGATCAGGTACACCCCCTCGGGAATCGATCGAGACGGCATCACGGCCCTGCTGTCACGCTTCAGCGTCGACCGGCCGGTCCACATGGTCTTCATCGGCACCAAGCCCGACATCATCAAGCAGTACCCCGTCTGGCAGGAGCTCGCCCGCCGCGGTGAGCAGGTCGCGGTCTGTCACAGCGGGCAGCACACCGACTACGCCTACTCCGAGGGAATGCTCCAGGAGTTCGGTATGCCGGTCGACATCCGGTTGGTCATGGGTGACGGCCTCGACCTGGGCGCCCGGGTGGCCGCGCTCATCACGTCGGCCAACTCGGTCTTCCTCACCGCCAGCGAGACAGGTCACACCGTCGTTCCCTACACCCACGGTGACACCGCCACGTCGATGGGTGTCACCGTCGCGGCATACATGAACCGGGTGGCCTGTGTGCACGTCGAGGCGGGCATCCGCACCATGACGCCCAAGCGCGAGTTCCTCACCCAGCACATCGCCGACTTCGAGGCCGGGCGGTTCGACTGGGACGCCTACCTCGCTGGGCACCGTGAGCTGGACACCTATGCGTTCGGGAGCAAGGAACCCTTCCCCGAGCAGTTCAACACCCGGGTCTCCGATGCGGGCACCGGATTCCACGCTGCCCCAGTCGAATTGGTGCGCGGGTTCCTGCTCAACGAGGGCTACCCGGCCGACGCGATCGCCGTTGTCGGCAACACCGTCGTCGACGCGACGCTGGAGGCCAAGGAGCGGGCGGCGTCGTCGACGATCTTCGAGCGGTTCCCGCAGCTGCGCACCGGTGAGTTCATCCGGGTCTGCCTGCACCGCCGCGAAAACACCAACGACCGCGCGCGGTTCACCTGCTACTTCGACGCCGTAGAGATGTTGCTGCGCCGTGGCCACAGCGTGCTGTGGGTGTCGCTCAAGGGCACCGAGTGGGCGCTCAACGCCTGGGACCTGCAGGGTCGACTCGATGCCCTCGCGCAGGAGTTCCCCGAGACGCTCATCGTCACCTCGGTGTGGCCGGAGTACTCCGATGTCATCGCGGCCTTCCTCAAGTGCTCGCTCATCGCCACCGACTCCGGCTCGATGCAGGAGGAGGCCAACACCCTCGGCGTGCCGTGCGTGACGATGCGCTTCGGCACCGACCGCGGTGAGTCGCTGCTGGCCGGCGGCAATGTGCTGGCTCCGCCGGTGTCGGCCGGGTTCGTCGCCGAGGTCGTGAGCGCGGCCTCGCGGCACCGCGACCAGCTGGTCGCCGAGCCGATCTACGGCACCGACTGTGCGCTGCGCCTCATCGACGAGGTGCTGGCCCGGGTCAAGGTGCCCGGTGGCCTGTTCCGCAGCGAGGAAGAGGTGCTCCGACTGCCGGGTTCGGATTCGGACTGGCCGTCCGAGCCGGTGACCCGCGTGACCGTCTGAACCGAACGGCATACCGCCGCGGCCGATCGCGGTCACCGCGACGAACACGACGTGAGCCAATTTGCGGGTTCAACCCCGACGAAGCAACAGATTGGCTCATGTCGCGAGGGTGAGTGCCAGGGTGAGTGCGAGTGTCAGGGCCGGGCTCCAGAGTCAGGCCAGGGCCAGTGCCGCAACCTGGTCAGAACTCCAGCAGCGTCGCCGAGTCATAGGTGACGGCCTGCACGTTCCGTGGTGCCGACCCCGATCGCAGGACGGCCTGCTCGACGGCGCGCGCGTTGGCTCCGACGTAGCTGATCGTGGCAGAGGCAGGCGAGCGGCCCGGATGCCATTGCATCCGCACGGCGCCGGCGTCGGCGGCCTCACCCAAGACCACCTGGAGGGACCGTCGGGCCCATCCCAGCGCAGTCTCCGGCACGGTTGGCACCTGGCCGAACTCGTCGATGTCGGTGCGGACGAGTTCGATGCGCACCCCGCGAGTGCGGGCGGCGTGCAGGGCCGCCTCCGTCGCTGGATCGACCAGGCCGGGAGCGGTGAGATGGTCTCGGATGGTGGCCTCGACGACCAGCAGTTCGCGGCGCTGGGCACCGGTGAGGACTCGAGCCTGCTGGACGAGCACGAGGGCTGGAGCGGCGAGCCGCTCGAGGGCGGCGACCCTGCGGCGGGCCTCCCGAGTCCGCTCCTGCTCGACGGCTTCCGCCAGCCGCCAGTCGGCGGCCGTCCGGGTGGCCTGCGCGACCTGCTCCCAGGACTCGTCCAGGGTCAGCCGCAAGAGGTGGCCCGAGATCACGGTGACGAGCAGGACCGGGAACGGACCGGCATACGCGCTGAAGAAGTTGCGGCTGTGGAGAGCATCGACCACTCCGACGCCGGTGACGGCAACGGCCGCGGCCGCGAGACCCAGACCGGGCCAGGAGCGGAAGGCAATCGCCCCCAACGCGGGGGTCAGGGCGCTCAGCTGCCAGTAGCGCCAGTCCGGGCCGGCATCGGATGGGTGGTTGATCGCGACGAGGGCGGGCAGTCCCGCGATGACCGCAGCGCTGGCCAGCATGCCGCGCGAGGTCGCGGGCAGCAGCGACACCGCCGCCGTCACCCCGACCACAGCCGCCACAGCGACGAAGGCCCAGGCCAGGGCCGGGGCCGCGAGCCAATGTCGTGACCCGAGCAGGACGGTGACGACGACGACCACCGCACCGAGGGTCATCATCGGGGTGAAGGCCCGCAGCGACCACTGCGCTCGCGACAGTTCTTCGGCCGCGCTCAGGGTGCTGGACACGTGGGCATCCCAGGTGATGGTGACCCGCGTGCCGTGCCCGGGCGCCGACCAGAACCGCACGGCTGCGCCGACGAGGGCAAGCCGAGCCTGGACGGTCCGCAGGCCGGTGCGCATCGAGGCGCTGTCCGGGCTGAAACCGCTGCCGTCGTCGCGCACGACGAGGGTCACGTGGGTGGGCGACACCGAGCCCTCGACGAGCACCTCGTGCTGTCCGGAGTGGCGGGCGACGTTGACCAACAGCTCGCTGACGGCCTCGACGACCGCGGTATGGACGTCGGGTTCGGTCAATTCACCGGTCACCGCGAACCGGGCCTGCAGTCCGAGCCGCCGAGCCTGTTCGCGCCAGACGGGCACGAGGTCGGCTGTGCCGCTGCCCCGGTCACCGTCGCCGGTGATCGAGGCGGTGGCTTCGTCGGCCAACTCACGGGCGGCCGAGGGCACCGGACCGTCGGGTGCGCGCCCGGCCGCGAGCAGCGCGCCCAGCACCTTGTCGTGGATGAGGCCGTCCCAGCGCACCCGTTCGATGGCCCGCCGCGCTGCCCGGGTGGCCTGCTCCCGGGCCAGCCACTCGGCCTCCACGGCCTGCTCGACCTGGCCGGCCGTCCGCTCCAAGAGGAAGACGACGGCGGCGACGACGAGCCCACCGAGGGCCTGCAGGCTCGCCTCGACGGCGGCCTGAGTCGGCCCCAGCGTGGGGGCGCGCAACACCCCGACGTATGCCGCGAACGCCGGCACTCCGAAGGCCGCCGCGCGGGGCCCGAAGGCAAGCGCGGTGAGGCTCATCCCGGCTCCGAGCACGTGGAACAGCGGGGGGTATCCCCGGAAGTCGGACCGGAGGACGAGCGGATGCACGACCAGCACGAGGTAAGACGTGGCGACGAGCACCCGCATCGGCAGGCGGCGTGGTGCGGTGCTCACGCATTGCCGGCTGCACCAGGCCAACTCCACGGCGAGGACGGCTGCGGCGATCCACCCGAATCCGAACCGGTAGGTGTCCGGCAGGCGGACCAGGTTGACGGCCGTGAGCACCAGGTTGACCAGCCCCAGCCCGGTGCCGGCGCGGTAGAGCGCGGTCCGCACCCGCCGCACCGCCGGGTTGTTCGGGGGGTGGCGTGGCGGGTGGCGCGGGGGCTGGCGCGGGGCGGGGCCGACGAACTGCTGCATCGCGGGGAGGCTCAGCCGGTCGACCCACCGGATGGCGGGTCCAGGTGGCCGTCCTCGTCGGCCCGGCGGTAGAGGTCGGTCTTCGTCGGGGCCGGGCGGCCCACCTCGGCATACTTCGACCGCACCCGCCCGAGGTACTCCTTAGCGGTGTCCTCGGCAATGTGCAGGTGCTCGGCGACCACGCGCAGCGGCAACCCCGCGGCATACAGGCGCAGCACCTCGGCCTCCCGACGGGCCAGGTGAGGTATGCCGGTGCCCGACACCGCTTCCATCGCCGCCGCCCAGTCGGCATTGAGGAAGGCATCGCCCCGGGCGGCCAGCAGGATGGCCTCGGCGAGGGTGGTCCACTCCTGGTGCTTGCCGACGACGCCGAGCGCACCCGCGCGCAGGCACCGCGCGAGTCTGCCGGGTTGTTCCACGGCCGTGTAGAGCAACACCGGGCATCCTGCAGCGACGACCGCGCGCACGTTGTCCTCTGGGACGCTGCTGTCCGCGAGGTTGATGTCGAGCAGGACGACGTCGAAAGCCCTTCCCGCGGAGAGTAATTCGGCAACGGTGAGTGCGTCGGTGAAGGTGCTTCTCGGGGGCAGAAGGGCCGCGAGCCCGAGCGGGAGACCGGCGGAAATCGCGCGGTGGTCGTCGACGACACCGATGCGCAGGGGGGAGACCGGCATGGTTCATCCTGGCAGCGGCGCACCCCTGCCAGGGTCTTGCCGAACGAGGCGCATCCCACAATCGGGCGGCCTTCGGTCGCGGCTTTCGCGAGGGGAGATCGGCGCCGCGCCGCCCGTCAGCGGGCTTCAGGTCGGGCCGGTTGGTCCGCCTCAGCGGATCGGGCGGCGGCTCGCGCTGCAGCCGGCAGGGCCGCGGCGATCCTGTCCAGATCGGCGTCGGTCTGCGCCGTCGACACGAACCACGCCTCGAACGCACTCGGCGGCAGCCACACCCCGCCGTCGAGCATCGCGTGGAAGAACCGCCCGAACGCCGCGGTGTCCTGTCGCTTGGCGCTGTCGTAGTCGGTGACCAGGTCCGAAGTGAAGAACACCGAGAAGAGATTGCCGGCGGCGTTGAGCCGGTGCGGCACCCCGGCCTCCGACAGTGCCGTCGTGACCAGGCCGGCGACCTCCCGCGCGCGGGTGTCGAGCACGGCATACGCGGCCTCGTCGAGCAATCCGAGGGTGACCAGACCCGCGGTAGCGGCGGCCGGGTTGCCGCTCAGCGTGCCCGCTTGGTAGACCGGCCCGGCCGGCGCGAGCAGGTCCATGATCGCGGCCGGCCCCGCGACGGCCGCCAGCGGCAGCCCGCCGCCGATGACCTTGCCGAAGGTGAACAGATCCGGCGCCCAGCCGGCCGGCGCGCCCTCCAGCCCCCACCAGCCGGCCGGCGACACCCGGAAGCCGGTCATCACCTCGTCGAGCACCAGCAGCGCCCCGTATGCCGTGCACAGCCGGCGCAACCCCGCGGCATACCCGGGGGGTGGAGGGACGACGCCCATGTTGGCCGGGACCGCCTCGGTGAGCACGGCGGCGATCGTCGCGCCGCGCTCGGCGAAGAGCGTCTCGACGGCCGCGAGGTCCCCGTAGGGGATCACGACGGTGTCGGCGGCGACCTGCGGCGTGACGCCCGGCGAGTCGGGCAGCCCGAGGGTCGCCACTCCCGATCCGGCCGCGACGAGGAAGGGGTCGGCGTGCCCGTGGTAGCACCCGGCGAACTTGACGATCGTGCTGCGCCCGGTGGCGGCCCGGGCCAGTCGGACCGCGGTCATCACCGCTTCGGTGCCCGAGGAGGTGAAGCGCACCCGCTCGACCGGGGCGACGCGAGCGGCGATGGCTTCGGCGAGCTCCAGCTCCGGGACGCAGGGCGCGCCGAAGGACGCCGAGCGCGCCACGGCCTGCTGGACCGCTGCGACGACGGCCGGATGAGCGTGTCCGAGGATCGCCGGACCCCAGCCGCCGACCAGGTCGACATAGTCACGGCCATCGACATCGGTGATCCGGGAGCCGCTGGCAGACGCGACAAAGCGGGGTATGCCGCCCACCGCGCCGAACGCGCGCACCGGTGAGGACACCCCGCCGGGCATGACGGCCCGGGCGCGGGCGAACAACCCGGCGGACAGCTCGTTGGACAGCCCTTCGGATGGGTTGGCGGATGAGTCGGTCACGAATCCTCCTGCAGCCAGTGGGCCAGTTTGGTGGCCCAATAGGTGGCGATGATCGTGGCGCCGGCCCGTCGCACTGCGGTGTGCAGCTCGAGGATCGTCCGGCGCCGGTCGATGGCTCCGACTGCGGCGGCCGCCTCGACCATGGCGTATTCGCCGGAGACGACATAGGCCGCGACCGGCAGGTTGACGAGGTCGCGCACCCGGGCGACGACGTCGAGGTAGGCCGTCGCCGGCTTGACCATGACGATGTCGGCGCCCTCGGCGACATCGAGGGCGACCTCACGCAGCGCCTCGCGGGCATTGGCGGGGTCTTGTTGATAGGTGCGCCGGTCGCCCTGCAGAGCGGAGTCGACAGCTTCCCGGAACGGGCCGTAGAGCGCGGAGGCATACTTCGCGGCATACGCGAGCAGGGCGGTGTCGGTGTAACCCGCGGCGTCGAGTTCCCCTCGGACCCAACCGATTTGGCCGTCCATCATGCCGCTGGCGCCGAGGATGTCGGCCCCCGCCTGCGCGAGCACCACCGCCATCTGCCCGTATGCCGTGAGCGTCGCATCATTGTCGACCTGCCCGTGTGCGTCGAGGACTCCGCAGTGCCCGTGGTCGGTGAACTCGTCCAAGCACAGGTCGGCGATGACCGGCACCCCCTCGGCGACCTCGGCGGCCCAGCGGACCGCCTGCGCGAGGATGCCGTCCGGGTCGAGGGCGCCCGAGCCCGCGGCGTCACGGCGCGCCGGCACGGCGAAGATCATCAGCCCGCCGACTCCAGCGGCGACGGCCGCCCGGCAGACCTGCTGGAAGGACTCCCGGGTGTGCTGCACGACCCCGGGCATGGTGGAGATCGGCTTCGGCTCGGCCAGACCCTCGGCGACGAAGAGCGGCAGCACGAGGTCGGCCGGCCGCAGCCGGTGCTCCTGGACCAGCCGGCGGATGCCCGGGGTGCGCCGCAGCCGACGTGGACGCTGGCTCAGGTGGCCCCGCTCCGGTGGTCGGGTCAGCTCGGGCAGCGTGGCGGCGTCGGTCATGGCAGGTCTCCTGTCCTCGCGGCCGCGACGGCGGGCCGGGTCGAGCGGGGGTTGGCGCAGCAGCCGTCGGCGCAGCGTCGCCGATCACCCCGCGCTGCGGCCAGCCGGGCGGGGGCGCGGTGCGCGCCACCGGTCGCGTGATGGGCCACGAGGTCGGCGAGGGCGTCGAGGAAGCCGGGGTCGGTGCCGATGGTCGCCGCCCGCACGAAAGGCACACCCAGCTCGTATGCCGTCCGGCCGGCTTGGGTGTCCAGGTCCCAGCGGACCTCGACATGGTCGGTGAGGAAGCCGAGCGGGACGACGAGCACGCCGTCAGGGGCCGTGGGGTCTGCGGTGGCGCGGGTGGCGGCCACGTGGCCGAGGGCGTCCAGGATGTCCGGCTCCAACCAGGGGATGCTCGGCGCCCCGCTGCGCGACTGGTAGACCAACCGCCAGGCGAGGGGCGCTGAGGGGTCGCCACCGCGGCGGACGCGGCGAATGACTTCGGTGGCGACGAGGCGGTGGGCGGCGCTGTAGCCGTCCTCGCGGTGTGGGCCACCAGGTGGACCGCCGTCGTGCTGACCGCCCGACCTACCCCGCGGCTGACCGTCCGGCTGCCCATCCGGCTGCCCATCCGGCCCTGAAGCCGCCGCCGCCGTGACCGGCAGCGAGTGGGTGCTGAAGAGCACGATCGGCCGCGTGCTGCCCTGCTCGGCCAGTCGGTCCAACCCGTCGGCGACGGCCCGCACGTTGGCCTCGACCACGGCATCGAGCTCGAAGAACGGGCCGATCTTGCGGACCTCCACCGATGCCTCGGCCAACCCTGCGTCGTGCAGCCCTTGGCCGAGGTCTTCGCGGTATTGCCGGCACCCGGAATAGGACGGGAAGGCACTCGTGGCCAGCGCCAGGACCCGCCGAGCACCCCCGGCGGCCAGGGCGGAGAGCCCGTCCACGGCATACGGAGGGCTGTTGCGGTGCGCGAGGGTGACCGGCGCTGTGACCCCACGCGCCCGGAGCCGCGTCTCCAACTTCCCGGCCAGGGAGCGGTTCTGCGCGTTGATCGGGCTCACTCCGCCGAGCGCGAGGTAGAGCTCGGCGACGACCGCCAGGCGCTCGCGCGGCACGCCGCGGCCGGCGGTGACCCGTTCGAGGAAGGGCCACACCTGATCAGGGCCCTCAGGGCCGCCGAAGCCGAGCACGAGCACGGCGTCGGCGGTCCAGGGAGCGGGGGACATCAGCGCAGCGCGTCGATCGCGCCGGCGACCTCGACCCGGCGGCCGGTGAAGAAGGGCGTTTCCTCGCGCACGTGCCGCCGCGCGGTCGCCGAGCGCAGATGACGCATGAGGTCGACGATGTCGTGCAACACCGGACCCTCGAGCGCGAGCATCCACTCCCAGTCGCCGAGGGCGAAGGCGGCGACCGTGTTGGTGAGCACGTCGGGGTAGGACCGGCCCATCGTGCCGTGCTCGATGAGCATGTCGCGGCGCTCCTGCTCGGGCAGGAGGTACCACTCGTAGGACCGCACGAACGGGTAGACGACGACCCAGTCCTGTGCGGGCGCGCCGGTCATGAAGGCCGGCACGTGGCCCTTGTTGAACTCGGCCGGCCGGTGCATGGCGACCCCGCTGAAGACGAGATCGGCGCACTCGCCGAGGCCCTCGCGGCGGATGCGGCGCACGGCGGCTTGCACCTGCTCGGCGGTCGGCGCATGCAGCCAGACCATGACGTCGGCGTCGGCCCGCATCCCCGACACGTCGTAGAGCCCACGCACGACGACGTCCTGCTCGGCGAGCGCGTCGAGGCAGGCCTGCAGCCGCTCCTCGGCCCGCTCGCCCGGTTCGTCGCCGCGCGCGAACACCGCCCAGCAGGTGTAACGGATGGTCTCGTTGATCTCGCGTGCGGTGGCTCGGGCGATCGGTTTCATCGGTCTTGCTCCTCGGGGTGGGGAGTGAGTGGAGAGTTACGCACCGTCGCGGTGCGCTTCTTTCCACTCACGTGGGGGTGGACTCGTTCAGGGCAGCCAGCACGGCGCGGGTGGCGCGGCGGCCGTCGGCGATGCAGTCGGGGATGCCGACTCCGCGCAGCGCCGCACCCGCGACCTGCCAGGTCGGGTATGCCGTGAGGCCCGCCTCCGCTCGGCTCACCCGGTCGAGGTGGCCGACGGTGTATTTCGGCATGACCTCGCGCCAGCGGGTGACCCGCCGGAAGGTCGGCGGCAGGGTGGCACCTAGCAGGTCGGCGGCATACGGCTCGATCCGGGCCAGCAGCCCGGTGTCGCTGTCTGCGGCAAGAGCACTGCCTGCGGCAAGAGCACTGCCAGCAGTAGGGGTGGCCGGAGCGCTGGGTGCGGCGACGGGAGTGGCGCTGGCGCTGGCGGGAGGTGACTGCGGCGACCGCAGGGCGACCTTGTCGGGGACGAAGACCCGCACGAGGACCTGACCGTCGGTGGCGCGGCCGGGCCACTTCACCGAACTCACGGTCACCCCGCTCGCCGGAGCCGGGCCGGCGTCCAGCCAGCCCTGGGTGGCGACCGGGGCGGGGAACGCGTCGGCGGGGTAGCCGAGCGTGACGACGGCGGTCGAGCTGTGTCGGATCTCGTTCAGGGCGGCGGCGGTGCTGGGTGCATGCGGGGCGAGGAGGTCGGCGCAGGCCGCGGCGCCCGCGGCCAGGACGACGCCGTCGAAAGTCTCCTCCGACCCGTCGGAGAAGCGCACCCGCGTGGGTGCCGCCCTGCCGACCGCCGGGTCGATCGAGAGCGGGTCGATCGAGAGCGGGTAGGTCTGCAGGCGTAGCGTGGCACCCGCCTCGGTGAGCCGCTGGACCAGCCGCTCGACGAGCGTGCCGAGCCCCCCGGCAAGGCTGCGGAACGGTGAGACCGGCGCGCTCGCCGTGGCGCTAGCCCGCTCACCCCGACGGGCGCGACCCTGGGCCCAGGCGGCGAGCAGCAGGCTGCGGTGGGTGCGCTCGTTGTCGCGCAGCGAAGGCAGCACGGCATCCAGGCTCAGCTCGTCCAGCGACGCGCCGTAGATGCCTCCGACCATGGGGTCGGCCAGGCGCTCGACGACCCCGGCACCGAGCCGGGCGCGCAGGAAGGCGCCGATCGACATGTCCGCCTCACCCAACCGGCGCGGCAGCACGAGGTCAAGACCGGCGCGCAGCTTCTGCCGCCAACCCAACAACCCGGTGGTGACGAACGGGCCGATCCGCTGCGGCAGCACCAAGCCCATCCCCTGCGGGATCGGGTGCATCCGACCACCCACCCGGATGGAGACCGAGCGACCGGGGTTGACGGTGACGACCTCGTCGTCGAGGCCCACATCCCGGATCAGGGCCAGGCCGGCCGGGCGATAGGCGACGAACGCGTCGGGCCCGTGCTCGACGACGAACCCGTCGACCCGTTCGGTGTGCACCTTGCCGCCCCACCGCGACCTGGACTCGACGACGGTCACCTCCGCGCCGGCGCGCTCGCCCTCCCACGCGGCGGCCAGCCCGGTGATGCCGCCGCCGACGACGAGCAACCGTGCCGTCACGCCGGCTCCCGAGACAGGGGTGAGCCAGCCGGCTCAGCGCCGACGGCTGGGTCGGGGTGCTCGTGCACGAGGGTGACCAGTCGAGTCAGCACATCGGGGTCGGTGGTCGGCGGCACTCCGTGTCCCAGATTGACCACATGCCCGGGGGCGTCCTGTCCGTCGGCAAGAACGGCGAGGGTATGCCGGGCCAGGTCCTCCCACGGCGCGGCCAGCAGTTCCGGGTCGATATTGCCCTGCAGGGGCGTCTGCCCCCCGAGCAGCGCATTCGCCTGGCGCAACGAGGTCTGCGCATCGACCCCCATGACGTCGGCTCCGGCATCGCGCATCGCCACGAGCAACGGCCCCGTGCGGGTGCCGAAATGCACGCGCGGCACCCCGAGGTCGGCGACCGACGCGAGGACCGCGGCCGAGTGCGGAGCCGAGGCCACGGCATACTCCTGCGGGGTGAGCGCTCCGGCCCACGAGTCGAACAGCTGCAGCGCGCTGGCCCCGGCCACGGCCTGGGCGCGCAGGAAGGCGCCGGTCGTGCGGGCGACCCAGGAGAGCAGCCGGTGCCACAGTTCGGGTTCGTCGTGCAGCAACGCCAAGGTGTGGACGTAGTCGCGGCTCGGGCGGCCCTCGATGAGGTAGCTCGCGACGGTGAACGGTGCCCCGGCGAACCCGATGAGCGGGGTCGACCCGAGTTCGGCGACGGCGAGCCCGACCGCTTCGGTGATCGGTGCCAGCGCGGCGGGGTCCAGCTCGGGAAGGGCGGCGACGTCGGCGGCGGTGCGCACCGGATGGTCCATGACCGGTCCGACGCCGGCCACGATGTCGACGCCCACCCCGGCCAGCCGCAGCGGCACGACGATGTCGGAGAAGAAGATCGCGGCGTCGACCCCGTGGCGGCGCACCGGCTGGCAGGTGATCTCCGCGGCGAGGTCGGGGCGCAGGCACGAGTCGAGCATCGCGATGCCCGCACGCACTGCCCGGTATTCCGGCAACGAGCGCCCGGCCTGGCGCATCATCCAGATCGGACGGTGGCTGGTGCGCTCGCCGCGGTAGGCGCGCACGAGCGGCGCGGTGGCCGTCCGGCCGTCGACGAGGGGGTGGTCGGGCGGGAGCGCGGCCGAGGCGCCCGCCCCGGCGGGGGGCAGCGGGTCGGGGGAGCGGTGCGGCTGGGTCACGGGGTTCCTTCCAGGAGGGCCTCGGCGACGAGCCGGCCCAGGTCGTATGCCGTGCCGCGCGCCGCAGCCGGGTCGGACTCGGGAAGGTCGACCACGGCATACCGGCTGATGTAGGCGACCCCCCGGTGGCCAGAGAGCTCGGCGACGAGGTCGAGGCGCCCGGGCGACCAGGTGGCGCGAGCACCGACGGCGGTGGTGCACGCGGCCTCGATACCTTCCAGGACCGCGCGCTCGGCGATGACTTCCAGGCGAGAGGGCAGGTGGTCCAGCGCTGCGAGCGACTCGGCCAGCGGTGACTCCGCGCGGCATTCGACTGCGAGTGCCCCCTGGGCGGGAGCCGGCACGATGTCGGTGACGTCGAAGACCTCGGTGGCCTCGGCGGCACGTCCCACTCGGTGCAAGCCCGCCAGCGCGAGCATCACCGCGTCGACAGTGCCGTTGTGCGCCAAGGAGATTCGGGTGTCGATGTTGCCGCGCACGGGGACGAAGGCCAGGTCGGGGCGCAACCGCAGCAGGGCCGCGGCCCGGCGCGGGCTGCTCGTGCCGACCCGCGCGCCGACCGGCAGCTGCGCCAGGGTGAGCCCGTCGCGCGCCACGAGGACGTCCTGGGCCGGAGCGCGCTGGGGCACGGCTGCGACGACGAGGCCGGGCACCGGTGCGCTGGGCAGGTCCTTGTAGGAGTGCACGACGAGGTCGACGCGGCCGGCCAGCAGCGCGTCGCGCAGCGTGGCCACGAACGCCCCTGGCCGCGGCGGCGCGTCGAGCGGGATCCGGGTGTCGTCGCCCTCGGCGCGGATCGGGACGAGCTCGCACGGCATACCGGTGGCAGCGGTGACCGCCGCCGCGACCTGGCCGGACTGGGTGCGGGCGAGCACGCTCGCGCGGGTGCCGAGCCGGAGCATCAGGAGACCTCGATCCCGAAGAGGGTGTGCATGGCGCGCCGGTAGTCATCCAGCCCGCCGGTGCGGGCCAGCTCGACCGCGCGCACCGAGGGGGTGTGCAGCAGCGCGCCGGACACGCGGTGCAGCGCTCGAGCGACCGCGTCGGCGGTGTCGGTGGGGTAGCGACGGCGGGCGAGTTCGATCTCGGCCTCGATGAGGGACATGACGTGGGCGCGCATCGCCGTCACGGCCGGGGCGGCGGTGCGCCCTTGCTCTACATGCTGGTATGCCGTGACCGCCCGGGCCACGAGGTCTCGCGCGGCGAGGATGGCGTCGGTATGCGCCGCGGGGGCATGCGCTCCGATCTCGTCGATCCCGATGACATCGACGTCGACGAGGGCGGCCAGCTCGGCGGGCACATCACCCCGGGCGCTGAGGTCGAGAATCGGCAGCACCCGCGGCTCGCGCACGCCGGCCGCGGCGTCGCTGCGCCGCGCGCCGAGGATCTCGGGGCTCAGGACGCGCTCGCCGGAGCCACTCGCGCTGACGACGAGATCGGTATGCCGTAGCTCGGCTTCCAGCCCGTCCGGGCTGACCGCCCGCACGCCGGGATGGCTGGCCGCGAAGGCTCCGGCCCGACCGGTCTGGGAGTAGGCTGCGATCTCCGTGCAGCCACGGCGGGTGAGCGTCGCGACGACCACACCGGCATACGCGCCGGTGCCGAGCACGAGCGCACGGCGACTCTCGACCGGGCCGTGCCGGCGCTCGAGCAGGTCCAGACCGACCGAGGCGATCGAGCGGCCGGTCGCGCCGAGGGTGGTCTGGCTGGCGACCGCTTTGGCGGTGGCGAGAGCTTCTTGGAAGAGCCGGTGCAGGGTCGGGCCCGACGTGCCGGCCGCGTCGGCGGCGGCGAGCGCGGCACGCACTTGACCGTGGATCTCGGCCTCACCGACCACCATCGAGTCCAGCCCGCAGGCGACGTCGAAGAGGTGCTCGACCGCGCCTGAATCGGCGAAGACCTGGACGGCCGCGAGGACCTCCGGGGCGACTCCGTGGGCGGCCAGAGCGTCGAGGGCGGCCTCGACTCCGGAGTGGAACTCGCTCGACTCGAGGTAGATCTCGAACCGGTTGCAGGTGACCAGGGCCACCAATCCGGTGATCGCGCAGTCGGATTCGCGGATGTTGTTGACAAGGGAGTCGGCTTGACCACCGAGAGTTGCCAGCTGTTCCGACCCGACGTCATGGTGCGAGACGCCGATGGCGAGCAACGGCACGCCGACATCATAGGCACGGCCGGGAACACCCCCGACGGCGGCCTCGTTGCCCCCGATGACGCGCACGCACGACGCGCCTCCGGTCACACCACCAGGTGTGGCAGGGATCACCACTCATCCGCACCATCCGAATACCAACCGAACACCAACGGAAAGCAGTAGGGGGACCACATGTCCACCATCACCGAGACCCTCAAGGCCAAGCTCGACGAACTCGACCTCGACCGGCGCCTCGACGAGCTCACCCGAGCCACCGAAGACGCCGTCAAGAAGGCCGTCGCGCACGCCGGCGACCTGGCCCACGACAACCGCGAGAAGGTCAGCGCGCTGCTGGACAAGGCCAGCGCCGTCATCGACGACAAGACCGACGGCAAGTACCACGACCAGGTCACCAAGGTCCGCACCCAGGTCGAGACCGGCGTCGACAAGCTCGCCGCCAAGCGTCCCGGCCCGGTGGTCGCCGATGCGACCGACGAGGACTGGGCTCGCGCCACCGACGAGGGCATGGCCCTCACCCCCGAAGAGGTCGGCCGCGCGACCGGTATGCCGGCCGCCGACGTCACCGCCGCGCAGACCTCGCACGCCCCCATGCTCGACGGCACCCTCGACGCCGACAGCGAGGTCGCCGATGTCCACGACGCCCCAACCCCCTGGGAAGCGCACACCGACAAGATCTGATCTCCACCGCTGGGCCCACTAGGTTTGGGCCATGAGTCTCACCGGCGACGTCCTCACCGTGCAACGCGTGATCCGGGCGTCGCCGGTGGCTGTTTTCGACCTCCTCGCCGACCCTGCCCGGCATGTCGACATCGACGGTTCGGGCACCGTCAAGGCATCCCGCGGCGGGGGTCGTCGGCTCGCGCTGGGTGACTCCTTCGGGATGGACATGTTGCTCGGGGTCGCGTACAGCACCCGCAATGTCGTCGTCGAGTTCGACGAAAACCGGCGGATCGCCTGGCAGACCCTCGCCGCGGCTCCGCTGGACCGGTTCATCACCGGCCGTATCTGGCGCTACGAGCTGGAGCCGGTCGAGGGCGGCACCCTGGTCAAGCAGAGCTGGGACCTGCGCACGGAAGGCCCGCTGAGCAAGCTGGCCGTCCGCCGGATGGCCCCGATGACCGAGCGCAATATGAACCGCACCCTCGAGCGCATCGCCGAG
>Ga0116175_1001065_pt1 | contig 18069 bp, 18 predicted proteins | sample AD_UKC125_MetaG_FD_89802 | JGI IMG/M metagenome (GOLD analysis project Ga0116175, IMG submission 89802) | Active sludge microbial communities of municipal wastewater-treating anaerobic digesters from USA - AD_UKC125_MetaG | ecosystem: Engineered > Bioreactor > Anaerobic > Digestate | place: USA... | reverse complement strand
CCGTTGTACCGGCTGGAAACCCGCGCTCCGATGAAGACACCCGGGACCTGCCCGAGGAGCAGGCTGAACAGGATCGTGGGATCTATGTCGCCCATCCCCGCATGCGCGATGGCGCCTGCCACCAGCATGGGCACGGCCTGCACGATGTCAGTGCCGACCAGTCTGCTCGGCAGCATGGCCGGAAACAGGATCAGTAGGCAGGCCGCGATCAACGTCCCCGAGCCGACACTGGTCAGACCCACCAGGATGCCGACCAGCAGGCCGACGCAACCCGCGATGGCGAGCCGTCCGCGCGAGAAGATCAGCGGCTGCGCGTCGTGTTCGTGGGCGTACTTGCGCAGTCGCAGGCGGAACAGGGTGACACTGACGGCGATCAGCAGAACCGCGCCGATCGTCTTCTTCAGGAACGCCTCGCCGCTGGCGCTCTCGGCGATGAGCGAGAACAGCCAGGAACCGACCAGCACCCCTGGGACTGACCCCATTGACAACCACAGCACGACCGGCCAGTAGGGGGTCTTGCGTCTGATGTGGACCGCGGCCCCGACCGGCTTCATGACCGCCGCCGACACCAGGTCGGTGGATACGGCCACGGGTGCCGGGACGTTGAACAACAGCAGCAGCATGGGGGTGACGATGGCCGCCCCGCCCAGGCCAGTCAGGCCAACCACCACACCGGCGAAGAGTCCGCCCAGGGACAGCCAGGGATCAATCACCAGGTAATTCTGTAACACGCCGTGCCGCAGACCTGGCAGCGGCGCTCAGCCGCCGGTGAGTTGTGTGATCAGGTTGTATGAGTCCGGGTCGTCGGGAAGCACGAGGGCGAAGCCCTCAAGGAAGATGATCGCGATGACATTGGCAGCAACGAGGATCACGAACAGCCAGACAACAACCGACGACACCGTCAGGGCTGCTTTGCCTTCCGGAGCCTCGGGGATGCCAACCGGCGCGAGGATGCTCACGGCCGCGACGAACAGGATGACCACGTAGAAGGTGATCAGGGCCCAGGTGTAGAGGTGGTAGCCCATGACTGGTGAGCCATATCCGGGGTCACCTGGTTTGATGTGCAACAGGATCTGCCGCACTGAGACCAGCGCCCCGGCCGCAGCGCCCAGCACGCCGAGTCCCAGCCCTTGGGCGTAGCGGGCGGGTGTCAATTCGCCGCGTCGGGCCTGCATGATCACCCACAGAGCACCCAGGGTGCTGAGGATCATGCCGTAGCGCTGCAACATGCACAGCGGGCAGGGGAACTCGCCCTGCGCGAATTGGATGGTGAATGCCCCCAGCAGGACGCCGATGTAGGCGAAGACCCAGGCGTGCATCCCCCAGAACAGGAGCTTCGGGAAGGTCCTGGTCATCAGAAGCTCAGATCCAGTTGTGAGGTCACGTGGTATCGGAACAGGGCCAGCATCAGGACCAGCGTGATGAACCACGTCGTCAGAATCCACTTGCGGGCGGCACCTCTCACGACCAGGACGGCGGTGAGCAGTAGTAGCGCCAGAATGATGATGTCCATCGGTCCTCCCACACTGTCGGCGCAACCAAACCTAGGGTGTCGCGGTACCTCGAAGGCGGACGAAGCGGACACGCCGACGCGCTGACTGCTGGCCTAGCCCAGATGGGTGAAACCTCGCCAGTGTGCCGATCATGGGTGCGTCGCGGGCCCGGCCAGATTCCCGGCGTACCCTGACATCGTGGATGTCCAGACAGTCAAAGCCAACGGGATCGACATCGCCTACGAGACGTTTGGTGATCCCCAGGATCCCCCGCTGCTGCTCGTGATGGGCTTGGGGACACAGATGATCGCGTGGCCCGACGACCTGTGCCAGGGGTTGGCCGATCGCGGCTTCTACGTGGTGCGTTACGACAATCGGGACTGTGGGCTGAGCACCCACTTCGACGGCCAGCGGGCGCCGTCCTTCGTCGACGTCGTGCTGCGCCGCCAGCGGCCGCCGTACACGATCGACGACATGGCCCGCGACGGGATTGGACTCATGGATGCCCTGGGTCTGGACACCGTGCACGTGGTCGGCGCGTCGATGGGTGGTTTCATCGCCCAGACCATCGCCATCAACAACCCTCGCCGTGTGCGCAGCCTCACTCTGATCATGACGTCGACGGGCAACCGGCGGGTGGGAAACCCGAAGCCCGCAGTGTTCAGCCGGCTCACCAAACGCCGCGTGGTCGGCGATCGGCTCAGTGCTCAGCAGGCCGCCCTGGAGACCTTCCGGATCATCGGTTCCAAGGGTTACGCCTTCGACGAGGAGTACATGATGGACCTCGGCGGCCGCTCCTACGACCGAGCGTACAACCCGTCCGGATACCTGCGCCAGCTCGCTGCCATCGCTGCTCAGCCGGATCGCAGCGAGCACCTGCGACGCGTGCGGGTGCCCGCCCTGGTGATCCACGGTCTGCACGACCCCCTGGTGAACCCCAGCGGTGGCCTGGCCGCTGCTCGGTTGCTGCGCAATGCCAAGTTCGTCGGATACGCGGGGATGGGCCATGACCTGCCGCGCGCCCTGTGGCCCGACTTCGAGATGGAGATCGCCGCCCTTGCGCAACGGGCGGAGGCCGGTTGGGAGAGCAGGACCGGGCGGTAGCATAGGTGGGGCAGATCGGAGGGACATGACCTCGCGTTCAGATCTGCTTGTGGCTGTCTTCGACTCTGTCGGCGAGGGGCTGGTGGTCCACGCGGACGACGGCCGGATCATGGCCTGCAACCCGGCCGCTGAACGCATCCTCGGTCTGACCCGCCAGCAGATGGAGGGCCGTACCTCCACGGATCCGCGCTGGCGCGCCGTACACGCCGACGGCAGCCCGTTCCCGGGTGAGGATCACCCCGCGATGGTCTGTCTGCGGACCCACGAGTCAGTGCGCGATGTGCCGATGGGCGTGACCCGCCCGGATGGCACCTATGTCTGGATCCAGGTGAGCGCAGAACCCTTCGATATGGAGGGTGAACCGGGGGTCGTTGCGAGCTTTACTGACGTCACCGCCGAAGCGGCCAGGTCGTCTGCCCGCATGCGGGCCACCGTGGACTCCATGCTCGACCCGCATGTGCTCCTGCACGCGCAGCGAGGCGCTGACGGGCGCGTCGCGGACGTGGTGGTCGCCGAGGCCAACGACGGTGCTGTGCTGGCGCTCGGAGGTGACCGGGATCAGATCGTCGGGCGGGCGCTTACCGACGTCGACGCTCCCCTGAATGCGCCGCGGGTCAGCCGGTGGTGCATCGACGCCTTCGACACGGCGCACCCGCTCTCCCTCGACGAAGTCCGGCTCGGTGACGACGTCTTCGTGGACGTGCGGGGTGTGCGAGTGGGTGACTCCCTGAGTCTGACGTGGCGCGACGTCAGTGACCGGATGCGGGAGGCGGAACGGACAGCGGCCTCGGAGCGGCTATTCCGAACAGCCATGCAGGCGGCTCTGACCGGCATGGCGATCAACGACCTGGAGGGCGGGTTTCTCGTGGTCAACGATGCCCTGTGCGCCATCTTGGGACGCACGCGCGAAGAGGTTCTCGCGCTTGCCCTGCGTGATGTCGTTGTTCCCGATCAGCTCAGCGACATCAACGATGAGCGCCGTCGCCTGCTGGCCGAGCCCGAGCGTCGGGGCCGCCTCGTCTGCGAACTCGTTCGCGGGGACGGATCCCACGTCTGGGTAGCTGTGGGCAGCGGCGTCATCCAGGGCGCACACGGGGAGCCGACCGCATTCCTCACCCAGATCGAGGACATCAGCGGTGAGCGGGAAGCACGTCAGGAATTGGCATATCAGGCCTTCCACGACCCCCTCACCGGGTTGCGCAACCGGTCCTGGATGCTGGACATGATCACCGCTGAACTGTGGGTCGCCGCGCAGCGCGGACGGCGGCTCGGGGTGCTGTTCATCGACTTGGACAACTTCAAAGTGGTCAACGACTCCCTGGGCCACGCCGCCGGAGACCACATCCTGCGGGAGGTCGCCTCTCGGATCACCGCTTCGCTGGGCGACGGGGAGTATGCCGCGCGGTTCGGCGGGGACGAGTTCGTGGTCTTGGTCAGCGACATCGGCTCCCCCCAGGAGGCGGAGCGGATCGCTGACCGGGTGGGTGAGGCCATCGACAGCGAGATCGACGTCCCGCAGCATCCCGTTCGCCCCACAGCCAGTATTGGCATCGCCTTGTCCGATGGGGCGTCCACGGCTGAGAGCCTGCTGCGCGAGGCTGATGCGGCCCTGTTCAGCGCCAAGGACGCCGGCCGGTCCCGCTGGCACTTCTTCGACGAGACGATGCACGCAGCCGCGATGGCGCGCATCGGCCTGGAGATGCAGATGCGCCATGGGCTGGAGCGCGGGGAGTTCGTGGTCCACTATCAGCCGGTCGTGCTCCTGCAGTCGCGCCAGACGGTCGGATATGAGGCGCTGGTGCGCTGGCAGCACCCGACCCGGGGCCTGCTCTCGGCCGGCGAGTTCATCCCTGTGGCCGAAGCGAGTGGCCTGATCGTGCCGCTCGGGCAGCAGATCGTGCGGGCTGTGGTGGCCCTGTTGCAGGCGCAACCCGATCTGCCAGGTCCGGTCAGTATCAACGTCTCCGGGCGGCAACTGGGTCCGCACTGGCTGGACTGGTTCCTGGAGGCGATTAGCGATGTGGATCCTGCGCGCATCATCGTAGAAGTGACGGAGACCGCCATGCTGTCTGTGGTCGATGCCGTCGCCGACGACCTAGGACGGCTACGTGACCTGGGCGTGGGGATTCATGTCGACGATTTCGGCACCGGCTTCTCCAGCATCTCCCTGCTCCGGGAACTGCCCGTCACCGGGCTGAAACTCGACCTGTCGTTCGTGGCGAACCTGACGCCCGATGACAGTCCCGCGAATGCCCTGGCCAGCGGACTGGCGGGACTGGCGCGCGGCCTGCACCTGACCACGATCGCGGAGGGCATCGAGCGCGAGGAGCAGGCCGTGATCCTCGCACAGCAGGGCTGGACGCACGGACAGGGCTTCCTCTTCGGCCGTCCAGGGCCGTTGTGAGTCGCGGCCCACGGGTCGAGATGTGGGGTAGCGAGGCGAACGTCGGCGCACGACACTCAACCGGGAGCCGCACCCCGTAGCAGGCGGCACAGAACCTGGGGCGGCCGCCGGTCGCCACTGGGGCATCCGGGCCACAACCGTCTACAGTCAATTCATGAGGCTGCCTGTGCTGCTGGTCGTTGTGCTGCTCGCGGGCTGCGCGTCCTCGGCTCCGCAGCCGGCACCCACCCCCACCCCCACCACCTCGCAGACCCCGACCGTCCAGGCTTCGGTCCCATCGGAACTGTTGCCAGACGAGGACTGGCTGCTGGTCGACGCCACGGTCACACCCAACCCCGCGAGCTACCGTGTCACCCTGACGTTCAGTGACGGTCAAGTCGCGGGCAAGGGTCCGGTCAACCAGTACTCCGGGCAGGTCAGCCTCGGCCCCGGCACGATCCAGACCGCTGGGCTGGCCAGCACCAAGCTGGCTGGCCCGCCGGAGAGGATGGCCGCGGAACAGGCGTACTTGCAGGCACTGCAGACAGCGACCATCTGGGAGGTCGGGGACGAGATGCTCACCTTGTCCGACGCGACAGGACCGTTGCTGGTGTACGCGGCTCCCGATTCCGCGGCCGCCTTCGCAGCGTCCCTGGTCGGGTTGAGCGCAAAGCAGGCCAAGGCGCAGATCGTCGACGAGGGCTACGAGGTGCGGGTGGTGTCGGTCGACGGTGACACCCGCCCGGCGACGATGGACTACCGGCCGGACCGAATCAACCTGACAATCGTCGACGGCGTGGTGACGAAAGCGACGCAGGGCTGATGGACACCAAGATTCTTACGCTGCACACCGGTGACCGACTCGTCACCGACATCACGAGCGCGGCCAGTGATTTCACAGCCGGCCGCGGTGATGGCCTGCTCAACGTTTTCGTTCCGCACGCCACCGCTGGAGTGGCCCTGATCGAGACCGGCGCCGGCACCGAACCCGACCTGGCACAAGCGTTGGAACGGCTGTTGCCCGTCCGCGACATCTACGACCACCGCCACGGCAGTGTGGGGCATGGCCGCGATCATGTGCTGCCCGCCTTCGTGTCCCCGAGCCTCACCGTGCCCGTGTTCGGCGGGCGGCTCGCGCTGGGGATCTGGCAGAGCATCGTGGTGGTCGACCCGAACGCTGATAACCCCGATCGCAGCGTTCGACTGTCGTTGCTGAGCTGAGTGTCAGCCCAGCACGCCCACCTCGTAGCCAGCCAGGATCTGCTCCGGCTTGGGCTCACCCTCATGCTGGCCGTCGAACAGGCTCGTTCCGTCGATGCCACACAACTGCTGGATGCGCGCCGCCCCGCCGGGGTGCTTATCCTCCCAGTCGGTGACGTTGTACACGATCCCGTTGATGGAGGTCCAGCAGTCGCCCGGGCTGTTGTGCGTCGCCACTTGCGCGGCGGTGTAGGTGGCCGTGGGCGTCGGCGAGGGAGCTGCACCGGTCGTCGCGCTACCACTGGTTGGCTCTGCGGTGGGCTCGGACCCGACCGCTGAGATCTCGCCTTCCCAGACCGAACGCGCACCGGTGTCGCCGGTCTTGAACACCATGAACAAAGAGGCCCCGGCCACCACCACTGAGATCAGCCCCAGGAGCACCCTGATGAAGCCGCCGCCGCTCTCGCGTCGGGCCACCATCCGCTGGACCAGCCACACCACCACGACTGTCGCGAAAAGGACCCCGGCGACGACCGGCATCCGCTCGCCCCATTCGGCGTGGTCGAAGCCCGGCTCCCCGATCAGTTCTTCGAGGGCCTCACCGGACTCCGCCGTCACGAAGGCCGCACCGAACGCCACTGCGGCCGTGAGTGCCACCAACCAGCCGAGTTTCACCGCGAGCCGTGGGATCAGCCCGATCAGGACCAGCCCCAATGCGGCCAGTGGGATGAAGACCACTGAGGCATGCACCACCAGCGGGTGAACCGGCAGGCCATCGATGAGTCCGAAGGGGCCGTCTTCAGCAACGACCTGGGCAAGAAGGTGAACGTTCATTCACCCGAGCGTAGTGGCTGTGATCATTACTAAGACGCCCCACGAAGTGTCCTGTTGCACAGGTGCTGCCGTTCGTCGTGTCTCGAGCCCCGTTCGTCGTGGTGCTTTCCACCTTCCGTGGGCACTGTGACGCCGCTCACAGAGTCTGACCACGAACACCATTCCTGCTGGGCTGCACAGTCCATACGGTTTCCCCACCGGGCGTGCTGGAGCGCTCGCCAGTTTCTGAGAGGCAGGTCGTGATGACGATCAACAACAACCCGGCGAAGGTGGGGGGCGGTGGAACCCCCGACCCCGAAGCCTATCTGGCAGCGCAACGCAGCCCAGAGTTCATCGAACTCCGCAAGCGCTACCGCGGCTTCGCCTTCCCCATGACCGTGGCGTTCCTGGTCTGGTACTTCATGTTCGTGTTCGCGTCGGTGTTCGCGTCGGCCTGGATGTCGGTGCCGGTCTGGGGCAACATCAACCGAGGCCTCATCTTCGGGCTCCTGCAGTTCGTCTCCACCGGCCTGATCACGTGGCTCTACGTCCGCCACGCCAACAAGAAACTCGACCCGCTGGCCACTGAGATTCGTGAAGAGATGGAAGGGGTCAGCTGATGACATCCACCGCAGGCAGCCCCGCTGTCAACATGGCAATCTTCATGGCCTTCGTCGCCGTCACGATGGTCATCGTCATCCGGGCCTCGCGCCAGAACAAGACGGCGTCGGACTACTACACCGGCGGCCGCTCCTTCAGCGGTGGCCAGAACGGCACCGCCATCGCAGGCGACTACCTCTCGGCGGCGTCGTTCCTCGGCATCACCGGCGCCATCGCGTTGACCGGTTTTGATGGCTTCCTCTACTCCATCGGCTTCCTGGTGGCCTGGCTTGTGGCCCTGCTGCTGGTCGCCGAACTCCTGCGTAACACCGGCAAGTTCACGATGGCTGACGTCTTGGCATTCCGCCTCAAGCAACGTCCCGTGCGCACCGCCGCGGCCATCTCGACCCTCGCGGTCAGCTTCTTCTACCTGCTGGCGCAGATGGCCGGCGCCGGTGGTCTGGTCAGCCTGCTGATGGGGGTGACCGGCAACGTCGGGCAGTCCCTGACGATCGCAGTTGTGGGCATCCTGATGATCATCTACGTCCTCGTCGGTGGCATGAAGGGCACCACGTGGGTGCAGATCATCAAGGCCGTTCTGCTCATCGCAGGCGCTGCTTTGATGACTGGCTGGGTGCTGAGCAAGTACGGGTTTAACCTGTCCACGCTGTTGGGCGCCGCAGCTGACAACAGCCCGCTGGGTGACAAACTGCTCGACCCGGGTGCCAAGTACGGCAAGACCACCCTGTCGAAGATCGACTTCATTTCATTGTCGATGGCCCTGGTTCTTGGCACCGCCGGTCTGCCGCACGTGCTGATGCGCTTCTACACGGTTCCGACCGCCAAGGAAGCCCGCAAGTCCGTGGTGTACGCCATCACCCTGATCGGTGTGTTCTACCTGTTCAGCCTGGTGCTGGGCTTCGGTGCCGCCGCCCTGGTCGGTGCCGATGTTATCGCGAAGGCGCCAGGCGGAGCGAACTCCGCGGCACCGCTGCTCGCCTATGAGTTGGGCGGCACGCTGCTGCTGGGCTTCATCTCCGCGGTTGCCTTCGCCACGATCCTGGCGGTGGTCGCCGGTTTGACCATCACTGCCAGCGCCTCCTTCGCCCATGACGTGTACGCCAACGTCATCAAGAAGAACGAGGTATCAGCCGATGCTGAGGTGCGGGTCGCTCGCATCGCCGCAGTGGTGATCGGCGTGTTCGCAATCCTGGGTGGCATCCTCGCCAAGGACCAGAACATCGCCTTCCTGGTGGCCTTGGCCTTCGCGGTCGCGGCCAGCGCGAACCTGCCGACCATCCTCTACTCGCTGTTCTGGAAGGGCTTCACCACCCGGGGCGCCCTCTGGAGCATCTACGGTGGTCTGATCTCCTCGATCGGACTGATCCTGTTCTCGCCGGTGGTGTCGGGTAAGCCGATCCCCGAAGGCGCGACCAAGAGCCCCTCGATGCTGCAGGGAGTGGACTTCCACTGGTTCCCGCTGGACAACCCGGGTCTGGTCTCGATCCCGCTGGCCTTCTTCCTGGGCTGGCTGGGCAGCGTCACCGACCCGACGAAGTCCGACTTGACGAAGTACGCCGAGATGGAGGTCCGGTCGCTGACCGGCGCCGGCGCCGAGAAGGCAACCGTCTCGCACTAACCCTGCAGACACCGGCCGGGTGGTGCGAGTTGGCCCCGCCACCCGGCCGGTCACCAATCTCTTCCTCTTCAACCGACGCCCAGGAGCTCACCCAATGACCCTCGAAAACCTCGCCACCGAAACCCGCCACTTCGGCCCCAGCCCGGAGTTCGCCGCCCAGGCGAACGCCACCGCAGACACCTACGCGCAGGCGGCCGCGGACCGGCTGGGATTCTGGGCCAAGCAGGCCGCCCGCCTCGACTGGGCCGAGCCCTGGACCGAGGTCCTCGACTGGTCGCAGGCCCCGTTCGCCAAGTGGTTCGTCGATGCCAAGCTCAACGTCGCCTACAACTGTGTGGATCGCCATGTCGCCAACGGCCTCGGGGATCGCGCCGCCATCATCTTCGAGCCCGAGAGCGGCGAGTCGTCAACCATGACGTACGCGCAGTTGCACAAGCAGGTCAGTCAGGCCGCCAACGCGCTTACCGACCTGGGTGTAGCGGCCGGTGACCGCGTGGCGATCTACATGCCGATGATCCCACAGGCAGTGGTGGCGATGCTCGCGTGCGCCCGCATCGGCGCCCCCCACTCTGTGGTCTTCGGCGGCTTCAGCGCTGAGGCGCTGCGCAGCCGGATCGACGATGCCGAGGCGAAGGTGGTCATCACCACCGACGGGCAGTTCCGCCGGGGTGGCTCGATGCCGTTGAAGCCGGCCGTGGACGAGGCCGTGGAGCACTGCCCCAGTGTCGAGAAGGTGCTGGTCGTCAAGCGCACGGGTGAAGAGGTGGCCTGGAACGACCAGCGCGACGTCTGGTGGCACGACGTGGTCGCGACCGCCTCTGACGTGCACGAGCCGCAGGCGTTTGACGCCGAACATCCGCTGTTCATCCTCTACACCTCGGGAACCACAGGTAAGCCCAAAGGCATCCTGCACACCTCCGGCGGGTACCTCACGCAGGCCGCCTACACCCACTACAACGTGTTCGACCTCAAGCCGGAGCGGGACGTCTACTGGTGCACCGCCGACATCGGCTGGGTCACCGGTCACTCCTACATCGTCTACGGCCCGCTGGCCAACGGCGCGACGCAGGTGATCTACGAGGGCACGCCGGACACCCCCCACAAGGGCCGCTGGTGGGAGATCATCCAGAAGCACGGCGTGACGTTGCTTTACACCGCGCCGACCGCGATCCGGACCTTCATGAAGTGGGGCCGGGAAATTCCCGACGGGTACGACCTGTCGTCGCTGCGGCTGCTGGGATCGGTCGGTGAGCCGATCAACCCAGAGGCGTGGATGTGGTACCGCGATGTGATCGGTGGCGGGCGCTGCCCGATCGTCGACACCTGGTGGCAGACCGAGACCGGCGCCATGATGATCAGCCCGCTGCCGGGTGTGACGGAGTGCAAGCCTGGGTCGGCCATGGGACCGCTGCCCGGGATCAGCGCGGTGGTCGTCGATGACATGGGTGAGCCGGTCGGCAATGGCGGCGGGGGATACCTCGTACTCAGTGAGCCGTGGCCGTCGATGCTGCGGGGCATCTGGGGGGACAACCAGCGCTACGTCGACACGTACTGGAGCCGATGGCCGCAGTACTACTTCGCCGGCGACGGCGCGAAGTACGACGACGACGGTGCGGTGTGGCTGCTGGGACGCGTCGACGATGTGATGAACGTGTCGGGCCACCGGATCTCGACCACCGAGGTGGAGTCGGCGCTGGTGTCACACCCCGCTGTGGCGGAGGCCGCTGTGGTGGGTGCCACCGATGAGACCACCGGGCAGGGAATCGTCGCCTTCGTGATCCTGACCGGCGACGCCGTCGATGGCCCGGAGTTAGTAGGGGAGCTGCGCAAGCACGTCGGGCACGAGATCGGCCCGATCGCCAAGCCTCGCCAGATCATGATCGTGCCAGAACTGCCCAAGACGCGGTCCGGCAAGATCATGCGGCGCCTGCTGCGCGATGTGGCCGAGAACCGGTCCCTTGGTGACGTCACGACGCTGGCGGATCCCACGATCATGAACCTGATTCAGGGCGGTCTGCAATCCGGTGGCTGAGGTTGCGGGCCAAACGCGTCGGTGAGTGACGCGTTTGGCCCGGGACTTCGCGGGGGGCGTGTCGATACTGGCGGCAATTCGGGCGGTTCCCAGTCCGGCCCTTGAGACCTCGCGCCAAACGCGACAGTCAGTGACGGCTTTGGCGCGCAGTCTCGCGGTCAGGCCGAGAGAGTCCGCGTCCAGTCGTCCAGCGCGATCATTTCGCGGCCCCGCAACCAGCCAAGTGCGCCGACAAAGAGCCCGGATTCCAGCAGGTGTTGGAACCTTTCGAGGAACTCCAGCTGGTACTCGGCCGCAGACACGCTCATGACTGCCAGTTGCCCTTGCCCATCACCGCGTGCCGGATCCCGCCCCGGGGGTCAGGCACATCGCCGGCGTACCGCGGGATCACATGGACATGCAGATGGAAGACGGTCTGTCCGGCGGCCGCGCCCTCATTGATGCCGAGGTTGAAGCCGTCCGGGGCATGCGACAGTCGCAGCGACCGCTTGACCTGTCCGACCAACTCGAGGATCGCCGCCTGCTCGTCGGGCGTCGCTGCGTCCCAGTCCGGGAGCAACCGCCGTGGCACGACCAGGGTGTGGCCGGGCGACACGGGGTACCCGTCCCTGATCGCGAATGCCGAGTCATTGGCACCGACCCACTGATCGGCAGGTATCTCCAAGAAGGGACTCGACCTCATCGCAGACACATCCCGATTCTGTCAGTAACCGCGCCCCTGGCAGATCGGGCAGACTGCGCAGTCCGGGCAGCAGCCATCGCCGAAGAAGGTGGCCGCCTGGGAGTTGAACCCATCGTCGAACGGCTCCCCCCACCAGTCGTCACCGGTGCCGCGCACCTGCCCCAGCACCAAGGAGGTGTCCTGGCAGTATGGGCTGCAATCCGGGCAGCATCGACGGGCCACGCAGCCTCATTCGGCTGTCATCCGCGGCTGTCTTGAGAGCGATCACCCGCTCGCGGCTGTCCAAGGCACCGACCTCTACACATCTGGTGTGACCCCGCGCCCAAAGCGTCATTTCTAACCAGCGACACGTTTCTGATGTCCTTTTTGACCGTTTTGCACCGCGTGGCATCTACATATTTGGTTCAGAGCCGGGGCGGCTCACCCAGATGTGTAGGGCGAATCTCGTCGCTGGTGTATACGGGCTGGCCAAGAGCACCCGCAGCGCACCTCCTGCACGCTAGTTTCACCTCATGGATGCCTGGGTGCTGGCGCTGGTGGCCATCGCCGGGGCCATCGTGCTCGGGATGGCGGTGGCGCGTTGGGTGCGCGGACCAGGCCGGATGGGCACCGAGGCGCAGATGGCGACCTATCGCACTCTTCACATCGCGAGCCAGGCGGCGCCGTCGCTGCGCGCGGGCCTGACCCAGGCCGGCGCCCAGCGCAGCCTCAAACACCTGCACAACCTGCTCGGTGTGCCCGCTGTGGGGATCACCGACCGGGTGGAGACACTCGCCCTCGACGGCATCGGGGACAAGCACCGTGAACGCGTGGTCGCCCATGCCCAGGCCGCCCTGGACACCGGTGTGGCGACTGTCATCAGTGAGACGCACGCGCGCGAGGTGTCGGCAATGTTCCGGTCCGGCGTCGCCGCTCCGCTGACCAGTGACGAGGTGGTGATCGGAGCATTGGTGGCCTACACCAGCGCCCCGGCAGGTCCGGCGATGATGCGCGCCGTGGAAGAGGTCGCGGGCTTTGTCTCCGGCCAACTCGACCTCGCCGAACTTGACCGTACCCGCGCGCGATCGGCTGAGGCAGAGGTCAAGGTCCTGCGGGCGCAGATCTCGCCGCACTTCATCTTCAACTCCTTGACCGCGATCGCCTCGTTCGTGCGTACCGACCCGGATCGGGCCCGGGAACTGCTGCTGGACTTCGCCGACTTCACGCGGTACTCCTTCCGCTCCCACGGCCGGTACACCGCTCTTGCTGAGGAGTTGCGCAGCGTCGAGCAGTACCTGCTGCTCGAGCAGGCCCGCTTCGGCGACCGCCTGCAGGTGAAACTGAGGGTCGATCCGGAGGTGCTCAGCGTGCGGATCCCGTTCCTGTGCATCCAGCCGTTGGTGGAGAACGCCGTGCGTCACGGCCTGGAGAACCGCGACTCGCCGGGGACGGTCAGTATCACTGCTGTGGAGCGCGGCGGTGACTGCTGGATCAGTGTGGAGGACGACGGGGTGGGTAACGACCCTGACGTGATCCGGCGCAGCCTCTCCGGAGAGCCCGGCGACCATGTCGGCATGGCCAACGTGGACGAGCGGCTGCGCCGGGCCTTCGGTGACGACCATGGGCTGGTCGTGGAGACCGCCCCGATGGCCGGAACCAAGGTCACCATGCGGGTTCCCAAGTACGCCGAAGGAGTGGTCGATGAGTGACGACGGCCTGATCGTAGTGGCGGTGGATGACGAAGCTCCCGCGCTGGCCGAACTGGCGTACCTGCTGAGCAACACGAACGGCATCGCCCAGGTCCGCACCGCAGGCACGGCCACCGACGCCCTCGAATTGCTGCAGGCCGACGATGTGGACGCGGTGTTCCTGGACATCCGGATGCCTGGCATGGACGGCTTGGCCCTGGCGCGGATCATCGGCCGGTTCGCCGCGCCGCCGCCGGTCGTCTTCGTGACCGCCTACGACTCCCACGCTGTGGACGCTTTCGACATCGCCGCCGTGGATTACCTGCTCAAGCCGATCCGGGCCGAACGCCTGGCCCAAGCCGTCGCCCGCGTCCAGCGACAACTCGACGCGGAGGTGGAACCCAGCGGTCCGCCTCCCGCGGCCACCGACGAGACCATCGCGGTCGAACTCGGCGCCATGACCCGCTACGTGAAACGCTCCGACATCGTGTTCGTCGAGGCGCAGCGCGACTATGTGCGTCTGTACACCCGCGAGGCCTCGCACCTGGTCCGCATCCCGCTGGCGGCCCTGGAGGAGAAGTGGGAGGCCGCGGGATTCCTGCGGGTGCACCGGCGGTACCTGGTCAACGCTGCGTATGTGGTGGGCCTGCGCTCGGTCGGAGGCCGGACCACTGTCGACCTCGGGCACGAACAGTCGGTGCCCGTCAGCCGCCGCCACACCCCGGTGGTCAAGGAGGCGCTGGTGGCCGGCCGGAGATTGGAACGGTGAACACTCCCCGTCCACGCCGGGTCGTCATCACCGGTCCCCGCCGCGATGTCCGCCGCCGCCGGCCCCGGCCCATCACCGATGAGATCGACGACCAGACCCGCGTCGGCAAGGTTTACCTGCGTTCACTGATCCGCACACAACTGCTGCTCGGACTGGCCACCGTTGCGCTGGTCGTGGTCCCGCTCGCGGCCATGCCGTTGGTGTTCGGTGCCTGGCCGAGCGTGCGAGAACTGCAGGTGGGTCCGATGCCGCTGTGGTGGCTGCTGCTGGGGGTGCTGGTGTACCCGGCCATCCTCGGCGTGGGCTGGTGGTACGTGCGGCAGGCTGACCGCAACGAGGCACAGTTCACCGATCTCGTGGAGGGCCGGTGAACCCGATGCTCGCCGCGATCGGCATGGCGCTCACGGTCCTGGTGACCATCGGGTTGGCGGCCTACTCCTCCCGACTGGCCCGGACCACGGGCGACTTCTACGTCGCTTCCCGCTCCGTGCCGGCCTGGTGGAACGCCTCCGCAATCGCCGGTGAGTACCTTTCCGCGGCCTCGTTCCTGGGAGTTGCGGGGCTCATCATGGTGGGGGGCGCGGATGCCGTCTGGTTCCCCGTCGGGTATGCGGTCGGGTATGTGCTGCTGCTGGCCCTGGTCGCCGCGCCGCTGCGCCGCTCCGGGGCCTACACACTGCCCGACTTCGCCGAGGCCCGGCTGCGCTCACGCACGGTACGAGTGATCGCCAGCGCGCTGGTGGTGCTGATCGGCTGGCTCTACGTCCTGCCGCAGTTGCAGGGAGCGGGAATCTCCTTGCAGATCCTGCTGGACACCCCGGTATGGCTCGGGGGGCTGCTGGTCAGCGTTACGGTGCTGGTCGTGATCGTCGGTGGGGGCATGCGCAGCGTTACCCTCGTGCAGGGCTTTCAGTACTGGCTCAAGGTCGTCGCCATCATGGTGCCGGTGCTGTTCCTGCTGGCCGCCTGGCGCGCAGACAGCAATCCCAGTCCGCTCACGCAGGCGCCACCGACCTTCCAGGAGCAGACCACCGTCAGCATGCGGGTGGACACTGAGGTGACGGTGCCGCAGGCGGTGGATGTCAGTGTGAATGGCGGGCAGCAGCGGTGGGATGTGGGCGTGCGGGTAGTACCTGCCGACACCGTCGTGACCTTTCCCGCCGGATCGCAGGTGCCACACCTGTCCACGACCACGATCCTCAGTGGCAGCAGCTGGGCGCAGGCCTTGCAGGGCGGGCAGGAACACGCGCTGTACCGCACGTATGCCCTGATGTTCGCGCTGTTCCTGGGCACCATGGGACTGCCGCACGTCCTCGTGCGTTTCTACACCAACCCGGACGGCAGGCAGGCCCGCCGAACGGCGCTCGTGGTGATCGGGCTCGTCGGGCTGTTCTACCTCGCCCCAAGTGTCTACGGCATGCTCGGCCGGCTTTATGCCCCGGAACTGCTCATGACGGGGCGCACCGATGCGGTCGTGTTGCTGCTGCCGCAGGCGATGCTGTCCGGTGCCGTGGGGCAGTGGCTCACCGCGCTGGTCAGCGCCGGCGCCGCAGCGGCCTTCCTGGCTACGGCCACTGGCCTGACTGTCACGGTTGCCGGGGTTCTGAGCCAGGACCTCGTGAGCCGGTGGGTGCAGGATCCGATCGTTGCCTTCCGCATCGCGGCCGCAGTGGCTGTGGTTGTCCCCTTCCTGCTCGGTCTGTTCGCCGAATCCCTGCCGTTGGCGCAGGCGGTCTCCTTGGCGTTCGCCGTCGCGGCGGCCACGTTCTCCCCCCTGTTGCTGTTGGGCATCTGGTGGCGCCGGCTCACCGATGTCGGGGCGGCTGTCGGGTTGATCGTGGGTGGCACTGCCGCGACCACGGCGATCGCCGTGTCGACCCTGGTGGAACTCACGGGCTGGCCGGCAGCTCTGCTGTCGCAACCCGCCGCGTGGGCGATGCCCATGTCATTGGCGACAATGGTGATTGTGTCCCGCCGCACCCAGCACCGCCTGCCCGCCGGTGTCGACCGGATCATGATCCGGCTGCACACCCCGGAGTCCGTGGGTGTGCGGCGTACCTGGACGGCAAGGGGTTAGCCGATGTCAACACTGGTGGACGTTGCCCGGGCTGGCGGATCCCTCTCGGACGCCGCCGACGCCCAGACCCGGCTGCTGATCGATGGCTTCCTGCACACGGCCGGACCGCCGCCGGCCCGCTTCTCCTGGGTGGTGCTCGGTAGCCATGCCCGCAGGGAGTTGCATTGTGCCTCCGACCAGGACTCCGCGCTGTTCTGGCAGACCCCCGCGGCTGCCGGCAGTAGCTACGCCGCCGATCTCGCGGCCGCCGTCATCGACGGGCTGGTGGAGTTCGGGATGCGTCGCTGCGATGGCGGTTACATGGCCGACGCCTGGTCGCACAGCGTCGAGCAGTGGGCGGACATCTTTCGCGACCGGGTGAACGCGCCCACGGCCCAGGCTGTCATCGATGCGGACGTCTTCCTCGATGTGCGGCCCCTGACCGCCGGCGTGGATGTCGCCCCAGCCTTGGCGGAACTGGCCCTCGGGGCGCAGTCGGCGCGGCTCATGCACGGTCTGGCCGTGGCGGCCAACGGCTTCCCCACTGCGCTCGGGCCGTTCGGTCGGCTGCCCCGCGCAAAGCTCGACCTGAAGAAGTCGGGGCTGGCTCCCATCGTGCTGCTTGCCCGGCTCTACGGCCTGCGAGCAGGCTCACCAGCGGTCAGCACGGGTGACCGGCTGGTGGCAGCCGGCGAGGCCAATGTGCTGAGTGCGGAATTGACCACACGTCTGGGCGAAGGGTATGACCTATTGTCCCGGCTGCGGCTGACTAATCAGCTACGCCAGATGGCCGCCCGGGAGTATGTCACCGACAGCATCGATCCCCACGAGTTGACGCATGCTGAGCACGACGCCGTACGGGAGGCCCTGCGCGCCATCAAAAGTGCACAATCGGTGACATCCGTTGCATTCCGGACGGATCTTTGACGAGATCTTGATCGACTTGATACTTTCCCTGCAGGTTTCGAGCGCTACGTTGGGACTTTCAACGAATTCCGTAGCAGGGGGCGGACGTGGCAGACGAAACGTTTTCCTTTGGAGCCGCAGATGCCCAGCGCCTTGCTGAACTGGCCATTCCCCGCCTCGACGTCGAGTACATTTTGCGGCTCGCCCCCGACCGCGCCTTCGAATATATCAGCGATTCGGTGATTGACCTCGTCGGTTACACTCCGCAGGAGCACTACGAAGACCCCCACTTGGGTGATCGGTTGGTCGATCCGCGGGACATCCGGGTGCTGTTGGCCGCGGCCCAGAAGCCGCCGGGCGAGATCCTGGAGTACACGCTGCGCTGGATCGCCCGCGACGGCCGCCGCGTGTGGACGCTCCATCGCTGCCGGATTCACCGGCGCGAAGACGGCGCCGAGGTCTTCTACGGGGTCGCGCGCGACGTGACACCGTTCAAGGAGGCGGAAGCCCGTTACCGGCTGCTGGCCGAGCACGCCACCGACGTCGTGGTCACTGGTGACGACCACGGCGTCCTGCAGTGGGTGTCCGAGTCGATCACCTCTCTGCTGGGCTGGCAGCCCGCGCAGTGGGTGGGCCGTCCCTTCCGGGAGATGGTGCATCCTGACGACCGGCACCTGCTTCCCCCTCTGGAGCAGCAGGTGGCGGTGGGGGAGCCGCAGACCTTT
>Ga0116175_1001048_pt1 | contig 18179 bp, 18 predicted proteins | sample AD_UKC125_MetaG_FD_89802 | JGI IMG/M metagenome (GOLD analysis project Ga0116175, IMG submission 89802) | Active sludge microbial communities of municipal wastewater-treating anaerobic digesters from USA - AD_UKC125_MetaG | ecosystem: Engineered > Bioreactor > Anaerobic > Digestate | place: USA... | reverse complement strand
TGGAACACCCGGATCTCGTCGGTGCCGGACATGCTGGTCGCCCGGATGATGGGCGCGCAGAAGGCCGAGTACTTCGAGCTCGAGGACGGAGCCGGCGCAGCGCCGCAGGTGCAGTTCTGACACCGGTTGGGGGCAAATGGGAGCGATGCACCCCAGATGAGAGCGATGAGCACCGTGCTTTCTGCTCGCATCTGAGGCGTATTGCTCGCATCCTCTGCGGGGGCCGCGTTCGGCTGAGCCACAATGACCACGTGCGGATCGTCACCTGGAACGTCAACTCCCTGCCCAGCCGGATGCCGCGGATGGCGGTATGGCTGCAGGTCATGAAGCCCGACGTGCTGTGCCTGCAGGAGACGAAGATCCCCGACGAGCAGTTCCCCCACGATGAACTCGCCGACCTCGGCTACCAGGCCGTGCACCGCGGTGACGGGCGGTGGAACGGCGTGGCGATCCTGTCCCGCGTTGGTCTGGACGAGGTGGTGACCGACCTGCCCGACGTGTGCGGGTTCCCCAACGACGACGATGCCGCCGAACCCCGCTTCCTGTCGGCGGTCTGCGGCGGGGTGCAGGTGGCCTGCGTGTACGTGCCGAACGGACGCACGCTGGACAACCCGCATTACATGTACAAGTTGCGCTGGCTGTCCGCGCTGCACCGGTTCGCGCAGGGGCCCGCTTCCGGCGAGCGCCCGTTCGCGATCCTTGGCGACTTCAACGTCGCGCCGCACGACGAGGACGTGTGGGACATCGCCGACTTCGCAGGCAGCACCCACGTCTCCGAATCCGAGCGGGTGGCGATCCGGGAACTCGTGTCCCTGGGCCTGACCGATCTGACGCCGACGATCAGCAAGGGCAAGCCCTTCACGTTCTGGGATTACCGCGCGGGCAACTTCCACAAAGGCTTGGGCATGCGGATCGACCTGATCCTCGCGAACCCGGCTTTCGCGTCCGCTGTCACGGCCACGTTCATCGACCGCGACGCTCGCAAACCCGGCACGAAAGGCACGCCGCCGCCCAGCGACCATGCCCCGTTGATCGCCGATCTCGATCTTTCTTGAGACGACCCAGACGTTGCTGTCACTGGAACGAGTGGTTCCGCGGTCTTGAGGTTGTTCACCCGTTTGCATTACCCGTACGGTCTAAGTGTGCGGAAACTGGTGCTGCTGATCGCGACTGTCGCGGTGTCCGCCCCTGCGCCGGTTTTCGCGGACGCGGTCTCGGTACCGGCGCCGCAGCGCACTGTGAGTAGCTTCTCGTTCTTCTCGGCTGCCACGGCCAGCACGCCCAAGGCCTATTGGAACCCCTGTCAGGTGATTCGCTATGGCATCGACACCACGCAGGCGACTGCCGCCGGCATGACCGGTTCGCGCGAGGTCAAGCGCTGGAAGTCGGCTGTGAACGAGGCCAGCCGCGCGATGGGTGTGACGTTCCAGTACGTCGGCCGGGTACACGCTCGCGTCGCCAAGAACAAGCCGGCCCGCCTCCCCGGCGTCGACATCGTCATCACCTACGGCAACGCCAGCCGGTCGGGCGCGGCTGGCTATGGCGCGGCCCTGGCGGGCACGACGGCAGGTGTCGCGGGCGTCAATTGGACCGAGGCCGGCCAGAGAGACCAGATCACCAGCGGCTATGTCGTGATCGATGCCCGGGACGCGGCGGCCCACACCTCTACGTGGCAGCAGCCGTTCGACCCCCGGCCGGCAACCCAGCGCAACCCCGACCCGCTGCGGGCGCTGTACATGCACGAGTTCGGTCACGCACTCGGTCTCGAACATGTCGAGGACAGTAGCCAGATCATGTATCCGCGGGTCTCCAGCACCCGGCCCGACATTTACGGCAGCGGCGACCGCGCCGGTCTTCAGGCACTCGGTTCGCAGGCCTGCTTCTGAGCGCGCACCCCCGATGCGCAATGGCCGATCCGTGAGCATGTCGGGCATTCGTTAGCCTCACAGGCGGGCTTTTGGCGCCCTGAATGCTCACCGATTGCGTCGGGCAAGGCCTCGCGACAACTCTTCAGACACTCGGCCTGACCCATGCCTCGACAGCCACGACCGGACTCGTCTTCAACGCCGGCCCACCTCGGTGCGCACATCGTCGATCGTCTGGTCGTCCACCAGGTCCAGTGCGCGCGCGAGTTCCGCGGCGTGCAGCGCGTCGGGGACCAGGTACATCGGGATCCCCTCGCCGCGCAGGGCCGTCGCATGCTCGGACAACTCCTGGTTGCGCTCGTCGCTAGCCGAACCTACCTGTCGGATCAGGATGAGCTTGACGTGGCCGGGGAACTCCCGGGCCATCTCCTCGTAGGTCACCGGGTCGCGCTGACCGCTGTCCCCGATCAGGACGAACGTCTGCTTCGGGTAGGCCTCGAACAGCCGCCGGATGGCCACCCGCTTGTGCTCGGCGCCGCTGCGCCGCAGGTAGCGCTCCGTCGGACCCCAGTCGGTGAGGAACATCGGCCCGGCCGGGAAGGCCCGCAATTGGATGAACTGGCTGAGCATGTCGTAGAACGCCCAGCTGCCGGTGGAGACGTAGAAGAAGGCGGGTTCGGGAAGGCGGCTGCCGGTGCGGGTGGTGGCACCTCGGTCCAACCCCCGGTACAGCGAGGCCATCCCCGGCACCGCGCTGCGGGTGTTCGCGTCCCGCAGCAGGGCCTGCTTCAGCGCTGTCAATCCCTCGGTCAGCCCACTCACCAGGATCGTGTCGTCGATGTCGGAGATGACCGCGAACGGCGCGCGCGGCGGGGGGTTGATCACCCTGCCCGTGCCAGAGGCGGACTCGCCGTCCTCGATCGGCGTCGTGACCGCGTATGCCTCGTGCCAGCCGGCTGGCAGTTTGGGCACCGGCAAACTGAAGTTCGCGAAACCACGGCCATCGGTCGTCTCCTTCGCGGCGTGGTCGCCGATCCGAAGCTCCACCTCGACGCCCACAATGGCCAGCGCCCCGTGCCGGCGCAGGTTCGTCTCGGCGACGTCCCAGTAGGGGATCCGGCTGTTGCCCGGCAGTTGTGGCTCCTCGGTCACCCGCACCCGGACCTTGGCCACGCCTTCGGCGACGAAGCCGCGATAGACGGTCACATGCATCCCGCGGAAGGCACCCGACTCCATCTTCTGCTCGCGCCGCCGCCGGGTCCATTTGCCTTCGATACTCGCGACTGCGGCAGCCGTCTCGGGGCTGCGCAGTTTCGCATTCAGTTCGGAGGCGATGCGGCGGGGCAGGCGGGGCACGTCCCTCAGCATGGCAAGCGGGTCCACGGCTGTCACCCCAGATCGATCTCGTAGACGAACATGAGCGGGCCGCCGTTCCCCTCGGTGCGACGCATGCCGAGCGATTCGTACAAGTGCCGGGCGGCGACGTCATCCTCACTGGTGCCCAGATCCAGGTACCCGGCGCCCTTGCTCCGGGCGTGATCGAGCGTCGCTTGCAGGAGTGCGCGTCCGATGCCTTTGCCGCGATGCGCAGGCTGCACGTAGAGCTCGGCGAGGTAACACTCGAGGTCGCTGCTCCACAGCGAGGCCCGGAACCGCAGCACCGCAACGCCCACCTCCCCGGCCAGCAGCACGTCGGTGTCGGGCACCTCGCGCAAGCGTTGCGCCAAGACTGCGGGCTGCGGCGTGGGCTCGTTGTACTCGGTGTTGAAATCGTGGAGCAGTTGTGCGGCCAGGTCCAGGTCGGCTGCGGAGGCCAAGCAAATGTCCATGAGCAGGAGTCTGGCAAGCAACGTGTCCGGATCTGCAACGCGTTCGTGCTCTGAGGCCTCTCAGGGTGGGCCTCGGGACCTTCCGGCGGGGAACGCGTTGCAAATCCGGACACTGGCTGACAAACACAACGCCCGGTGGCCAGACTTGGGCGCATGAATCTCGCCGAAAATCTCGCCCGGACCGCTGCCTCGACTCCGGACCAGGTCGCGATCCGCCTTGATGACCTCGAACTGACCTACGCGGGCCTGGACGCCGCCAGCGCCTTGGCCGCAGGGTGGCTGCGCGAGCACGGGGTGGGCCCGGGCGACCGCGTGGGCATCATGTTGCCGAACATCCCGCAGTTCCCGATCCTCTACTACGGCGCCTTGCGGGCTGGGGCCGCAGTTGTCCCGATGAACCCGCTGTTCAAAGAGCGTGAGGTCGAGTACTACCTCAGCGACTCCGGCGCCAAGGTGCTGTTCGGCTGGGAGGGCATCGCCGACCAGGCGCAGCCGGGGGCGGAGGCGGCGGGCGCAGCCTTCGAAGTGGTCGACGCCGGCTTCTCGCAGAAACTCGCCACGTACAACCCGGCGCCGGACGTGGTGGAACGGGCTCCCGACGACACGGCAGTCCTGCTCTACACGTCCGGCACGACCGGCAAGCCCAAAGGCGCCGAACTCACCCACAGCAACCTCGGCAGCAACGTCGCGACCTGCGTTGCGCTGTTCGATGGCGGGCCCGGCGACGTCATCTTCGGCGGCCTGCCGCTGTTCCACTCCTTCGGGCAGACGTGCGGATTGAACTCGGCAGTGGCGTGTGGCGCGACGCTGACGATGATCCCGCGCTTCGAGCCGCACAAGGCACTCGAGGTGCTGCAGCGCGACAAGGTCACGATCATGCAGGGCGTGCCGACGATGTACGTGGCGCTGTTGCAGGACCCGGCGCACAAGGACTACGACGTCTCCACCCTGCGGCTCGCGGTCTCGGGCGGTGCCAGCCTGCCGGTCGAGGTGCTGCGTGGGTTCGAGAAGGAGTTCGGCGTCATCCTGCTGGAGGGCTACGGCCTAAGCGAGACCAGTCCGGTGGCTAGCTTCAATCATGCCGACCGCGAGCGGAAGGCAGGCAGCATCGGCACCCCGGTCCGCGACGTCGAGATGCGTCTGATCGACGCCGACTGGAACGACACCCCGGACGGCGAGATCGGCGAGATCGCGATCAAGGGCCCGAACGTCATGAAGGGTTACTGGAACCGCCCGGATGCGACAACCGAGGCGATCAAGGACAGCTGGTTCCGGACCGGCGACCTGGCAAAACGCGACGAGGACGGCTACTACTTCATCGTCGACCGGGCCAAGGACATGATCATCCGGGGTGGCTACAACGTCTACCCGCGCGAGGTCGAGGAGGTGCTCTACGAGCATCCGGCCGTGGCCGAGGCGGCAGTGGTGGGCGTTCCGGACGCGGAGTACGGCGAGGAGATCGGTGCGGCCATCACGCTCAAGGCCGGTGCCAGCGCCACGGCCGCGGAGATCCAAGAGTTCGTCAAGGAGCGGATCGCAGCCTACAAGTACCCGCGGATCGTCTGGTTCCTCGACGAGGGGTTGCCGAAGGGCCCGACGGGCAAGATCCTCAAGCGGGAGATCTCGCCACCGGCATGACCCTGGAGCTGCGCCGCTTCACGGCTGCCGACCTTGAAAACCTCGTCGCTCTCGACTCCGATCCGGAGGTCATGTTCTACATCACCGGCGGTGAGACCACCTCGCGCGAGGAGATCGAGACGGAGGTTCTGCCGGCCTTCATCCGCGGTGGCTTCTGGGTAGCGGAGGTTGACGGGCAGTTCGCCGGATGGTTCCACCTGCGCCCCGACGATGCGCTGGAGCGGGAACTCGGGTATCGGTTGGCTCGCCGCTACTGGGGTCAGGGACTGGCCACGCAGGGCAGCCGCATGCTGATCGACATGGCCTTCGAGCAAGGAGCGCACCGGGTCTTCGCACACACGCTCGTCGTGCACACCGCCTCCCGGCGGGTGATGGAGAAGTGCGGCATGACGGTCGCCCGCTACTTCCATGGCGATTGGCCCTACCGCATCCCGGGCGACGAACTGGGGGACGTGGAGTACGAGATCATCCGCCCGGATTAGCCGACGCCGTCCCGGCCCTGTCTGACTACTAGGCCACTTACCACCCGGCTGGCCCGCTCAGACACCGCTATCCGAACGGGGACTGCAGTGTGCCCATGAAGGCGCCGACCCGGACCATGTGAACAGGTTTCCAGTCACCCTGTTGGTGGCCGCCCTGGCCGTGGTCAGCATTTCCTCGCCGGCGGTGGCCGATCGCGAAGGCACGGTTCTGGACAAGGTCAACGCTGCGCGAGCCCGGGGGGTGAGTTGCGGCGGCGCGTGGCAGCGGCCGGCTCACGCACTCCACCGGGATTCCGGCCTCGCCCGATCGGCTGATCGCTACGCTCACACGATGGCCGCGCGGGGTTGGTTCTCCCATGTTGGGCCGGGCGGATCGACCCTGGCCGGCCGGGCACGCCGGGCGGGGTACCGGGGCTTCGCGGGCGGCGAGAACATCGCCTCTGGGCAGCCGACCGCGGCCAGCGTCGTCCATGCCTGGCTGGACAGTCCGGGCCATTGCCTGAACATCATGCGCCGGGGATACGACGAGGTGGGTGTGGGCTTTGCTCGGGGCGCCGGCGGCGTGACGTACTGGGTTCTGGATTTCGGGTACGAGTGAGCATCCGTCCTGAAACCGGGCGGATTCCCGCGCCTGTCGGCGCCCGTCTATTCCTCTAACGCACGATGTCCGCGTGAGGGGTCTGCGGTTGGCGTTGCTGGCTTTGCTGTGCGTGGCGAGTCTCGGCGCGGTGGGGGCTCCAGCCAAGGCGCCTGCGTTCATGGGTGCCACCGCGCGGGCCGGCTCTGCAGTGCCGCAGGCTGACCCGCGGCTCGGGATGCACTTTCCGGATGCGAACGGTGCTCCGGCGCACACGTTCGGGGTGGAACGACTGTGGGACACCGGGGCGAACTGGTGTCGTATGAACCCAGCCCCGGGTGTGTGGGACTTCACGCCGTTGCTCAGCCAGCTCGATGGCGCGGCGAGCCGCGGCGCCCACACCGCGATCGTCGTGCTCGGCTTCCCGCCGCAACACGCGGTGACCGGCACCCCGAACCCGGGGGAGGCCATCTGGCTGTGCCCCCAACCGGGCTATGCGTCGCTGCTGCCATCGAACCCGGTGTGGGACGACTACGTGACCCGTATCGCTGATCAGGTGACAGCCTGGCGAACGACACATCCCGAAGTTGCCGTGCACTTTCAGGTGTGGAACGAACCGGCTGCGGCGTGGTTCCTGAGCCCGGACCAACGGCCTGCGCGGCTCGTGGCGCTGGCCGTCCGGGCCCGGACGATCCTCGGGCAACACGCGCCGGGCTCGCTACTGGTCAGCCCGTCGATCGTCGCCAACACGTCGCTACGGCGGGCGGAGTGGCAGCGCGAGTTCGTGGCTGCGGCCGCTGCCCGCGGCTGGGTGTTCGACGTGTGGGCCGTGCACCTCTATCCGAAGGGAGGGACGCTAGCGGAGTTGTGGAGTGGGCCGGAGGGGTATCTCGCGCGGTTGACGGACGTAGCGGACACGGTTGCCCCCGGTCGGCAGCCGGGGGACCAGCTGTGGATCACCGAGATCAATGCGAACGTGGCGATCTTGGCCGCACCGGTGCAGGTGCTCACCGATCAGGACCAGGCGGCCTTCGTGCAGCTGGTTGCCCACGACACGGCGGCCCGCGGGATTCCGATCGTGGTCTGGTACCGGTGGCACTACGACCCCTGGCAACTGGGCAGTGGGCAGATCGTGTTCAGCCCGGATTCCCCGGCGCTCGCGGCCTGGGGAGGCTGATCGCACGAGCGGTGTGGATGGGCTACGTGACCACGATCCAGATCGCCACGAACTGCACCAGGAACGCCGCGATCGTCAGCGCATGGAACAGCTCATGGAAGCCGAACCAGCCATCGCTGAAGTTCGGCCGGCGGCGAGCGTAGACGACCCCGCCGGCGCTATAGAGCAGGCCGCCGATCGCGATCAGCAGGACGACACCGGCGCCGAACGCCGACCAGAAGAACGGCAGGAAGAAGACCGCGACCCAGCCCAGCGCGAGATAGGAACCCACCGCCAGCCATCGCGGCGCGGAACGCCACGTCACCCGGGCGACCAGGCCGACCAGCGCGATCCCCCAGACCAGGGCGAGGATCACCCATCCCAGCGTGCCGCCCAGTGCCACGGCGAAGGGCGTGTAACTGCCGGCGATGAACAGGTAGATGTTGGCGTGGTCGAGCCGGTTGAGGAACGCGCTCGTGCGCGGCCCGCCTGCGCCCAAGTGGTAGGAGGCGCTCACGGAGAACAAGAGCACGGTCGCCGCAACGTAGACCGCGACGGCCGCCCGCAACTGGGCGGTCGGCGTTGCGACCAGCAGAACGAGGCCAAGAACAAAGGACAGGGGACCGGCACCGAAATGCAGCCAGCCGCGCAGCCGCGGCTTGGTGAGATCCACGAAACCTACGGTAGCGTAGGTTTGGAAGTGAGTGTCACGGGCAGGAGTTGACAGTGGACCCGTTCGCCCGACTCGGGCTGGCGCCGACGGCCTCCCCCGATGAGATCAAGTCCGCCTACCGGGCCGCTGCTCGCCGGCTGCACCCGGACGTGGGCGGGGACGAGCAGGCCTTCCAGGAACTGACCGCCGCCTTCGACGAAGCGCTGGGCTACGCCAGCGGCACCCGGCCGAATCCGTACCTGCCCGACGACCAGCACCGGCTCTACGTGTCCTCCTACGACCGCCACGCCCACTCGCCCGCACCACCAAGCGGCTGGTGGGGTCCGCGGTTGTTCTGGATCCTGCCCGTGGCCGGCGTCATCTTCATGGTGTCCGGTGCGACGGGGAGGTACTTCCTGTCAGTGTGGCTGGGCAGCATGGCCGTGTTGGGGCTGGTTGCGTGGCTGACGATCCGACGCCGAAAAGGGCTTGCGGCCCGGCGACGGGGGTGACACCGGACCGCAAGCACTTCGAGACTACGGGCACTCACAGACGCTGCTTCCGACAACCCGTTGGCGGAAGTGCGGAGGTAGGTCAGTGAACAGGAGGTTCGAGGCGGTTGCGTCCCATTTGCGCGTAGGCCTCCGGTTGCCGGTTCTGCAGCAATATCGCGGCGATGACACCGACCAGCGCGAACACCGGGATGAGCCCCGGCAGAATCCAGGCCAGCGGACTGCCTGGCAGGTTCACCAGGAAGCTGAACTGGCTCGTCGCGTAGATGGCGAGCACAAGTAGACCGACGGCGCCCAGCACGGGAGCGATGAACGTCCGCCAGGGGTTGGAGTCCAGGCCCTTGTTGCGCATGAAGAAGACCAGGACCGCGGCTGCGGCGAATGCCATCAGGTAGGTGATGGCCAGGGTGCCGAGCTGGGTCAACCAGGTGAACAACTGCCCGTCGGGCGACAGCCCGCGCACCGCGAAGAAGCCGACGATCACGAACGCCAGCACGGTCTGGCTCAGCGAGGCGATGTGAGGGCTCAGGTGGATCGGGTGGGTGCGGCCGAGGTGCTCGGGGACCAGGCCCTCCCGACCCAACGAGTAGCCGTAGCGAGCCACGGCGTTGTGGAAGGCGAGCAACGCTGCGAACAGCGAGCTGGCGAAGAGGAACAACATGACCGTGTTCGTCAGGAACGACCCGATGTACGGTTCGGCGATCGCGAACAGGAAGTTCGTCGGCCCGCCCAGCTCCTCGCCACCGATGAACTCCACGAGGTTGTCCTGGCCGTAGGCGTTCACCATGAGCCAGGTGGTGATCATGAAGAAGATGCCGATCGTCAGCACGGCGATGTAGGTCGCCCGCGGGACCGTGCGCCGCGGCTCCTTGGCCTCCTCCGAGTAGATCGTCGTGGCCTCGAAGCCGACGAAAGACGCGGCCGCGAACAGCAAGCCGATGGCAGGGCTGCCCTGGGCAAAGGCATCCCAGGTGAACGAGGACATGTTCAGGGACTGGCCGCCCCCGCCGCCTCCGCGGATCAGCACCAATACGTCGAAGATGATCACGATGAGGAACTCGCAGGCGACCAGCACGGCCAGAACCTTCAGTGAGAGGTCGACCTGTCGGTACCCGAGGATGCCAATCACTCCCATGGCGACGAAGGCGATGATCCACCAGGCGATCGTGATGTTGAAGGTGGCTTGGATGAACCCCGCGGTGGCCACACCGAACAGGCCGTAGAGGCCGATCTGCATCGCGTTGTAGCCGAGCAGCGCCACGAAGGCTGCAGCGCCGCCGGCCTTCCCGCCCATGGACTTGGCGATATAGGCGTAGAAGGCGCCGCTGGATGTGTGATGACGGGACATGGCGACGTAGCCCACCGCGAAGACCAGCATCAGCAGCGTCACCAGAAGATAGGACGTCGGTACACCGCTGCCGTTACCGAGCAACATGGCGAACGGCGCACCACCGGCCATTCCGGTGAGCGGCGCTGCTGCCGAAATGACGAAGAATGCGATGGCCAGCGCACCAAGGCGTCCGGCCCGCAGTTTGTAGGAGTCGCGGCGGGCTATCGCCTCGGCTTCGGCGTCAACCGGCGGATTGGCCGAAGCGTTGGAATCGGCTGTCATGGAAACTCCTCGGGAGGGGGGGAAACAGGCCGTGATCTCGTTCATGTCCGAACGTTTGGGACCTAACAATAGGCATGCCGTCCCGAATTGCCAAGCGTTTCATGAAAATGATCCAACGGATGTTGACGGCTCAGCCATCTGACAATACGTTTGGACCCTAACGATTTTCCCCCGGAGGTTCCCTTATGTCCTTGACCTATGACTCAAAGGTCGCCGAGGTCGAGGGGGTGAAGGTCGATACCCGGCACTGGATCGGTGGTCAGCGGGTCGCCTCCGAGCAGACTATTCCCGACGTCTCGCCCATCGACGAGGCCGTCATCGCCCAGATCCACGCGGGTGGCGAAGCCGAGGTGGACCGGGCAGTGGCGGCTGCGCGGGCAGCGTTCCCAGCGTGGGCTGCACTGCCGGTAGCTGAGCGCTCGGCCATTCTGCGGCGGGTCGCCGAAGGTGTCGAAGCGCGCGTGGAGGACCTGTCCCAGGTCGAGACCCGGGACAACGGTTCCCTTCTGCGCAGCCACCGCCGCGGCGTGATGCCGCGGGTGGCCATGAACTTCCGGTTCTTCGCCGACTTCGCCGAGGAACTCGCCCACCCGGACATGGAGGTGCGCGGTCATCGCGAGCGAATCAGCTACGACCCGGCCGGGGTGGTAGCCATCATCACCCCGTGGAACGCCCCCCTGATGCTGGCGACCTGGCGCATTGGTCCGGCGCTGGCGGCGGGTAACACGGTCGTGCTCAAGCCGCCGGAGTGGGCGCCCCTGACGGCCAGCCTGCTCGCCGACATCATGGCCGAGGCTGGCGTCCCGGACGGTGTCTTCAACGTCGTGCAGGGTACGGGAGCCCACGCTGGTGCCCCACTGACCCGGCACCCGGGCATCGACCGGTTGTCCTTCACCGGCTCGGTTCCCACGGCCGGTGTCATCGCCGCGGCCGCAGCGCCGAACATCGTGCCGCTGTCCTTTGAACTCGGCGGCAAGTCCCCGCTGCTGGTCTTCGAGGACTCGGACATGGACCTCGCCGTGTCGCTGACAGTGGAGCAGTTCGACAACGCCGGTCAGGTCTGCCTCGGCGCGTTCCGGGTGCTCGTGCAGGAGTCGATTGCCGAGGAGTTCACCGCCCGCGTGCTTGAGCGGGCCAAACAGGTCGTGCAAGGCGACCCGCGCGACGAGCGCACCGACGTCAGCGCACTTGTCTCCCGGCAGCATTTCGAGCGGGTGTGCGGCTTCGTCGAGCGGGCCATCGCCGACGGTGCCGAGCCGGTCCTCGGCGGCGGCCCGAAGACCGAACTGGGTGGACTGTTCTTCCAGCCCACGATTCTCGTGGGTGCCGAGATCGGCAGCGAGATCCTCACTGAGGAGGTGTTCGGCCCGGTCCTCACGATCCAGACGTTCACCGACGAGGCGCAGGGGATCGAGATGGCCAACAGCACCCGTTTCGGGCTGGCCGCCACCATGATTACCGGCGATCCGCAGCGGGCCGAGCGGGTCTCGGCGCAGTTGAACGCCGGCACGGTATGGGTGAACTGCTTCTTCGTGCGCGATCTGGGTGCGCCGTTTGGTGGCAACGGCATGTCCGGCATCGGCCGGGAGGGTGGCATCTGGTCGTTCGACTTCTACACCAACGTCAAGAACACGGTCTTCGCGCCATGGAAGGAAAGCAATGGGTGAAGTAGTTGCCGCCGGAATCCTGGCGCATGTCCCGACGATCATGCTCCCGGTCGAGACCCGCAAGGAGCTCAACGAGGGCGAGGACTTCAGTCTGGTCCAAGCGCTGCACGACCTGCGCCAGGACGTCTTCGAGACCCTCGACTACGACACCGTCGTGGTGCTGGATTCGCACTGGTTCACGACCGTCGAGTTCGTTGTAACGGCGCAGGACCGGCGGGCCGGGCTGTTCACGGCTGAGGAATTGCCGCGTGGCATGTGCCGCATCCCCTACGACTGGCGTGGCGACCCGGAACTGGCGCACGCGATGGCCGACGAGGACGCCAAGCACTCAACCTGGATCACCGCGATCGATGACCCGTACCTACCCATGTACTACGCGACGTTGAACCTGTGGGACTACCTCGGCCGCGGTCTGGACAAGCGCTGGATGTCCGTGAGCGTCGCGCAGACCGGGGACATGGAGGACTTCCTGCGGTGCGGCCGGGCGCTCGGCGACGCGATCGCCAAGACCGACCGCAAGGTCATTCTGATCGCCTCGGGTGCGCTCTCGCACACGTTCTGGAAGCTTCGGCAACTGCGCGACCATGAAGCGGCCGGCCCCGAGCACATCCGCACGCCGGAAGCCTACGAGGCCGACATGCAGCGCGTGGAGTGGTTCAAGAACGGCGACCACAAACAGGTTCTGGAAACGATGCCCGAGTTCATGCCCTACCGGCCCGAAGCCATGTTCGCGCACTACCTGATGATGGCCGGCGCGCTTGGCGAGGAGAACCTGACCGCGACCGCGCGTCAGTACGGCGAGTACGAGAACTCCATCGGCACGGGTCAGATCCACCTTTGGTTCGACCGGCCCGAAGGTGGCTTCCCGCATCCCAAGCCGACGCCACCGGACCCCGAGTACCTCCGCCAGATGGGCGGCCCCGACTTGACTGCGGCGGGCTGAGAGATGCGCGAGTTCCGAAGGATCCTGCTGGACGGCAACACCGTAGACGTCGAGCGCCACGGTGACGCTCTGGTCGCCGGGGACGGCCGTGAGGTCGGCGTGGACGAGGCGCTGCACCTGCCGCCGGTGCTGCCGTCGAAGATCGTGTGCGTCCACCTGAACTACCGCAGCCGGGTCGAGGAGATGATGACGACTCTGCCGCCCGCGCCCACCTACTTCCACAAGCCCGTATCGGCGCTCAACGCCCACGATGCGGCAGTCGTTCGCCCGGAGTTGTGCAAGTGGCTCAACTACGAGGGCGAGATCGCGATCGTCATCGGCCGCACCTGTCGCAACGTCTCGCCGGACGAGGCAGGGGACTACATCCGCGGCTACACAATCGCCAACGACTACGGCCTGCACGACTTCCGCGACACCGACTCCGGTTCCATGCTGCGGGTCAAAGGCGCCGACACCCTATGCCCCGTGGGACCCGGCATCGTCGAGGGCTGGGACTTCCGCGGCAAGCAAATCCAGACGCTGGTCAACGGGGAGGTGCGCCAGGACGGCAACACCGACGAGATGCAGTGGGACATGCACTACCTCGTCGCCGACATCGCGCGCACCATCACGCTGCAACCCGGAGACCTGTTGCTGTCCGGCACGCCGGCGATCTCCCGCACGGTGTACCCGGGCGACGTCGTCGAGGTCCGCGTCGAAGGCTTGGGCACCTTGCGCAACCACATTGTCACCGGCCCCACGCCCATCCGCGACGACGTCGGCGCGCAGCCCACGGAGTCCGAAGAGGTGCTGTCCACCGCACAGGGCGGGGACTGGGAGTTCCGGGGCATCCGGGCGCCCAAGCCCCCCGGCCACTGATGGACGACGTCGACTGGGTCGCGCGGGCCGCTGCCCTGGAACTGCCGCCGGGGTTGTTCATCGGCGGTGAGTATCGCGAGGCCGGCACGCGCGACCACATCACGCCGCGCGACGGTTCGGTGCTCGGCGCGGTGCCGTGGGCGGGAGTGTCCGATTCCGATGCCGCTGTGGCTGCTGCACGGGCGGCGTTCGACAACGGGCCGTGGCCCCGCATGCACCCGCGCGAACGCGGCGAAGTCCTCCAGCGCTTCGCCGCGCTGGTCGAGGAACACCGCGACGAGGTGGCGTTGCTCGTGTCGCTGGAGATGGGCAAGCCCATCCGGGTCGCTCACGAGATCGAATTGCGCGCCCTGATCCGCACGCTTCGCTTCTACGGCGAACTCGCGGACAAGGAGTACGGCGAGATCACTCCGTCGGATGAGGGCCAGCTCGCGCTGGTCACACGTGAGCCGGCGGGGGTGGTTGCGGCCGTAGTGCCCTGGAACTTCCCGTTGACGCTGGCCGGATGGAAGTTTGCGCCGGCGCTGGCCGCTGGTTGCACGGTCGTGCTCAAGACGGCGGAGCAATCGCCGCTGTCGATGCTGCGAGTCGCTGCGCTCGGGGCCGAGGCGGGATTGCCACCTGGGGTGCTCAACGTCGTGACCGGGGAAGGGCACGTAGTCGGGAAAGCACTCGGTGAGCATGCCGACGTCGACATTTTGACGTTCACCGGCTCGACTGCTGTGGGCCGGCACTTCCTGCGCTACTCCGCGGACAGCAACCTCAAGCGGGTCTACTTGGAACTGGGCGGCAAGTCGCCGAACATCATCCTGCCCGATGCACCGGATCTCGGCGCTGCCGCGGATGCTGCCGCGTGGGCGATCTTCTTCAACTCCGGCGAGATGTGCACCGCGGGCTCGCGTCTGATCCTGCACCGGGACATCGCCGACGAGGTGCTCGACCGGGTGGTTGCGGCGAGCGCGGACTGGGCAGCCGGGGACCCGCTGGATCCTGCCACCCGGATGGGACCGATGGTGGACGAGCGCTCGCTGCGGCGGATGCAGGCACAGCTCGAGCAGGGTGTCGGCGAGGGCGCCCGCGTACTGACCGGTGGCGATCGTGCTCGTTCCGACGCGCCCTATTTCCAACCCACGGTGGTCACCGATCTCACAGCCGACAACGTCCTGGTCCGTGAGGAGCTCTTCGCCCCCGTGCTGTCGGTGCTGGTGGTCGACGACGAGGAGCAGGCGGTGCGGGTTGCCGGGGACACTCCGTACGGTCTGGCAGCCGCTGTGTGGACCGCGGACTTGGGCGCGGCCCACCGGGTCTCGCGCAAGTTGCGGGCGGGCACGGTCTGGGTGAACTGCTACGAAGAGGGTGACCTCAACGTGCCCTTCGGCGGGGTGAAGCTCAGCGGCTTCGGACGCGACAAGTCCCGTCATGCGATGGCCCAGTACACGGACCTCAAGACCACGTGGATCAACTATGGCTAGGCCGCTGATCGCGATCCCCGCGCGGTTTTCGGCCAGTGCCTCAGCGCTTCGCTATGCGGCTGAGGTCAGCGCCCGGCAGTTGATCGAGGGCGTGTACGCGGCCGGCGGGGAGCCGCTGGTCATGCATCCGGATGGTTCTGACGTGACCGATCGGCTCGGGTGGGCCGATGGAGTCCTGCTGCCTGGTGGCGGCGACCTGTCCGGCCGGTGGTCGGGTCAGGGCTCACACCCGACGCTGTACGACGTCGACGAGGAGCAGGACGCCTTCGACCTGGCCGTCGCCTCTTTCGCCCTGTCCCAGGGCATTCCGCTGCTGTCGATCTGCCGGGGGACCCAGGTGGTCAACGTCGGCCGCGGTGGCACGCTGATCCAGGACATGGACTCCCACGACTCCCAGATCAAGCACCACCGGCATCACGTCCATGACGTGACGGTCGAGGAGTCGCGGTTGCGTGGCATCGTGGGGCAGGGTGTCGAAGTGTCCTGCTACCACCATCAGTGCATCGACCGGCTGGGTGAAGATCTGGTGGTCACGGCCCGGTCCGAGGAGGGCGTCATCGAGGCGGTTGAGATGCCGTCCGCGCCCGGCTTCTACGTGGGCGTCCAGTGGCACCCCGAGGACACGTGGCGCACGGACGCGAAGCAGTTGGCCCTGTTTGAAGCGTTGGTGGCCGCCGCCCGCTGAGCCTGCGACATCCGTTAGACCCGGCGACATCCGTTAGACCTTGACACATCCGTTAGCCGAAATGTCCGGTTTGCCCTCTAACGGATGTCCGAAGGTCTAACGGATGCACGCCTGTCAACCGGGGGGTTACTCGTCGTCCGCCTCGGCAGTCGTGGTGATCCGGCGCAGCGACTCGGTGAGCCGGCGCAGGTCCCGCCCGGACAATCCCTGCACCAATGCGGACTCGGCCTCGTTGAACTGCGGGTAGAGCTCGTCCATGAGTTCCTCGCCGGCCGGGGTCAGCGTGAGCTCCACCCGGCGCCGGTCCATCTCGCTGGGCACCCGCTCAACCAGCCCACGCGCGGCCAGGGTGTTCATCACACCGGTCAGCGAGCCCTTGGAGATGCCGACCTCCTCAGCCACCAACCGGGTCTCCATCGCACCCCAGATCCACAACAGCCACAGCACCAGAAAACCGGTCCATGTCAGGTCGTGCTCACGCAGCACGGTGTTGGTCAGGTGCCGCCGGACGGCGTTGCCGGCCCGATAGAGACTGGAGATGGCGTGGGCCGCTGGGTAGTCGATCCGCAGCCGGCCCACCCGCTCCCGCGTCGCGCGCTCGTTCTCCACCAAGGAGTGTCGGCGTGCCATTCCCGAAGCCTACTTCAGGCGGGCTAGCGACTTGCCGCCGTTCCAGACCACGCCGACCTGCCGGTAATAGCCCCCGATGACTTCGTCGACGGTCAGCGCGGACAGCTCCTCGGTGGGGGAGTCGAACAGGCGCAACTCGACGTCCCCGCTCCAGCTCTGACCGCCTTGGAACTGTGCGCCCGAAGACTCGATGAGCTCGGCGAACGCGTCGCCTGAACCTTCGATGTCGTGGAAGAAGCGGTGGTGGGCCATCGGATGCCCATTGACGAACCCGTTGGTGTCAGACTCTTCGCGCAACGTCAGGACCGCCTCGGCCAGCCGCCTGTCACCAGCGGCCAGGGTCGCTCCGAAGACTCCACCGGGCCCGATGACCGGAGCCGCTTGATTGAACGGGTGCGGGCGCGTCTGCCACATCGAGCCGAGCTTCTTGGGGTAGCCCTGATGAAGCCCGCGGGCGATCGCGAAGTCCTTGTCCACCCAGATGTAGACACAGCGCGAGTAGGTGCGGCCCTCGAACTGGCACCGCACGACGACGAATGCCTCCTTGTACTGCGAGCGCACCGGATCCAGCAGTTCCTCACGGGAGCTGGAGCACGATTGCCAGTCGGCCCAGATGAGCGCCACGGCACCGGGGTCCTCGTCGGCCAACGTCAGTGGCGCGGGGAGCAACTCGGCGACCCGGGCCGGATCAGTGCGGTATTCCACGGTGAGCAGATCACCCGAGTAGAACCACGGCGGGTCCGGGATCAGCGCGGATTGTCCGCTGGCGGTACGAGGGTAGAAGAAGCCCTGCAGTTCCGTCATGGAGTTACTCCTTGAAGTCGTTAGGGACCAAACGATAGCGTGAGGTCGGGTCGGTGGAAAGCACTTCTCGCAGGGCCTTCCCTCATCGCATTCGCGGTGATAACGTTCGGACCCAAATGAATTGTTGAAAAGGGCATCACATGGCGCACTTCGATACCAGCGGTCTGCAACCGGCCGCCGAGCGACTTCTGGCTGACAGCATCGACGTCGTCCGGCTCGGTTACGCCGACATCATCGGCACGGACCGCAGCCGGGACGTGCTGGTCAACCGCTTCGCCCGCACCGTCGGCGGCGGCGTGGCGTTCTGCCGCTCGGTCTACGGCACCACTCCTCGTGGCGGCGTGGTTGATATCCAGGGTGGGCTGTCCGAAGGTCTGCCGGACTTGCTGGCCTTTCCGGACCTCGACACGCTGCTACCCATCCCGTGGGAGCGCGGGGTGGCCCACTGCATCGCCGACCTGTTCAATCCGGATGGCAGCGCCTCTCAGGAGAGCCCGCGCTACGTGCTGCGACAGGTGGTCGAGCAGTTCCACGACATCAAGATGTTCCCCGCCGTCGGCCCGGAGCTGGAGTTCTACCTGCTCGAGGAGGACAAGACTTCCCCCAGCGGCTGGCGGCGTTACGGCGAGGGCACCGGCAACGTGTATGTATCCGGCCTCAAGGGTGATCCGCAGAATGTGCTCCTGAACTCCCTGCGCCAGCTCGGGACCTATGGCCTGGAGGTCGTGGCCGCCAACCACGAATTCTCCTCCGGCCAGTTCGAAATCAACCTCTGGCATGGACCGGCACTGGACGCC
>Ga0116175_1001046_pt1 | contig 18184 bp, 21 predicted proteins | sample AD_UKC125_MetaG_FD_89802 | JGI IMG/M metagenome (GOLD analysis project Ga0116175, IMG submission 89802) | Active sludge microbial communities of municipal wastewater-treating anaerobic digesters from USA - AD_UKC125_MetaG | ecosystem: Engineered > Bioreactor > Anaerobic > Digestate | place: USA... | reverse complement strand
CGAATTTCGACCGGATGCTCACGCTCGTCACCCTTGGTGATGCGCTCGATCGGCTGAAGGACCACGCGGGTGCCTACGCTGCCTATGCCCGCTCCAAGGCCGATTTCGCCGCGATCCACGCCGATGCCGCCGCCGGCCACATGCGCCACGGCGATTTCATCGAGGCCATTGCCGAAGGTTTCGCGGCAGTCGATCCCTGGCCAGAGGCGCCGATTGCCGCCGCTGCCGAGGCTCGCCCAGCCCATGTCTTCCTGCTTGGCTATCCGCGTTCAGGCACGACCCTGCTTGAAAACGTCCTCGCCACCCTGCCCGGCGTCGCCGCGCTGGAAGAGCGCCCGACCCTGGCGGCGGCGGACCGCGACTATCTCTCCGGCAGCCGCGCCGAAGTCGTCTCCGGCCTCGCCCGCTTTGCCGCGCTGGACGGTTCGGCGCTGGATCCTCTGCGCCGCGCCTATTGGGACAAGGTTGCCGAGGCCGGAGTGCCGCAAGATACGCGCTGCTTCGTCGACATGGACCCGCTCAAGGGCACGCGTCTGCCGCTGATCGCGCGGCTGTTCCCCGATGCGAGGGTTCTGGTGATGCGGCGCGATCCGCGCGACGTGGTCTGGTCCTGCTTCCGCACCAATTTTGCCATGACCAGCGGCACGCTCGATTACACCACGCTGGAAAGCGCCGCGCGCCATTACGATGCGCTGATGCGGCTGACCCAGGCCTGCCTCGATCGCCTGCCGCTCAGGGTCCACGAGGTGCACTACCACCGCCTGGTCCGTGATTTCGATGCGGCGACCCAGGCGATTTGCGCCTTCCTGGGCCTGGAATGGAGCGAGGAGCTGCGCCGGTTCGACCGCACGGCGGCGCGGCGCGGGGTCTCCACTGCCAGCGCGGGGCAGGTCCAGCGCGGGCTTTACGACGGCACCCGCCAGTGGGAGCCCTATGCCGAGTACCTTGCGCCCGTGATGCCGCTGCTCCAGCCGTGGATCGACCGCTTCGGCTATGCCTGAAGCAGCGGAAAGGGGCCTTCCATCGCCGCTCCGGCAGAATCGGCAACCGCCTTTGCCCATTCGAGCACCTTGTCGATCTCGTCGCCATAGGCTGCCCGTGCCTGGGCGTATTCGGCCCGCCGGTCTTCGGGAGTAAAGGCCGCGCCCGACTTCGAATGACGGGTGAAGGCCGGTCCGCTGGCGATTTCCGCCACTGCGCCGGCATCGAGCGTCAGGCCGAACTGCGCGGCGGCGGCGGCGACCGCTTCTGCGGGCCGTGCGGTCATCCGGTCGGCATCGAGGCTGCGCAGGCGCTGCGGTCCCAGCTTCTCGGCCAGCCGCGCGAAATGCAGGTGCTGCGCCAGCCAACCGGTTGCCGCAACCTGCAGGTCGGTCTGGCGAAACAGATCCTCCGGCGTGAAGCCAAGCTGGATGAAACCGTCGCGCAGTTGGCCTTCCAGCAGTTCGCGCACCCACAGCCGGCACCACAAGCCCTTGCGCGCCACCGAAATCAGGAAGGTTTCGAGCGGCGCGTAAAGGAACAGGCCGCGCGCCTGCGGACGCAGCGCCAGCAGCAGCTCGGCCAGGGGGTTGATCACGTTGGACGGCTTGACGATCACCGCCTCGCCCGCGCCGAACGGGCGGGCCAGCAGGCGCGTCGCCGCATCGGCGGCGCGGGCGACCGCGCGGGGATCGGCTCCCCGGCGGCGCATGCCGACCACGTCGTTGAGGATCACCGGCTCCGACAGCCCCATCGCCGCTCCCGGCCGGTCGAGCGCGCGGACCAGCATGGTCGATCCGCAGAAGGCTGAATGGAACAGGAAGCCCAGCGTCGCGTCGCCCGGCAGGGCCAGGCAGTCGTGCAGCGCGACGTCTCCGCCAATCTCCGTCGCTCCCAGATCGGCATCGGTCAGGAACGGAGTCGCACCATGCCGGGCGCGGGGCACGCGGACGAAACGGGCCGCGTCGGTCCCTTCGACCAGGCGGTGGGCCAGCCATTCGGGGTCGTTCAGCAAGGCAGCGGAAGTTTGAGCCATGCCGGGAGGTTAGAGGTGCCACGGCCCAGCGGCAACACCCCTTGCGGCGAAGCGGACGCGGGCCTATCCCTCGCTGCACAGTGACCCAGGCCCCGCCCCAGCCACCGCGCGAAGCGCTTGAAGCCAACGCTGAAGGCATGGCCGCGATCCGTGCCGGCGACGGGCCTGCCGCGGTTCGGGCCTTTACCCGCGCGACTGCGGCCGATCCCGGGGCCCTGGCCCTGTGGCGCAACCTGGCCCACGGCCACCGTCTGGCGGGCAACGATGCGGGCGAACGCGCCGCGCTTGACCGGGCGCTGGCGATCGATCGGCTCGACTTCGGATCGCAGCTGCGGCTGGCACAATTGCTCCAGCGCCGCCGCGAAGAGCAGGCCGCGCTGGTGGCGTGGAACAACGTGCGCCAGCTGGTGGATCGCCAGCCGGGGCTTTCCCCCCAGGTCGAACAGGAACTGGCGGCGGGCCTGGCCTATTGCGACGCGCTGCGGGCGCGCATGGCCGCCAGCGCCGATGCCGTGCTGGCAGCGGGAAAGGGCCAGTGGGGCGAGACGGAGCAACGCCGGATCACGGCCTTCGTCGATCGGGCGCTGGGCCGCCGCTCCACCTATCACAACGAATGCGCGGGGCTGTATTATCCCTTCCTTCCCGCCGACGAGTATTTCGATCGCAAGCACTTCCCCTGGCTCGATGAACTGGAAGCCAATGCGGCGGTGATCAAGGCTGAGCTGGAAAGCCTGCTGGCCGATCCGGGCGACGCGATCCGGCCCTATGTCAGGATGGAAGAGGGCTCCCCGCCCAGCGAATGGAGCGCGCTCGATCATTCGCTCGATTGGGGAGCGTGCTTCCTGTGGGAATACGGCCAGGCCAACCTGCCGGTGCATGAGCGCTGCCCGCAGACCGCCGCCCTGCTCGATCGCCTGCCCCTGCTGCGGATCCCGGGGCGCGGGCCGAGCGCGTTCTTCTCGATCCTTAAGCCCCACAGCCACATTCCGCCGCATACCGGCGTCACCAACATGCGGGCGATCATCCACCTGGCGCTCGACATCCCGGAAAAGTGCTGGTTCCGGGTCGGCGGCGAAACCCGCGAATGGGTGGAGGGCAAGGCCTTCGTCTTTGACGACACGATCGATCACGAGGCGATGAACGGCAGCGACCAGCGCCGCGCGATCCTGATCCTCGATGCCTGGAACCCGCACATCTCCGAACCGGAACGGCAGGCGATCATCGACTATATCGCCGCTTCCGACGCCGCGCTCGGTTGATCGCTGCAACCTTGCAGCCGGGCGGAGCCGGGTCTAGCCTGCCGGCCTGCAACCGGGAGAAGCCCCATGTTCGCTGCCCTTGTCGCCCTGACCCTCGCCAATGCCCCCACGGCAGAGGCGCCGCCCAAGCTGGTCAGCGGCCCGATCACGATGAAGATGTCCGAGGTTCGCGCCTATAACCGCACCCTGGCGCGCGATCATCCCAACTACATCCGCTGCAAGCGAATCGACGAGATCGGATCGCTGGTCAAGAAACGGACCGATTGCCGGACCAACCAGGAGTGGGCGCGGGTCGAGAACCTGAGCAACCAGGAAGCCCGCGAGGCGGTGGAAGGCCTGCAAAAGGGCTGGTCCAACGGCAACTGACCCCGCCGGCCAGTTCCACGCGACAAACCGGATCGGGCGGGCTAATCTGCGGCCACGCAGCAAGCGATGCGGCGACGCGTCGCCAGAGTCCCAAAGAGGTCAACCACGATGATCGAAGCCCTGCTCCTCGTGATCGCCGCTGAAGGCGCCGCCATCGAAGCGGCGCAGACGCAGGTGTCCGAACCCGATCCCAAGGCAATGTCGCAGAAGGAAATCCGCGCCTTCAACGCCGGCTTGCCCAAAAGCCATCCGTATTACATCCGCTGCAAAAGCTCGCCGGAAATCGGATCACTGGTGAAAAAGCTCTATTCCTGCCGCACCAATGCGCAGTGGCAAAAGTCCGACGCGATCGGCAACCAGAACGCGCGCGACACCTATGAAGAGATGACCAGCAAGTCGTGGAACACGTCCAACTGACGGGCTGGGGCCTGCGCCTACTGGCCCTGGGGTAGCCGGATCACGCGCACCGCCGCCTGGTTGTCGACCTTGGCAAAGAAGCTGCCCAGCGCGGCGCGGCGGATCACGATCGGCTGGCCGGCCTTGGGAAAGGTATAGCGGCCTTCGGTCTGCTTCCAGCGCGCGCCATCGGCCAGCACGAACACGCTCAGCCCGTCCTTCGCGTCATAGGCCGAGGCGATGCTGCTCTCGATCTGCTCGATCTCCTCGTCGTCGTTGTCGCCGAACAGCTTGATGCGGGGCAGCGCCATGCCGAACAGGCTGCGCTTGGTCGATCGCGCGGTCGCCCGGTCGACCACCAGTACGTCGCGCGTCTCAGCCGCGTTGGCGAGCGCGCCGACAGTCCTGTCATAACAGGCGAGCCGCGCCTGGGGGTCGGGCAGAGCCTTGCAATCGATCACCGCGCGGAACACCGGCGGCTGGGTTGCAACCTCTACCGGCTTGTCGGCAAATGCCGGTGCGGCAGTGAAGGCCAGCACGGCGCTGGCGGCGATTCGGAGCTGGTGGCGCAAGGGGCTGTCTCCCGGAAAACCTGATTGTCGCGCCACCATGCGCCGGGGCGGGGTGGTGCGTCAATCGCGCCGCCCCCTGCTGGCTCTTGCCTTGGCCTCCCGGGACGACCACAGGGGGGCGATGCTACGCCGGGCCGTGATCCTGTTCGTCATCCTGGGCCTCGCTCCGGGGGTGTGGCTGCGCAGCCCGCCGCTGCGGCCCAATCACGCCCAGGCCGTCGATTCGCGGGCCGTGCCGCGCGGACCGGAGTGTTGCAGCTACGGCCCGCTGCGCCTGACCGGAGCCTGGCGGCTGATCAGCCCGAACACCGATTTCGGCGGCTGGTCGGCGCTGCTGGTGGCCCGGCCGGGGCGCCTGCTGGCCTTCAGCGACCGGGGTTACTGGCTGGACATGCCGCAGCCCGGGCAGGGCGGTGACACCCGGATCAGCGCCACCTTCCCCGATGACGCGCGCTACAAGGAAAACCTCGACATCGAATCCGCGACCCGCGATCCGGAGAGCGGACGGATATGGATCGCGCTGGAAGGCCGCAACGCGATCTCGCGCCATGCTCCGGGGCTGCAGGGCGAGGCGATCCGCCAGCCCGAAGAGATGCGCCGCTGGCCGATCAATTCCGGCGCGGAAGCCATGCTGCGATTGGCAGACGGGCGGTTCGTGGCGGTGTCGGAGGCGTCCAGCGAAGAGGGCGGCAAGGTTCACCCCGCGCTACTGTTTCCGGGCGATCCGACCGATTTGGGCGCGGCGCGGCACTTCGGCTTCGCAGGGCCCGCCGGTTACCGCCCGGTGGACATGGCGCAGCTGCCCGATGGGCGCGTGCTGGTGCTGATGCGGCGGCTGCGCTGGCCGATTCCGGCGCGTTTCCTGATCAAGCTGGCGATTGCCGACCCGGCCGGGATCGCGCCGGGCCAGGTGTGGCGCGCGCGGGAAATCGCGGACCTGAACGCCGGTCCGCTGCAGACCGACAATTTCGAAGGCCTGGCGGTGGAGCCCGGCAGGGACGGCGCGGTTGTGGTCTGGCTGATCAGCGACGACAACAGTGCGGTGACCCAGCAGACCTTGCTGTGGCGCATGGAACTGCCGGCACCGGTTCGCTGACAGCGGACATAGCAAAAGGCGCGCGAACGATTCGCGCGCCCTGCTATTGGCCTGGTCCGGCCCCCGAAGGAGCCGACCGGGTTCAGGCGGCGGCTGCGGCCTGCTTCTTGAGCTCGCGCTTCACCTTCAGAGCGGTGTCCGAAAGCTTTTCGTCCGAGGTCTTGAGCAGCCAGTTGTCGAGGCCGCCAACGTGCTCGACCGAGCGCAGGCCCTGCGTCGAAACGCGGAACTTGAAGCTCTTGTCCAGTCCATCGGACATCAGCGTGACGTTCTGCAGGTTGGGCAGGAAGACGCGCTTGGTCTTGTTGTTGGCGTGGCTGACGTTGTGGCCGACCTGGCGACCCTTGCCGGTCAGTTCGCAAATACGGGACATGGCTTCACTCGCTTGAAAACGTGATACCCATTCGGGGGAAGGCGCGCCATTAACGATTCACCCTTGTAAGGTCAAGGTATCCCCGCCAATCCCGCGAAAATGAGCAAGTGGCCCCTCCCCGAACCGATGCGGCTGGCGCTGGAACAGGCCCGCGCTGGCGAGTCGGCGGGGGAAGTGCCGATCGGCGCGGTGGTGCTCAGGGATGGCGTAGTGATCGCCGCCTCGCACAATGCGCCGCGCGGCTTGCGCGACCCGACCGGTCATGCGGAAATCCTTGCGATTCGCGCTGCCGCCCAGGCGCTGGGCAACGAGCGGCTGGATGGCTGCGAGCTGTGGGTGACGCTGGAACCCTGCGCGATGTGCGCCGGTGCCATTGCCCATGCGCGAATCGCCCGGCTCTATTACGCGGCGGCCGATCCCAAGGGCGGGGCGGTGGAGCACGGCGCGCGGGTGTTCGAGCATGAGCAATGCCTCCACGCGCCCGAGGTCTATTCCGGAATGGGCGAGGCGGAGGCCGCCGCCCTGCTGCGCGATTTCTTCAAGGCGCGGCGTTAGAGCCCGCGCCAGATCTTCAGCGGCACAGTGTCGCGCGGGCCCAGCGCGCGCGGCTCGCAGGCCTTGGGCATGAAGTCCTTGCCGTAGCAGAGGTGCACTTCGCGCAGCCAGCCGCCATTGCCGCTGCGGATGCCGATGGCATTGCGGGGCAGCGCGGGATTGAGCGCGGCGAATGCCCTCCTGATCTCTCCGGCGGTCAGGAACTCCTGCCGCGAAAGCTGGTCGGCATCGGGCAGGCGAATCGAGTTCCACAGGATCGCGGCGGAGCGGAAATAGGCGCCGGGAGTGCGGGCCATGCAACTGCCGTGCTTGGCCCATTCGTGCTCCAGCAGCCAGGGCACCGGCGTCATGCAGAGGTTGGCCTTCAGGTCTTCGGCGCTGGGACGCGGGGTCAGGGCGCACCACTGCGGGTACTTGCCGCCACCGCTGTTGGGCCAGAGGCCGTGCAGCACGAAACCGAAGCGGCCGATCCGGCCATTGCATTGCAGGTTCCCGGGATCGCTTCCCGCGCGTCCCCGGCAGAATTCGGGCGACCAGCTGATCGCCAAGGTATAGCCGGTGATCCGCGTCTTGCGGACCGGCCCGTCCGGCTGGACCGGGCGCGGCATCTCGATCTCCTGCGGCGCCTGGCACTGGTAGGCCTGGGCCAGGGCTGGACCGGGCAGCGCCAGCAGCAGCGCCCCAAGCGCGCTCCTCATAGCGGGGTGAAATCCAGGCCGATGTCAGCCGCCGGGGCGCTTTGCGTCAGTCTGCCAACCGAGACGTAGGTGACGCCCGTCGCGGCAATTGCGGCAATCGTGTCGAGCCTGACCCCGCCCGAAGCTTCGATCGGCACCCGGCCCGCCACCAGCGCGACCGCTTCGCGCAGCTGTGCCGGGGTCATGTTGTCGCATAGCAGGTGGCTGGTGCCGCCCGCCAGCGCCGGTTCGATCTGGTCGATATGGTCGACCTCGCAGATGATCCAGGTCACCCCGGCATCCTTGGCGCGGCGCACCGCCTCGGTCACTCCGCCCGCGACGGCGACGTGATTGTCCTTGATCATCGCCGCGTCCCACAGCCCCATGCGGTGGTTCTGAGCGCCGCCCATCCGCACGGCGTACTTTTCGAGGTGACGCAGCCCGGGGATGGTCTTGCGGGTATCGAGCAGGGTCGCATTGCCCTGCATTGCGTCGACATACTGGCGCGTCAGCGTGGCCACGCCCGAGAGGTGCTGGACCGTGTTGAGCGCCGAGCGTTCGGCGGTCAGCATCGCGCGGGCATTGCCGGACAGGCGCATCAGGTCGGTCCCGGCGGGAACCTGCGCGCCGTCCTTCACCAGCAGTTCGATCTCCATGGTGGGATCGAGCGCGCGGAAGAATTCCGCGGCGATCGGCAGGCCGGCGACGGTGATCGCATCGCGGCTGTCCATCGTGCCGGAAAAGCGCGCATCGGCGGGGATCACGCTTTCGCAGGTCACGTCGCGTCCCCCGCCCGGCAGGCCGAGGCCAAGATCCTCGTCAAGCGTGGCGCGGACGAAGGCGGACAGGTCGAAGCCGGGGAGGGTGAATTGGGTCATGCCCCCGATTACTCAAGATGAATGCCGGATTCCATCGCATTCGGCGCTCAGGGGATTTCGCGCGTCATCCAGCGTGCGCGCGAGCCATAGGTCGCAAGTTTCTCCCCCAATTCGCCGGACACGGCCTCTTCGGCAAAGCCCAGGGTGCGCCAGTATTCGGCTGCGCCTTCGACCGCGATCAGCTCCGCGCGGCGCAGGCCATCGCGAACGGCCAGCTCGGCCGCGCGCGCGACGAGCCTTTGGCCGACCTTCAGCCCGCGCTGCTCGGGAGAAACCGCAAGGTCGTGGATGAACAGCACCTCGCCGGGGCCGTCATCCGCGAGCACGCTGCCCAGCGGCGGCGGTGAGCGGTGGCTCCAGCCATGGGCAAGCAGATAGCCCAGCAGCCGGTTTCCCTGCCTCGCGCCCAGGCAATAGGAAGCCGGCAGCGCGATCCGGCTCAGGAAGGCGGCTTCGTCCTCGACGAGGAACGGGGGGTAGGCCTGTGCCTGCAGGGCAAGGGCGGCAGGCAGGTCCTGCGGCCCCAGCGGGGTGATGGACAGGGAGGGAATTTCGCTCGCCATGGCCTCTCGTCCCGTTGCCGCCGGGCCTCAGTGGACGAAGCGCGCCACCACGTCGCGGTAGGAACGGCTGACCTTCACGTCGGCGCCGGATTCGAGGATCAGGAAGCATTCGCCGTTGGTGTGCGGCTTGACCTGGCGGACCTGGTTGAGATTGACGATCCAGCTGCGGTGGACCCGCTGGAACACGCGTGGATCGAGCCTGCGTTCAAGATCCTTCATCGTCTCGCGCAGGATCAGGCTGTTGTCGGCGGTATAGATCACCATGTAGTCGCCCGCCGCCTCGATCCGTTCGATTGAATCGACGTCGACGCGGAAGATTTGCCCCTTGTCCTTGATGTTGATGAGCTTTTCATAGCGGCCGGCGGTTTCGCCCTCTTCCGGCATTGCCTCGATCGCATCGGGGGCGACTTCGGCCAGCACGGTCTTGAGCTTTTCGGCCTCCTCGGCAGACCGCTTCTCGGCGATGCGGGTGCGCACCCGCTCCAGCGTGTCGGCCAGCTTGTCCTCGTCCACCGGCTTCATCAGGTAGTTGACCGCGTTCGCCTCGAAGGCGCGCACGGCGTGTTCCTGATAGGCCGTGACGAAGACAATCAGCGGGGGCTCGATCTCCATCACGCCCTTGACCACGGAGAACCCGTCGAACCCGGGCATCTGGATGTCGAGGAAGACCAGATCGGGCTTCTCGGTCTTGATCTTGCGGATCGCCTCGCGCCCGTTGGAGCAGGTGTCGATCACCTCGACGTCCGGGAACTTCTCGAGGCGCAGCATCAGCCCCTGGATCGCCAGCTTCTCATCGTCGACGAGGATGGTGCGGATGGTCATGGATGGTTCCGATCGGGTTTCAGCCGGCCAGTGCCGGGCGTACTTCGGCGGGGATCGCCGACGCCGCGACTTCGCGGCGTTCGAATGGGATTTCGATGAGTACGGCAAATCCGCCCTCGGGCGGTTCCATCGTTTCAAAGCGATGGTCCTCGCCATAGGCCTGCGCAAGCCGGTCGCGGATGTTCGCCAGGCCCACGCCGGTGGAAACGGGTTCGCCGCCATCGAAGGTCACGCCAGCGAACCTGTTGCCGCCAGCCGTATTTAGCAATCCCGGTCCGGTGTCGGAGACGGTGATGCGAAGGTTTGGACCGACGAGTTGCGCCGAGATGGTGATTTCCGCCCCGGATTCCTGAGGGCCCACCGCGTATTTGATCGCGTTTTCGACCAGCGGCTGAAGCAGCAGCGAAGGCAGCAGCGCGCCTTCGGTCACCGGATCGATCCGGAACGCGGTGCGCAGCCGTTCCTCGAACCGCATCCGCTCGATGTCGAGGTAGAGCTTCAGGGTCTCCACCTCCTGCGCCACGGTCACGCGGCCGGTCGGCTCGTTCACCAGGGTGTAGCGCAGGAACGAGGACAGCCGGCTGAGCATGGCATTCGCCGGCTCGGTCTGCTTGAGCAGCACCAGCGTCGAGATCGAGTTCAGCGTGTTGAACAGGAAGTGCGGGTTGAGCTGGTAGCGCAGCATGGCCAGCTGGGCCTGGGTTGCCTGGTTTTCCAGCCGCAGCAACTGGTCGTTCTGTTCCTCGATCTGGAGGAAGAAATTGATCGCGTAATAGAGCGCCGACCAGGCCCCCAGCAGCATCGCGTCGAAGAAGAACACGCCAAGGAACAGCTGCGGGAAGCCGGTGGCGCCGTCCGAGCGGTAGAGACCGATCACCCAGGCATCGATGAAGGCATAGAGCCCCGCCGCGAAGGGCAGGACCAGCGCGGTCACGCCCCAGGTGACGATCGGCCGGCGGTTGATCAGCTGGCGATAGATCACCGCGAGGATCAGCGAGATCGAAAAGCCGGTGATCGTTTCGATCACCACCAGGACCAGGAACGACAGCGGCTGGTCGTTGGCGAGGCTCGACATCACCCGCAGCAGCATCGCGCCGCCCCATCCCACGGCTTGCAGCCGCCAGAAGGCGCGGTTCTTGTTGGCAAAGAAGGGGGTCGGGTGAAAGGGCAGCACGGCCATGGCGCAATGCTAGCAGAAAAGCAGGGGGAGGCGAAATCCTACGATTCGCGTGCCTCGGCAATCGCCTTCTGGAGGATGTCGCGGCCAACCGCGCCCGAGAAGGCCTTGTCGCCGATCACCCAGCTTGGCGTTCCGTCAAAGCCCAGCTGGCGCGCATGGTCGAGATTGGCCGCCAGCTCCGCATCGATCGCGGGATTGGCGATCGCCTTGCGTGCGCGCTCCATGTCGAGCCCGGCGGCCTGCGCGGCGGCGGCGATGGTGCGGGCATCGGGCCGTCCGGCGGCGAACATCGCCTTGTGGAAGGCGGCGTACTTGCCCTGCTCCGCCGCAGCCAGTCCCATGCGGGCCGCTTCCGCGCTCTGCGGCGAGAGGATCGGCATTTCCCGCACGACCACCCTGAGATCGGGGTTGGCGGCGATCAGCGCCTCGACCTCGGCCACGCTGGCGCGGCAATAGGTGCAGGCAAAGTCGGTGAACTCGACCAGGGTAACCTTGCCCTGCGGATTCCCCAGAACGGCGCCGGGGAAAGGCGTGGTCAGCTTGTCAGCCAGGGCATCGACCTGCTTGCCGGTCTCGCGCTCGCGCAGCTTCTCCATCGCTTCGGGGAGGATCTCCGGGTTTTCGAGCAGGGTGGTGCGCACCGCCTGCGCCATCCGCCGGGATTCGAACATCCAGCCGCCGATCGCGCCTGTCAGCAGGAGAATCGTGCCGGCCAGCAGGAGCACGAGGGTTGAGGGCGAACGCGCCGGAGCCTTGGTCATCGCCTGCGCCTACTTGCGTTTGGCCCGGCGTTCAATCTCTGCGCGGGCCTGCATCGCGATGTCCTGCGCGCGCAGCCAGTCGGGCGAGCCCTTGGGCAGCCCTGCCTCTGCCGCTTCGGCGCTGGCCAGCGCCTGCTGGAACTGCAGGCCCATTGCCTGCTGCTCCGCGCTGGCCAGCCGCGCGCGGGGCATGTCGCCATTCGCGGCATAGACCGTGCCGAGCTGATACCAGGCGAACGGATTCTCGCGGTCGCGCGCGACGGCGGCCTTGAGCACGCGCTCTGCCTCGCGGAAATTGGCCTTGTCCTCGGTGGCGATCAGGGCATGGCCGAAGGTGGTGGCGATCAGCGGCTGGTTGGCGGTCAGCTCGGTCGCGCGGCGCAGCGGGGCCAGCGCGTCACGCGGCTTGCCCGCCTCGAGGAGGATCTGCCCCTTGAGCTCGAGGAAATAGGGATCGGCGGGGGCTGCGGCGAGCAGCGAGTCGACCTCGGCCATGGCCTTGTCGAGCTGGGCGTCCTTGTGGAAGGCATAGGCCCGGGCATAGCGCGCCGGCACGGTGTTCACCGTTACGGGATAGAGTTGCAGCGTGCGCTGAGGTTCGGAAACATAGCCCACCAGCTTGGCCTTCACCCGCTGGAACCGTTCCTCGATCGCGGGATCGGGCGGCCTGCTCCATGCCGGGTCAGCCTGGTAGGTGTCCTCCAGCGTGGTGATCCGGTCCGAGGTGACGGGGTGGGTGGAGTAGAACTCGCTGTCGGCATTGCGGGTATAGCCATAGCGGTATTCCATGTTCTGGAGCCGCTTGAAGAAGCTGATCGATCCGCGTCCGGTAATCCCCGCCTTCGACAGGTATTGCGCACCTGCCGCGTCGGCGCTGGCTTCCTGCCCGCGGCTGAACGCCAGGTACTTGCCAAGCGCGGCCTGCTGGCCCGCCATCAGTACGCCCATCGCCGCGTCCCCGGCACCTGCCGCCGCCGCCGCCACGCCGAGCAGCAGGGAGAGAATCGAGATGCCCGTCGCCGCCTTGCCGCCGCCATCGCTGATCACGTGGCCGCCGGTGATATGGCCCAGTTCGTGGGCGATGACGCCCTGCACCTCGTTGGCGCTGCCGGCCTCGTTGATCAGGCCGGAATGGAGGTAGACGACCTGTCCCCCCGCGACGAAGGCGTTGAGCGAGGGATCGTTGATCATCACCACGTCGACGTTGCGCGGATCGAGCCCGGCGGCGCTGACGAGCGGGTTGGCCATGTCGCGCAGCAGCGCCTCCGTCTCCGCATCGCGCAGGATCGACTGGGCGGCGGCAGGCTGCACGGCAATGCCCAGCGCGGCAATCGCGGCAACGGCGTGGGCGAAGAGGCGGGAGAGTGCGCGCATCGACGGCGACCTAGCGGACCTGCGCCTGAACCAGCGCTGAAGGCCGGGTCGTGCGCTGCAGAAAGGCCAGCATCGCCTCGCGCACGCGCCCGTCGCGCGCAAAAGGCGCGGCCAGTTTCATGACCGGCTGCGAATGGTCGATGCCCGGCAGATGCAATTCCTCCACCCTCGCGCCCACCTTGCGCAGCGCGGCGGCGAGTGCGGCGGTGTTGCGGGGCTTGACCGTGGTGTCCTCGTCGCCGGTGATCAGCAGCATCGGCGGGGCATCGCCGCGCACGAAGCGGATCGGCTGGGTCTGCTCGGGCGGGGCGACATGGGCGAAAGCCTTGCGCGCCGCATCGCTGGTGAAGGGGAAGAAGTCGTAAGGCCCGGACAGGCCGATCACGCCCTTGATGAAGCCGTCTTCGACCCCGGCGCGGCCAAGCCACTGCCGCTCGAGCGCCAGCATCACCGCGTTGTAGGCTCCCGCGCTGTGTCCGGCCAGCACCACGCGGCCCGGATCTCCGCCGTGCCGCGCGATATTGGCCTGGACCCAGGCGAGCGCCATGGCGCCGTCTTCGAGCATCCGGGGAAAGACCCCTTCGGGGGTCAGGCGATAGGTCGGCAGCACCACGACATAGCCCTGGCTGGCGAAGGTCCGGCCGATGAAGTGGTAATCCGCCGCATCGCCGCTGTCCCAGCCGCCGCCGTGGATGAAGACCAGCACGGGCCGGGGCGCGGCGGCGGGCGCATCGGGCACGATCACCTCCAGCCGCTGGCGCGGCAGCGGTCCATAGGCCAGCCCGGTCGATTCCACCCGCGCGCCCCCGGCGCCGCCCAGGATGCGATCAGCCATGTCGAGCGTTCCCGCAGGATTGCGGGCGATCGCGACTTTCATTCCGGCATAGGCGAGCAGTCCGGCCAGCAGCACGATTCCCGCGATCCATGCCGTCATGCCGATCCGCCTTCGCCCTGCTGCCAGTGTCATGGGCGCAGTCTATCACTGAAAACAGCGAAGGGCGCTATTCCCAAAGGAACGGCGCCCCCCTCTCGCTGTTCAGGCAGAGTTGGTGTCAGGCAATCAGCTTGCGGGCCGCGCGCTCGAGCAGGGCGATGTCCTCGGCGATCTCGCCCAGCAGGACCACCTGGCCATCGGGCAGGCGGCGGGCGACCAGCAGGGTGAATTCGCTGCCCTCGCTCGCCACCGCGTCGAGCGGGGCATAGTCCAGCTTGCGCAGCTTGCGGGCCAGGGCTTCGCGCGGGGTATCGCGCTGTTCGGCGGGCAGGCCGGCCTCCTCGCGCTTGATCCGGCGTTCCTCGGTGACCACGCCCTTCAGCCCGCCCGGAAACTCGCCCAGGTAGCGCGACAGCGAACCCCGGTTCAATTGCAGGCGGTGGGCGTGGCTCAGTGCCGAGGCATATTCGGTCAGCCGCGTCTTGTCATAGTCCGCGCCGAACACCAGCTTGACCACCGGGGTCATCGGCGCGCGGTCCTGGACGGTCAGGCCCGAATCGGCGACGAGTTCGGCAAATTCCCCGGGCGCTTCCGCCGCCGCGAGCGAGAAATCATAGGCCCGGCCGATCGCGGCATAGAGCGCCTGGCGGGTGCGATCTTCCGATCCGCGCGCGGCGTCGGCCAGTTCGCGGGCCGATGCGAGCCAGTCGGCCAGTTCCATGTCCGAGGCATTTTCGGCGGCTGGCACCGGGGCCGCGAAATCGTCGTTGCCGAATTCCTCGCCGCCGAAGGCCGGCTGGGGCAGCCCGCCGTGGTCGCCGTGGTCGTCCAGATCAAGGCCCGCGAGGTCGAGCACGTCATCGTCATCGCGCATGTCGGCCGGACCATCGGCCCAGTCGGTCAGCGCATCGCCCCGTGCGGAGCCAGCCGGCGGGTTTTCCAGCGCCTGGTCGATTTCCAGCAGCAGGGCGTCGGTGGTCTTCTGGTCGGCCAGTTCCTTCCAGTTGATCACGCCATAGATGAAGTCGATCGTCTCGTCGTCGCTGGAGAACGGCAACAGGATCCCGCGATAGAGGATCGTCGCCTCGCACTGGTTGACGAATTCGGCCTCGAAGCCGATCGGCGCCTGGTTGGCAAGAATCTGCATGTAATGGTCGGTGATGCGCGACAGCAGCGACCGGCTGGGCACGTCGGCCAGGGTTGAGATCTCGCCATCGGCGCCGCATTCCTCGGCCAGCTTGTCTCCCAGGAACCGGATCGACGGATTCTCGATCCCGCCGGTGAAATCCAGCAGCACGCTGAACGGGCCGAAATCGGGCAGGGCTTCGGGATCGAGATCCTCGATCGAGGGGAAATTGCGGTTGTCGAGCAGGCTGGCCCAGTGGTTGTAGGCCCGCACCTGCATGCGGCGTTCATCCTGGCCGATGATCGCGGGCGGCGCCTCGCGGACGATTTCGTCCTCGCCAAGATCATATTCGTCCTGGGCGCTGTCGGCGCTGTCCAGAAAATTACCGCGATACGTATCCATGTGGAACCCCACCAAGCCCTGTTGGACTCCGTTCTGGCGCAACGTGGTAAATTAACTGTTAAGTCGCGCCGCAACTTTTGTGCGGCCGCTGCATGACGTCACCGCGTCAGGCCGCGACACGGCCTTCCTCGCGCGTGGGCATCGGCGCGAACCGGCGCAGCAGCGGCAGGGCGCCGGCCATGAAGCCCGCCGCGCCAAGGATCGCCGCGCTGGTTCCGGTCATGTCCGCGACCAGCCCCAGCGCATAGGCGCCGATCGCCATGCCGCCGAAAGTCACCGCCTGGTAGATCGCCATGCAGCGCCCCAGGATCGCCTCGGGCGAGCGCAATTGCATCGCGACGTTGAGCGTGGTCAGCGTGGCCACCCAGCCCCCGCCCGCGACCAGCAGGCAGGCCAGCGCCACCGCCAGCGATTGGGTGAAGGCAAGCGGCACAACGGCGACCGCAAAGGCAAGCGATGCGACCGTGACCACCGTCTCGCTGCCCCAGCGCCGGCGCGCCTGCGCGACCCACAGCGCAGTCAGGATCGAGCCGATCCCAAACGCGCCCAGAACCATCCCGTACTGGACTTCGCCGCCCCGCAACTGATGCCGCACCAGCAGCGGCAGCAGCCCCTGCACGCCCGCCGCGCCGAAACCGAACAGCAGGCCGCGCAGCAGCACCCGGCGCACCGGATCCGATCCCGCGCAGAACCGCAGGCCGGTCATGGTCGAGGCCAGCATCGGCTGGCGCTGGCGGGGCGGGTGTTCAGGCCTCCAGCGCAGCAGGACGATGATCAGCGCCAGATAGCTGAACGCGTTGAGCGTGAAGCCCACTTCCGGGCCGGTCAGTGAAATCAGCAGGCCGCCCAGCGCCGGCCCCACGCTGCGCGCCAGGTTGAAGGCAATGGTGTTGAGCGAGATCGCCTGGGGCAGGTCGGCCGGGCCGACCTGCATCCGCACCGATGCCTGCCACGCCGGACCGTTGAGCGCCGTTCCGCAGCCCACCGCCAGAGTGCAGGCGAGCAGCGAAAGCGGCCCGATCTGGCCGAGCAGGGTCAGCACGGCCAGTGTGGCCGACACCACCAGCATTCCCGCCTGCGCCGCCAGCATCACCAGCCGCCGGTCATAATTGTCGGCGATGGCCCCGGCGAAGACGGCCAGGACCATGAAGGGAATCGTCGTCGATGCCTGGACCAGCGCGACCAGCTGGTGCGATGTGGTCAGGTCGGTCATCAGCCAGGCCGCGCCGACCGACTGGATCATCGAGCCGAAATTGGAAACGAGATTCGCTGTCCAGATCGCCCGGAAGGCCGGGAACCGGAATGGGGCCAGGGCGCGGCCCGGGGCAAGGAGACTGGTTTCCTGTGGCGGGGGTGCGGTGCTCACGCCCCGCCTTGTGGCACTCCGCCCGTGCTTGGCAAGGGCATTCCGGCCCAGACCCACCCGCCCAGCACGCCCAGCTGGAGCAAGGCGATCAGCCAGAGCAGGGTGACGAAGGGTTGTTTGCGCGTCTTTTGGCGAAACAGGTGGCGCGCGGCGAAGGCGGCCGGGCTTCCGCCCAGCGCGGACAGCAGCAGCAGCCGCCCCTCGGGCACCCGCCAGCCGCCGCCGATTGCCTGGCGCTTGTCGTGCCAGAAGCTGGCGAAGGTCCAGAGATTGAGCGCGGCCAACAGCAGCGCGAGGCTATCCCAGCTCCGCACGCGTCAGACTGCCCAGCCTGACAGCCTCGGATCGATCAGCGCACTGTGCCGGCGCAGCGCGGCCCGTGCCAGCCGCTCGGTCTCGGCCTTGCGGCGCGCGGCTGCCAGCGGGACCGTAGCTGCCGGGCGCAGGATCTCCGCATCATAGCCATCCGCCACGATCAGGCCGCAGCGTGCCGGCAGGAAGGCGTCCTGCTCCATGCAGGCGCGATCGAGATGGGCTGCCAGCCCCCAGTAGAACCGGTCGCAATGATCGAGGTAGTCGGTCCACTTGGCGTCGCCGAGCAGATCCGCGCGGCTGACCTTGATCTCGACGATGACCAGCTGGCCCTTGGCGTCGATCCCCATCAGGTCGGCACGCCGACCGGACCGCAGCGGCATTTCCGGCAGGCACCAGATGTCGTTGCGGGCAAACAGCCGGCCGATCCCGCGGGCAACGCCGCGCGCGGCCCGGGCTTCTGCGTCAGCGGGAGAGTCGGCGGGTTCTCGAATCGGCTCGATTGGTGCTGCGGACATTTCCGCAGTTTTAGAACATAATATGAACTTCGCAAGCGGGAGTCGATGCCCGGTCAGGTGAAGCGGCGCGGCGCCGGCTCCTCTGGGGGCGGGGTCAGGGCCAGCAGCGCGGCCCGCGCGGCACAGAACTCCTGCCACAGCGCCAGCGCGGCCGTCGCCGGATCGATCCCGCGCGCGTGGACCGCAAGCAGGGCGGCCAGGCCCGGTTCCATGACCGCGCTCAGGTCTTCGATCCCCTGGTCTGCAAGAGACCTGCGCCAACCGCCGCAATCGCGCATCAGGGCTGGAAAGTTGCGCACTTCCGGGCGCATCGGTTCGGCGGCAATTCCGGCCAGCATGGCCACGACGCTGGCCGCGTCGTGCAGCGCCGACCACTTCATGCTCATCCCGCTGGCCGAGGCCTGGCCGAATTCGGGACGCCCCGAAGCAGGCAAACTCCCGCCGGTCGGCGGGTTGGCGGGTCCGATGCTCGAAAAAGCGTTCATTCCGTGCCTTTAAGCGGAGGACGCTTGCCAAATTGCTAACTGCGGGCCTCACCCGCAACAAGGTACTGGCGCAACTGCCCCCGCCCTGCTAACCGGCCCTCCCACGCACCCGTAGCTCAGCTGGATAGAGCGCTGCCCTCCGAAGGCAGAGG
>Ga0116175_1001039_pt1 | contig 18254 bp, 17 predicted proteins | sample AD_UKC125_MetaG_FD_89802 | JGI IMG/M metagenome (GOLD analysis project Ga0116175, IMG submission 89802) | Active sludge microbial communities of municipal wastewater-treating anaerobic digesters from USA - AD_UKC125_MetaG | ecosystem: Engineered > Bioreactor > Anaerobic > Digestate | place: USA... | reverse complement strand
TTTTATAAAATGAGGATTATAATCCGTGGATATATAGTCCTCAAGTGTTGATAGTTTTACTTTTGCGTAAAACTTATGTCAGAACTGTCGATTTTGTTTGGGCAACGTGTCCGCAGTACCCGAGTTTCTAAAAACATTTCTCAAGAAAAACTGGCCTTAAGCTGCAATTTGGACCGCAGTTATATGGGCCGAATTGAACGAGGTGAGGTCAATCCGACTTTGGACCGTCTCTATGAAATCGCTCGGGCCTTGGAGGTCCAACCCTGTGATTTACTGCCTTAAGGTCTTTTTCTTTGCTGTAAAAAACAAAATTTGATTTTTTAGGGGCTGATGGTGCCTTGTTTCGGTGATGGATGCAGGTCACTGTGCATCAATAGCCTTTGATCACCACATAATCATTGTTTTCTCCGTAAAATACCCTGGGATCTACCCGCACACACAAGCGTTTGGACTCGCCACACTGGCTGAGTTGTGCTTTGCCGGCCCGCTTCTCCCAATCTTGGGCTTGGTTTTGCAGTCGGGTCACTTCTTGCTGCCAAGCCTGTTTATTGGTTTCTATGGCTTTAAGTTGCTGTCGTTCATGACCCACTGCAATCCAAGTGCTGATGACGATCACGCTGGAAACACCGACGGCCACGGCGATGGCCAACTTCAGATTTTTTCGGAAGAAATATCGGGCGATATGCCGCAAATCTTCTGTGTTTTCTGCCAGTTGCTGCTGCCATCCGTCCATGGCTTTTTGGGCGGGCTCAATGCTTTTCTGTAACTGTTTTTGATGCTCATCCACACTGGATTTGAGGATGAATTCAATAGCTTCTTTATTGTTTTGCGTCAATGAAGTCTGTACTGATTTGGCATGCTGGTCTATGGCATTCAATGCGGCATCGCTGCTCTTTTTCAGTTGTACCTGTGTCTGTTCTTGAATTTTTTCAAATGAGCGCATTTGCCTGCTGGCATTGTCTTGTTGCTGTCGGGCTTGGTCTAGTAGTTTGTCTATGTTCTGTCGTTGTCTTTCGAGATCCTCTTGTTGTTTTTCTATGATGACCATTAATCCATACAGTGTTTGTTCTTCATTCATGTATTTCCCTTCCTGAGTTAAACCAGTGATGTTCGGTGTCCAAATCCTCACCGGTCACCAGGGTGAGTAGCTGGGCCCGTCATCTTGAATTGGCGGTTCAGGTTCCTGTTCCGGTTCAATTTTGTCTTCAGCCATTGGCTGTTGTGTATGCTCTGATTCAGCTGCCTGTGCAGCTAAGGCAGCGGCTTCTGCTTTTGCCTCAGCTTGTTGGGCCAAAACCAATTCGGTTTCGAGGGTTTCTAAACCTTGGTTCAGTATTGCATCGGCTTCTCGCAACCATTGCTGCAGTTGGCTTGCGCGTTGTTCTTTTCGACGTTGGGCGGCTTGTGCTTGCAATTGTTGTAGCCGTTTTTTTTCTTCAATGTCTTGCAATCGCTTTATTTCATCCAATCGTGCTTGTTCCCGTTTCTGAGCAGCTTCCTGTTCCAGCCTTTGTGTTTCTTGTTCTATTTCTATCTGTGCGAGTCGTGCTTGCTCAGTTTCATGTTGTTTGCTTAGCCGGTTTTGTTGAGATTGTTTGTAGCCTGCCACAAAGGAAGCTTTCCCTTCCTCGATTTCTTTTGCACTTGGGTAGACTGGTTGGCGATCTCGCTCAGCCTTCGCGGCTTTTAAATCTGTATCGAGGACAATAATGCTGGCCTCAACTTCCTGGGCCTCGCGTTCCAGTTCACCTTGCTCTTTGGCTGCCAGCAAACGTTGATTGGCATACTCTTCCCAATTTTGACGTTTCTTACTCGGCAGGCCTGTACGGCGCTCGTAAGCGGTAGCCGATGGACCAAGATGGCAAGTGGGTATTGAATCCAGACCTTGGTCTTTGTAGCTGCGGTGGTCTACCCGCTGTTCGGAACCGGCTTGTTGCAGGTATTGATTTTGCAGTTGGGCGTATCGCTCACGCCATTTTTTTACCCATTTGGGACCGCTGTTGTAGTCATCCAATTCGCGGGTTTTTTCGGTGAAACCGTCTGGGCCCAAACGGCGGGTGCTCAATAAGATGTGGGCATGGTGGTTGCGTTGGTCGCCCTCTTTGCCTGGTTGGTGTATGGCCACGTCGGCAATGCAGCCATGTTGGGTGACCAATTCTTGGGCGAATTCATGTGCCAGTTGTTGCCTTTGTGTGGCGTTGAGCTCTGAGGGTAAGGCAATTTCAAATTCGCGGGCGACGGTGGCATTCTTGCGGGTTTCGGCCAGTTCTGCGGCATTCCAAATTTGAGAACGGTCTTGGCTCCATTTTGGCGCAAGCTTGGGGGTAATGATGGTGACGGAAACAACACCTTGTTTGCGCGTGTAATCGTGCAACTCACCTGTGCGCACGTCGCTGATTTTGGCAGCGGCTCGGTAAGCTGCTGCTGCGGTGACACTGCGACCATCTGAACGGCTGATGGGTTTGACGGACAGATGGTAAATGGCCATCGCTTTCTTTCTGTTAAGTTTTTGGCGTCGCAGACCGCACGCAAACGAAGTTTGCATAAGTGCGCCCTTCCGTTATCACTTCAGGTACTCAGCGGCACGTTTGCTCACTCGCTTTCAGTTGCCATCATCGCCCAAATTAGAGTAAAGTACAAATACTATTTCAGCAAGGGAATGACCATGGCCACCATAGACGAGCGCATCGCCAGTTTGGAATTGAAGCTGCAACAAGAGAAGGCCAAGAGATCCCAGATTGAGGCCAGAAAACGCTCTGCCGCCAAGAAAAAACAGCATGCAGAAGACACCCGCCGCAAAATTCTGGTCGGCGCCATGGTGCTCAACACAGTAGATGCCGGCACGTGGCCAAGAGATAAAATGATCAGCATGCTCAATGCCACCCTGACCCGCGATGATGACCGGGCGCTTTTTGGATTGGCACCACTGCCAAAAAATCAAGCATCAGATACCGGTGACACCCATGAATCAATTGATTAAACCAGATGCTTGAACCAAAAACCCCAACACTCAATTGACGTAAAATCCACCCACCAGCGTTCCGCCACTGCCCATGAAACCGGCCATACCTTGTCACCCAGAAAAGCCTATATGGTGCAGTGTATGGCGACAGCCATGGTCCCCTGGACGGTGGCAACCAATGACATCGCTTTTAATGCTCCATGGTGCCTTGCACATGACCCCACAACCTTCGTTGCTAATGGCACAGCATCCCATTGTTGCCAAACAAAAACGTCGCTCAATCGCAACGCGATTGAGCGACCAAAAATTTTAAGCGCAACTCAAACCAGCACTTCCCTACCTTCATGCACCATTGGCTTTTAAGTCATCACCAGTGCCTCCAGATCACATCAAACCATATTGGATGGGGAGCATTTATCTTTTGCGGCCCCACTTTGCTAAGAGCACAAACGCAGCATTAAAAAATGAAAATGAATCATTTCAAACCACAGAATCTTGCTTGTGGGTATCAGTAACCACATATAAATCAATAATTATCTTATTTATGTGTTTTGTTTTTATGATGGGATATCGTCTTCAACCAAAAGGCATAGATTCAGATACCTTGATGTGTTTCAGAACAAAGCCAGACAGTGTATGTTCAGTCAGCAAAAGACATCATTCCGTTTGCAGCAAAAAACCGTCATTGCATCTGAGGGGTTTGCGTTGATGAACGCACAAACATTCCATCACACAGATTTGGTTGGCAAATGGCTGTTAATCCCAAAAGTTTTGAAACACATGCAAGCACAAGTGCGATTCAGCGTTAAACACCATTTATTTGATCAGATAAGACGGTTTTTACTGTGAATGTCAGCACAATGGTGGTGCTTAATGCCCTTAAAAATGCCATTCAAGTTTAGGACAGATGGGTTTGGGGGTTTGTATTCAGTTGATCTCGGTTGGAATGGAAATGACATGATTGCAATAGAGCCGTTTTAAGAGGGGTAAAAATCACAAGGAATATCATGCTATGGCTTGACCTTAAAAATCGCATACAGAGGCCTCTGTATGGCTTTAAAGTGATATTGCAGTGCATTTTAGGCGGTGTGTTCAATCAAAAAGGGTGAGTTTGTGTTTTAGTGATGGTTTAGAGAGGGTTTATGGTGGTTTGAGCAATGGGTAAAACCAGCAGTCAGCAATAAGCCTGTTTTATTCATCGAACCAATGCTGAGTATGCCTCAGCCAGGTGTGGGTTTGTTGTAGGCAGGTTTGATTTTTGAGATGCATGACTACCCAGAGTTATCCACAGAAACAGTGGGTAACTTCGGCGGTTTTGCTTATTAAATATTATTAAACCTTATTAAGGATTTTGAAAGCCTTGCCTGTATTGGGTTTCAGGGTGGTTGTGGCATCTAAAGTACACTTTCTGGCATCTAAAGTACACTTTCTGGCATCTAAAGTACACCATTATTTGCCATTTTGCCTAATTTTTAATCAGTACTGTAAGATAAATTTAATGGAATTTTTATTAATGAATTTTTTAAAAAATATTTGGTGGTTTTGGCATCTAAAGTACACTTTCTGGCATCTAAAGTACACCATTCTGTACTTTAGATGCTATGAAGGTAAATCTGGTATTTAAAGTACCCAAATTAGCATCTAAAGTACACTACGCTGTACTTTAGATGCTAATAGCTCTTTTGTATTGACATACGACTGATTTAGCATCTAAAGTACACTTATTGGCATCCAAAGTACACAGTCCGTATTCACATAATAGATTGTTTAAAAAGAATATTTATAATGAATGATAACTTTACTGACCGGTTCTGGTCTGCAATTGAACAATTAGAAAATCTAAATTCAGATGAAGTTTTAAGTTTGATTGAGGAGAATCAGAATAGGACAGTCTCGTTTCCAGAAAATATGTTGTTAAAGCATATTTTAGAAAGGGATAGTAAAGCTGGATTATTGAAGGCTGAAGAAAAGGATGAATTAGAAAAGAAGCATTTATTAGCTGAGCGTTATGAAAAGGGAGATTTTTTCATTGCAGATGGAAGTGACTTACCTTATTTTAGAGATGATATGGCTTCCATGGCTAATCCGCTATTTGCGTTAAAGGCTGGCGATACCCGAACTATTAGGTACGAGCAAAATCAGGTGAAAACAGAGATATCTGCTAATGCTGAATATGGGAGGGCCACTATTTTTGATAAAGATATTTGGATTTTTGCTATTTCAAAATTAATGCAGGCAAAGTTTGAAGGTAAAGAAATTAACAATGCTATTGAGTTTTCCGCCGCCGAATTTTTCAAAGCAACAAACCGAGGTAAAGGTGGAAAGCAATTTGAGATGTTTAAGGATGCATTAAATCGTTTAAGAGGAACTAGTATATTAACCGAAATAGAAACTGGGGGGCAAAGGAGTGCTTCTGGATTTGGATTATTAGATGGATGGGAAGTAATTGAGGAAAATGATAAAAAATATCCACTGCGTGTAATTATTGAATTACCTCATTGGTTGTATCGTTCAATCACAAAAGATGAGGTCTTACCTATTTCTAAAGATTACTTTAGATTAAGAAAGCCAATTGATAGACGTGTATATGAGATTGCTCGTAAACATTGTGGGAAGCAACCATCTTGGAAAATTAGTCTTGAATTATTACATAGAAAAACAGGGGCAACTATGGTTTTTAAGAATTTTAGAATTGCTATTAACTCATTAGCTCAAGCTAATGTATTACCTGATTATTGTATTGAGTATGATAGAAAATCAGATATGGTTACTTTTATAAATAGAGATGATGAATCCCAACTGTTGATTAATCAAAAATATCTTGAAAATACAATTAAGATGTTAGTTAAATAAGTCATAAATATTAAATGTAATATTTATGACTTGCGATTATACCTTTAATCTTTCAATAATGGCTTCATTTAAAAAATCTTTCATTTTGATTTTATTTTTAGCGCAGTAAATTTTCATTTCATCAAAAACCGTTTCATCCATAACCAATGTTGTCCGTTTGGGGGACTGAGTTATTGATTTCGGTGAAACTTTCTCAATATCTTTTCCATGTCGATCGTTTACCCATTGATCTACTTTTGAATCATGAAGGTCTTCATCTGAAATATTTGTTTTAGGCATTTTTATATTAATTGCCATGATATATCTCCAAATATTAAAATTTATAATTATGATTTTATTACTTTTAATAATTCATCTGTGAATTTTGAAATTTCTTTAGCTGATTCTGATTTTGAATCTACATCGAATACAGTTAATCCTTGCGTTGCTGCTAATGAATATAATTGACGTTGATGAATATTTGTATCAAAAAACTGCCAATTATTTTCTTGCATATTTTTTGTCATTTCTCTAGCTAAAATTGTATTTCCTACAACGCGGTTAAGTACAACTGCTGTAATTAAATTAGACTTATAAATTTTGGCCTCTTCTACCATTTGTATTAATTCATTTGTTGCCCATAAATCATAACCAGATGGCTGCATTGGCATAATTATAAAATCACTTGAGATAATTGCTGCTCTAGCTAAGTCTGTCATTCGTGGGGCACCATCAATTACTATGAAATCAAAGTTACCATTGATTTTCATTTTTGGTAGCTCTTCTTTCATGGCAGTTTTGGGCATACCCATAACAGAAAATGGGAGTGGCGTTTCTCTAATATCAGCCCAAGATAAAACAGATAATTGAGGGTCTGCATCAACTAAAAGTACTTTATATCCTCGTTGTGTTAGATCAAAGGCTACATTGGTACTTATTGTGGTTTTTCCTACACCGCCCTTTTGATTTAAAAAAGAAATAATCATATTAAATCCTTAATATTTATATTAATTTCATATTAGCATAAAGTAATAATTACATCAATATTACTTAACATAATTATTATTTTTCTAAGTGATTTACTTTGATAGGTTGATTCTGAAAGTAATAAATTAAGTAGCCATTGCTGAGAGAAGAAAATCTAGCCAATCAATATTTACCACCGTGCGATTGCGCAGTAAATGTGCCAAAAACTGTGGCTCAAGAAAAACCACATTGGCGATGGTGTATACAAACTATTGGAAACTGCACAAAAGTGATGATGCCGCTCAAGGATTCAACCTGTTGACCTTGGTGGTCAATAATGTCACCTTCAAAGATGACAGCAGAAAAATGAGCAATCAACAGAGGAAGCGGTCTGAAGGTCATACTCCAGATTTGACAATAATTCGAATATTTTGGATGTAATGAAAATTTTAGGGCCTGCTGTGATTAAATAATTTTCAATTTGTATCTCTATGCGATACAATGCATAGACGTAGAAGCTTGGCACAATTATGATTTTAAGTTTTAGACATAAGGGTTTAGAAAAATTCTTTATATCGGGTAGTAAAGCAGGAATACAGGCCACTCATGCACCCAAATTGGCCAGAATATTATCTCGACTTAACAGTACCAAAGAACCTAACGATATGAATATTCCTGGTTGGGATTTACATGCGTTAGCTGGTAATTTAAAAAATCATTGGAGTGTTAAAGTTAATGGTAATTGGCGTGTAACTTTTAAAATAGAAAATGGACATGCTGAAATTGTAGATTATCAAGATTATCACTAAAAGGAGTGTGAATATGCGTATGTTTAATCCCCCACACCCAGCAGAAATTATCAAAGAAGATATTTTGCCTGAATTAGGTCTTAGCGTGACTGAAGCTGCAAGACAACTTGGAGTAAGCCGTGTTGCATTGTCTCGTGTATTAAATGGAAAAGCAGCGATTAGTGCCGAAATGGCTTTAAGATTACATCTATGGCTCGGTGACAATAGTCCGAGTGCTGAGAGCTGGTTACATCAGCAAGCAGATTATGATTTATTTTTGGCATCGCAAAATGGCTTACCTAATGTGGAACCGGTTTGGTCACATTAAAAGAAGTTGATATTTTCGTTAGTTTAAAATCTGGCCCTATTAAATTTGGGCCTATTTTAGAAAAAAATTGGCTTTAATTAAGCAAAATCAGCGTATGGAGAGGATTGATGGATCGTTAAAAAAAATACGTAAACTTTTTATTATCCAAATCAATTGTTCAACAGTATATGAAGTATATTGGAATATTATAGCTACATAATTTCATAATTTCATAATTTCATAATTTCATAATTTCATAATTTCATAATTTCATAATCTCATAATCTCATAATTTCATAAAAGTATATTATAAATAATATATTATAAAAGAATAATATAAGTTGTTTTTATAAAATTTATATACTTAAAGTGATTGGTATATTTAATGTATACTTAAAATATTCCAATAAGAGCGTATGCTTAAATTATGAAAATTGCCCGAGTCTATCTACGAGTCTCAACGATTGAGCAAAGTAACCAACGCCAAGAAAAAATTATCGACGAAGCTATGGATAATGGATATTACATAGCAAAAGTATATAGAGAGCAGGCATCAGGAACGATTAAGGACAGACCGAAGCTGAGGGAATTGATAAGCGATTTACAGTCTGGTGAAGTCATCATTGCTGAAAATATTGATCGCATCAGCAGATTGCCATTACATGATGCAATGGACTTAGTAAATGAAATAAGAGAGAAGGGGGCTTTTCTGTCTATTCCCAATGTTGTCGATCTAAGAGAAGTGATGACTGAAAATCAGACTGAGCTAAGTAAAATCATTATGTCGTCTGTCCAAGAAATGCTGTTGAAAATGGCATTACAAATTGCCCGAGATGATTATGAGTTGCGACGTGAGCGGCAACTTACGGGCATTGCTCTAGCCAAAAAGAACAAAAAGTATAAAGGGCGAAGGCCGGATTTGAATAAACATCAACTGATTTTAGATTTATGGGCAACTGGAAACTATACTGAAGCTGAAATTGCCAAAAGAGTTGATTGCTCATTGCCGCAAGTAAAAAGAGTAAAGCAAATTTACAAAACCAAATCAATTCAGTCGGCAGCAAACTGAAAATTCTTCAACAGTTGTGTTGGATTAAATAAGCATTCATTTAGGTACCATATGAGCAAAAAATTAACCAAAAAACAAATTGAACAACTCAGTCAATTCACTACAGATGAATTATTGGCACTGATACATGATCTGACTGAAAACTATGCTGAAATAAACCAGTTTTTGGCTGTGAATTATTTGATGTCACCAGAAGAAAAGCTCAAAAGTACTGAAAATGAGTACAAAAAGCAGTTTCGCAAGAAAGGAAATTATGATTATTGGAAGTCACACACGTTTTTTTTAGACTTAGAAAATAAGATTGTCACACCTTTAGATAAATTGGCTTTGGATTTACCATCGGAAATGTTGAAAATTACCGAAAAAATGATTGGTGAGGTTGATGATTTATTTGAGAAATATGATACCTCTTCTGGCAGTTGGCAGGATTACTTGTATGGACTATTGAATGTGTGGATTAAGGCTTTGGGGGCAGCCTATAAAAAAGACAATCAAATAGATTTCGTTGGTCATTACCTTGGGATCAAATCCAATTGTGATTACTTTAATCCAGATTTATTACAGAATAATAAAGCGTTTGTACCTCGAGAAGCTATCCAAAAAATCCGTGATGCCTTAAAAGACCAAGATGAACAGCAAGTATTGGAAATTAGCTTTGTTTTAAAAGATTTCGAATATCTTGTTCAAGCTTATGAAACCAACCGATTTCTGAATGATCAATTCGCCTGTTTTAAATATGCACAGCTGCTATTGGATGAATTTAAAACAGAGGAAGCAGTTTTGGTTTTGAAAGAACTCAAATCAGCAGCGTTACCTTATGAAATCCAATTTGAAGTAGAAAATCTTTTGGTTGATGCTTTATATGAAAATGGTGATAGGGACGAGGCTTTAGAGCTGTGTAAAGAGTATTTTAGTAGAAATTTAAATAGCGAGTATTGCCAAAAATTCATTAAATACCATTCCAATCCTAATGCTGTAAATACTGAATATTTCTATCAAAAAGCACATCAAAGTGGTGCCATTTCTTATTTACGTTTTGCAGCGGAGATGGAAAATTGGTCAGTTTTTGAATTGTTTTTGATTGAAAAAATCATTGAAGGCGATGGAGAATCGGATGAAAGCATTTTTGAGTTTATGCACGTGCCTACCATGCGTAAATGGTCAACAGCTTTGGCACAACAAGGATTTCCGCTTTCAGCTGTGCTCTTGCGTCGAAAATTGGTTGAAGACAATTTGATGCAAGCCAGAAGCGCCAATTATAAATACGCAGTATCTGATTTGAAAAAGTCGTTGGATTATATGGAGCATTTGTCAGTAGAACATCAGCAATTGATTCCTTCAACACTGGAGTACATTACAGCCTTACATGAAAAACACCAACGAAAATATGCATTTTGGAATGCTTGTATCGGTTTAATTCCAGAACAGTTTACACAATACAATCCGTACAGAATGAATTCTGGATTTTAATGAGGTGGTATTAAATTCAGAAAATATTTATATATTATAATATCCTATTTATAATATTTACTTTTCTTTCAGTGAAACTTTAGAAAATCCATCAAGAATGTATTCTAAAATCACTGTGTAAAGTTTGCCAATGCTGCCGTAAAGCTTGTTTGTGTGTGTCTAGCATTGGTAAGGTTTCCAACAGTTGGGGCCAATACGCTTGTGCCAAAGCTAAAGTGCTTTCCAAATGTGGCTTAATGGCTATCCACGGTAAGCCTGCTTTTTTAGACCAATTCTGAAAATTTTGCCAGCTCAATGCGTACCAGTTTTTGTGACCGTCTAAATTAAGAGCCAAACCATCGTTTTTGATGTAGGGTGCTGTGAAGACCACATCGTATAAGGGAGCCAAACTTGGATTAATTCCATCTGGGTAAATAATACTCCAGTTTTTCAGATGGGCATCTCCATTTCCCAATAAGATATTCACTAATAAGCGTCGTGCCAGCTGTTGTGCTTCTGATAATTTGGTGGCTTGGTACAGTACCTGTGCCAATTGTTCGTAATTGACTTTTTGATACTTGTCTATTGGGTACAAGCCCATGATCTGTGCAAAATCTTCAGTATGTACCCTACCTTGAGGGCTTCTATCAAAACGTTTTATAGCATATGCCCACGGCTCATCAGGGAGTTGTATATTGGGTAAGCCATCAACTTGATGTAAAGGCACCAAACGTATCTCCGGAACATCAATACCAGCAACTTCGGCCAGGCGCATACAGCTGTATTCGTTAACGGTCACCCCTTTGTGGAGGGTTGAAGGTGTTTTGATGATCCACACTTCAGAGGATATTTCTTGATTGACCATGTATCTACCGTCCACTTCTGTGGACGAGAATTTCATTTGTACCCCTGCCAACGAAAACTGATAACCTGCATATTGCACGTCAATAGACCAAGGTTCTGTAGACAATCGCTCAGATAGTGCCCAATTGGGTACATGCCCCGCGCCAATAGGGCTGGCTTGCAATGCCCCAGGTAAATTCAAGCCTAAATATGCTAATAGGGCAAATTCATGGTTAATATGGCATTTAAGTTGGGTGGCTAACCATTCTCGTAACATGCCTTCTGGCAGTAAATTAGATAATAGGGGTGGTATTTTCTCAGTTTTGATTTGTGAGCGCTGCAAATACTGCACATCGAATTTTTGACGCAGTGTCACAATAGGTCTTTCACGTTCAGGCATGGCTACAAATTCAGGGTGAAATGTGAGGATGTTTTTACCACCGGCATAGTGGGTTAGAACACCCACATCCCAGTCATGCAAAGAGATACGCAAAGCCTCAACTTTTTCTAAATGTTTCATTTAGCGTTACCTGATTTCAGCCAAAAATCAATATTGTCATCGCTGTCTTCAGCTGTATCTGTGTGTGGTAAGGTGTCTCGTTCCTTGCCTATAGGACGTAACTCCATCTCTAAATCAAGTCCTTCAAGTATGCGCAGAAAAGTAGACAGACGCACATCATTTCCAGCCTCAACCCTCTGATACTGCTGCTGCTTCATACCGATGCGCATGTACATATCAGATTGTTCCAAATTCAATTCTTTGCGGCGATTGGACAAGATCGCAGCCACATCATTAATGTTTTTCATCATGAAAATTACAGATAATAAAACAACATATTAGTAGTAATATAAAAAAATTACAATATATTAGTTGTTAAATTCTGCTAAAAGTTGTCTTGAAAAGGATGAAATAATTTATATGCTATGTGGTTTAGGTCATGAATTTAAGCGGGTAGCCAAACTGCTTCTTGTTCAAGCGCGAGCCCAGTTTGACGCATTTTGAGGATTAAGGGCGTTAAATATTCTGGTAGCAATAATTGATCTTCATTGAGAAATCGACGAGTTTTTTTCCAAGTTGCATGATTACCATATTGAAGCAATTTTTTTTCCCAATCTGGCATTAACCAGCATTCACATTGTTCACCGAATAAAGCATACAGTCGTGCAAAGTTTGCTAAACCAATACCATCATAATCTGGAAAAACCATGATTTTAACAGCCCTAGGTTGGGTGCTTAACCAATGCAGTATGCGACCATTCAGTTGACCACCATAGTAAAGTATTGAAGCATTCGTATTGGGCTCCAACCAATTGGTTTGATCAAATAAGGCTTGATTCTCCACCAGCCACAAAGGCTGTTCGGTATGCCAAGCATCTTCTGGCGAGATGGCAAGGCTGGCGGCGCCAAAATCTTGTGTCAGTTGGCTTAGTGGCAGTTTTTTATTTTGAAAATGATTCATCCAACAGACATCATTTCCAACCGCTTTTAAGGTTAAGTAAAAGAATTCATGTTGGTGCATACCAGCTTTACTGTTACGTGCATGGGCAATGTTCTTTGCACGTGATGGTAAGTCTTCTGCAAGCAAGTGGCTGGTTTGTGGAGACAGAGCAATAAAATGAGTGTCAAATAAACCTTGGTCACTGATGTAATACAGATCACCTCTGCCTTGTTTTTGGCAACGAATGGCACCTGTTTGTCGTGCAAATCGGTCCAAAGCCACTCGTTGTGTGGGGGTGAATTGGCTGGCTGTTAATTGGTTGCTCTGGCTTAATTTTATCAGTGCTTTTCTTAAATGCTCATCCATACCTACACTTCCATTGGTTCAATAATTTGCCAGCTGAAGCGACTGATTTGATTTTTACCATGGCGATGGTGAATAGGGACACAATAGCGCACTGTGGTCAGTGGTGCTGGTGATGCAAAAATCAAAGAAAACCCAAAATCAGCGGCGGTATCGATTAAGTTGCGCTGATTTCTCGCATCTAAAGCCAAGGCTTCATCCAGATAACAAATCCCTTGAATAGGACGTTGTTGGTCTTGCATCAAGTGTAACATGGCCAGTCCAGTCACCAGTTTTGCCATCAGCACGGTACCATTAGAAGCTGCACTGTCCAAATCGTCGAAAGCTTCAGCCTCTTGGTCTGTTTTTCCGACCCAAAAGCGCAAATGGAATAAGTCGGTAACATGTAGGCCATTGCGGGCGTTACCTTCTTCAATTAACAGTGTTTTGGCTTGGTTTAACTTTGCATCATCGAGTATGCTTTGCTGGTTGAATAAATCAAAAACCTCGCCGCTGTCGACTGTGGTAGAAGTGCTAATGAGCAGTTCTATGGCTTCGACCAAGGCAGTTGAATCTTCGGGTTCAATTTTAAACACTGCCAAGTCAGACAACTGTCTGCCACTGATTTTTCGATTAAATTCACGCATACGCCGTTTAAAGGCAAACAGACCATCGCGTAACTCGCGTAAACAAGCCGCTACATTGACCACAGCTGATCGTACTTTTTTCTCTAGGGCCTCGGCTTCTTGGGGCAAATGATGAGCGAAGGCAATCAATCGGTCAATTTCAGTTTCAGTATTGTCTTCAAATTGGTATTTGGTGAGACCACCGGTGTGAATCGCACTGAGTAGTTGGCTGATTTTGTCATCTAAATCGACTAACTGTCGGCAATCTGTTAGGTAGGTTTGTAATTTCTCTGCCAGTTGATCCAATTCAAAATCGGGTTGTATCAACCACGGATGATGTGCTTGATTGGGTAGCCAGCTAAAAGCAGTTTCATGATCTATGCGTTGATTCCGGCGTTGGTCAATTAGCCGGTGTTGCGTTTCCAGAAGGCTTAATTGCTGTTGAGACTGTTGTAGTGATTGGTTTAATGCTTGATCCCGTTCACCTGATTTTAACAATTGTTCATTTAAATGATGGATGTTTTGTCGTAACTGCAGTAGTAGAGCTTCCCGTTTGTTTTCTTCAGCCTGTAAACGTTCCATGTGCTGGTAATCATGAATGTCTGCTGTTAATTGTGCCAATTCTTGTTCCAGTCCACGGCGTTGGATTTTGACTTGTTCCAACTCCTCTGCTGAGTTCAGTTGTTTAGACAGTAACTGTTGTTGAGATGTGTGTTCTTGTAGGAGTTGTTGTAGTTCAATGGGCGTTTTTTGTTGGTGCTGTTCCCGCAGATTACCAAGATTAATATGCAAGCCAGGGAGGGAGAGGTGGTCAGCATTGGTATTGTCCAATGCGGCAGCCAATGTTTGTTCATCTATGCTAAAACCATCTGGTCCCAAGGTCAAAACTGATTTGGATAGGGTTTTATTCAAAGCTTGTAGCTGTGGTGCGGACAAATGATTGGATAAATGTTGGTGCAAATTATTTCCATTGGTTTCAAGCTCATGATGGATTTGAGCTAACTCTTGTTCCAATCGTTTCAGGTCACGTTTGATGCTCACAGGATTGCTGTGTTTGGCTTGCTCAATCTTATAGATTAAGTCATCGCATGTTTTTTGTCTTTCACGCTGGTTAGATTCCAGAATGCTGAGATCACTGATTAACATAAAGCGTTGCTGCAAATCAGCCAGTTGAGCATTTTGTTGCAGCAGTTGATTTTGCTCTTGTTCTAACTTGGTCTGGGAGCGTACCGATTCAAGATCATCTTCGCGTAGCTTTTGTATGGCTAACCTGCATTGAGCTGTCTCGTCCTGTAATTTTGTTTTTTGTGAATCAAAATACTCTTGCCATTGACTGAGGGCTTCTTCAATTAAAGGTCGCCAACAAATGAGCTTTCCACGCAGGGTTTTACGTTCCTCTTGTTTTGTTTCTAAGATTTCCAGTGTCGATAACAGATTGGAGGCTGCGAAATATTGACTGCGTTCAGCATTCAAATCGGCAAAAGCCTTATCCCATTCTGCTTTAAAATCGATACTGGCATCGGGAAGGTCTCGGTGAAATATTTGCAGTAGGTAATCTTTGACTTCGCTGGAGCGTAATTTGTCTAAGCGTAAAGTACGTGTGAGTACTCGCTGAAAAATGCTGGCATCTTTGGCATTTTCTAAACGAAAAACGCAAAAATCCTGTTGGCCATTGAGTTTGCGGTTTTTACCGCCATACACCATGTCGGCAAATTCACTGTTGTTATAACTGAATACACGGCGACCATGGGTGGCTAGATGGCTGGCCAACTGAGGGTGTGCGACCAATTGACCATTGGGCAAACAAAATTCGTCTATTTTTAATGGTCCAGCATAGGCAAAATACTCATAATCAAAACTGACGCCTTTACCCACACAACCTAAGACAACCGTCCCTGTTTCTGGCAATGATACTTCTAACAAGACATAAGCACTGTTATTCGGAAAGTAAAAGCGGCGGCTTTTGTCCACATCATGTGCCCCAAAATCCATGCGGCGGCGGTCAATGATCAGTAAAAATTGTAAGGCATTAATGAGACTGGTTTTACCAGTATTATTGGGTGCAACCAGAGACACGGCACCATCCAAAGGCAGCTCTGCGCGAGAATAACCGGCACTTCCCAGCAAAACCAAACGTTGAAATCCATACTGCATCAGTAAGCCTCCTCATCATCAGATTCATCAATGGTGTCAGGATTGTCTGAATCAACCTCCAAATCGTCGTCTTTATTATTGTTAAATGAGTTGGCCAGTGCTTCAAAATGGTCAAGGTATCGGCAAACAGCCGGCAACAACTGCCACCCAATAGCCTCTAATTTAGCAAAACCAAGAGTGCTGGCACGGTTCATTAAGTCAACAATATTGTCAGGGTTTAGGCCTTCCGCATCTAACATTTCCTGGTGCTGTTTGTACATTTCAACCAAAAATTCTTTGTCAATAATCCAATCGGTAAACCGTTGCAATGCTTTACCTGCATTGGCATGCGTCTCAAAAATCACCATAAAAAGTAACGCCAATTGGCGGCTGACTTTGCCGATATTACTGCTGGAGTCTTGGTTGTGGAACCATGCAAACCCACGTGCATCAAGGCGAAGATCAAATCCCAATGCGGCAAATAGAGAAATGTATGTACTGCCATTTTGTTCCAATTCTGCCCAAAGACCAGGCTCAGCAGAGCGATTTAAATGATGGCCAGACAGAAACAGTCGAAACAATTCTGCCAATGAGGGCATCTGAGCGAGGGCAGTATGGATAGGGAGGTGAGTAGTCATGGCAGTTTGCTCACATGATGAGGATAATGCACAATGGCTATGTCTGTCAGTTGGGTTCTGGCTATGTGTGAATCGGGTTCTATCATCCAATCTGATTCATGTTGTAAATCATGAAAAATACGCAGTAACGTAGCATCCTTAAGGTGTGAATAATGAGTATGCAACCAATCCAACAAGTCCATGACAGGTAAACTGCGTATTAAATGCTCACGGATACCCATCTCATCCACCGATTCAAGCAATTGGTTAATCTCAATCGGTTCTTCTTGAGGAAAATTAACGGGTTGAGGTTGGTAGTCTTTGGCATCTGCCATTACTGCCCGAATTTCATCACCCAACTGCAGCTTAAAGCCTCTTTCATTGCGCCAAACTGGCAATTTGACCACGTCTCGATGCGATGACAAGGTGAGTCTAAGCCCACGCTTACGCACTTTGCTCATTAATAAGCTTATGGCACTGGTTAAGGTATTGTGCTGGCGCATTTCTTCCCGTAAAGGCAGCAGTGTATCAGCACATTGCAGCGCGACAATGCGACCGAAACGACGCAATTCTTTCGCTTGATGGCTAACCTGGCGCAATTGCAGACGATGGGAATACAGGGCGCCTTGTACCGACAATTGCTCTAATGCCAAATCCAGCGACCGCTCTGCGTCTTCTAAATAATGGTAAAAAGTGCCTTGAGGGCCCGTGTCCATCATTTGATTCATGGGTTCCACATATTGGTCATAGGCTTCCAACACACTGTGATACCGTTGGGCAATGGGAATATTGCTGTCAGAGCTTTTGGCTTTTTCTGCTAACTCCAAAATGGCATGTTTGTCTTGATTCAGTTGTAAACTGATCTGGCGAAACAGCTCTGCCAGTTTATTGGAAGATTCACGCATGCGGTCGATATCAGAATTTGTCATCGCTGCATTCAACATTTGTGTGGCTTCACGGATACCAGTGACACGGGCTTGTAGAACAGCGGCCAAACTCAATTCGTGCTCTCTTGTTAGACTGCGTGCAAATTCTAAGACATAGACATTCAGTTGAAAATCACTGCTGCGTGACAAGGTATGGAGTATATCTGCGTTGACCAATGATCTTAATACATTGGCCTGTTCTTCATAAGTTAATTGAGGATTGGCTTTAGCGATGACTTTCAAGACCTGATCACTGGTAAACGCAGCATATTCACGAGACATTCGTACCAATATTTCCACAGTACTCCAATGGGTATACAGAGCATAAACAAGTGAACGGGGATTGAACATTTCGGCACACAACCTTAATAAATAGGGTGAATAAGTGTTGTTTGGGTAATGTAATACCTTATAAAGTATACCATTTGCATTAAGTTAATATTAGGGTCTGTTGAACATTTGAATGAATAGGATAGAGAGCGTTAAAATCTTATCGCCAAACAATCTTTTAAACACCCTCTATCCATGCTTGCAACCATCATCACAGAGGAGCAATGGCTGAAGCTAAAGTCCATTCTCCTAGATTTAAATGTCTATGACAAACCCAGTTTAAAAGAAACCTTTTTAGGAATCATTTATCGCCTGAAAACAGGCTGCCAATGGCGATATTTACCCAGTTGTTATGGTAAGGCCAACACTGTATTTAAGGCATTTCGACGCTGGTCGGCATCGGGGTTGTTTTATAGATTATTCAAAAGGTTGATTAAGGATGCTGATATGGAGTGGGTCTCAATCGATGCCACTCATGTTCGAGCACATCAGAGTAGTGCTGGCTCAGCAGGTGACGACTATCAATATATTGCCAAAAGTGTTGGTGGCAATAGTTCTAAAATTCATTTGGCAGTGGATGCACATGGTAATCCCATTGAATTTATTGTGGGCGATGGCGTTACCC
>Ga0116175_1001033_pt1 | contig 18284 bp, 15 predicted proteins | sample AD_UKC125_MetaG_FD_89802 | JGI IMG/M metagenome (GOLD analysis project Ga0116175, IMG submission 89802) | Active sludge microbial communities of municipal wastewater-treating anaerobic digesters from USA - AD_UKC125_MetaG | ecosystem: Engineered > Bioreactor > Anaerobic > Digestate | place: USA... | reverse complement strand
TGACGTGCAAGATTCAGGTGGGCAATCCCGGACCGCGTTACAACGTGACTGTCACGGCGACGAATAACGCTGGAACGGGACCGGCATCCGCTCCGCCGATCGACGTGAAGACCAAGTAGCGCCCGGCCCGTCGGCCTTCTTCAGCCGAAGAACGGATCGGCGAGGCTCGGGTCGCGAAGTTTGGCGGCCGCACCGGCGCCAACCAGCGGAAGCCCGGTCGGATCGATCAGGCCGAGCTGCACCAGTACGTTGGCTTGGTCCCAGTTGATGTGTTCGTAGGAGACCTTGCCGTCCTCGATGCCAACGATCACTACAAACACCACCTCAACTCGCTTTCCCGTCGGCTCGAGACCAGGAAGCATCCAGTCGATACGGGTGGTGTGGGTGAAGCTGATGATCAGTTCATCAACGAGCCGCTCTTCGCTGTAGGTGCGCGAAATGGTCTCGAACTCAACGTCAGGCGGGAAGAACTGACCGATCAGGCGGTTGGCGTAGAAATCGCGCACGCCGTCTGCACCCTGACCCCCGATCATTGTCGGGATGTTCACGATGTGCGGAGTTGGCGCCATCGTCGCCAACGTGCCCTCGAGATCGCCCGCGGTTTCGGCGTCCATGTGGTCTCCGAATACCTGGTCAAGCCTTTCTTCCAGCGTCTTCTCAGTCATCGTGTCGCCTCGCCTAGGTCGCGTTGTTGGTTGTGGGTGATGACGCTGATTCCGATGCCTTCGAAGCAAGTTGCGCCGTCACGGCTGAGAGTAGTCCGCACGCTGCACGTCACTGAATTGCCGTAGCGAATCGTTGAACGGCTCGCATCGGCGGCCTTACTTCGCTCAGAGTGGATTGATCAACATCGAGGGAGGCGCATGAAATCGCGATGGCCGACAGCGGCGGCGGTTGTGGCAGCCGCTGTGCTTCTCGGCGGTTGTTCGACAGCGATGAACGCGACTGAGAATGCGGTCGACAGTCCTGCGGGTTCGAGTGAATCGCAAGCGCCACCTAGTCGACCATTGATGCCAGTTCGAGACGTTGCACCCGCGACCGTTTCGCCTACCTGCAAGGCGGGTGAGGTCAGACTGTGGAGCGGCACCTTGGTCGGGGGCCTTCCAGCGCAGGGACAAAGCCTCGCCGTATCCGGCAATGCCCCACTTGCAGGAGCAATCGGCAACAAGTTCGGCGGCGACGGCGTGAACAACATCTCGCTGCCAGACCTACGGCAGAGTGTCCCGGTCACCTGGACGAGCTACGCGGTGTGTGACTCCGACGGTCAGCAGGCTTCCAGCAATGGATTCGTCGGGCAGGTCCGCCTATTCGCTGGGCCGCTGCCGTCGGGAACCATTGCAGCGAACGGGCAGTCAGTGCTGGTCTCGGAATACCCCATTCTCAACGACTACCTGCAAGGTCGGTTTGGCGCAGCCGATTCGGCGCACTTCAACCTTCCTAACCTCGCGTCGCCAGCACCGGGCATGAGCTACGCGGTAGTGGCCAACGGTGCGTGGCCGTATCACGGTTCGGTGAGCAACATGCTCACGGATACGTCCGAGGTGCTGATGTTTGCTTCCCCGTACGACAGCTCGATCGGTGGACTTGGCGGGGTTCCGGCGGATGGGCGGCAGTTGCCGGTGATCGAAAATGAGGCGCTCCACTACCTGGTCGGTGGCTACTTCGGTGGGAATGGGCAGACCAGCTTCAACATGCCGAATATCAACCAGGTTGCGCCTGCCAACACTAGTTACTACGTCAACCAGAACGGGGTGTTCCCGGCGCAAAGGCCTCCGAACTGATGCTGCCCGCACCGGGCACGGTCCGCGAAGAGTCAGCCACGGCGGCGACATGCGTTGGTCAGTTTGCGCCGGCCATTGCGACTGCAGCACCAGCGGCGTAGGGAATGAGCCAGATGGCCCACACAATGACGCTGAACCGGTGGAAAGTGATCTTCTCTTGTTCGTTGTTGCGGATGAGCACCACAATCGCCCACACCAGGTGAACAGCCATCAGTGCAAGCGCGATGGTGCCTGTCACGGCCATCAGGGTCCCTAGCCCGCCAGCTCCCGACGAGCCGTCTTGCCCGGACTCCGCGATCCGTGTCATGAGGAACGTTCCGGTGGCGTCCGCCGTGAGGCCAAGCCCGAACATCACCGCGTGCCACGGCTTGAGGATCCCCTGGATTCGTTCAGCCCACACGCCAATTGTGTAGAAGACGAGGGCGAGCGTGATGATGACGATTGCTGCGGCCAGCATGAGTTCTCCGATCGACGTACAAAAAGCATCTTGCAGACATGGTGTCTCTAAGAACTAAAGGCTACGCTTAGAGACAAGGTGTCGTCAAGTTCGCGACAGTGATGTCTCTAACAGGGAAGTGCCATGCCGAAGATCGATGCACCGACCGTGGCGGAACACCGCGCCCGAGTGCAACAGCGCCTCGTCGATGCGGCTGAGTCCATCCTTCGCGATAGTCCGTCGCAGCCGCTGACAGCTGCGGCGGTGAGCGCCCAGGCCGGGATCGCCAGAAACAGCATCTACCGCTATGTCGACTCAGTGGACGATCTTCGGGTCCTTGTGATTCGTCGCTACCTTCCGGACTGGCTGGCCGCGGTCTCTTCGGCGATGGACGACGCGAAGGGTCCCAAACAGCAGATCGTCACGTGGGTTGAGGCAAACCTCAAGCAAGCCGCTGATACCGGCCACGGATGGCTGATGGGAATCGTGCAGACGATGCCGTCAAATCCCTCGATCGACGACACAATCGACCAGGCGCACACGGTCATGCGGGATTCGATCAACCAAGCCTGGAGTGACCTGCTAGACGCAGATGAGTCCAAGACGCGCATTGCGGCTGCGCTCACTGCCGGGATTCTCAACGCCGGATTCCGGGAACTGGCGGCACGGCGACCCGTCGATCTGGTGATCGAGATGGCCGTGACCGCCACGAAAGGCCTCGTGAGGTCACTCGCTCGACAGCGTTGACCATGCCACCAAATGTTCGTGGCCGACCTTGCCGGTTGGCCTTTCGACTCACGTGGCCGCCGTACGAGCACAGACACGCTAGACATCTCGCACGGAAGCGGGCAAGCTAGCTTGATGCCAAGTGCCTCGCAGAAAATCACCCCATGTTTGTGGTTCGACTCCAACTGTGAGGAGGCGATCACCTTCTACACAGCCATCTTCCCCAACTCGAAGATCAATCACGTCCAGCGATACCCGGATGGCGTCGAGGAAGGCCCGATGGCCGGGATGGGTGGCAAAGTCATCACAGCGATTTTCGAACTCGACGGCTACTCGTTTCAGGCACTCGACGGTGGACCACTCTTCACCCTGAATCCATCGATCTCGTTCATGCTCAACTTCGATCCGTCCGTGGACCCGAATGCGCGGGAGAACCTCGAGACGTTGTGGACGCAGCTCTCCGAGGGCGGCAAGGTCATGATGCCGCTGGGCGAGTACCCGTTTTCTAGCCTTTACGGCTGGGTGGAGGACCGCTTTGGAGTCTCGTGGCAGCTCATCCTGACGAATCCGGACGGCGAGCCTCGGCCGCACTTCATTCCCTCACTGCTCTTTGTTGGTGATGTGTGTGGCAAGGCGCAAGAAGCGCTGACGTTCTATTCGGAGGTCTTCCCCGACTCTCGTATTGGGACCATCTCGTTGTGGCCCGGCGGGATGAGTCCCGAGGTTGAAGGAAACGTCATGTTTGGCGAGGCGGCACTATCTGGTGAGTGGATCACCGCGATGGATAGCGCGCAAGATCACCAATTTGCCTTCAACGAAGCCCTGTCATTCTCAGTCGAGTGTGCCGACCAAGCAGAAGTCGACCACTACTGGGACCTCCTGTCAGCGGTACCCGAGTCAGAACAGTGCGGGTGGCTCAAGGATAAGTTCGGGGTGTCGTGGCAGATCGTGCCTAAGCAGCTCGGCGAATTCATGGGCGGTTCGGATCCTGAACGTTCTGCCCGAGTCATGACTGCGTTCATGTCGATGAAGAAGTTCGACATCGCAGCACTGCAAGCCGCGTACGACGGCTAAGTCCGCCCCATTTGAGCGCGACGTTGATCGGTGGCGTCGCATGGATGCATCAGTCGGCGCGCGATGATCGGAAACCGACCCTAGGATTCCCGCATGGCGACTGAAGTTACCCCGGCTCCTGCCACGATGAGCCGCCCTTGGAACGTCACGTTGGTGGCGATCTTGGGCATCATCCTTTCGATCTCGGGTGTACTCACGAGCATCGCCGCAATCTTTGCCAGTGGAAACGCGATGGCGCGAGCAGATGTTGGTGCATCGAAGTCGGTGCTCTTGACGATTGGATTCGTCGGACTGATCTTTGCCGTATTGATGTTTGTGCTATGGCTTCGATTCCTGAAGGGAAGTCGAATCAGCCGGACGTTGCTTGCAATTCTTGTCGTGCTGCACATTGTTCTCGGATTCGCTGCTACTGGCTCGGCGCACACCATTTCTGGTGGCATTGGCTATGTGTTCGTTCCTGCGTTCGAGATCGTTGTTTTGATCCTTATGTTCGCCGGACATCGCACTGCTGAGTTCTTCGCTAAGGCCCAGTAGCGCGCGCCCGAATCGAGTCGCTTGATCACGGGCCGCCTTATGCACGCGCTATCGCCCGAGCGCAGTGAGGTTGGTTGGCACGGCCGTCTTGAGAACTGACGAGCGCAGTCGGTCGACGCAGAATCCGGTGCTGCTGTTGGTCTGCCCCGCAGCGATCGATTCACCCGATGCCGACAGCACCGTGAAGCGAGTGCCGGAACGGCTGAACGTTCCGCTCCACTTGTCACTTAAGTTCACCGTCGTCGGAAGATCGAATCCCATCGTGTACTTCGAGACACTCGTCGAGCCATTATTCGTTACCAGCAGACTCCCGCACCAGCCGTTGCTCCACTTCTCGTCGTAGCGAAACGTGACGCTGAGCCCAGCGGTGCTGGGGGTTGGTGTTGGTGTCGGCGTCGGAGTAGCGGTGGCGGTGGCGGTTGGTGTTGGTGTTGGGGTTGGTGTGGCGGTCGCGGTCGGCGTTGCGGTCGGCGTGGGTGATGTTGTCGCTGGAGAAGATGCTGGATTCCAATAGTTCCCACTCATCACGATCATGCTCTGCAGGATCAGACTCGATCCGTAGTACGTGTCGATTCCTGATCCCGCTGCTGATGCGGCCGTGTAGTTCCAGATTGCATCCAGCCAGGCTTGGTTCGACGGATCGTTCATTGCGGCCGGACCCAGCGTCGCGACGAATTCAGGATCCAAGTACGAGACGGTGGCAGTTCCATCGAGTTTGTATCCGGCTCGAACCTTGGCCGGATCATTGCCGACCTTGGCCTTGATCCAGGCGGTCAGCTTTTGAGATGGCGCCTTGCTTGCGGCGTTGGCGAAGACCGCACCGTCGGTGCCCAGGTGCCAAGGCACACGCACCGAGTTGTACGAGTATTGCCCGTCCGTTGGGCCCTCCAGGAAGTTGGCTGCGGCAGGCTTTGGACTGGTGGTATTTGTGCTCACAACGAAGTCAGCAATCAGGCCCGTCGTCGGTGCGTAGGTGTTCTGTTGCGCCGTGACGAGCCCCGACGTCGCAGCAATGACTTGGTCCCAGGTGGCATCGCCCGTTGCGGCCTTGAAGGCGCGAAAGTGGTCGATCATGAAGTCCGAGGGCCGCGTTGAGTTGTAGTACTTGTCGCCCGGCGACGACCAGTCGCCCAACAGTGGCAGGTGCGTCGTCGGACTGATCTCGCCGGCCTTGATGGCATTGATCCGCGACAGCGCGAGGCTCTTGTAGTTGTAAGCGCCCGCGCTACCCCACTGCCGATCAGCGAGTAGCAGTCCGTACGCCACAGCAAGGTCACCATCTGTCGCGGAATCCGAACCGTTGACCGATTTGCAGCTGCTGTCCTGTTCGGCGGCAAGCAGTCCTGGCGTGATCGAGGAGGGGTGCGCCAGCACAAACTTGAGGACGGAGTCGAATGAGGCCTGCGCATCGGAATCTGCGCCAGCCATGAGCGCAAATAGCTCCAACCCATAACCCTGGGCTTCGGCAACGAACGGGTGGTCTGCATCCGGCGACGTGATGGCGTTTCCGTTGCCGCACGCGGAAACCAAGTACCGCGACTTCCACTTGGTGTAGAACGCGAGGGTGGCGGAGTCCATCGTGCTCTGCGCAGTGGACGGCTTGATCGTCCCTGCGGCGTACGACGTGGTGTGGGACCCGAAAGGAACCGTTGCGTTGCCAGCGGCAGCTGCCGGAAGCGAGCCGAGAGCCGCGATCGCGCTCAACCCGACACAGGCAACAGAGACTGGGGCAATCACTCGCCGAGCGATCAGGTGGCGGCGGTTGGTCGTGATCGGCTTCGAAACTTCGGAACTCATCGGTACTCCTGGGGAATGTTGCGCGGGCGGGGGGCGAGCGGTCGGGCACTACCGATGATGTGGTGCGCCTCGATCTCGCAGTGACGCAATGTTCGGGATCCCCCCACATGACGGCAGGTCGGTACCGGAAGATTCGCCCGTTCGCCGTCGAGCGCGAACCTCGGTATGTTGGAGCAATGGCTGCGCGCGTCACTCCGGGTCAGTCGCGCCGCGCCCTGATCGTTGATGACGAAGCTGTCTTTCGGACCCTGATTGCTGCTGCAGTCAGTGACTTCGGATTCGAGACGAAGACGATCGCGAGCGCCAGTGAGGCATCGGAAGCGCTTGAGGACTTTGACCCGGATGTTGTCCTCCTTGATCTTGCTCTAGGAGAAGGCCCCAACGGCCTCGACCTGCTTGACTTCATCGAAACGCATTACGGCTGGGTGGCCGTTCTGATCCTGACCTCCTACCGCTCACCGGAACTTGTCGCGAAGCTCGCGCAGCCGGTGAGTTCAAAGGTTGGTTACGTTGTGAAGAGCGACATTGTCGATCTTGACGTGCTGCAGAACGCGATCGAACAAACTTTGGACTCGCAGCCCCCTCGGCGCCTTCCGCAGGCTGGAGTGCCAACCATCACGCGGAGCCAGGCTGAGGTCCTGCGGCTGATGGCAGAGGGTCTGTCGAATACCGCGATCGCTGAGCAACGAGGGTGTTCAATCCGCGCCTTGGAAAGGATCAACGCGCGGCTGTATTCAGCCTTGGGAATCAAGGACGACGCCGACGCCAACGCACGAGTGCAGGCTGTCGGGATGTACCGCGACGGTCGCGTCGACGTCAGATGACGAACACTGATCTACCGCACCTGCGGCTGGACCTGAGTGCGCTTCGTGGCCCACGATCGATCTCCGGGCTGACTTACGTCATTGCCAGTGCCGGGTTGTTTTTGAGTTCCTTCGAGTTCGAATTGGTCCTCCCGCAATCGACGTTGGCTGACGCCTTCGTGATTGCGCTCGCTGCGACTCTCGCGTCGGTGCTCGTCCTGCTGCTTGCGGACAAGACCGTGCTCCGGCATCGCCGCGAATACCCGCAGTCGATCGCTCTCGTTCTGGCCGTCTATTTCGCCTGCGGTGTTGTCCGCGCCGTTGTCAGTTCGGTGAGCGCGGCAGCCGTCGATGCAAACGGTCCGGAACTTGTGGCGAGGTCCTTCGCGGGAGTTGTCCTGGTTGTCGCCTGGTTGTCGATCATCGCAATCCTCTTGGACTACATCGATCGCGATCGCGAGACGACTCGTGGATTGCGGGAGCGCCAGGCTCAACTTGCGCAGCAGCGTGACTATGAACGCCACGCCCTGGCGCAAGGTCGGGCAAGTATTGCCGCGTTAGTGGACTCGGTGGCGGGTCCGGCGATCGAGTCCAGTGAGGACCTCGTGGCGCGCATCGGTTCCTCCCAGTTCGCGGATGCCACCGAGCAGTCCGCACAACTGTCAGCGCTAGCCACCAAGATCCGCGACCAGGCTGAAGGTCAGGTTCGCGAATTGAGTCACCTATTGCACGCCCCGGAGGCGCAGTACAGCGAATCCGATCTTGTTGCGCCCAAGGTGCAATCGAAAGCCGAATCGGACTCGCGGTGGATCGGCCGAACCTTGCGCCAGGCCTCGGCGATTGATCCGATCCAGCCGACAGCCGTGACGCTCACTGTGCTCGTTGAAGCCATTCCGCTGTTTACCTACCTGTTCGGATTTCGCGGGTTGTTTCAATGCGCCGTCATCGGTACGGCGGTGACTTTCGGCTTCCTCACGGTGGCTCGCCGCGTGCTGACTCCGCAGCTTCTCCATTGGCCTCAAGCTGCCCGGCTGGCTTTGCTACTCGTGGTCGCACTCCTCGCAGGCGGGCTCGGTACCGCGAGCATCTACTTCTGGTACCCGCCGGAAAGAGACGAGGTCATCGCAATCTTCATCCGATCGAGCTGGGTGTTCATCATCGCGATTGCCGTGTGGGCGGTTATTGCGTCGAGTGCTGCGCAATCGCAGCGGGCACAACGCAACATCGCAGCGACCAACGCTGAGCTCCAATGGGAAGTCGAACTCCTGAACGACGAATTGGCTCGGTTTCAGCGAAGCGCCGGGGAGGTCATCCATGGCCGAGTGCAAGGAAGGATTGTTGCTGCAGCGCTGACCCTTTCGTTGGAGGCGAAGCGCCTCCGCGAAGCAAGCAGAGTCGACTCAGGACTGACGCGTACTGCTCTCACGGACGCAATCGCGATCTTGGGTGAAGCGCGCGATGACGTGCACGCAACCCAGAATGAGGACGGCACTGATCGCGAGGCATCGATCGCGGAATTACTCGCGGCTGTAGCTGCGGCGTGGAAGGGTGTCGTGGCCGTGGACATCCACATTAGTGAATCCGCAACGGCGCGGATCAATGCGTCAGATCAGCTCCGAGCTCGAGCCGCTGAGGCAGTGCGTGAGGCAGTGTCGAATGCTGCGCGCCATGGTGCCGCGCGATCCGTTTCGGTCGAGCTCAGCCTGGCAGGACCATCATTGATCATCGTCGCGAATGACGATGGCATTGGTGCCAAGGTCGACGTCGAAGCTGGGGTTGGTTTGAGCCAGTTCGCGGCCGCGGGCGGGGCGTGGCAGCTAGTGAGTGAGCGAGGTCGGGGCGCGACGTTAACCGTGGCTCTGCCGATAGGGCCAGAAGTTGATCGAGAGCCGCTTACAGGACCTCCCCAGCTGCGCTAGCAGCGTGGCCCCCATTTCGTTACGCGCAGTGACAGCGTGCTGAGGATTCCACCGATGGGTGGAGGCGGGAGCAGTCGTCAGGAAACGATCGCTTTGCGCAGGTACTTTCGTCAATTAACGAACGATCTCAGTAGTTACCCATTGGCCTTGGAGGCTGCAATGCTGCAAGCTCGACACCTGCGATTCGCGATTCCATTGACGGGATTGGCGCTGCTGGTCACAGCATGTTCAAGTGCAGGAACGTCATCGGACTCCAAAGCCAACGCCAATAGTGCAGGTGCGGCGAGCGGCTGGACGGTTGAGGCTGAGCCCGATGGCAAGGGTGCTGCCGTCGTGAATGCGATCAGCACGGCCACGAAGTCCGTCGATATTCCCATCTACTCGATCGTCAGTAGCAGTGGGGAGGACGCGACATTCACCTCCTACCTGACCGCAGCCAAGGCACGCGGCGTCAACATTCGAGTCATGATGAACAGTGGTTACGGTCACGCGTCGCCGACAGTGACAGCCGCCTATTTGGCGAAGCTCCAAGCCGCCCCGGGTACGGGCACTGTGGGAGTCAACTACTCAAGCAACAACTTCAGCATCACCCATCAAAAGTCGGTGATCACCGACGCCGCTGACGCCAGTGGAAAGCCGTTGTCCAGCGACAACCTTCCAGCGACGGCACGCCTCGTCGTATCGACCGGCAACTTCAGCGCCGGCTATCCAGTGTCGAATCCGGCTCCTTGGTACAGCGCCCGCGATTTCGAGATGACGTCGACCAACCCGGCTGACATCGCGTTGGCAGAGCAGACGTTTGTGTCGGACTTCAGCTGCGCACCAGTCAATGTCATCCAACCTGCCAACGAGCAGGCCACGGATCGCCTGATTTGGAGCAACGGAACAACTGGTCCGCAGGCAAACCCATCACTTCAGACACCTGCCGACAACTACCCAGCCAGCTACGGGTTCTACCCGCAAGACGCCACCTACCCATCGATCAAGGGCAACGTGCGTCAGATGCAGGCAGACCTCATCAACTCGGCGAAGTCCGGTGACACCCTCAAGATCTACAACGAGGAGTTCACCGACACCAGCAGCATCAACTTGTTGTTGTCGGCAATCAGCCGCGGCGTCAAGGTTCAGGTCACGATGACCGCCACGACACCGTCAACTCCGACTAAAGCCAATGCAACCTGGGACAACCAGTTGAAGGTTGCCAAGGCAGGTGGCGAGATCCACCTCTACACCAATGGCGCACCCAACACTCTCTACATTCACGCGAAGTCGATCATTCTCGTTCCGAATGGCGCGACTGCTGCGACGGCGGCCTACGCCGGGTCGACGAACCTGGGTGCGGGCTCGATGAACTTCAACCGCGAGCTCGGAGTCAACTTCAACACCAGCACCGGCGATGAAGCGGCATTGAACTCCTTGAACAATACGTTCAATGACGATTGGTCACGCACTCAGAATGTGACCGTTTGGAACAGTTCAGCGCAGCCGCTCCCGCCGACCACCGCGTTGAAGGATCGGGTCCCGACAGCTGTGGCACCGCTTTCCGCAGTTGCGGACACACCTCCGGCGAAGTGTGGATCGGTGGCCGCGGCCGCTGCGGCAAAGAAGTAGCAGCCACCCGACTAGGCTTGGCGTGTGACTGACTCTCTTCCTGCCTGCCCGTCCTGCGCCAGTGAGTACACCTACGAGATGGGTGCGTTGCTTGTGTGCCCCGAGTGCGCGCACGAGTGGGTCAACGAACCGACTGTTGACGAGGCCGAACCTGCGATCAAGGACGCCGTTGGCAATGTGCTGCACGATGGCGACACCGTTACGATCATCAAGGACCTCAAGGTGAAGGGCAGTTCCACTGCGATCAAGGTCGGCACCAAGGTTCGCAACATCCGACTCGTTGACGGCGTCGGCGACCACGACATCGACTGCAAGGTCGACGGATTCGGCCCGATGCAGCTCAAATCGAGCGTTGTGAAGAAGGTCTAAGGCCTCGGAAAGCAACATTCGGTGAGATCGGCCACCTGAGGCGCCAATCTCACCGAATGCTTCGGATTTCGCCGATCACAGCGAGGCAGCGACCTCGGTTCCTTGCTTGATGGCCCGCTTTGCGTCGAGTTCGGCGGCAACATCAGCGCCACCGATCACCGAGACGGAAACTCCTGCCGCCTCGAGGCCGTCCAACAGTTCGCGCTGCGGTTCCTGGCCGGTGCAGACCACGATCGTTTCGACATCGAGCACGACGGGCTGGTCGTCGATCGTCATATGCAGTCCGCCGTCGTCAATACGTTCGTAGTTGACTCCCGGGACCATTCGCACGTTTCGCTTCTTCAGTTCCGTGCGGTGGATCCAGCCGGTCGTCTTGCCGAGGCCGCTGCCGACTTTGCTGTGCTTGCGCTGCAAGAGCGTGACCTCACGCGCTGGCCGTTCGAGCTGGACTTCAGTGAGCCCACCGCGTTCTGAGTAACTTGAGTCGATGCCCCACTCCTCGTAGAAACGTTCCGGAGTGACCGTCGCGCTCGGCCCTGATTGGGTCAGGTATTCAGCAACGTCAAAGCCGATCCCACCCGCTCCCATGATTGCGACAGTGCTGCCGACGGACACGTGGTCGCGCAACACATCGAGATAGGTGACGACCTTCGGGTGGTCTATTCCGGCTACATCTGGAATGCGTGGAGTGACGCCTGTCGCAAGCACGACCTCGTCGAAGTCGGTTAGGTCATCGACGCCCACGCGCCTGCCCAACTCAACCTTGACACCTGCGTCGGCCAAGGCCACCCGGAAGTACCGCAGCGTCTCGTGAAATTCCTCTTTGCCGGGAATCTGTGCTGCGTAGTTGAACTGCCCGCCAAGGTGATCATCTGCCTCGAACAGCGTGACCTCGTGACCGCGCTGAGCTGCAGTCAGCGCGCATGCGAGTCCACCAGGTCCCGAGCCGACAACTGCGACCGCGCGCCGAACGGGGGTTGGATCGATCGTTAGCACCGTCTCGTGGCAGGCGCGCGGATTCACCAGGCACGAGGTGATTTGCAGGCTGAAGGTGTGGTCGAGGCACGCCTGGTTGCATCCGATGCAGGTGTTGATGCGGTCGGATTTGCCAGCGGCAGACTTTGCAACGAAATCAGGGTCGGCGAGGAATGGACGGGCCATGGACACCATGTCGGCCTGTCCATCGGCCAAGACCTTCTCGGCAACCTCGGGAGTATTGATCCGATTGCTGGTGATCAGCGGGACGGATACCTTCCCTTTCAGCTCCTGCGTCACCCAAGAAAAGGCAGCGCGCGGAACGCTGGTGGCAATGGTCGGAATTCGTGCCTCATGCCAGCCGATCCCAGTGTTGAGGATCGTGGCACCAGCAGCCTCAATTGCCTGGGCGAGCGCAATTACCTCTTCTAGGGTTGAGCCTTCCTCCACAAGGTCGAGCATCGACAGCCGGTAGATGATGATGAAGTCGTCGCCAACGCGCTCGCGAACCCGACGCACAATTTCGATCGCGAATCGTGTGCGGTTCTCGTACGACCCGCCCCATTCATCCGTGCGCTTGTTGGTACGTGCGGCGATGAACTCGTTGATCAGGTAGCCCTCGGATCCCATGATCTCGACACCGTCGTAACCGGCCTCACGCGCAAGTGCGGCGCAGTTGGCGAAGTCCTCGATCGTTCGTTCGATCTCCTCGCCCGTCAGCTCATGCGGTGGGTACGGCGAGATGGGCGCCTGCAACGGGCTTGGCGCGACCAGTTCCGGGTGGTAGGCGTAGCGGCCAAAGTGCAGGATCTGCATGGCAATCCGACCGCCCGCTGCGTGAACTGCATCTGTGACGATCCGGTGCGAGGCCGCTTCCTCCGAGGTCGACAGCTTTGCGCCGCCTGGGTACGGGCGGGCCTCATCGTTTGGCGCGATACCGCCGGTGACGATCAGCGCCACGCCACCACGGGCGCGTTCGGCATAGAACGCTGCCATCCGCTCGAAGCCGTTGTCGGCTTCCTCGAGCCCAACGTGCATCGAACCCATAAGCACGCGGTTCGGCAACGTGACGAAACCGAGATCAAGTGGCTCAAGCAGGTGCGGATAGAGGGCATTGCCTGGCTGGGATTCCGTCACGGGTGCTCCTTGCTCGGGGTCTGATCTGCGTGACCATCATTGCAGCGCGGGGTACCGGCGATTTTCGGCAGTTGGCTAATCTGTTCTGAAACCAAGATCAGTCGATGACTCAGGGGACCGATGAACAAGCGCGCCGACACCGCAGCCGTACATCCAGCCGATAGCCACGATCTGATCCGTGTTCAGGGTGCCCGGGTTAACAACCTCAAGAACGTGACGATTGAGATCCCTAAGCGCCGCCTGACTGTCTTTACCGGTGTCTCTGGTTCGGGGAAGAGTTCGCTGGTATTCGGAACGATTGCCGCAGAGTCGCAGCGCCTCATCAACGAGACGTACAGCGCATTCGTGCAGGGCTTCATGCCAACGCAGGCTCGCCCGGAGGTTGATCTGCTGGAGGGCCTGACAACGGCGATCATCGTTGATCAGGAACGAATGGGCGCGAACCCGCGATCCACCGTTGGTACTGCGACAGACGCAAACGCGATGTTGCGGATCGTGTTCAGTCGACTTGGCGATCCACACATCGGCTCGCCCCAGGCTTATTCGTTCAACACCCCGTCCGTGGCGGCATCGGGCGCGATCACTGTCGACCGCGGCGAAGGCAAGACCAAGCGGGTCAAGGCGAGCTTCAATCGAACGGGCGGGATGTGTCCCCGATGTGAGGGGATGGGTTCGGTCACCGACTTCGACCTCACAGCGCTGTACGACGACAGCAAGTCGCTGAACGAGGGAGCGCTCACGATTCCCGGCTACAGCGTCGACGGCTGGTACGGGCGGATCTTCAGTGGTTGCGGCTTCTTCGACCCAGACAAGCCGATTCGAAAGTTCACCAAACGTGAACTGCAGGACCTGCTCTACAAGGAGCCCACCAAGATCAAGGTGGACAACATCAACTTGACCTACGAAGGCCTCATCCCGAAGATCCAAAAGTCAATGCTGTCGAAGGACCGCGAGGCAATGCAGCCCCATATTCGGGCCTTCGTCGACCGGGCGATTACGTTCACAACTTGTCCTGAATGTGACGGCACCCGGCTCGCTGAGGGCGCGCGGATTTCGAAGATCGATGGCAAGAACATCGCTGATGCGTGCGCCATGCAGATCAGCGATCTGGCGCAGTGGGTGCGCGGACTCGACGAACCGTCGGTGGCACCACTACTCGAAGCACTGCAGCAGACGTTGGAGTCATTCGTTGAGATTGGCTTGGGTTACCTGTCGCTTGATCGACCTGCAGGAACGTTGTCGGGTGGCGAGGCGCAACGCACGAAACTGATTCGCCACCTTGGGTCGTCGCTGACAGACGTGACCTACGTGTTCGACGAACCAACGATCGGACTGCATCCCCACGACATCGCGCGGATGAATGAACTGTTGCTCCGACTGCGGGACAAGGGCAACACAGTGCTCGTCGTGGAACACAAGCCCGAAACCATCGCGATTGCTGACCACGCTGTTGATCTTGGGCCGGGTGCAGGAAGTGCAGGTGGAGAGGTCGTCTTCGAAGGGACCGTCGACGATTTGCGTGCCAGCGACACCCTGACCGGTCGCCACCTGGGCGATCGCGCGACGTTGAAGTCTTCGGTTCGGAAATCGACCGGAGCGTTCAAGATTCGCGGTGCGAATTCCAACAACCTGCAAGATGTTGACGTCGATATTCCGCTCGGTGTTCTGGTCGTGGTGACGGGTGTGGCCGGATCGGGAAAGAGTTCGCTGATAGACGGTTCGCTTTCAAGCCACGACGACGTGGTCGCTGTCGATCAAGGTGCCATCAAGGGTTCACGGCGGAGCAACCCTGCGACGTACACCGGTCTGCTGGATCCAATTCGCAAGGCCTTCGCGAAGGCGAATGGTGTGAAGCCCGCTCTGTTCAGCGCCAACTCTGAGGGCGCGTGCCCGAACTGCAACGGAGCTGGCGTGATCTACACCGATCTGGCGATGATGGCTGGCGTTACAACTGTCTGTGAGGTGTGCGAGGGCAAACGCTTCCAAGCCGAAGTCCTGGAATACAAGTTCGGTGGTCGAGACATCAGCGAGGTGCTGGCGATGTCGGTCTCAGAGGCCGAGGACTTCTTTGGCTCAGGCGATGCGCGGACTCCAGCAGCACACAAGATCCTCGACCGGCTTGCTGATGTGGGCCTTGGATACCTGAGCCTCGGTCAGCCACTAACGACACTTTCCGGTGGTGAGCGACAGCGACTCAAGTTGGCGACCCAGATGGCGGACAAGGGAGACATCTACGTCCTCGATGAGCCGACCACGGGTTTGCATTTGGCTGATATCGCCCAGCTACTCGGATTGCTCGATCGGCTGGTCGATTCAGGCAAGTCCGTGGTTGTCATCGAGCATCATCAGGCCGTGATGGCCCATGCGGACTGGATCATTGACCTTGGCCCAGGTGCCGGACATGACGGCGGCAAGATTGTCTTTGAGGGAACGCCTGCTGACCTCGTGGCCGATCGGAAAACCCTCACCGGCCAGCACCTCGCCACCTATGTCGGGGCGGACGGTCGCGCATAGGCGTCAGGCGGCGGGACAGCCCTGGCGGTTCGGCTGGTTAAGGGCGGTCCCGGCATTCTTGACTGCGTCGTTGACAGCCTTCAAAACCACCGGATCCCAGGTGATCGCGCTTTCCCAGCCGAGCTTGAATTCATCGGCGAGTGCGATTGTGTGAACATCGGGCCGAGTCACGCAAGCTCGGTGTGGCAGTGCCGAATCCGGGAGGGTTGTCGCGAGCGCGCTCTGCAGTCCGACCACCGCATCGTTCGGCCAGACTGCTGGGAGGCCGCCTGGGCGCGTGAAGTGATCACCACCGATCAGGGTCACCGGAATACCCTTCAACGCGTCAGCTTGGCGCGCGTTGAAACCAGACGGACCTTGCAATGCCTCGGTCGAGATGATCGATGCAGCACCGCGAGGGCCTTCACTTGCTGCCAGCTTCTTGTAGCCGGTCAGCACCTGCACACAGGACGGTTGGTTCAAACACGCAGTGATGGGGAGCTTCCCGGTCGCGTAGTCGGCTGGGTATGTCCCAGTCCACGGCGTGCTGAGGGTGGTCAGCGACCGGACAGTCACCGACGACGATGAATCCTTGAGTGTCTTGATGGCGGATCTGGCGAAGAGTCCACCCATTGAATGACCCACCAAGTCGACTGTGTTGATCCCGAAAGCATTGTGAAGATAGGTCAGGAACGTGGACAGATTCTGCCCGCCGTCGTTGATTGAGCCGGTCGTGTCGATGGTCATGCTGGCCGGTAGCGGTGTTGGGCACTGAGATGAGGGACCAAAGCCACTCGTCGACGAGACCTCGCCCGGACCGTTCTGTGCTGGCGCGGTGTACACCCGGTTCCCTGCCGCCTTCAGGCTTGCCCGCAACGCGGTCACCGAATTGCCCGCAGCTAAACCTTCAACGCACGCAGAGTTCGGGGTCGTGTACGGCGTCTGGGTATCCAGACCAGATACCAGGACGACGGCTCGGCTGCCCGAGGTCGAGGAGTCGCTTGGTGATGGTGCCGCAGACGATCCGCAGCCAGTCACCAATGCTCCGACAAGGGTGGCCAGAGCAGCCGCAATCAGCGCACGCGAGAAGGGGGACTTCATGGCGTCAGGGTAGGGCACGGGCGCGTAATCATTCCGCCAAGAACCTCACGTCACTACTGGACTGGTTTGATCTTGGTTACTTTGGTAATGATCTTTGCGTAGGTCGACACCCGCGTGTAAACCCCGGGGTTGAGAGCCGAACCGCATCGTGACCCCCAGCTGACGATGCCAACCTGCACCGGTTCCGCCGCAATGGTCGTCAATGGGCCACCGCTGTCACCTTGGCACGCGTCCTTGGTTCCATCGACGACGCCCGCGCAGAGCATCGCTGTCTTGTTGTAGTCGGATCCGTACGCGCCGCACCTGCCACTCGTGCCTGCAAGGTCGACCAGCGTCGCAGTACGGAGGGTGTCGGTCAGAGAGTGATTGCCCTGGCGGGTGCTCCCGAAGCCAAAGACCTCAACCGGGGTTCCACGCAGGGGCGAGTGGCCCGCGGCAACAAAGTGAATTTTCGGTGTGGTCATCTTGGTGCGCGTCTTGATAAGTGCCATGTCGTTCTTCAGAGTCCGAAGACTGAACTTCGGGTGCACATAGATCTTCGAGAATTTGATGCGTCGGCCGGGATTGCTTGAGTTCGCCGGATTGATGTAGGCGCCGCTGCTCGCGACCCGCACACTGTCTTTGGTGTCCTTGACGCAGTGCGCCGCAGTCAACAGCCACCTCGAACCAATGACACTTGCACCGCACGCACCCCAGCCGTTGTGAAAGCGAATATCGAGCATTGCGAACCACGGTGTGGAGGTCGTAGCTTGATCGACTTCAACCCCGCCGACGACTCGTAGCGAAGGCCCGTTCGTTGTGGCAGCAGTTGCAGGTGTGGGGATCGCGAGTACCGCCAAGATGGCCGCGAGCGCGACGGAAATCAACGCCGCAAAACCCCGGGTTGGTCGCACACCCTCACACTAGGCTCGTGCGGTTGGTGAATCCTGGCTGACCCGTGAAAACCAGCCGATCGGGTTAGCTGCCAAGCGGCAGTTCGACGGCCGGAATTGGGTGGGGTTCGGGTGGCTTTTCCAATCACCCGAACCTGCCGGGCGTTGCCCGCGTACCCTTAGCTGACAAGTCAGCGCGGTACACGCAGCCATTCCGCGTGTACTCAGTGAACGAGGGTGTGCCCCAGAGGAGCGATGTTGCGCGACCAGCAAATCAGCGAGAGTCAGGCTGGCGCTTCCGCAACCGCTGACCGTCCACTTCGGATTGCCCTGCTTTCGTACCGCAGCAAAGCCCATAGCGGTGGTCAGGGCATCTACGTGCGCCACCTGTCGCGCGAGTTGGCTGCGCTCGGGCATCACGTCGAAGTGATCAGCGGACCGCCGTACCCCGAGCTCGACGAAGGTCCGTCTCTGACAAAGGTGCCAAGCCTCGACCTGTATCGCGAGCCAGACCCGTTCAGAGTTCCCAAGCTGCGGGAATTCAGATCGCCGATTGACGTCTACGAATTCCTTTCGGTGTGCACGGGTTCATTCCCGGAACCGCTGACGTTCAGCCTGCGCGCCCGTCGCCTGCTTGAGAATCGGCCAGCCGCTGA
>Ga0116175_1001021_pt1 | contig 18362 bp, 11 predicted proteins | sample AD_UKC125_MetaG_FD_89802 | JGI IMG/M metagenome (GOLD analysis project Ga0116175, IMG submission 89802) | Active sludge microbial communities of municipal wastewater-treating anaerobic digesters from USA - AD_UKC125_MetaG | ecosystem: Engineered > Bioreactor > Anaerobic > Digestate | place: USA... | reverse complement strand
TCCCCACCGGCTGGCCCTCAGGCACCCCCGAGCAAGCCCTCGACACCGCCTGCGGCCTCTACCTCAACGACCCCACCACCTGGCTCCCAGACCCCCGACGAACTAACGGCGATACCCACTAGTGGGAGGTGTGGGACATGTTTTCCTCAACGGGAGTGGTGGTGCATCCGCGCAGGTGGCAGTGGGTGTTGGCGAAATGCGCGATCGTGATGGACATGATGGCCGTAGGCGCGCTCATCGTGGTGATGCTGATACGCGCTGTACTACTGATGTTGCCCTTCCAACTGCCGGAGCAGTTCGGGTGGGTTGCCTGGTACCTGGCCGCATTTGCGGCCTTGACCGTCCAACTTGCTGCCATCGCACTACAGGTCGTGCTGTCCACGGTGCTCGTCAGTGGTGTTCCCGGCACGGCGCCCGGCACCTGGCGAGAACAGATCGTAACTGTGATTCGCGTGCGCGAGATTCAGTTGATGGTGCTGGCGTACGGCGGGATGTCCGTGGGGGCTCTGGTGCACTCCCATGCCGGTCACCCGGCGGCAGTCGTGGCGGCGGTGATCCCATTTCTGGTGTCGTTGAATGCGTTCAAACTGTTGCTCGATGATGTGCGAACCGAAGAGCCACTGCGGAAACATCCCTCGATCATCGATCCCCGAGTGGGGCTGGCCTACGATCCGTCGCCGGAGTTCGTCGGGTCTTTCTGGTACGATCCCGCGCAGATCCGGACCCTGTCGACGGCCAAAGCGTGCTTGTCGATGGTTGAGCAAGCGCGTGTCGTCAGGTGGGCGGTGCACGGGACGACGCTGGTGATTTCGGCGGTGGTTGTGCGCGAAGTAACGGGTGCGGAAACGTGGGCCGACTCGTTCTGGCTCTTGGGTGCGGTCGTTGCGACTTCGCTCGTATCGCACGTAGCTGACGGACATACCGAACTCAGAGACCTCCGTAGACGATACCGCGAATGTGTAATTCGGTTAGAACGGGAAGCGGTCGAGTAGGTACCCCGCCTGGGTCGCGCGTGTCCACGAACGTAGGTCAATCACAGAGAATCGCGAGGGAGCAATCGAACTGTCAGAACAGTTCTTCGGGCAGTGTGGTTCCTGGGATGTGGCCGACCGATCCTCCGTGTCCCTGTAGCTCATCGACCTGCTCTTCGAGTCCGCGGGTGCCCCTGACAGCTACCCATGTGACCAGGCGTACTTCGTGTTTTTCGATGTCCGGCAATGGGTCCCGAGGAGGTGGGGGAGTAATGCCGGCCTCGTCGAGGATTTCGGCGATCAGCTGGATGCGCTGTTCGTCGGTGGCACCCTGGTTGAGCGCACTGCGCACCTGCCGCGTGACCTTCGCGGTGGGAACGGTGCGTAGTCGGTTCGCCAATGATGACTGCTCATCCTTGCCGAGGTAGCGGCCCTTCCTGAGCACCAGTTCGTAGGCGTTGCGGAACGAGAGGGGTAGGTCGGGTTGAAAGGCGTTGGGGTCGGTGAGTTCCTTCCATGTCGCGTAGGCGTCGTCACGCGCGGCCTCCCAAGCATCGAAGGCGCGGTCGTAGACTTCGTCGGGCAGCCAGCGCTCGGCCGTGGAGCTCTGTGGGTCGGCGACGCGCAGTGACAGTAGCGTGTCGGGCGAGATGATCGGCCGACCCTGGTCGTTGTGTCGTACGGTCCAGTCGTTGTCGACCGCGACGTACCGGAACCACGGCGTGGTGCTGCTGCCCATCTTGACGCAGAAGACGTAGCCGTTTCCCTGGACGGCTGGGTTCACAAACCCGCTGCCCGACGTGAAGGGGAGTGAAAGGACTTCCGCTCTCAGGCTGCGTTCCATGGTGAATGATCTGGAGAGGCGACGCCGGTACTCCTCGCCGGACAGTGACGCACTGGCTCCGCCGGCGTCGAGGAGCTTCTCGAACTCATCGATCACCTGATCGTCGGTCAGGTTCACTTCGTGGCCGGGGCCGCGCCCCGGCAGAACCTGGCCCGCACCGACAGCGGCGTCGGCGAGGGCCAATTTGGCTTCCAGTCGCGCTTCGAGGGCGAGCAGCGCATCGAGACGCTCGGCAGGAAAGAACAGGCCCAGGCGGACGTAGTCGTGTTTCGAGCCGATCCGGTCCACGCGGCCGTGACGCTGGACGATCCGCATCGGATTCCACGGCAGGTCGTAGTTGATCATCTGACCGGCCTGCTGGAGGTTGACGCCTTCGGCCAGCACATCGGTGGCGAAGAGGAGATCGAATGCATCCTTGGCGGTCGGTTGACCCGCGGCATTCTGAGGCCCGGCTGTCACGGGCGCGAATCCGGCGATCGTCGCGGCACGACCGCCCTGGTCGACGCCGCCGCTCGCGCCACGTTCGTGTGTCTTGGCGTACGAGCCCATGATCGGCGGTGCCACGCGCCCCTTGTAGTCCGCCAATGGTGATTCGGCTGGTGCGTTCTCGATCGCGGTCACTACCGCTTCGTGGACGGGCAGGATCGTGTCGGTGAAGGCTGAGAAGATGATCACCTTGCGACGGTCGCTGTGCGAAAGCCCGCGAGGATCGATTCGCCTCGCGTCTGTCGCGATTGCTGTCAGTTGCTTGATCAGCGTCCTGATCTTCGGCTCGGTGCCCTGGACGACGGACTCGGCGAGATCGCGGAGCCCCCTGAGCAACGCGATGTCGGAGGCGACATCCGTCTCGAGTGCGTCGAGGTGATAGTCGTCGGTAGATTCGATTTGCTGGTCGTTGTCGAACTCGGTGACGAAGGCGTCGAGGTCGTCGGACTCCGAGGACACCCATTCGCTGAGCGCATCGCCTCTGAGTACGTATCCCTTGTCGAGTACGTCCAGGAATACTTCATGTGACTCGATCATCTTCGTCAGCGAGGCATACAGTGCTTGCGGACTGGACTCGAGCCGCTTGAGCAGACCGGACCGCAGCAGGCCGGCATTGGTGATCTGGTACTCCTGCAGATCGTGTTCGACGGTGTACATGCTCGACAGGTAGCGCGCGAGCATCAGCCGCCCGGGGTCGCGGCTGCGCACCTCCCACGCTCTCGGTGCCGAAGGGTCGGTGGGATCGTCGAGGGCGTAGACCATCGCGTCGATGAGTGCGAGACCGTTGTCGTCGAGGTCGTAGTCGATGCGGCGGACCTTGGCCTGCGGGAACCTGATCGGGGTGAGCTTGCCGTCGGGACTGGTGATCAGTTCGTTGGTGTAGTGCTCCTTGACGAACTTCCTGGTGCGTCGGACGGCCACCTGGTCCATCAGATCGAACAGATGCTCCGGAGTTAGATTGGCCGGGTCGACGTTCTGGGCGTGCTTGATGTACTCGTGAATACTTGGGATTCCGAGTGAGGCGAAACGTGCGTCGTCGCGAATGAAGTACTTGACGAGGGTTTCCAGGTCGTTGAGTGAGTTGTTCACGGGTGTGGCGGTCAACAACACCACCCGCTTCGGACTTCCGGCCGTGATGACCCGATCGACCGCGCCTGAACGCTGAGCCCCCGAATTGCGCAGGTTATGCGCCTCGTCGATGACCACCAGCGAGTAGTCCTCCACCTCCTGAAGGAATGCGTCGGTCGAACCCTTGTCGGGATCGAGGCGGTTGCGGATCTCCTCGTAGGAATAGACATCAACCCATCGACTGAAATCATGTGCCTTCAGGAACGGCTCCCACATCGACGACTTCAATGCCGCCGGCGCGACGATGAGAACCCGCTGCCGGTTCACATTCGCAGTGCGATAGATGACCTCGCCGGCGAGAAAGGTCTTGCCGAGGCCGACCTCATCGGCCACGAGCACACCACCATGCTCCTCAAGTAGACGTTCCATCCGGACGACGCCGTCAGCCTGAAAACGTGTGAGGTTCAGGCCCGTTCGGATGAGCGGGTCCTCGTCGGCATCGAGGTGCTCGCCGTACAACTCCCACAGCATGCGCAGGTAAATCAGCCACGGCGTATGCGGATCCCAGCGACGGCTGTAGAGCGCGGCCAAATCGTACGGCTCGCTCTGCTCCCAGAAGTGATCGAACCACTCGCGCACCTTGCCGGCCGCCCGTGTCCCGCCACCCGTGCCGAGGTTCAGTTCGGCGTTGTGGGCCAGACCCGCATAGGTCATGTTCGATGACCCCGCGATCGCCGCCTGCGTTGACGCGTCCTCGACGAGGTACGTCTTACCATGCAGGAACCCGTTCGTGTAGCGCCGCACCTCGACCTTGGCGACTCCATCGAGGTCCACGCTTTGGAGCCATTCGACCATCCGCCTGCACTCCGCAGACGGCACGCGCGCGAATCCCATGGTGTCACGTTCGGCTTCCAGCCATGCCTGGTGATGCTGAATAGCGGTATCGCGGCGGGCATCCTGGTCGGAATCACCCGACGTGATCGCACGAACCGAATCCTCCTCCGGCTCGGCACCCAACAGTAGCCGCACCCGAGGTGCGGTCTCCAACTCATCTGCGAGGAGCGCGAATCCGGCCGGGTTGATGTAGGCCGTGGCGATCGCGATCGGTGGTGCCGTGACCTTATTCTGCCGCAGCAACCGAAACAACTCGTTAACCGTGTCAGCAACCGTGGTCGCCGCATCGCTCGGAGCGTGATTGGTGGCGAAATCGGGCAACTGGGTCACACCGCTACCGCACTTTCAGTGAGCTTGGCGCAGGCTGCCAGGAAAATGTCATCGGGGTAGCCCTTGCTGGTGAAATCCTCACGAATGGCTGAGAAGTCGGTGAGGGTCAGTCCGTATCCGTGCGCGACGACCGCATCTATCCCCGCGATGAGATCGTTCTTCGTGCAACCGTTGTACGGGGACTTTTGGGCTCGCTCGGCGACGTCAATATCGCCAGCCAGACGAGTAAATCCCGAATGGGTGAGGAGTACGGCTACACGGCTTGAAATCGCAGCGATATCGCTGGGACTAAGGTTCGGTACCGGAAGATTGTTGATCACCGGTGCCGTCACGTGACGGTCCACGAACCTTCGTGCCCACCAATCTTCGACAACGGAATTGAATAGACCGAGGACGGCGAGCCTTACGTCTTCGGAAGTTCCGGGCAGGTGGGCGAATGCGTGAACATATCCCTTATTGTAGATCCACCCTTCGTTCGGCAGCGCCGTCGCGATCAGTGTGCGAGTGTCATCGGACCGACTGGGGTGGCGGAACAAGACCACCGGGTGATCTGCGCTGATGGTGGCGCACCTGTTGGAATTGGTGTTAATTCCCCGATCTTTGTTGGCGATGCCGTCGAAGTCAGTGATGAACTGCTTTATGGCAGCAGGGCGCAATTCGTATGCGTCTGCGTGTCGAGTCATCATTACCTTCCATGCTCCAGGTTCATCGATCCTGGACGCAAGCCCTCGGTCCGGACCGCTTCCTCGGAAATCCCACCGAGCGTCGTGCACTCCTTGCGCCCACGATCCAGGTCTGGAGATTCGGGGATACTTGCGCATTTTGTCGAACACCTCGCGGTCGCCAGGATTGTTGAACCACGGGATTGCTTTCGAGTCCGACATTGACGTTAGCTCATCGCGTGTAAAAGCCAGAACGGAGTTGTCTCCAATGGCACGAAGGTCCTTCGCGGATTGGACTACCCCGACTCGGATCGGATCTCCTTGAATTTTGGAGGCATTAAGCAGAACGACTGCGTAGCGGGGTTCGACCTTCTCGAAGAGCCATTCTGCCTTGTTTCGCGCTTGGACCACCAGGACGTCGTGTCGGTCCAGAATCTCTTTCCGGAGATTCTTCCACCCGCTGAGCACTGAGAACTGTCGTGGAAGCACCAGTCCGATCTCGCCGGATGCAGACACAGTCTTTAACGCGCGCTCAAGGAAGAGCTGTGCGAGTTCGAGGTGGGTGCCGCCCCTCCATGCGAATGACTTCTTGAAGAATTCCTGAAGCTCCTGGCGTGAGCGTGCTTCCGCATCCTCCTCGGCTGCTTCTACAGGGCGAGACGTGCGGAGATGTTTAATGCGCTCGGCTCGCTTCACGTCAGGCAGTGCGATGAGGCCAGGGTCGCGCACTGCCCAGAACGAGGTGGGTTCATGCCTGACTTTCTCCCATGGCGGGTTTCCGAGTACGACATCGAAGCCGCAGGTGGCGCGTAGAAATACCTCGGGGAAGAGGTAGGGCAAGTGCGCTGGGACCAATGGGTGGAGAACCTCACCGGGTGCTGTGGCCTGAGTCAGTCGGCTGACGTGCTCCGGCCGAGTGATACTTGTCGACCATCTTCCCATGCGGACGGCGACAGCTGCGTCGAAAATGCGCTTGGCTGGTTCAGCTGCATTGCGTGCACGCTCGAGGAGGTCGGCGGACTTCTGGACTTCCGATTTCGTTGCTTCCGCCGCATTTGCCATGTCCAGGAGCAAGGGTTTGGATGACTCAAGGTAGTCGGTGAGGATCGTTCTTAGCCATAGCTGGTAGCCTCCGCGATTTGGCTTCTGCGTGGAGTGCTCGGAGAACAGCGAGTCAGCGGGTTCGAAGAGTCCATCTCCAAGACCGGCAGCACTGAGGGCGGAGCCATCAAATGAAGCTGACACACCTACAAGTGCATCGACCGCTTCATCGATGGACCCAATACCCGTGAGGCTGTTCGCGTTCACGAGACCGTGGTCGAGGTTGCTCATGGGAAGGCCCGGAACGAAGGTGTGAATCCAGAGGGCGAGACGAGCAAGCTCAACGGCCATGGGGTTGATGTCGAGGCCGTAGATGCAGCGCCGGGCAACCTGACGACGGAGCAAGCCGACTTCATCGACCTCGGACTTGGCGACTTCGTCGGTGCCGAGTGCGTCTCGAGCAACAGTGCGGAGCCGGAGAAGCTCTTCGGTCACGCCGGGCACAGTGTGTTCGGTGAGGAAGTCCCGCATGAGGGCTTCGATCTTGTCGACGGCGGCGACCAGGAAATGGCCCGAACCCATCGCGAGGTCGGCAACGCGGAAGTCAAAGAAGTCACGGGCGGCGGCAGCCGCATCACCGTCTTTGAGATATGTGGCGATCTTGTCGAGGTGCGTTGTGAGCGCGGGTACGATTGAGCGTTCGATCAGGTGATCGACGACAATCTTGGGTGTGAAGTACGAACCTGTCGCTTTTCGCTCACCGGAGGCAGTGTGGAAGTAGACGGAACCTTTCGGTGCGGTGACGGCATCGCCCCGCTTGGCAGGTGCCCATGCACCGTTCTTGTCGACTGTGAGGTCTTCCGCTGCGAACGATAGGGAACTTTCCAGCAGACCCTCGTAGATGGTGCCGAACTCACGGACGCTCAATGACCGGAAATCGACCGGCCCGAGCGCATCGTCGGAGCTGACATCTATGAGCAAGCTGCGCAATGCTGGCCCGAGCACGTTGTCGGGTAGCGCGATCTTGCTGATGAGCGCCCCTTCAGGCGACCGAGCGGGGTCATTCGAAAACAATCCACCGTTGTAAGCCGGGATCTGCCACTGCGGGTTGCCCTGGTCGATGGCATTCCACACCTGTACAAGGTCGAGCCAGATTGTCGAAGCATCGCCGAATGTATGGATCTCGGAGTCGAGGAGACGTTTCGCATTCGTCTTTAGGCTATTCGCGTCGAATCCCGCGTTGCGTCTTGCGGGCAGGAGGCCACGATCCTCCGCGTATGCCTGGAACAGGAGCCGGAACAGGATTCGCAGCGTCACACGATAGGCCATCGCCAACCCGTCGGCGTCGAGGGTGACGCCGGCGTGCTTGGTGAGCCGACCCGCGACGTCGACCGCGAGCGGTGGCACGATCTCGTCGTAGACGCGCTCCCGGAGTCGGGCGCCAAGGTCAGATGCGTAGCGCGCACTGTCGCGTAGCAGCTCGTCGGCGGTCCCGTCGGCGGCGAGAGCATCTGCGGAGAAGACCAGCGGCAGGAGTGCGGCGTAGTTCGAGTCGATGGCGGAGAGGTCGATCTCAAAGAACGTTTCCGACTGCCCTTTGGACCCGACACCGACACCATCGCGGCCGGGGTAGAGCCGAATCTGGTCCTTCCGGAGTACAACGAGCCACGGTGTCTCCTGCCGGGATGCGACAGCAAGGCCGAAAGCTACCGGTGAAAGCTGGAATCGGGGAGTCTTCGCGTCGAACTGTTCGGAGTCATCGAGCAGAACGGCAACTGCGCGGGGAGGTCCGGGGGGGGGGCTTACCGTCAACAGCATGGTGCCGTTCGGGCCGGGTTGAGTACCGAAACCGAGCGCATCGATGAGTGGTTTTCCACGTTTGCTCAGAAGCGGAGCGGCTCGCTTGCGTTTGGACTCCCAGTCTGTGCGCTCGGGGGCGTTCTGGGTGACGTGATGTGATGCGAACAGGCCGCTGTTGGTGAAACCTGCGACACCGGTCGAATCGTCGGCCTTGCGGAAACCGGCGTATCGTTCCGTGGCGTCGAAGAGGTCGGGTTCATCGAGTACGGATTGGAGCTGTCGCTCGGCTTGATCGACCGGGAGCTGGACGGCCTGCGCGTGTGGGTCTGGACCGAACAGGTGGACAGTGTCACGATCGATCACCGCGACCACGAGTTGGATCGACATCTTGCCCTTCCGAGCGATGAAGAGTTCGCGGAGCTTACCGCGTGTTGGCGTGCTTGCCGACGTGGCGACGGCGACCTGGAAGCCGCCATGTCCCTGGGGGTCGGGGCCTATGTACACCTGGCCCAGGGAGATGTCGCTGGGAGCGGCTGCTTCCTTCCAAGTCACGACCATATCGGCGGTCAGGCGCACAGCTCATCCCCTCAACTCATTGCCGTTCAGTACGGCCGCACTGAGACGAACACTAGCAATCGACGAACTGGGTGTGCAGAACTCTCGACGCAAAGTCTCAGCAGCGTGGTGCGGGGGCACGCTATGCACCCCGCAGTCCTCGCGTACACTCCATGAGACTGAATGCGATGGGCATGCCCGCGCCTTCCGTCAGTACCCGCTCTCGTAGCTCAGGGGATAGAGCACGGCTCTCCTAAAGCCGGTGTCGCAGGTTCGAATCCTGCCGGGAGCACTCTCGCGTTCGTGCCGGCACCCGGTCGGCGCGCCACCATCAGGCGTCGGAGCGCACCGAACAGTCCGGAGTGCAGGTGCGCGCAGCCTCATCACAGATCGTTCTCGTCACCGGCGCGTCCAGCGGGATCGGTGCCGCCGTCGCGCGGGAGTTCGTCGCCAGGGGACACACCGTGTACGGCACCAGCCGTAATCCCGATACCGTCGCCGACCCGGTGCCCGGTGTCACCTACGTGCGTCTGGACAACGCCGACTACGCGACCGCCGACGCCGCGGTCGAGCAGATCGGGCGCATCGACATCCTCATCAACAACGCCGGAGAGTCGCAGGCGGGCGCCATCGAGGACACGCCGATGGACGCGGTCGAGGGTCTGTTCGCCAAGAACGTTTTCGGGCCGATAGCCCTCACCAAGGCGGTACTGCCGGGGATGCGTGAACGCCGGCACGGCACGGTGGTCATGGTCGGCTCCATGCTCGCGAGCTTCCCGGTGGCCTTCCGGTCGACGTATTCGGCGGCCAAGGCCGCGCTCAAGGCGTTCGCCCTGGCCACCCGGCGCGAGGTGGCGCCGTACGGGATCAGGATGATCAGCTTTGAACCGGGCACCATCGCCACCGGGATCGGCGGGCGGCGCAGCGTCCACATCGGCGAGCATTCCCCGTACGCGGACGAGTACGCCGTCGTCGCGGCCGCCACCGCCCGCAACGAGCAGTCCGGCATCACCGCCGAGGCCACTGCGCGGGCGATCGTCGAGGCGGCGCTCGCCGACCATCCGAAACCGTTCTACGCCAAGGGAAATTCTGCTCCACTGGTGTTCCTGGCGAGTCGTCTCCTGCCGCGTGAGCTGATCCTGTCGATGACCGCCCGCAAACACGGACTGTCCTGGATCAGGCCGTGAGCGTCCCGGTTGCGATACGGGTCATCGGCATCGGCCCGGGTGGTCCCGGACATGTCACCTTCGCGGCCGCCGAGGCGATGGCCGGTGTCGACGCATTCCTGTTCCTGGACAAGGGATCGGCCAAGCATTCACTGCTCGATGCCCGCCGGGAGATCCTCGATCGGTATGCGCCGCAAGGGTACCGGATGATCGAGATAGCCGACCCGCCGCGGGACCGCGACCCCGACGACTACGCGACGGAGGTGCGGCGCTGGCATGGTGCGCGGGCCTCGGTCGTCGAACGGGTGCTGCTCGAAGAAGTGGGTGCCGGTGGGGTCGCGGCATTCCTGGTGTGGGGTGACCCGGCCCTCTACGACAGCACGTTGCGCATCGTCGAGGACATCACCGGGCGCGGTGTCCTCGCACCCGAGGTCACCGTGCTCCCCGGCGTCACCAGCATCAGCGCGTTGACCGCGGCGCACCGCATTCCGCTCAACCGGATCGGGGAGCCGATCCACATCACCACCGGCAGGCTCCTGGCCGACACCCCCGCGGGTGCCGACACCAACCAGGTGGTGATGCTGGACTCGTACCTGGCCTTCCGGGAGACCGCCGATCCCGACGACCACATCTGGTGGGGTGCCTACGTGGGCACCCCCGACGAGATCCTGATCAGCGGCCGCGTCGCCGACGTCGCCGACCGGATCGCCGAAACCCGCGCCAAGGCAAGGGAATCGACCGGTTGGTTGATGGATGTCTATTTGCTGCGCAAGGAATCCCGCTTCGCCGGTTGAGGTGCGAGTCTCGCGCTTGTTCCGGAAGTGGCCAACTCCGCCCGACTCCGCCGGTTGAGGTGCGAGCTTGCGAGCCTCGAAACCTGGCGAGACGACATTGTCATCTCACGGGGGTTTCGAGGCTCGTCGCTTGCGCTCCTCGCACCTCAACCGGCGGAGGGGACTCAATCGGCGGAGGGGCTCGACCGGCTGGGTGGGACCTGACCCTGAGGAGGGGACATCCACGCGGGGAGGAGAGCTACCAGATCTCGGCGAGTGAGGCGAGCATCTGCTCACGCAATTCGCCGCGGCAGATGACGAAGTCGGGCATGTACGGGTACGGCTGGTTGTAGACGATCGGGGTGCCGTCTAGCCTGCTGCAATGCAGGCCGGCGGCCAGCGCCACGCCGACGGGGGCGCAGTTGTCCCACTCGTACTGTCCGCCGGCGTGCACATAGGCGTCCGCCTCGCCGGACACCACCGCCATCGCCTTGGCGCCGGCCGAACCGATCAGGACGGGCCGCAACCCGAGTTCCCGCGACACCCACGACACCTCGTACGAGGCGTACCGTGATGTCGCCAATCGGCCGGTGAGCGGCCCGTCGGCCGGCGCGACCGTGTCGGACCGGAACACCTGGCCGCGGGCGGGCAACGATACCGCCGCCTGCGTGACCTTCCCGTTCTCGGTGAGTGCCACGTGCACTGCCCACTCGTCGCTGCCCGCGGCGAACTGCCGGGTACCGTCGAGCGGATCGATGATCCACACCCGGTCGGCGGTGGCCCGGTCGCCGACGTCGGCCGCCTCCTCCGACAAGACCGCGTCGGCGGGCCGGTGCCGGGCCAGCACCGCCGCGATCCACGCCTGCGCCATGGTGTCGCCGACGTCGCCGAGGTGACGCGCCGTCAACAATTCACCGTGCCGGACCCCGAGCAGGATCTCACCGGCACCCCGCGCGATCCGTGCGGCGAGTTCGGCATCGGAGAGCCCGGACCCGGGGTATCGCGGGTCCGACGACGAAGACGCTGAGTGCATCCCCTAACTAGAGCACACTGGTGGACATGCCCGAACTACCCGAGGTCGGCGCGATCGCCGCCTTTCTCGACGATCACATCACCGGACTGCCCATCCGCCGGGTCGACGTCGCCTCCTTGGCGGTGCTCAAGACCGCCGACCCGCCGTACACGGCGCTGACCGGCCGGACCGTCGTATCGGTGAGCCGGATCGGCAAGTACCTGCTCATCCGCACCGTCCCGGGCGACTACGACGCAGGGGACGATGAGATGGGGGATGACGGAGCAGGGGGCGGCGATCATGATGCGGTGATCTACCTGGTCATCCATCTGTCGCGGGCCGGTTGGCTGCGCTGGAGTGAGAAGCTGTCGCGGGTGCCGCCCAGGCCCGGAGGTAAGGGCCCGATCGCGTTGCGCGTGCATTGCGGGCTGCCCGGTGAGGGGTTCGACGTCACCGAGGCCGGTACCCAGAAGAGGCTGGCGGTCTGGGTGGTGCGGGACCCGAAGGACGTCGACCGGATCGCGACGCTGGGCCCGGACGCGCTCGGCGTCGGGCGCGAACGGTTCGGAGAGATCCTTGCCGGGTCGCACGCCCGGATCAAGAACCTGCTCACCGATCAGCGTGTGATCGCCGGCATCGGCAACGCCTACTCCGACGAGATCCTGCACGTGGCCGCCCTGTCACCGTTCGCGAACGCGAACGCCCTCGACGACGCCGGGGTCGACGTGTTGTACGCCGCGATGCGGTCGGTGCTCACCGATGCCGTGGCCCGGCTCGGCGATGCGTCGGTGGCGACGATGAAATCGGAGAAGAGGACGGGGTTGCGGGTGCACGCCCGCACCGGCTTACCGTGCCCGGAATGCGGCGACACCATCCGTGAGGTGTCCTTCGCCGACCGGTCGTTCCAGTACTGCCCGGCGTGTCAGACCGGCGGCAAGGTCCTCGCCGACCGCAGGATGTCGCGGCTTCTCAAATAGCCATCGGTCAGATGTCGATGCTTACCGGCGGGTAACATTGCCGCATGACCACCCGCGACAAAATCCTGATCACCGGTGCCAGCTCGGGCCTCGGCGAGGGCATGGCCCGCCGGTACGCGGCGCAGGGCCGTTCGCTCGCGCTCGCCGCTCGCCGACTCGAGCGCCTCGACGCACTGGCCGCGGAACTGCGGCCCACCGCGGCGCAGGTGGCCGTGAGCGAGCTGGACGTCACCGATACCGACTCCGTCCCCGTCGTCTTCGGCAAGCTGCGCGACGAACTCGGCGGCCTTGACCGGGTCATCGTCAACGCGGGCCTGGGCAAGGGCGCCCCGATGGGTACCGGGAAGGCACACGCGAACCTCGAGACGGTGCAGACCAACCTGATCGGCGGTATCGCGCAGGTCGAGGCGGCGCTGGAGATCTTCCGGGAGCAGAACCACGGCCATCTCGTGCTCATCAGCTCCATTGCCGGTGTGCGCGGACAGCCGAAGTCGCAGACCGCGTACTCGGCGTCGAAGGCCGGGCTGACGGCGGTCGGCGAGGGACTGCAGACCGAGTTCGCGGGCACACCGATCAGGGTGTCGGTGATCGCTCCCGGCTACATCGAGACCGCCATCAATCGTGGCGTCAAGACGTCACTCAAGGCGGACCTCGACGGCGGTGTCGACGCGCTGGTCAAGGCGATCGACAATGAAAAGCAGTGGGCGCCGGTGCCGGCCTGGCCGTGGCTGCCCATCGCCTCGGCCCTGCGGCACCTCCCACAGTCGATCACCCGCCATCTGGGCTGAGTCATCCGCGAACTTCTTCCGATATAGGGGCTGGCTCGGGTATATGCCCGAGCCAGCCCCTATATCGGAAGAAATTATCGGGTCAGGAACTGCGGCCCCGGTGCGTGCGGTACCAGCGGACCAGGTCGTCGGTGGAGGAGTCACCTTGTGCCGGAGGGGCTTCGGAATCGGTGATCACCCCGAGCAACTCCTTGGCCTGGGTCTTGCCCAGTTCCACGCCCCACTGGTCGAACGGGTTGATGCCCCAGATCATGCCCTCGACGAACACCTGATGCTCGTACAGGGCGATCAGCTGGCCGATCACCGACGGCGTCAGCTCCGGCGCCAGGATCGATGTCGACGGCCGGTTGCCGGGCATCACCTTGTGGGCCACCACGTGCGGGTCGACGCCCTCGGCGGCGATCTCGTCGGCGGTCTTACCGAAGGCGAGCACCTTGGTCTGCGCGAAGAAGTTACTCATCAGCAGGTCGTGCATCGACCCCGCTGTGTCGTCGACGATATCGTCGGTGGATTCGGCGAATCCGATGAAATCCGACGGCACGATCCGGGTGCCCTGGTGCAGCAACTGGTAGAAGGCGTGCTGGCCGTTGGTGCCCGGTTCGCCCCAGAAGATCTCGCCGGTGTCGGTGGCGACGTGGTGGCCGTGGGCGGTCACCGACTTGCCGTTGGACTCCATCGTGAGCTGCTGCAGGTAGGCGGCGAAGCGCGCCATGTCGTTGGAGTAGGGCAGGACCACCCGCGACTGCATATCCCAGAAGTTGGTGTACCACAAGCCGATCAGGCCCAGGATCACCGGCGCGTTCTGCTCCAGCGGTTGGGTGCGGAAGTGTTCGTCGACCAGATGGAAGCCACTGAGGAACTCGGCGAACCTGTCTTTGCCGACCGCCGCCATCACCGACAGCCCGATCGCCGAATCCACCGAATACCGGCCGCCGACCCAATCCCAGAAGCCGAACATGTTGTGCGTGTCGATGCCGAACGCCGACACCTTGTCGGCATTGGTGGAGACCGCGACGAAGTGTTTGGCGACGGCGTCGGTGGTGTCGGTACCCAGCCGTGTCAGCAACCAGGTGCGGGCCGCCGCGGCGTTGGTGAGGGTTTCCAGGGTGGTGAACGTCTTGGAGGCGATGACGAACAGGGTGGTCTCGGCGTCGAGGTCGGCGAGCGTGCCCACCAGGTCGGCGGGGTCGACGTTCGAGACGAAATGGCAGCGCGGACCGTCGGCGTAGTGCCGTAGCGCCTGGTAGACCATGGCCGGCCCGAGGTCGGAACCGCCGATCCCGATGTTGACCACATCGGTGATGGGCTTGCCGGTGTGGCCCTTCCAGTCGCCGCTGCGCAGCCGGTCGGTGAATTCACCCATCGCGCCGAGCACCTGATGCACGTCGTGCACCACGTCCTGTCCGTCGACGCTGAGCCGCGCGCCGGCGGGCAACCGCAGCGCGGTGTGCAGCACCGCCCGATCCTCGGAGGTGTTGATGTGCTTGCCGGCGAACATGTCGTCGCGCAGATCCTCCAGCCCCACCTCGCGGGCCAGGCTCATCAGCAGTTCGAGGGTTTCGCGCAGCACCCGGTGCTTGGAGTAGTCGATGTGCAGGTCGCCCACGTCGACGGTGAGGTCGCTGCCGCGCCCGGGATCGACCGCGAACACCTCGCGCAGGTGCATGGCGTACACGTGCGGCTGGTGGGCGGCGAGCGCCTGCCAGGATTGTGTCGCGGTGATGTCGTCGTTGCCGCTGCCGATGAACCCGGAGACCTCGCTCATGGCGTCCACCCTATGTGGTGCGGGACTCCCTCGCGCGGGCACGGCGCTACTGGCCGGTAGGCGACGTGCCCGATCCGGGGCGCCGTGATCTCAGCGGCCGAGGGGTCCCCGGCCGAGCCGCAGCAGCAGCATGGCCAGGGTGTGTCCTTCTTGGCCGAGGTCGCTGAACCTGTCGAGGACCTTCACCTCGCGCGAATGGACCAGCCGCGGTCCGCCGGAGGCCATCCTGGCCGCGCCGATCTTCTTGGACACCGCCGACCTGCGCTTGACCGCGGCCAGGATGACCGCGTCCATCCGGTCGATCTCCTGGCGCAGCACGTCGATATCGTCGGGAAGGTCGGCCACCCCGCTGCCCAGGTCGTACGCGGCCACGGCGTAGGAGGCGGTTTCGTCGACCGATCCGGGACCGTCGGCGGCGGAACTGTCGGCGGGGCCGGTAGGGCTGGGAGTCTCGGTCACGCCGCTGATTTTGCCACGCCCGGTGTGCGCCTGATCGCAGGAGTCCGGAACAGCCGCCGCCGAACGCGCCCGCACCGCGGGCGATTGTGGACGATGTCCGAAAAGTCTTGTCGCAGGTGCCCGGTAACCTGGTCGGACGATGACCATCTCCGCGCGCACCCCAGCTTCCACCGACACCTCCGACCCGGGCGCACACCTGCTCGAAGGGCTCAACCCGCAGCAGCGGGAAGCCGTTCTGCATGCGGGCGCGCCGCTGCTGATCGTCGCCGGTGCCGGTTCGGGCAAGACGTCGGTACTCACCCGGCGCATCGCGTACCTGCTGGCGGCACGCGATGTCACGCCCGGACAGGTGCTGGCCATCACTTTCACCAACAAGGCCGCCGCCGAGATGCGCGAGCGGGTGATCGACCTCGTCGGCCCGCGTGCCACGTACATGTGGGTCTCCACGTTCCACTCGACGTGCGTGCGGATTCTGCGGGCGCAGTCGTCGCTGCTGGCCCCCATCAACTCGAATTTCTCCATCTACGACGCCGACGATTCCAAACGGCTGCTCGGCATGATCATCGGCGACCTCAACCTCGACCCGAAGAAGTTCAGCCCGCGCGGGGTCGGGGCGGCGATCTCCAACTTCAAGAACGAGCTCATCTCGCCCGAGGACGCGATCGACGCCGCGCCCGACGACCAGCCCTCGGCCGCCGACATCGCCCGCATCTACGCCGAGTATCAGCGCAGGCTGCGTGCGGCCAACGCCTTCGACTTCGATGACCTGATCGGGGAGACGGTGGCCCTGTTGCAGCGCCATCCGGAGGTCGCCGAATACTATCGCCGCCGTTTCCGGCATGTGCTGGTCGACGAGTATCAGGACACCAACCACGCCCAGTACGTGCTGATCCGCGAACTCGTCGGCAGCGACGGGGGAACGGTCGCCCCGTCGGAGTTGTGCGTGGTCGGCGACGCCGACCAGTCGATCTATGCCTTCCGCGGTGCGACGATCCGCAACATCGAGGAGTTCGAGCGCGACTTCCCCGATGCCGAAACGATTCTGCTGGAACAGAATTACCGATCGACGCAGACCATCCTGTCGGCCGCCAACGCGGTCATCGCCCGCAACGAGGGGCGGCGCGAGAAGCGTTTGTGGACCGACTCGGGAGACGGTGAGCTGATCGTCGGCTACGTCGCCGACAGCGATCGGGACGAGGCCGCGTTCATCGGCAAGGAGATCGAGTCGCTCACCGACTACTCGATCGGCGGCTCCTCGAGTTGTTCGTACGGCGATGTCGCGGTCTTCTACCGCACCAACACCGGCTCCCGGCCGCTCGAAGAGGTCTTCGTGCGCCACGGCATTCCGTACAAGGTGGTCGGCGGCACCCGATTCTATGAGCGTAAAGAGGTGCGCGATGTGGTGGCCTACCTGCGGGTGGTGGCCAACCCCGAGGACACGGTGAGCCTGCGCCGCATCATCAACACCCCGCGCCGCGGTATCGGCGACCGTGCGCAGGCGTGTGTCGCGGTGCATTCGGAGAACCTGGGCATCTCCTTCTACGCGGCCCTGCTGGACGCGGCCGAGGGCCGGGTACCGCTGCTCAACACACGTGCGAACAAGCAGATCGCGGCGTTCGTCGAACTGATCGAGTCGTTGCGCGCCGAGCATCTGGAGGCGTTCGGCGTCGACGATCAGGGCGCCGTCGATGCGACCGCCGAGGCCGGTGACATCGGCGATCTCGTCGAGGCGATCGTCGAACGTACCGGATATCGCGGCGAACTCGCCGCCTCCAACGATCCGCAGGATGCGGCCCGACTGGACAACCTCGACGAACTGGTGTCGGTGGCCAGGGAGTTCAGCCTCGACGCGGCACAGCTGGCCGGGCGCGACGGCGAGCAGGACGAGGATCCCGAGGGCTTGCGCGAGGGCGAGCCCGAGCCGGGGTCGCTGGCGGCGTTCCTGGAGCGGGTGTCGCTGGTGGCCGATGCCGACCAGATCCCCGACGAGGGGGAGGGTGTGGTGACGCTCATGACGCTGCACACAGCGAAGGGGCTGGAGTTTCCGGTGGTGTTCGTGACCGGCTGGGAGGACGGGCATTTCCCGCATATGCGGGCTCTGGGCGATCCGGCCGAACTCAGCGAGGAACGCCGTCTGGCCTATGTCGGTATCACCCGGGCCAAAGAACGCCTGTACGTGACCCGGTCACTGATGCGCGCCTCCTGGGGTCAACCGGTGAGCAATCCGGAATCGCGCTTTCTGCAAGAGATCCCGCAGCATCTGGTTGACTGGCGGCGCACCGAACCGAAGCGGCAGGCGCGACGCGAGTGGGCGTCCACCGGTGGCGTGTTCGGGGATTCGCCGGGGCGAGCGCAGCGTGGTTCGTCCTCGTGGTCGCCCGACCCCGCCAGGCGTACGAGTCGTTCGGTGGTGAACTACGAGGTCGGTGACCGCAACAATCACCCGAAGTACGGTCTGGGCAAGGTTGTTTCCAAGGAGGGCAGCGGGCCCACCGAACGGTTGGTCATCGACTACGGCCCGGGGGTCGGCCGGATGACATTCATGGCGATCGGGCTGCCCGGCGACAAACTCTGACCTGGCGGGACGCAGAAGGCGCCGGGACCATGCGGTCCTGGCGCCTTCTGCATGGTCCTGGTTCTGCTGATTGCTAGTGGGTATCGCCGTTAGTTCGTCGGGGGTCTGGGAGCCAGGTGGTGGGGTCGTTGAGGTAGAGGCCGCAGGCGGTGTCGAGGGCTTGCTCGGGGGTGCCTGAGGGCCAGCCGGTGGGGAG
>Ga0116175_1001018_pt1 | contig 18389 bp, 19 predicted proteins | sample AD_UKC125_MetaG_FD_89802 | JGI IMG/M metagenome (GOLD analysis project Ga0116175, IMG submission 89802) | Active sludge microbial communities of municipal wastewater-treating anaerobic digesters from USA - AD_UKC125_MetaG | ecosystem: Engineered > Bioreactor > Anaerobic > Digestate | place: USA... | reverse complement strand
TTTTTTTTTTTTTTTTAATTATTTATTATTTATTTTCTATATATATTATAGCATAATTAAATGGACTTGTAAACTGATATTTCACACAAAGTTTAAGAAATATTTCTGTGCATATTGCCCTGTGCATTAAGCATAGAAAAATATAATTATTTCTGTGCATATTGCTCTGTGCAAATAGCATAGAAAGGCTGACTATTTCTGTGCATATTGCTCTGTGCATATTGCTCTGTGCAAATAGCCTAAAATTATAAGCTATTTCTGTGCATATTGACAGCGCCTGGCGCGGCGGCGCTTACTACAATACAAGAATAATAAAAGCATAGCCTAAATATAGTACCGTTTGGTAATAGTGTAGAGTAGTCTATACCGGCAGAAAATCTGGTGAATATTAAATGTTATATAACAGCGCCGCGGCCCCCTATGCAGCTGATATACGAAGCGCACCTGGGGCCCCGGCGTCCCCGGGGGAGTCAATTTGTAGATATTTTAATATAATTATTTATAAAGATATTTCACACGTAGCACGTTTATATTAAATTATAACGAGTACGTAGGGTATTTAATGGGTGTTTATAAACCTTAAAATAACGTACACGCAACGAGTTAAATAAAAATAAAATAAAATAAAGGATTCCTTGCGGCATCTACAAGTATGAGTACTATTTGTAGCTATAACTGGTAGCTAAAGCACATATAATATAATTAGGAGGTGATTGTATGCCCGATAGTAGTATGATTCAGCTTATAACATGTCGGAGATGTGGCATGCAAAAAGAACCGTCAAGTCGAGATAAACACCTCTGCGTAGAATGCGCGAGGGCCGAGAACTCACGTGTTACGTACTACAGACAACACCAAGAGGACTGGGTCGCCGCGGCCAATGAGCAAGGTATTGACTTGTGGCTACAGCAACCGGGAGAGACTCAGTGGGAATATACTGTCTGGACTAAGTATCGTGACAGCTACCCTGGTAAGAAGCCGACATATCGCTCCGTCGCCGAGGAGCTGGGAACTACATACAACGTGGTTAAAAAGATAGCGCAGCGTTGGAGCTTCCCTATGAGAATGCAAGCCTGGATGGCTGAGTGCGACCGCATTACGATGCTGCAGCGCAGAGATGAGATTTTGAACATGAATAAGGAGCATATAGAGATGGCCGCTACGCTCCGAGAAAAATTGAAGAAGGCAATTGATACTATTGACCCAGTGGCGCTTAAGCCTAGCGAGATTACTAGCTTAGCTAAGTTGGCAACTGAGATGGAGCGTAAGGCTCGCATCGATATTATCACCCAGGAGGAAGCTAGACAACCGCTACTTGTAGACCAGTCTAACCCGGGACTTAAGAAGGACAGTAAGACTAAGAAGGATGACCTCAAGGAGGTTATGAATATCTTAATCAAAGCTGGGGCGCTTGGCGATGTTACTCACATCGGAGTACGCCGCACGGAGACTACAGAGGTTGCTCTTGTAGATAAAGACTGCCAAAGCTCATCAATTGTTATGGAGGACGACAGTGAGGAATAAGAAGATGTATGGAAAATATACGTCTGAGACCTTCAGCGACGGCACGAGGCGCTGTGTCTTCTGTGGGCAGGTTAAACCCTTGACTGCTTTCCCGAAAAACGGGAAGGATAAAGATGGTAAGACTGTCTACAGGCAAGATTGTAAGGTATGCTATAACATCAGACGGAAAGAGAATCGAAACAAGAAGAAACATTCTGACTTTATTGGAGGTCAGAAGCGCCGCGGTGAGGAGAACCCAAATTTCTCACATCAAGATTGGAAAAACTGCTTGATTTACTTTGGAGGAAAGTGTGCCTATTGTGGAAGCACTCCTAGAAAGAATAAGCGACTAACTAGGGACCACATAAAGCCTATTAGTCAGGGCGGCGGAACTACACCAGACAATATTGTACCTGCATGTTTTTCATGTAATAGCTCTAAGGGAACTGAGGACTTTAAAGATTGGTTTATGAAACAATCTTTCTTTAGTCAGGATAGACTTAATGCTATATTCAAATGGCGCTCTATTATGAGACAAGCAGGGGATGACTAAACAAGGAGGTGAAAGGATTGGTTGAACAAATCACTACTTTAGTAGGTGCGCTTGGCGCTATTGCATTTGTGGTATCAGTTATTACGCAAGTTCTTAAAGGTGTAAAGCCGTTTGACAAACTGCCAACTGACATTTTGGTCTTTATCTTGTCTATTGCACTTACTCTTATAACTTTCTTCGCATATTCTTCATATACTGCACTAGTTGTTTTATGGTACTATGTTGTTGGTGCTGTGATTGCTGGTTTTATTGTTGCATTTATTGCAATGTACGGATGGACTAAGCTGAAGGAGTTATGGGGCAGATTTAAGCTTGGTGAATAAATAAGGTCCTGTCTAGTATAGGCAGGGCAATTATTTAAGGAAAGGAGTACTTGTATGGACTTATCAAAAGTCGATTCAGCTGAATTACAGAAGTTGCTTACACCAAGACTTACCAAGTATATACCCTATGACCCGACTCCGAAACAACGCGCTTTCTTACTTATGAATAATACCAAAGAAATTCTATATGGCGGAGCAGCTGGCGGTGGCAAATCTGTTGCTCAGCTTATGGCTGCTTTACAGTTTGTAGATATTCCAGGCTACTCTGCTATTTTATTTCGTAAGACTTACGCCGATTTATCTTTGCCAGGCGCCTTGATTGACATGTCAAAACAATGGCTTATGCCGTTTGTAGAGAGCAAGGAGGTTAGGTGGTCAGAGAAGGAAAAGCAGTACACATTCCCATCAGGTGCGACACTTAACTTCGGATACCTAGAGTCAGCTAATGATTGTTATAGATACCAAGGAGCCGAGTTTCAGTATATAGGAATGGATGAGGTTACTCATATAGACCCAGCTAACTATAGGTACTTGTTTTCTCGTTTGCGTAAGCCAAAGACATTGCAGGTACCATTGCGTTTTAGGGCCACAGCAAACCCTGGCGGGCAATTTGGTGAGTATTATTATCAGCGCTTTTTTGTTGAGGGCAAGGAGCATGGGCGCATATTTATTCCAGCTGGCTTAGATGACAACCCGCACCTTGATGCAGATGCATATCGAGAGTCTTTAAACGAGTTAGACCCTGTTGAGCGTGAAAGACTATTAAATGGTAACTGGGAGATTAAAGCTTCTGGTGACATGTTTAGTAGGCACTGGTTCAATATAGTGCCTTTTGATAATGTGCCAGCTGGTGCAAGAACTGTAAGATACTGGGATATGGCTTCTACAGACCCTGCTAAAAGAAAGAAAACAAGAGGAAGAGACAAGCGTGACCCTGACTGGACAGTAGGATTTAAGCTTACTCATTACCAAGGAATGTACTGGATTGAAGATATAGTACGTGTTCAGAAGTCACCTCTTGAGGTAGAGGAAATAATCGAGAGAACTGCTAAAGAGGACGGTTATTCTGTGGCCATTAGGATGGAACAAGAGCCTGGTTCCTCAGGCGCGTATACAATTGACCACTTTTCAAGAGGAGTACTTAATGGTTATGATTTTGCAGGTGTTACTTCTACAGGTTCTAAGGTAGAGAGAGCTAGAGCAGCTTCAGCTGCTTCGCAGGCAGGTAAAGTACTTATATCAAACCGTTGTAGAAACATACTACCATTCTTTGACGAGGCTGATGTATTTCCTTATGGATTGAAAGATGACACTATTGACGCTTTCTCTGGTGCATTTAATTACTTCAGAGCCCCGTCGTTACTAAGAGCGCCCTCAAGCATTAAGAAAGTCGGGGGTTCTTACTGGTCAAAATTTAATAGGAGGTGATACAATTGAAAAATACTAATAGAGTTGTTAATTTTAAGCAGCTAGGTACCACAGGCCTGAAAAGATACGGACCATACGTCTATGAAGAGTTTTTACCTGAACTAAGATGGCCAAGAGCAGGTAAAGTATACCAAGAAATGGCTGACAATGACCCAGTTATTGGCGCCATATTGTATCTTGCAGAGATGCTGATACGAGGAACTTCTTGGTCTGTAGAACCCGCTTCTACAAGTAAGGAAGATATAGAGGCTGCTGAATTTCTTGAAAGTTGTATGAATGACATGGAAATGTCGTGGCCTGATACTATTTCTGAAATACTTTCCATGCTTACATATGGATTTAGCTTCCATGAGATTCTCTACAAAGTGCGTAGGGGACCTAACGAGCGTAGTCCGCGTTATAGAAGCAAGTATTCAGATGGTAGGATTGGTTGGAGAAATCTACCAATCAGGTCTCAGGATTCGTTGCATGGGTGGGTCTTCAATAAAGACAATGAAGTTGTTGCTTTTGAGCAATTAGCAGAGCCAAATTATCAGAAGGTTATTATTCCGTTATCAAAGGGACTACTTTTCCGTACCAGAGTTACCAGAAACAACCCTGAAGGCAAATCTTTACTCAGAAATGCATACAGACCTTGGTTCTTTAAGAAGCATTTTGAAGAAATCGAGGGTATTGGTATTGAAAGAGACTTAGCAGGTTTTCCTGTTTTGCAGTCTCCTGAGGGCTTAGACTTATGGAATGATGATGACCCGCAAATGGTTGCGCTGCGTTCACGCGCTGAATCATTAGTAGCTAACGTGCGTCGCGATAGTGAAGAAGGTGTTCTACTTCCTTACGGATGGGACCTAAAGTTGCTTACATCTGGTTCTTCAAGACAGATTGATATAGGAAGTACAATCGAGCGCTATGATAATAGAATAGCAATTACGTTGCTATCTGATATTATTCTACTAGGAAGCAAGTCTGGGTCGTTTGCGCTGGCAAATACTAAGCAATCAATGCTGGCGGCGTCGCTGCAAGCACAGTTATCGAATATTGCTGACGTGTTTAATACTAAGGCAGTACCAAGATTATTCCAAGCTAATAACTTTACGAACTATGAATCTTTGCCTAAGATTGTTCCAGGTCAGATTCAAACACCGTCACTCAAGGAAGTAGCGTTGATGCTTCGCGCAATGGGCTTGAAGATAAATGACGACATAGAATTGCAAAATTATCTCAGACGTGTGATGAACATGCCTGAATTAACAGAAGAAGACCATAAAGCAATCTATAGCTCAAGTGCCTTAAACCCTAATAATGCGGGTAAGGTAGGGAGTACAACTGACCATGTAGACGACACTTCCCAAAAGGACTTTGAACAAAATGACATGAACTATATAGGGGGTGAGAACTAATGGATAAAGCTTCTGTAACTGCTACTTTCAAAGTTGCTAAATCAAATGATAGTGAAGGACTTGTAAGTGGTTGGGCAAATGTAGCTGTTAATGCAGACGGTTCATTGCCGTTAGATTGGCAAGGCGATGTAATAAGTCCTGCTACATTGGAAAAAGCCGCAATCAATTTTATGATGGACTACAGAGCAAGTGGTGTTATGCATGAAGGCGCTTCTAAAGGTGTTGTTGTAGAATCAATAGTGTTCACTAAAGAAAAGCAAGCTGCAATAGGTATCCCCGATGGTATCGTCCCTGAAGGATGGTTTATTACAGTAAAAATTCTTGACCCAGAAGTATTTGAGCAAGTTAAGAACGGGACATTTAAGATGTTTTCTATTCAAGGCCATGCAAAGCGTGTTAAGCTTTAATGCTATAATTTGCAACTAATCAACATATAATATAATTAGGAGGTGAGTTGGTGTGCCATACTTACTTGAAGACTTGGTTGTTGACCGGGTCGACTTAGTTGATGAAGGAGCCAATTCGGCTGCTTTCATAGAACTTTTTAAGAGAAAGGAGCGAAAGGAATCTATGGACTACAAAGAAGTCATCGCAAAGATGAGCCCTGAGCAGGGTAAGCTTATTCAAGCTGAGCTTGATAGATTAGCGGGGGAAGTTACCAAAGCAAATGAAGACTTGAAGGCAAAGACCGCTGAGCTTGAAGAGACCAAGAAACAGCTGGACGAAGCTAACGGAAAGCTTGAAACGACAAAAAACGATTTAGCTGTAGTTAAATCAGAACTTGATGCGTTAAAAGAAGAAGGAAATGGGGACAGCAAAAAGAGGACTGCTTTCGATGAGGAAGAGATTATTAAGGCTATGCCTAAAGAAGCTCGAGAAGTGTTCAATAAGATGAAGGCTCAAAAGGATGCAGCAGAAGAAGAGCTGCGTAAAGCTAAGGAAGCCGAAAAGCATGCGGAAGCTGTTGCCAAGGCGGCTACTCTGAAGTCTCTACCTATTGAGCAGACTAAACTTGTAGAAATTGTAAAGAGCGCTACACCAGATGTTCTTGAGGTGCTTACTACACTTGCTGCTGCAATGGACGAAACAGTCCTTGGCGAAATTGGCAAGAGCAGAGCAGGCGCTGCTGTAGCTTCTACAAGTAATGAAGCTTGGGCTCAGATTGAAGCTAAAGCTGCTGAAATAGCTAAAAAAGACAATATTTCCAAAGCAAAGGCAATCTCAAAGGTTGTGAATGAAAATCCCGACCTTTACAAACAATACCTACAAGGAGGTGCTAACTAAATGTTAACTGCATATGAAATTCCAGGAACTCAGTTTAGTCTTCCAGCAACAACTGCAATAGGTAGGTACCGTTTTGTTTCCATTGACAGTACCGGCCAGGCGATTCAGGCAACTGATACAACGGACGTTATCGGAGTTTCTCGTAATGAGATTGACCCAGTGAAATATCCGGATAATCAAGTTGTAGATATTTCTGATGGTATTATGATGGTCGAAGCAGGCGAAGCTATTGAATGCGGCGCAAAAGTAGTTTCCGACGCAGATGGCAAAGCCGTTACTGCTACAGGTGATACCTTTGTAGGTATTGCATTCTCATCCGCTGCGGCCGCTGGTACTATCATCACCGTAAAACTATAAGAAAGGAGCGAAGATAATGCCTGAAATGAATCAAGCTCATATTGACAGAGCGTTAACCAATATGTCTGTTGCGTATATGCAGGATGAATCCGCATATATAGCAGATAAAGTCTTTCCGATTATTCCTGTTAAGCGTCAGTCTGATGTGTACTACATCTACAATGCTGGTGACTTTCTTAGGGATGAAGCTCAAGTGCGTGGGCGCATTGGCGAATCAGCTGGTGGAGACTACGACCTTAGCACAGATGTGTATTATTGCAAAAAGCATGCCTTCCATAAGGACGTTGCCCCAGAGGATAGGGTAAACTATGACGAACCACTAGATGCAGACAAAGATGCTCAAATCTTTGTTTCACAGAAAATGCTTATTAGAAGGGAGATGGAATGGGCTTCCAAGTTTTTCAAGTCTGGTGTTTGGTCTAGAGAGATTGAAGGTGTGGAGGACACTCCATCAGATGGTGAAGCAGTTTTCTGGAACCTTGACACATCTGACCCTATCGGCGATATAACTAAAGAAGGAATTCGTATGGCCGAGAATACTGGCCTGAAGCCTAACACACTAGTTCTTTCGCCTTATGTTTTTAACGCACTTAAGAATCACTTCGATGTTCTTGACCGTATTAAGTATACTGAAAAAGGTATAGTTACGCCTGACTTGCTCGCATCATTGTTTGAAGTTTCAAACGTGTATGTTGCATGGGCAGTAGTTAATACTGGTAAAAAGGGTGCTAATGATGACGTTGGTTTTATCATGGGCAAGAATGCACTATTATGTTATGCTAACCCTAACCCATCACTTCGTTCTGCTTCAGCTGGTTACATCTTTGCATGGACTGGTCTTGAAGGCGCTGGAGCATATGGTAATAGAATAGTTAGAATTCCGATGGATATGCTCGGCCTCGGTGTAGAACGTATCGAGGGAGAAATCGCATTCGATGCTAAAAAGATTAGCGATGACCTCGGTGTGTTCTTCAAGGACATCGTACAATAATGTCATACTTTATTTGTAGGCGCGCCTTTCGCGATGCGAAGGGTCCAGTATCCACCGGGACTGTAATTAACCCGGTGGAGATTAAAAGATTCAGGTTCCGTCTACAAGAAGGGCATATTGTAGAGGTTACCGAGCAGAACTTTGAACAGTATGCTACATTGTTTAGACAAAGGTATGGTATTAATATTCCTAAGCTTGACAAGATACCTTCTAAAGAATCTGAAGAGGAAAAAGAGCTGCTTGTAAAACGTGTTGAAGAATCAGGTCCTGATGAGTTAACATTTGAGAAAGCTGAGGAAGAAGCCAAGGTAGTACCAGTTGCTAAAGCAACTGCGAAAGCAAAGGTAACTAAGAACGAGTAGGAGGCGATAAGATGTCTTGGAGTTATTCTGGAAATCCAAAAGATAGTCCCATTGATGAAATACGATTTCTTGTAGGCGATACCAACGAGAAAGAACCCATCATGCAGGACGAAGAAATCCAGTATCTTATCGACGAATACGGTTCTAATAAGAATGTTCTCAGATACTATGTGTTTACACATGTAGCTACAATCTTTGCAAGAGACATTAAGCGAACTCTTGGACCACAATCTGAAGACCCGACCAAAAGGCTGGAGTACTTTCAGAAACAAGCGCAGTATTATAAAGGCTTACTTAACAGTGCAGGTATTTCATTGCCTAAGTACGCCTACCCTAAAACTTTCAGAAAGGGTATGCAAAGTAATCCGCCATGGCCCTTAAGACCTGGGAAGCGGGGTGGGTACCTTGTATAATAGTTTAAAATCTTGGCTGAACTTGACAGCAGTACGTAAGCCGTATATAAAGCGTTTAGGTACAGGAGCAAAAATTTTTGGCGAACCGGTCAATATGAACTGTTATGCTGAAGGTAAAGTGCAGGTAGTCACTAATAATGAAGGCAAAGAAGTTGTCTCAAACAAGATTTTGTATGTAGATGGTTCAACTGAGATTGATGAGCTTGACAATGTAATATTCGAAGGGCGAGAGACTGAAGTCAAAGCCATAGGGTACTACTACAGGAATGGCCAGGTAGATATAAAGGTGGTGTATCTATAATGAGAGCGACGATAGACTTCAAATTTCCAAAGAGTGAGCTACAAAAGTTTGATGCAACTTGTCAAATCGCAATACAAAATGTGCTTAAAGGTACTAAGAAAGCCACAACTGCTGCAGCTCAAGAGATTCTTGGCGAAAGTATGGCGCAGGTACCAAAAGAAACTTACACATTGCTAATGAGTGCCTACTATGAAGTGGCGCGAAGAAGCGATACAGCCCTTTCTACCTGGTCGTATGAAGCAATCATAGGCTACGGAGGTAACGGCGACCCAATAAACCCTAAGACAGGAAGGCCTGCTTCGTCTTATATGTTAGCTGTACATGAAGACTTATCAGCTACACATGTTAACGGTAAAGCAAAGTTCCTAGAGGACCCTGTTAGAGAATATGCAGCTAATAACTTTAAGAGAACTGTTTTTAAGTATGCTCAAGAGTCATTAGCTTCAATGAGTGATTAGAAAGGAAGGTACATATGGGACAGCCATTGTTGCTAGACATCATTACATTCTTAACGGATAAAGGTATTATTATAGGAGACGGTGTTGATGCATTCCGTGACTTCATTCCCGAAGAACCTGACAGTCTAGTTGCTCTAATTGAGTATAAGGGAGACCCAGCAATACCCGTAGACCAGGCAGTGCATCGGTCGGTTCAAATTACTACGCGGGATAAAGATGCGGACCTTGCGAGGCAAAAGGCACTCGAAATATTTAAAGTCTTTGTAGATAACCGGGATGAGACCTGCAGGATAGATTTTACACCCAATAGATTTGGGCAACTATATCTCAGGCAACCGCCTTTCAGATACAAGACTGACGAGAATAATCGTGCGTATTATTGTTTCAATATAGGTATAACTACAACTATTGAATAGGAGGAATATACTATGGCTATGAGAATAGGTTGTGATAATCTTCACTACGCTATTATGACAACCGAAGATACCGCTACAAGTGCACCAGTTTATACTGAGCCTAAGCCGGCTCCGGGGGTAATGCATATAAACATTAACCCTAATGCTTCACTTGCTACAGCGTTCTTTGATGATGGACCAGGCGATACAGCGTCTACTCTTGGTAACATTGACGTTGAGATTCAGAAGAACGCATTAACCACTGAGAACAAAGCAGACCTTCTAGGTCACACTATTGATTCTAATGGCGGTGTAGCTTACGCAGATGACGACACCCCGCCATTCGTTGCTATCGGCTTCCGTACGTTAAAGTCTAATGGTAAATATCGTTATGTTTGGTTGTACAAGGGACGCTTTGCAGACCCAGAGGACAACAACGAAACTAAAGCAGACAGCATCAACTTCCAGTCTGATACAATTTCTGGACAGTTTGTTAAGTTGAACTATGCCGTTACCATAGGTGATAAGGCTAAGAGACTTTGGAAGTACGAAATTGACGCTGATAACGCAGATGCTGACCAAGATACTATGGACGACTGGTTTAAGGAAGTCATGTTCCCAGATTATATTAAGCCTTAAAATATTTATTAAAGGAGGAAATCTTAATGTCTAATATTGCAGAGGTAAAACCAAAGGCTATTAAGATTGCCCTCAGTGACGGCGTTCAGCGTACCATAAGGTTTACGCTGAATGCTTTGGCTGAGCTAGAGGACAAATTTGGTTCAGTTCAAGCTGCCTTCGATAAGTTGGAAAAAGAAAACAGCATGAAGGCACTAAGAGCTATTTTGTGGGCAGGCTTTCTACATGAAAGTCCTGAACTTACAGAACAGGAAGTCGGCAATCTTATCGATATAGCATATATGCAGGAATTAATAGGTACATTGAATACGGCGCTTGAGCAAGACTTAGCTCCTGAAGAAGAGAGCGGCGAACAAGTCCCAAACGTTTAAGTCCCGACGGTAATGATGGGGCTAGTACATACGCAGAACGCGACGCTTGGGATTGGCCCTATATCTTATACGTCGGGAGAGTTTGGCTACACTATACAGAAGAAGAAATATGGGGCATGACCCCTAGAAAGTTTAAATCACAGCTGGATGTGCATAAAGATATACAGCAGCAAATGAATGGTATCTCTTCTAGTAGAGATGCAAAAGCTATGCAAAAGTCCATGAAGAAACAAATACAATCAGGGTATATTGACCAAGTGCCAAATTGGTAAGGAGGTGTTAGCTTGGCTAGTTTCGCTGATTTAACCGCAAAACTGAATCTTAATATAAAAGGCTTTGCAACTGCATTAAACACAGCCGCTGGCAAGCTGAATAAGTTTGCAAAAGATATGAGCGGCGCAATAAATGATGGAATGACGGAACCAGCTAAGAGAGCCGGCTTTGCCTTTAAGGATGTCAGTAGAATAGTTCAGGGTATCCTAGTATCTCAGGCATTCTATTCTGGACTGCGCTCTATCAAGGAAGCTACTTCTGCTACATGGGACTTTGCTAGTAGCTTAGAATATGCTCAAATAGCCTATTCTAACTTGTTTGGTGATACCAAACTTGCTACAGAGTTTATAAATGTATTAAAGGACTTCGCTGCCGTTATACCTTTTGGCTTCGCTGAAGCTGAGAAGGCAGCGAAGCGCCTTCTTGCATACGGAATTGAATATAAGAACGTCATGTACGTAATGCAGGGTGTTTTATCAGCGTCCACTATGTCCGGTAGTGCCCAGACTATTGAAGCTGTATCAAGAGCTCTTGGTCAAATAAACACTAAAGGACGCCTATATAATGAAGAGATGAGACAGCTTACTGAGGCAGGTATTCCTGCGTATGAAATTCTACATGAAAAGTTAGGCTTAACACAAGACCAGCTTAAGAATCTTGCTAAGAATGCAGTACCTGCTAGTGTAGCTATAAATGCCCTGGTAGATGGTATTAATGAGCGCTTCGGTGGAATTGCTCAAGTTTCTAACTTAACTATGGCAGGTTTGTTTGCTAACCTAAAAGACAATCTTCTTATGATTGGCTCAGAGGCGATTCAGCCTTTATTCAATAGAGTAAAAGCTTTACTTGTTCCTTTCGTTGAGTTCGTTACTGAACTGAAAAACATTGTAGAGACTAAAGGTCTTGGCGGTTTGTTTGAAAGACTGATTCCGCCTGAGATGCACTCTACAATAAGAATGTTCATAGCAAACTTAATGAATTTGTGGACTGTGTTAAAGATTAAATTGGCTAATGCTTTTAAGGTATTTAAAATATTACTGGAAGCTGTTATCCGAGTCTTTAATGCTTTTGCACCTGTAATTACTGCTGTACTAGATGTTATAGCTAGACTTGTTAAAGTAATTCTTAACAATGAAAAAGCAGTTAGATTCCTAACGGCTGCTCTAGCAGCCTGTGCGGCTATGTGGGTTATATTCAAGGTTAAAGCAATCGCTTCTGTGGTTATTGTAAGTGTTGTAAATCTAATCTCAAAAGCTATTATGGGTCTTTTTGCTGCTCTAAACTTTATAGTTGCTCATCCTTTCTGGGCCCTAATGATTGGTATGGTAGGTCTAGTTGTAGGCCTGAGCGGCGGATTCAATAAGCTAGGAGAAGCTGTCAATGGATTTTTTAAGAAGCTTACTCAGTTTAATGGTGTTGACCCTGATAAAATTTTATTGCCTAGCCAAAAGGAGCGCGCTGCTGACTTAGAAAAGTTTAATAATAGACTGTCTGATACCGGCGATGCTATGGATGAATTAGCAGATAAGACAGGTAAAGCTACAAAAGCTGCTAAAGGGCTATTATCATTCGATGAAGTATTTAAGCTTAACGAGCCTGATGAAGGTACTAACAAAGGCGCTATTGATTGGGGAGACTTTGATATACCCGACTTCGGTGGTATGGGAGAAGCTCTCATTCCTGAGATACCGAGCTTTGATGACTTTTCTACTGACTTTGTAGATAATCTACTGAAGGCATTAAGAGGAAAGAAACAACTATTAAGCGCTGGAATTGGGGCCGTAATCGGTGCGGCTATAGGTGGCTTAATAGGAGGACCCCTTGGTGCAAAGATTGGTGCCGTTGCAGGAGCCATTGCAGGTTGGTTCTGGCCAAAGATTGCAGAAGCTCTTGGTCTTACTGACGTAGGAACTATCGCAGTACCTATCGCCGCCGGTTTAGGTGCCGCTATCGGCTTCGTTGCAGGAGGCCCACTTGGAATGGTAGTAGGCACTGCTATAGGTGCTCTCGTAGGTTGGATAATCGATAAGATAGCCAAAGGTCTTGAGACAGGAGATTGGACAGGCGTTGGCACACCAATTGGTATCGGTTTAGGAGCAGGTATAGGCATGATTGTAGGGGGCCCAGCTGGAGCAGCTATTGGTGCCGCTATCGGCTTAGTAGTGGGTAAAGTAGTTGACTTGTTTATAGATGGCTTTACTAACGGTAATTGGGACGTAGGCGGTATAGCGATGGGTCTAGGTACTCTTATTGGAGCTGGCATTGGTTTTGTTGCAGGGGGTCCTGCTGGAGCACTTATTGGAGCAGCCATAGGCGCGCTAGTAGGCTGGATAGTAGACTTGATAGAAGATAACTGGGACGCAATAGCTAATTGGTTCAGTGACGTTGGAAAATGGTTTGAGGGCGTATTTAGTGCTATAGGTACATTCTTTGTTAACGTAGGTAGCGCTATCGAAAAGTTCTTTAGTAACATTGGCAGATGGTTTGCCGATGCTTGGACTAGTCTAAAAACTTGGTTCGGAAACGTTGCGTCCGGAGTAGGTCGTTTCTTTAAGAATATCTGGTCTAGTATTTCTGACTGGTTTAGCAAATTAGTTACCAAAATTAAGAAGTTCTTTAGTGATATATGGACTACAGTGTCTGACTTCTTTAGTGACTTATGGACTGGCGTTAGTGAGTGGGCAACAGTTATATTCTCGCCTATAACCGAGGCGTTCAGTAATCTCTTCAGTTTCATTGAAGGTGTGATGGCAGATATATGGAACGCAATCACTACTGTATGGGAGGACATTAAGACAGCGGTTACTACAGTTGTCACTCAGATATGGGAAACATTATCTGAAATATTCTCGTTCATTAAAGACCTAGTAGTTAAAATAACGTCTGACATATGGAACGCAGTTTCAAAATTCTTTAGCGACATTTGGGATAAATTCTCTACATGGGTTACGAATATATGGAATAAGATTTCTACATGGTTTACCGATATATGGGAAGCAGTCTCTGGATTCTTTAGTGACATATGGGAAGCAGTCTCTGGATTCTTTAGTGACATATGGGATAAATTCTCTACATGGATAAGTAATGTATGGGATAAGCTTACTGACTGGGTTAGTGACGTGGTTAGCAAGGTGGCTACGTTCTTCAGTGACATTTGGGATAAGTACACATCTTGGATTGAACAAGTAATAACTAAGATTGATAGTTTCTTCAGAAGTATCTGGAATAGTATCACAAGCTGGTTCACTAAGTTCTTTGACAAGGTTAGCGGACTATTCAGTGATATAGTAGAAGATATCGTTGGATTCATTTCAGATGTCACAACTAAGTTCACAGACTTCTTTAGCGACTTGTGGACTGATGTAAAAGAAGGTGTCGCTAATATTTATAATACTTTTAAGGACTGGATAACTGACATGTGGGATAATGTCTTTGGTAAATTCTTTAGTTGGATAAGCGATGGCATTACAAAACTTCGAGAGTTCTTCGGGCTTGATAGTAAAGCTAAGAGTATTGACACAAGTTACGCAGACGTAGCACCAGAACCAGCTCCTATGGCAGGGCATGCACTCGGAGGTATCTTTAGAAGAGAGCACGTTGCCAGATTTGCTGAGGGTAATAAAGCTGAGGCAGTGATTCCTCTTGAGAACTACGAAGCTATGCAGCCGTTTGTAACAGCTATCTCTGATGGAATTATGCAAGGGTTGATGCCTACTATCGCCTCTATGATAAGAAGCAACAGTGGCCCAACTGGTACAGCTGATAATGAAAGTTTGAGGCCTCTGTATGTTGGTACACTAATAGCTGATGAGCGTGGACTTAAAGAACTTTACAGGAAAATGAATGTTATTGAAATGAGCGAGAACAAAAGGAGGGGGCGCTAATGTCAAACTTCAAGATAAATGGTACTAGCATTAAAAACCCCTCTAACTTTAAGATAGAGCGCTACAATGTAACAAACCTTGAGCGTTTGGCAGATGCGCGAATGGTAGGGGACCTTATAGCTAAGAAGCGAAAATTCTACTTTACATACGAGGCAATCAGTGGGTATGATTTAGATATTATTCTAGACCTTATATGGGAGACAAATGCTTTGTTCTATGAACTTACTTATATTGAGAATGGCATTACAAAGACCGCAACTGTTTATGTAGGTTCCATTCCAACAGAACTTCATAGAGCTGGAAGAACTACAAACTGGGTTTGGAGAAACGTAACATTTAACTTAATCGAACAGTAAAGGAGGTGTAAGCATGGCTAGGCCATTAACAAATTCAGACTTTGATGCACATGAAAGATTTATAATTGCTAAACTTGAAATTTATTTTGATGGCATAGACAGCGCACCTCTAACTGTTAATAGAGATAAGTATCTTATTGACTTTACCTTGCTTGAAGAGACCGGAGCTGAAGCGGAGAATCCAATAGGGGCTATCTCCGCTAATGAGCTTACCTTCACTATGTATAATCCGGACAGAATATTTAGTCCTACGAATACGGAAAGTCCTTACTATGGTAAGATAAATATAAACGTTCCAGTAAAAGCATACATTTCTGTGGATGATGAAGTAGAAGAAGCTGAGTGGTTATTACTTGGCACATTCTATGTAGATACATGGGACACAGCAATTGGTTCTAGTGTGGTTAGTGTTTCTTGCACAGATAAGCTTAGAAGAATACTTGAACAGCCAATGCCTGCTCTACAGGTTGAGATTAATGAATCATACGCTGATTTCTTTAGGCGTATATTCGCTTCACTAGGAGTACCTACAGAGGATGTCGTTATTGATAGTACATTAGACAAGGTACTCAAGTATTCATATAACAATGATGGACAAGTGATTGATACTTTGCAACCTATCGCCGAGGCGGCGATGTGTTACGTATATATGGGACGTGATGATAAGATTCACATAGTAGATATGATGGCCGAAGAGGAGCCAGTAGCAACGTTTGCAGATACTAATCAAGTTAAGACTATAGATATTCCTCAGAGTATATTGAAGACTTATAGCACAGTTGAGCTAATATATTCTACACCTAGTATCTCGCCGGACATTGTAGTTCTTACAATAACAGACGCCTCGCTGGTACCAGGTCTTGGTACCTTGAACCGTTATAAAGTTAGTCAGGGGCCCGTGTATGTTTACCAGTACTTAAACCTGCTTAAAGCAACTACATGTACCATACAGGATATGCACTGTACCTCTTGGGAAGTTTCGCTCGATACCTTTAATTCATCTTCTACTCCTGAGACAGGAGATATAGAAATAATTGGAAATGTCATATACACGAACCAAACTACTATAGAGAAACAGAACCCCGCCGCCGTGGCTACGCTAGGTATAAAGCCTTTATCAATTACCAATATGTTTTTACAGGACACTGCGTATGCTAACCAGTACGCTGATGTGATGCTTAACTTCATCACGGTAGACGTACCATTAATAGAGCTAGAGGCACGAGGCAATCCATTAGTGCTACTTGGTGATACAATACTGCTACAGGACGACACTCATGATATAACTTATACTACTAAGGTTGTTAGAGCTGAATATAGATACGATGGCAGCTTAACGTGTAGTTATACATTGCTTAATGCTGAAGTATTAGGAGGTGAATCATAATGGAATGGAATGCAAATTTACTTCCTGATGACCCTGCCAAGTGGCAAGGTACTAACGCGACAATTACAGGCAATACTATTACGCTTAATACTAACGGTGAGGCTAAAACTACACTATTTAGAGACGACCTAGACTATCTGCCCGACTTCTTACAGGTAACTGTGACGTACAAGACTAGTCAATCATTCTCTAACTATGAGCCTCACTTCTGGGCAAAGATTGATATTGTAGATGCTAACGATGAGCATTATATCTACATTGCTTTGATGAACCAAATGAGCCTTGTTACGCAAAACACTTGGTTTGTCCAGACCGTTGTAGACATTGCTGATGTAGACATTAAGTATCTTACTTTCTCTTTGTATGTAGATAATGAAATTACGCAGCCTGTCGTTATTACACAGAGAGAGCTAAGAACTAGCGTTGCTCTTAGTAAACCGCAACAAGATGCTATTAGTACTCAACTTCCTTCAATGGTTGTTTTCTCAAATACTACTCAAACAGACGTAACTTCAACCTTGGCAACTGCCCTAGTATGTAACTTTCAGTTATCAGCTTCTTCTAATTTATTGCTGCATCTTATTTTATCAGGAGTTGCTACTGAAGATTGTGAGATAACTATTTCATTTATGATTAACAATACAGAAGTATCTTACACGCCTATGAAGCATAGAATACAAGCGGGAAACTTCTTAATAGGAATACCTGGAAGCTTACTACAAGTTGAAAAGGGTACTAACGTATTTGCCTTAAGGATGTCGTGTAGTTCTGGAACTCTTACATTTGCTAGAAACGGTATTTATGGTTCGCTTGACGGTAAGAATATTCTTGGAGGTCATAGTTCTGAAGTACCTCATATTGAGATTGTACAGCCTATCACATATCTCAACGTTAAGGGTAATTACAACATTCAGACTATTGTTCAGGCTTATATGGACACCCTTTATAATAATACTTTAACTCAACCTATTACATATCAAAATGTGGTAGGTTCTAAAGAAGTAACGGCCATACCTTCTGTTGAGGTTACAAGAGTTGCTGTGCAAGAAAACTATATGGATGATGGGACGACGGTGCGCTACGACCATGACGAATACATTATTCTTGATGGTTCTATGCACTTTAAATCTAGCGTTATACAAGAAACACTTTACCTAATAAGCTTGACTGATACTGGAGCTATACACGGTATAGACTTAGATAATACAAATATAAAGAACTACGACGCATTTACAATAGTACCTCTTGGAACTGTCGACCAGTTTATTACAACGTGGAACATGACTAGTGGGGAGTTTACGTTATTAACACAAGAAGGCACATACAACGCTACTATTGATTGGGGAGATGGTACAAGTAGTACCCACACAACAGGCAATCCAACACATACATATGCAAGTGCTGGGCAATATCAGATTAAGATTTCAGGGCAATATAACGGGTTGAGAATTAATAATAATGCAATCGAAAAAGATAAATTAATTGCTGTTAACCAGTGGGGAAATGTTGGGTTTACGAGTTTTGAGAGGGCGTTTTATGGCTGTAGTAATTTAGTTAGCTTGCCTAAAGGGAGTATTACAGGGGCAGAGGGCGTTGAAAGTTTTTATTATTGTTTTTACGATTGCACATCACTTACAACAATACCAAATGGTTTATTTGATTTTTGCGTTAATGTTACAACTTTTTCATTTTGTTTTAGCGGTTGCACATCACT
>Ga0116175_1001017_pt1 | contig 18440 bp, 15 predicted proteins | sample AD_UKC125_MetaG_FD_89802 | JGI IMG/M metagenome (GOLD analysis project Ga0116175, IMG submission 89802) | Active sludge microbial communities of municipal wastewater-treating anaerobic digesters from USA - AD_UKC125_MetaG | ecosystem: Engineered > Bioreactor > Anaerobic > Digestate | place: USA... | reverse complement strand
TATGAATATAATTATTATAGATGATGATCCTTTGGTAGTAGAATCTTTAAAAACAATTATAAATGCCAATGGTATAAATATATTAGCAATAGGATACGATGGTCTAGAAGCAGTAAAATTATATGATAAATATAGACCAGATTTAATGCTTATGGATATTAGGATGGAAAAAATGAATGGGATTGAAGCTACTAAAGAAATTTTAAAAATAGATTCGAATGCTAAGATTTTATTAATCACTACTTTTCAAGATGAAGAGTATATATACCATGCTATCAATTTAGGCTGTAAAGGTTATATATTAAAGCAAAACATTAAGGGAATTATTCCAGCTATTAATGCAGTATACTCAGGGAATATGGTCTTTGATTCTAAAATTGTAACTAATATTAAAAAATACACTAAAAAAAATGTAGCCATAGATTTATCTGATAGAGAATATGAAATTTTACTTCTAGTAGCAGAAGGATTGAATAACAAGGAGATTGCTGAAAAGCTATATTTAAGTGAAGGAACTATTAGAAATTATATTTCTAATATACTAAATAAACTAGAACTTCGGGATAGAACCCAACTTGCTATATATTATTATAAAATGAAATTCGGTATAGAGTAGAAAAGGGAGTATCAGAAAATAACAAATTCCAACTCCCAAATAAAAAATAGATAAACTTTACTTATTTTTTTAAATACACCTTTTCTGCAATTTTAACTGCTTCCCTTGCATCTTTAGCATAGTAGTCAGCATTTATCATATTAGCATAATTTTTATTAAGAACTGCTCCTCCTACCATTATTTCACAATCAATTCCTTTATCCTTTATAGCCTTAATTGTTTTTTCCATATTTACAACTGTAGTAGTCATAAGGGCACTTAAGCCTACAAGCTTTACATCATGCTTTAGTATAGCATCTATGATAGTTTCTGTAGGTACATCTTTGCCTAAATCAATTACTTCAAATCCATAGTTTTCTAACAAAATTTTAACTATATTTTTTCCTATATCATGTATATCCCCTTTTACAGTTGCTAAAACTATTTTTCCTTTATATATCTTTTCCTCTCCCTTAGATTTCATATGGGATTTTATTACTTCAAAGGATTTTTTTACAGTTTCTGCAGATTGAATTAATTGGGGTAAAAATATATCTCCTCTTTCATATTTTTCTCCAACTTCATCTAATGCTGGTATAATATGACAATCAATAATATCTAAAGGCTCTAAAGTTTCTAATAATTTTTCTGTACTTTTAACTACTTCTCCCTTTAGTCCATCAAATATTATGGTTTTAATATCCTTCTCATCTAATGAATCCAGCGTAAGTTCACTTTTCTCCTTTGGTTGAGATTTATAAAAACTAATATATTTTTTTGCCTTCTTATCAGAATTAGATAATACTCTAAAAGCTCTAATGGAATCCATCATTTCTTCATCCTTAGGATCTAAAATTGGCATATCCAAACCATAAGTTAAAGCCATAGTTAAAAAAGTCCTATTTAATAATTTCCTATTGGGCAATCCAAAGGATATATTGCTTACTCCAAGTAAAGTCTTAACTCCATATAATTCCTTTATCTGTTTTATAGCGTTTAAAGTCTCAAAAGCCTGGGATTGATTTACTGATGCTGTGAGGGTAAGACAATCTATTATTATATTGTTTTTTTCTATGCCATAGCTTTCAGCTACATCCAATATCTTTTTACAAATTTTAACTCTTTCTTCACAATTTGAAGGTAGTCCCTTTTCATCCATAGTCAATCCAATTACATTTGCACCATATTTTTTAGCTATTGGAAATATACTCTCCATGGTAGCCCTATCCCCTGTGACAGAATTGATTATAGGCTTTCCATTGTAAATCCTTACAGCTTTTTCTATTGTTTCTGGATTTGAACTATCTATTTGAAGGGGAATATCCAAAATTCCTTGAATTTCCTTTATCATCTTTTCCATAATTAAAGATTCATCAATCTCAGGTACTCCTGCATTTATATCCAATATATCTGCACCAAGTTTTTGTTGTTCTATTGCTTCCCTCAATACATAATTCATATCCTCATTTATCAATGCATTTTTAAGGGATTCTTTGCCTGTGGGATTTATCCTCTCTCCTACTACTTGTATACTTCCATCAATAAATATAGTGTTGGTGGCTGAACAAACAGTAGTATAATCTTTAGGTAAAATATTTAAAGGTTTCATGCCTTGTAATTTATGGGAAACAGCTTTTATATAATTAGGATTTGTACCACAACAACCTCCAAATATTGAAACACCTCTATTTGCCATATTGACAATTTCTTTTGAAAATTCCTCTGGTGTTATATTATATATGGTATTTCCATCCTTATATATTGGAAGTCCAGCATTAGGTCTAGCTATAACTGGAATGGAAGCATATTTTAATATTTCATCTATTATAGGATGAAATTCATTAGGTCCTAGGGAGCAATTAATTCCCAATGCGTCTACTCCCAATGCCTCCAATACAAATACCATGGTTTTAGGATCTGTACCCATCAATGTCCTTTTATTATCCTGAAAAGTCATAGTTGCAAAAATAGGTAAATTGCTATTTTCTTTTGCAGCTAATATGGCTGCTTTCATTTCATACAAATCGGACATGGTTTCTATTAGTATTAAATCCACACCCATACTATTGCCTACTATTATTTGTCTTTTAAATACTTCATATGCCTTTTCAAATTCCAATGTTCCTATGGGCTTTAAAATCTGCCCTGTAGGTCCTATATCCAATGCAATAAATTTATCTTTTGCTGCTTTTCTTCCAATATCTATCCCTCTTTTTATAATTTCCTCTACAGAATATCTACTATCTTTTAATTTTAATTCATTAGCCCCAAAGGTATTGGTAGTTATAATATCAGCTCCTGCATCTATGTAGCTTTTATGTATATCCAATATAATATCTGGTTTTTCAATATTAAATATTTCTGGATTATCTCCAGGCTTTAATCCTCTCTGCTGTAGCATAGTGCCCATGGCTCCATCAAATAATAAAAATTTTCTACCTATAATATCTATTATATTTCCCATATTCTTCACCTCCGCAAATTTAACCTTTTTTATATATACATTCATCTACCTGAGAACAATTTTCACAACTTATATTAAAAGATTCTAGATCTTCCTTTAATCCAATAATTGCTGTAACAGATTTTCTTGGTATCATTATCATCTGTTCTGTTACAGTTAATCCAATCCTATCCCCTTCCAATAATTTTAACAATTTAGGCTGTATGCTTAAAGGAAGATCCCCATATCCTGGACTATATCTAGATGTTATATTTAATTTGTATTTTTCATTGGCAATATATTGTATCTTATGTTGAACCTCATCACATACCCTTTCCACCAATGCAGTTCCACAAGCATCTAATACAAAACTTCTGGTTAAATCCCAACTTTTATAGTATTCAATTTTTCTATCAACTAATGGACCTAATGTAACTCCCATCAATGCACATTTAAAACAGTCCTTTAGGTGCTTTTTTATGCTATTCCCTTCAAGATATACATTAGTTCCTTTTAGCAATATTTTTTCTACAATAGTATCTATATCCAATAGGGTATACATATATTTAGGATAAGCTACTTTTAAGATTTCCTCTATACCATCTTTTACATATGCCCTTAATTTAAAATTGGCTAGTTTAGGATTTACCCCTAAATATCTTAATACTTCATTTTCATCTATATACATCTATATCACCTAACTTTTATATGATACACTCCTTTTCTTCTGTGACAGCACATCTTATCTTAGAAATACCACCTATTATCCTATTGGCAACATCAGGTTTATTCATAGTATATAAGTGGATGCCTTCTACTCCCCAGGATAGTAAATCAATTATTTGTTCTGCTGCATATATAATTCCGGCTTCTTTTAATGCTTCTGGTTGATATTCATATTTATCTATAATTCTAATAAATTTTTTAGGTAGAGAAGAGCCAGATAAATACACCATCTTTTTAATTTGATTTTTATTAAGTACAGGCATTATACCAGCCATAATAGGGATATCTATGCCTTTTTTTATCAATTTATCTCTATAGTTATAAAATTTCTCATTGTCAAAAAACAATTGAGTAATTAAAAAATCAACTCCACAATAAACCTTTTGTTTTAAATTTTCAATATCTTTATTTAAACTATCACATTCTATATGCCCTTCTGGATAACAAGCAGCCCCTATTGAAAAATCTCCAAATTCATTTATATGCTTTATCAAATCCTTAGCATATTCATAATCTTTTTTATATTCAAATCCATGGGCAGGTGGATCTCCTCTTAAAGCCAATATATTGTTTACATTATTTATTTTTAATTCCTTTAATATCGATTCAGTTTCAGCTCTAGTAGAAGTATAACATGTTAAATGAGCTAATGCTTCTATTTTATATTCATTTTTTATTTTAGAAGCCATTTCTATAGTTCTATCCTTACTACTTCCTCCAGCACCATAAGTAACACTTATAAAATCTGGATTTAATTCTTCTAACCCTTCTATAGTATCATACACTACTTCAATAGGATATTCTTTTTTTGGAGGAAATATCTCAAAGGATATAACTGGACTTTTAATTGAAAAAAGATCTCTTATAAACATATAACTCCCCCTTTATCCATCTATTCTTGAATAAAAATAATCTACACCTAATCCTTGAGCTTTATTAATTATTTCATCTACATTTTTTCTTGAAAGCCATTCAAATATTGCTATTACATTTTTATTCTCTTTAATTAATTTACATTGACTATATTGAACTATGTCTTCTAATAACAGATCAATATCCTTTACATCTTTAAAAGTAAATCTAAAATAATATTTTCCATCAAATCCTAAAGGTTTATACTCCTGTGTATTATCATCAATATTTATATTTTCACTCTCATAAATTCCTTTTATAATATTTATTACATCCAATATTATAGAATTTGCTGTAGGATTTTTCCCTGCTCCTTGACCATAAAAATGTAATTCTCCAGTATTTAATCCATTTAATAAAATTAAATTAAATGCATCCTTTACACTAAAAAAAGAAGAATCCTTACTAACCAATACTGGTTCTACTGCTGCATAGATGTTCCCATCTTTAATTTTAGATTTCCCAATGAGCTTAGGGGTTAAATCCATTTCTTTAAAAGCATATATATCTTCAACTGCTATTTTATCTATCCCATAACAATCAATATAATCAAAATTTACCTTTTGCCCATAAGCAACAGTAGACAATATGGATAATTTTCGAGCTGTATCATAACCTTTGATATCATCTGTAGGGTCTAATTCTGCATAGCCTTTATGTTGGGCATCCTTCAAAGCTACATAAAAAGGTAGTTCTTCTTCATACATTTTTGTCAAAATATAATTTGTAGTCCCATTCAATATTCCTTCTATTTGCACTATATTATCCACTTCTATCATCTGTTTCAATGGATTTATGATGGGGATTCCCCCTCCTACACTAGCTTCAAATAAAAATGCTTTTCTTTTTTGTTTTGCTAAATATTGAAGTTCACATAGATTAGGAGCTACCACAGCCTTGCTAGCCGTCACTACATGTTTATTGTTTTCTAAAGCATTTTTTATACAATTGTATGCAACTTCTCTATCACTTAAGGCATCTATAACAATGTCTATTTCTTCATCATCTAATATCTCTTTAGGATTTAAAGTTAGTAAATTGTCATCTATATCCACAAATCTTTCCTTTTCCTTATGTTTTATTAATACCTTTTTAATTTTAATATCTTTATCCAATTGATTTTTAAAAAACAAACCTTGTTGATTAATAATTTCATATACTCCAGAACCCACAGTACCTAAACCTAAAAGTCCAATATTTATCATTTACATTCTCCTTTCCTCAATAAACACTCTAAAACCCAATTTGTAAAAAATAATATACGATGAGCTTTCCATTTCATTTTAGGAACTTCATCTACATCATCAAAATAATTCTTAGGAATATTAATAGATTTACCTAGTATGATATCCCGCTTATATTCCTTTTTTAAAGTATCCCTATCATATTCAAAATGTCCTGTTAAATATATCTCCTTTAAATCTTTACTTGCTATTAAAAAAGCTCCTATTTCGTCGTTCGTTGCCAATATATCCAATTTATCTTCATATCCTTTTATATGTTTTTCATGGATTGAGAAATATCTTGAATGGGGAACTAAAAATTCATCATCAAATCCCTTTAAAAGTTTATGATCTTTTCTAACAATATAATGAGGGAATATACCAAATATCTTATTGTCCACATTATTCTTTGGTATATTATAATGATGATATAAACCAGCTAAAGCTCCCCAACAGATATATATGGTTGATTTAATATTGTTTTTAGAAAATTCCATTATGGATTTAAGTTCTTCCCAATACTTCACTTGATGAAATTCCTTTAATTCTAAAGGAGCTCCTGTTATTATCAATCCATCTAAAAAGTTCTCATCTATATCATTAAAAGTGATATAATTTTCTTTTAAATATTCAATATCACAATTTTTAGGAATATAAGTTTCTAATCTAAAAAAATGCAAATTCACTTCCATTAAAATTTCAGAAAATATAGTGAAAAACTGCCTTTCTGTTTCAATTTTGTTAGGCATTAAATTTAATATACCTATATTAGGAACTTTAATTTCATCTTTAAAATCCATATTAACATCACCCTCATACTAAACTAAATGCCCTTTCAAAATCCTGAATAATATCCTCTATATTTTCTATACCTACAGATACCCTTATCATATCTTCCGAAATTCCTGATTTTTTTAGCTCTTCTGTATTTAATTGTCTATGAGTAGTTGAAGCAGGATGAAGTACAGATGTTCTTACATCTCCTAAATGTACCACTAATGAAACCAATTCTAAATTTCTCATAAACTTTTCGGCTGCATCTTTACCTCCCTTTATTCCAAATGTAAGTACTCCACTTCCCCCTAAAGGTAAATATTTTTTACTCAATTCATAGTCAGGATGTTCTTTTAATTTTGGATAATTGACCCATGATACTTTTTCATGCCCCTTTAAGTATTCTGCTAATCTTAATGCATTTTCACTGTGTTTTTCCATTCTTAAATGTAAAGTTTCAGTCCCAATATTTAACATAAATGCATTGAAAGGACTTAAGGTACATCCTATATCTCTAAGGAGCTGACTTCTAGCCTTAGTTATATAAGCCTTCTCCTTAAATTGTTCATAATATCTTATGCCATGATAACTTTCATCAGGTTCTGTTAATTCTGGGTATTTACCATTATCCCAATTAAAATTACCTCCATCTACTATTACTCCCCCTACATTATTAGCATGACCATCTATATATTTAGTGGCTGAATGTACTACAATATTTGCTCCATATTTAAAAGGCTGACATAAATAAGGTGTAGGAAAAGTATTATCAACAATTAATGGTACATCTAGTATTTTTGCAATAGTTGAATACTTTTCAAAATCAAGCACATTTAATGCAGGATTTCCTATGGTTTCTGTATAAACAGCTCTTGTGTTAGATTTTGCATAAGAAAGTATCTCCTCTATATCTAAATTAGGCTCTACAAAGGTAACTTCTATCCCGTATTTTTTTAAAGTTGTAGATAAAAGAGTATGAGTACCACCATACAATGTAGATGTAGCAAGTATATGTTGTCCTTTAGTGCATATATTAAGTATTGCAATAGTTATAGCTGCTTGACCTGATGAAGTAGCTAATCCCCCTACTCCACCTTCTAATTGGTTTATTTTTTCTTCAAAAACTGCTACTGTAGGATTGCTAATCCTAGAATACATATGTCCTTCTTCCTTTAAATCAAAAATATCTGCTAATCTACCTGGATCATCATACTTGTATGTAGTGCTTTGATAAATAGGAAGCACTCGTGGTTCTCCTGCTTTTGGATTATATCCTCCTTGTACACATATTGTTGCTTTTTTCCAATTTCTTTTCATTTTCATATCCCCTTTCTAAAAAATAAAAAACACTTCTAAGAAATAAGAAGTGTTTACAATATAAAACAAATCTTCTTATCTCTCAGCTTATAGCTGCAGGATTTAGCACATCACCAGTATCTACTGGCTGTTGCTGGGCTTCATTGGGCCAGTCCCTCCACCTCTCTTGATAAGAACTAAAAAAATCCTCCCTAACATCTTAGGAAGGATTTTATCTCAATATCCAACTTATCGATGTTAGCAGAACCACCTTGTTAAAAACAACAGGTTGGTGTAGGATCAACGAGCTAACTCTCTCCCCTAACTCTGGATAAGAACATATTTAATTTTCAAATGTATTAAATAGTATACTATCATCAAGTATAAAATATGTCAACAATTTTTGTGAAATATTTTCCTCTTAGCATTTGTATAGCTTTATGATAAAGTAAAAATAATCATCATCAATACAATAGATGAAGTGTTTTTAAATATCATTTTGCTCCCTTGATTACCCTTATTTCAACATCTTGTTTTTCAACTTTATTTTCTATTTCATCAACCTTTTTTTCAAGTGTAATCAACTTTTCATAAGTTAGTTTGTATCCATCATATAATGCCTTGTGGTTTATATCCATTTTGTTTTCAAGTCTAATTACATTGTTTTCAAGTCTAACCACATTGTTTTCAAGTCTGACTATATCCTGTTTTACTTCTTTAAACCCTTCTTGCATTTCTCCGTACATCTTTGTCATAAATTCAAATAATTGTTCATTGGATATACCCTCACCCAATCCAATCACCCCTATATATAAACTACATTTAGTATATCATTAATTTAATCCTATATTCAATATAAAAATTATAAAAGGAACTACAAGTCTAAAATATATTCTGTAAAAACTGTGCTACAATACCTGCTAAATTGGAAGAAATAATTAAAACAACATGCTTTAAAAAAAAGCTAACTCCTGATTTACACGATGATACTGCTAGCGTATGAATATTAGAAAAATGTCATTTTGTTTTGACAAATGTATTGCATCTTTTCCTTGTAAATTCCAGCTTCTTGGGGTATTCTTAATATTGAGAATATTAGATATTAAAACTTTGTCAAAAGAGGTGCGCACCCATGTTGGATTTAACCATTAGACAAAAGAATATCCTAAAGGATATATTGGACAATGAAATCATAGATATTGAAGATATTGCAAAAAGAAATAATGTATCCGTTCGAACCATATATAGGGATATAGAAAAAATAACAGAGGAACTATCTTATTTGAATTTACAATTAAATAAAGAAAAGGATAAATACATTATAGAAGGAAGTCAAGACAATTTACTTGAATTAAAACATATTATTGCTAATACCTACTATGAGCTTACTCCATTGGAAAGAAAAAAGATAATATTAAAAGAACTATTGACTTCTAAAGAACCAATTAAATTAGAATACTTTGCAAAGGTATTTGATTTAACACCACCTACTATAAGCTATTATCTAAAGGATATAGAAAAGTGGCTTGAAAAAAACAATATACTTTTAATTTCCAAGCCAGGTGTAGGTATAAAAATAGAAGGCAGTGAAGAAAATATTAGAAAAGCAACTGCCAACTTCATATATGAAAATATGGACTTAAATTCCCTAATGGAGTATATGCACATAGATAATGTAAATGGGTTTATGCCTAAGGAAAGCAAAGTATTTGATCTACTGGATATAGAGATTGTATCCCAAATAGAAAAATCCATAATAAAACTACAACAGATATATAATTATCCTATTTTAGACAAGGTATATATAAATCTTACTATACACATAGCATTGGCTATAAAAAGAATAGAAAAAGGCGAAGAAATTAAACTAGATCCAAATACATTAAAGGAATTAAAAAAACGTAAAGAATTTGAAATGGCAAACATATTAACTCAATTTTTAAAAGAAACTACAGGGATAGAACTTCCAGAAGATGAAGTAGGATATATAACTATGCATCTATTGGGATTGGATTATAAATCTACTCTCGATGCTGAGTATAAAACTTATGCCAATGAAATAGTCAATATAATCATAAAGGAAGCCAATAAAAAATTTCATGTGGATTTTTCTAAGGATAATTTATTAATAGATGGCTTAACAAACCATCTAATGTATACCATAACAAGGATTAAATCCAATTTAAATATTAGAAATCCCATGTTAAAGGAAATAAAGGAAAAATATAATCTATTATTTAACAAAACTCAAGAAATAATGAATGTAGTAATACAAAAATACAATATTGATATTCCAGAAGATGAAATAGGCTATATAGCTATTCATCTAGGAGCTGCTATTGAAAGGATTGGTGATAAAGAAAACCTTTACAATGTTGTTGTGGTATGTTCCAGTGGTATAGGTTCATCCCAGATGCTACTTTCAAAATTAAATAAGTTTCCCCAGTTAAACATATTAGGATGTTGTTCCCTAGAGGAACTAAAATATACACTTAACAAAAATCATGTGGATTTGGTCATATCCACTGTACCTATATGTGACAATTTAGGTGTTAAAAAGGTGATTGTTACACCTCTTTTGTTAGATGAGGATATTAAAAAAATAGAGGAAAGCTTAAATATTAAAAATCTATATATTCCTGAAACAAAAAAATCTCAAAATCCAATATTAAATCGAAAAAAACAAATCAAAAATATTGCAATATATGGCTCAAATATAGTGGATATACTAAAAAATACTCACATGATAATACACAGGGAACAAAATATAGAAAATATAATAGATGAACTGTTAAAAGTCCATCTTGAAAATAAAAAAATTGATAAAACTGGGAAGGATAAAATACTTGAAAAACTTATAGATAGAAATACCCTAGCACCTATAATACTCCCCAATAAAAAATTTGTACTATACCACATAGCTACTAATTATGTTGATGAGATACTAATCACCATTGGAAAATTTAAAATTCCTATCTCTATGAAAAATATATTAGGGAAAAAAGAGCTAGTACACACATCCTTTTTGTTGGTAGCTCCTAAGGATAAAAAGAGCATTGAAACATTGGGAGATCTTTCTGCAGCACTAATAGAAGATGACAAACTGGTAGAAGAATTAAATAATTCTACAGATGAAAAACAAGTAGTTGAAGCCTTGGAAGATGCCCTACTATTAAACTACTATAAGGAAATAAGGAGGATATATGATGAATGGGCATAAAAATATAAAAAATTCCCATATAAAACTATTTACAATACTATTAACAGCTATATGGCTAATATCAGGCATATATTATGGATTTAAATATGGTTTAAAAATTGGAATATCTGTTATAATATTTGGCTTGGCATTTTTAGTAGTATTTAAATTAATCCAACAATATTCTTTAAAAATGCTTAAAACATATGATGAAAATTTAAATAATAGAGGAGGTAAATAAAATGAAAGCTATAATACTTTGCAGCTGGGGTGCTACATCCAGCAGTTTAGCTAAAAATGTAAATGATGCTGCTAAGAAAAGAAATATAGATATAGAAGTAGATGCAGGAAGTACAATAGATTTTAAGAAAAAAGCTGATGAATATGATGTTGCTTTGTTGGAACCTCAAGTAAGACATTTAAAAAATGAAATTGAAGAAATAGGCAAAAAACATAGTGTCAAAGTAGACCTAATTGACATGCAAGCTTTTGCTACTTTTGATGGTGAAAAAGTACTTGATCAAATATTAAGTCTAATAGATAAATAATTTGGAGGTGGATAGAATGAAAAATAATTCTTTGATGGATTGGATGGAAAATAAGCTTATGCCTGTATTGGCTAAAATTGCACAAAATGTCTATTTACAATCTATAAGAGATGCATTTGCTATATTTGCTTTACCAGTGATAGTAACTGGAGCTCTTTTCTTGATTGTAGCTAATCCCCCTGTTTCAATAGAATGGGGATTTATACAAGCGTGGGCTAGAGCTATAGAACCTATACAAGGACAAATACTAATACCATTTCAATTAACCTTTGGATTAATGTCTCTTATGGTAGCTTTTGGTACTGCATATAGTTTAGCATCTAGATGGGATTTGGATGATACTATTACAGGAATTATATCCATGTTGTCCTTTTTAATAGTTAGTTTCCCAGCAACAGATATTACTCAAGTTCCCTTTGGTGATGTATTAGATTATTTAGGTGGGCAAGGGCTATTTGTTGCCATAATAGTGGGAATTGTAACTGCTTGGATTATGAGATTGTTTACTCAAAAAGGATTAGTACTTGAGATGCCTGCAGGAGTTCCCCCATATGTAACTAGAACATTTAGATCTTTAGTACCTTTTTTTGTAACTACAATATTATTCTGGGCTATAGAATGGATAGTATGGTCTAACTTTAATGTTACACTACCTCAATTGGTATTGGATTTATTTAAACCATTAGTTGCTGTATCTGATAGCTATCCTGCTGCATTAGCTCAAATCGTATTGATGATGCTTCTATGGTCTGTGGGAATTCACGGTATGAATGTGGTATCATCAGTTGCTTATCCTTTCTGGATGACTCAATTAGCAGCTAATGCTAAAGCAGCAGTTGCAGGAGAGGTATTACCAGGTATAGTTACAGAACCTTTCTTCCATATGTTTGTCCATATAGGAGGGTCTGGAATTACTTGGCCTTTGGTTATAATGTTTTTAATGTCTAAATCTCAGCAATTGAAAAACATAGGTAAAACCTCATTAATTCCAGCAGTATTTAATATTAATGAACCAGTAATATTTGGTGCACCATTGGTATTAAACCCAATAATGTTTATACCCTTTATATTAGCGCCCGCTGTAACCACTACCATAACATATATTGCATTTGCTACAAACTTTGTACCTAGAACTATAATACAACCTCCCTTTACAGTTCCAGTATTTTTAGGAGGTATAATATCTACAGGCAGCTGGAGAGGTGCACTGCTACAATTAATCAACTTAATAGTGGCTGCAATAATATACTATCCATTCTTTAAAACCTATGAAAAACAATTGGTTAAAAATGAAATGGAAGCATTAAAGGACAACGAATAATTTTACTGTATTGGAGGTAAAAGTATGACTGAACAAACTTTAGAACTGGAAGAGATTGTATTCAACCTAGTCCTTCATGCTGGCAATGCAAGGGCTAAAGCCTATGAAGCATTAGATGCAGCTGAAGAAGGAAATTTTGAAGAAGCAGAAAAACTATTAGATGATGCAGATGAAGAATTTGTCGAAGGTCATAAGTATCAAAATATGCTAATTCAAGGAAAGGTAAGTGAACAACCAAACTTTTTGGTAATTCACTCTCAAGATCATCTAATGACAGCCATGGCAGAAAAAAATCTAATAAAAAGATTTATTAAGCTATATAAAAGATTAGAGAATGAAAAATAAAATAAACTTACAAAAGCCAGGTTATTGATATTAATAGCCTGGCTTTTGTAAATCATAAAATCTCTCTCATTTTATCCCCATACTCTTATGCTGTTTATGATACTTTAAAAGTAGGCCACCATAATAATTGAAAACCAAGCCACCTTAAAATATAATTCCCCTTAAGCATATCTTTTTAAGGGGGAGATGGAGGGTGAGTGGTTATTTACAATGTATAGGATATTTCATTGGGTTTCATTTTTTGATTTTCTTTCACTTCATTTTACAACTTGCCACTTTCCCTCTTGTTTTAGAGGTTGACCTAATATACTTTGGGTATTATATAGATAAATAGTCTATATTTGGAGGTGGTAAGAATATGTCTAGATTTCACAAAAGTCCTAATATATACGTTAATCAAATAGCCTTAAAGGTAAATAATTTAGATGCTTCTATTGAATTTTATGAAAAAATAATGGGATTTAGGACTATTGATAGAATTGAAACAAAAGCTACATTATCTGTTGACGGAATAACTCCTATAATAATCTTAGAACAACCAGAGAATATAAAACCAAGACAGTTAAGAAGAACAGGTTTGTATCACCTTGCAATATTGTTACCTAGTCGGAAGGATTTGGGTGTGTTTTTAAATCATATAAAAGATGTAGGCTATCCTCTTATGGGTGCTTCCCATCATGGGGTAAGTGAAGCAATCTATCTTCAAGATATTGATGATAATGGCATTGAAGTATATGCTGATACCCCTATTAATAAATGGAAATGGGAAAATGACACATTAGAAATGTATACTATAAGACTGGATTTAGATAGCCTTATGGAGGAAGGAAAAGGTGAAAAATGGCAAGGTATACCTAAAAATACTATTATAGGTCATATACATCTTCATGTATCCAATTTGGAAGAATCGGAAAAATTCTATATAGATGGATTAGGATTTCAAGTAGTTACAAGAATACCTGGACAAGCTACTTTCATCTCTACAGGTGGATATCATCATCATATAGCCTTTAATATTTGGAATGGAAAAGGTATATCATCTCCTGATGAAAACAGCGTAGGTATGAAATACTTTGAAATAAAATTCCCTAATGAAGATTCTAGAGATAAAACCATAGATAATTTAAAAAATTTAGGTTATGAAATAAAAAATGAAGATAAAACTATTGTCACATTAGACCCTTCTAACAATAAAATACATTTAGTCTTATAAATATTTAAAGGGGAATCTTTCAGATGGACTTATTTTTATTAATTCCACTTCAGTTCCCTCTAATTTCCTTATTGCCTGTTTTAACATTCCCAATGACGAATCTACTCCCACTACATATATCCCTAAATCCTGCAAAACATACAATAAGGCTCCAGTACCACAGCCTAAATCAAGTACCCTTTTATATTGGGTAATATCTACCTCCTCTCTTATCCTGTTTAATATTTTTCTATAATACTTTACCTGATAGTTAAAAAACAAGGCATAGATGGATTGAAAAATTCAAAAACATATTTGGGACAAAGGGTCAGACCCTTTGTCCCAAATTGACCCTTTGTCCCATCCATTATATAAATAAACTCATATTAGATTCATCTGATGCATCTAACATTGTTGCTACTCCACCAATTTCTACTCCATCTAATAGTTCTTCTGCTGCTACCCCCATTACATCCATTGACATTTGACATGCTACCATTCTAACACCAGACTTCATAGCTTCATCTATTAATTCTTCTAAAGATTGAATATTCTTATCTTTCATTACTTTTCTAATTAATTTTGGTCCAATCCCAGCCATATTCATTTTGGATAAGCCTAATTTTTTACTATTTTTAGGCATCATTTTGCTAAACATTTTAGCCATAAAATCTTTCTTAGTTTTAACATGGGTTTCTTTTTTAATTATATTTAATCCCCAAAAGGTGAAAAACATAGTTACTTCTTTACCCATAGCTCTAGCTCCATTGGCAATTATAAAGGAAGCAATTGCTTTATCTAAATCACCGCTAAATATTATTAAATTTTTGCCATCTTTTATTGGAGCCATCTCTTCTTTTGATTCTTTCTTAGATTTATTGCCTTTTTCAATAATAGCTACATACTTATCATCTATTTTTTCTGCACTTATCAATGTATTCCCAGTATTTTTACACCAGGATTTTATATCATTCATAAATCCAGGATCTGTAGATATAACTTCAAGCCTATCTCCTTCATTTAATGTCTTCAATTTTTCACTAACTTTAATTATAGGTCCAGGACAGGAAAGTCCACATGCATTTAGTTTATATACTTCACCAGTTCTTTTATGTTGTATTTTAGAAACCCCAGAATCGTTAAATTCTATAATATCATCTGAACTAGATATAATTTCATCATGCTTAAAATGAAACTTCTTATACATATTGAATCCCCCTGCTAAATTTTTAACTTTGAATCCATGTTGCATGAGAATTCTTGCAGCAATATATCCCCTTAGTCCAACAGCACAATATGTTATATATAGTTTTTCTTTATCTAATTCATCAAGTCTACTCTTAAGTTCTTCTAATGGTATATTTATACTTCCTTCAATAGATCCAATTTGAAGTTCTTCTTCAGACAATACCCCTAATATAACTGTATTTTCTCTGTCCAATTCCTCTAGCTCTCTACAAAGTACTACATCTACCAAACCTTCTAATTGATTTTCAGCTACAAATCCTATCATATTTACTGGATCCTTTGCTGAGGAATAAGGTGGAGCATATGCTAATTCTAATTCCGTTAAATCATATACTGTTCCATTAAGCCTTATAACTGATGCAATTACATCAATCCTTTTGTCTACTCCTTTATATCCGACTATCTGAGAACCTAATATTCTACCTTCTAAATCATATATTAATTTTATAGTCATTGGCATTGCTCCTGGATAATATCCAACACTAGAATTAACTTGAATAATAGAAACCAAATAATCTTTTTTATATTCCTTTCCCAATCTATTCAATGTTTTTTCATTTACTCCAGTATTAGCCACAGTTAAATCAAAAACTTTGGCAATGCTCGTCCCCTGAGTCCCCTTATATTCTTTAATTTTCCCTGCAATATTATTAGATACTATCCTCCCTTGTTTATTGGCTGGTCCCGCCAAAGGCACCATGGTTTTTTCTCCAGTTACATAATCTACTACTTCAATTACATCTCCTATGGCATATATATATTCATCAGAGGTTTTGAGGGTTTTATCTACTATTATTCCACCTTTTTCGTTCACATCCAAACCTGCGTCTTTAGCTAATTCCCCATTAGGTCTAACACCAATGGATAATATAACCAAATCCCCCTCAATTTCAGTACCTGACTGCAAAGTAACTTTAGTCCTTCCATCCTTATCATCATATTGAAAACTTTTTACACCATCTTTTAAATGTAACTCTACTCCTTTAGTTACCAAATGTTCATGGACTATTTGAGCCATTTCATAATCCAAAGGGGCCATAACTTGATCTAGCATTTCCACTAGGGTAACTTTAAGCCCTAAATTATGAAGATTCTCTGCCATTTCAAGTCCAATAAAACCTCCACCTACTACAATGGCCTTTTTAGGTTGCTTTTCAGCTACATAGTTTTTTATCTTATCTGCATCGGGTATATTCCAAACACTAAATATATTAGGTGCATCTATTCCCGGTATAGGTGGTTTTAAAGGTGTTGATCCTGTAGATAGAATTAAATAATCATAAGTTTCTTCATAGGATTTATTAGTATTTAAGTCTTTAACTACTACCTTCTTTTCCTCTCTCAATATCTTTGTAACTTCTGATTCTGTCCTTATATCTACATTAAATTTCTTCATAATTTCCTCTGCTGTCTCAACTAATAAAGCTTCCCTATCCTCGATTATATTGCCTACATAATAAGGTAAACCACAGTTGGCAAAGGATACATATTTACCCCTTTCAAACAATATAATCTCTCCATATTCATCAAGCCTTCTAAGCCTTGCTAAAGCAGTTGCACCACCAGCAACTCCACCAACAATCACAATTTTCTTTCCCATTTTTTTCAACTCCCTATCCATTTTTACCGGTACCCTGTATCTGTATGCCTTTATGGTATAATATAATTAATTTTTTGTCAATACTAATAGTTTAAAAAATTAGACAATATTAAATAAAATATTAAGGGAGTTTAATATATAATTGGCAAAAATAAATTTCCCTCTTACACCTCTCCATGTGAAAATTGCAAATTGCTATTATGCCTGTTAAACCTTAAAAACACTTCATAGGTAAAATTACCTATGAAGTGTTTTTAAATATCATTTCGCCCCTTTGATTACCCTTATTTCAACATCTTGTTTTTCAACTTTATTTTCTATTTTATCAACCTTTTCTTCAAGTGTAATCAACTTTTCATAAGTTAGTTTGTATCCATCATACAACGCCTTATGGTTTACATCCATTTTGTTTTCAAGTCTAACTATCAATTGTTTTGCATTGAGTAAATCACCCTTTGCACTGGCTAAATCGTCTTTTGTTGCCATATTCTCTCTCATCTCTTGCATTTCTCCGTACATCTTTGTCATAAATTCAAATAATTGTTCATTGGATATGCCCTCACCCAATCCAATCACCCCTATATATAAACTACATTTATTATACCATTAATTTAATCCTATATTCAATATAGAAATTATCTGCAAAAATGCAAAAAGAACTGTCCCTGGTGCATGGGACAAAGGGTCAGACCCTTTGTCCCACATCGGTGCAAGTTTCAATTCCTTATAGGTAGACTATAATCTTGTAACTCCCATTCGCAACATATTGTTTGCAATGTCGGTTTCAATTCCTTATAGGTAGACTATAATCAATTTTACTGTAGGAAGTATTACCCTGCCTACATTGTTTCAATTCCTTATAGGTAGACTATAATCCCAGATCCATTAATACTTTTTCCTGCCATGGATCTGGAGTTTCAATTCCTTATAGGTAGACTATAATCACAGAATATGGCCAAGTACCAGTCCTGAATGTATTGGTGTTTCAATTCCTTATAGGTAGACTATAATCGAAAAG
>Ga0116175_1001002_pt1 | contig 18584 bp, 17 predicted proteins | sample AD_UKC125_MetaG_FD_89802 | JGI IMG/M metagenome (GOLD analysis project Ga0116175, IMG submission 89802) | Active sludge microbial communities of municipal wastewater-treating anaerobic digesters from USA - AD_UKC125_MetaG | ecosystem: Engineered > Bioreactor > Anaerobic > Digestate | place: USA... | reverse complement strand
CGTCACCGCTCAGGCCTCAAGCTCCCGGTCGACACGACGAGCAGAGAGTGGGGACTTCTACTTGGCCACCAACGGGGACCTCACCTGGCCACCAGTGGGGACTTTCCCATGGCCATGGACAACGGGTCAGGTCACTAGTCCGAACAGAGACCGACCCGACCGACCAGACCGACCAGACGAGCGTGACCGGGTCTTGCGGGTGACGTAACGTCACACCCCACGATGGCGGCATGCGCGTTTCACAGCTCGCCGATCTGGCCGGCACAACAGTCCGGACAATCCGTCACTACCACGCCATCGGGTTGCTCCCCGTGCCTTCGGGCGATGGGGGCTATCGGGATTACAACCTCTCCCACGTCGCCCGGCTCGGGCGGATTCGTTGGCTGGTGGAGGCCGGCCTCTCCCTCCCGGCGATCGCCAGCTTGCTCAACGAGGATCTCTCGCCGCGCGCCGACCTGGTGGCCGCCCTCGCGGCGATCGACGAGCGCCTCGCCGAGCTGCACGACCAGCGGGCCCGGCTGGCAGGACTGCTCGACGCCGTCGACTCGGGCGAGGAGTTGTCGCCGTTGCCCCCGGTTATCGCCACGTTCTATGCCACCCTGCTCGAGCAGGCCCCCGACGAGGCGCTGCGCCGACGCATCCGGGCCGAGCGCGACTTCGCCGAACTCGGCTTCTACCGCGGGGCCCTCCCGCCGGAATCGGTCGCCCTCTTCGACCTGCTCGACACCGAACGAATCGGCTCCAGCTTGGCGGCCTTCGGCGACCTGGCCCGAGACCTCAGCGACGCCGAGATCCAGGCGCTGTCGGACGACATCATCGCCAGGATCGAAAGCCGCCTCGGCGACGCCGACCTCGCCCGTCGCGTCGACACCCACTTCCTCGCCCGGCTCTACGAGGGGTTCATTGCCGGCACCGACGGCGCTCAGAGCCGCATCGCCGCAGCCACCCTGCCCAAGCTCCTGGCAGCGATCGAGGACTGGAGGACCCGATGACCACCCCAGCAATGACCACCTCAGCCATGACCACTCCGGCAACGGATGCCGTGATCTCGGTCGAGGGGTTGGTCAAGACATTCGGCAGTTTCCGCGCCGTCGACGGCCTCGACCTCCAGGTGGCGCGAGGCGAGGTGCACGGCTTCCTCGGCCCCAACGGCGCCGGCAAGTCGACCACGCTACGGGTGCTGCTCGGGCTCTACCGACGCGACGCCGGCAGCGTCGCGGTCCTCGGGATGGACCCGCACACCCACCCGGCCCAGGTCAGTCGCCGCACGGCATACGTGCCTGGGGACGTCCGGCTGTGGCCGGCCCTCACCGGCCAGCAGGTCCTCGACGCGCTCGCCGGGCTGCGTGGCGCGCGCCACCACGACCGCGCCGCCGAGCGCCGCCTGATCCAGGACTTCGCGCTCGACCCACGCAAGCGCGTGCGCAGCTACTCCACCGGCAACCGGCAGAAGGTTGCCCTCGTCGCGGCCTTCGCCGCCCGCACCCCACTGCTCATCCTCGACGAACCGACCAGCGGGCTCGATCCGCTCATGGAGGAGGTCTTCCGCCAGCAGGTGCGGGAGGCCGCGTATGCCGGTCGGACGGTCCTGCTCTCCAGTCACCTGCTCGACGAGGTGGAGGCCCTCTGCGAGTCGGTGACCATCGTCAAGGACGGCCGTCTGGTCGAGTCCGGGCGGCTGCGCGCGATGCGGCATCTGGCGGCCACCCGGATCACCGCCGTCGTTCCCGACTCGGGGCGCGTCGAACTCTCCGTACCCACCGATGACGTGCCGCGGGTCCTTGCCGATCTGATCGCCCGCGGCGCCAGCGAATTCACTTGCACCCCAGCGACATTGGAAGACCTCTTCCTCCGGCACTACGAGGTGACCGCGCGATGAGATGGATGCTCGCGATCCTCCTGCGCCGCCACCTCCCGGGAGTCGCCGTCCTCTCGACACTCGTCGCAGCGGCAGGGGCGACCGTGCTGCCGTCCTACGCGCGGACCTACCAGACCGACGCCGCGAGGGCTGCGGCGGTCGAGATGGCGGCGCGCAATGGCGCCTCACTCGTCCTCTATGGCCGCCTCGACCCACCGGGAACCGCCGCCGCAATGTACCTCTGGGAGATGGGTGCCTTCATCACCATCGGCGTGGCCGTGGTGGCCGTCCTGATGGGGGTGCGGCTGACCCGCGGAGTGGAGTCCGACGGCAGCGCCGAGCTCGCCCGCTCGGCCGGCCTCCCATCGCCCGTCCTGGTCGCCGCCTCGGGCATCGTCGCACTCGGCGCAGCCGTCGCGGTCGGCGCTGCCGCCACCGCGGGGATGCTCGTGCACGAGGGCGCCGATGGGGTGACGACCGCGGGCGCCGTCGCCTGGGGCGGCGTGGTCGCCATGACCTTCCTGCTCATGGCCGCGCTCGCAGGTCTGGGCGCGCAGTTCGTCGCGACCGTCGGCGCGGCCCGCGGAGTCGGGATGCTCGTCGTGGGCCTGGCCTTCCTCGCGCGGGCGGCCGCCGACACAGCTGCGGGTGGATCCACGAACAGCTCCACAGGCAGCTCCCCCGATCTGCGCGGCCGGCTCGCAACCCTCAGCCCGCTCGGCCTCCGCGGTGAGGTGACGCCGTTCGGCACACCCGACTGGAGCCACCTGCTCGCGGCGTTCGGAGTCGCACTGGTCGTCGGCGCCGCAGCCGGCTGGATCTGGACCCGGCGCGAACTCGGCGCCGCGATCTCGCCCGCCGCCCGGCATTCGGGCGCTTTCCGGCTGCGGCGGCGGTTGCGAGTGCGCGGGCCGGTCGGATTCCTCGCGCGCACCTCGCTCGGCGTGACCCTCGCGTGGACGATCGGGGTGGCGGCGCTCACCGGGTTCTTCGTGGGGATGGGCGGCGACGTCGTCGCGTCGGCCCGCGCGGGACGGCTCGAGGGCGGGCTGCTGGAAGCGCAGCTCGGGCATGGGGACCCAGCGACGAGCTACCTCGCCTACGTCGGCACGATCGTCGGCATCATCACAGCCGGGTATGCCGTCCTGCACGTCGCGGGGCACGCGGCCGCCGAGCGCGCCGGGACCCTCGCGGTGCTGCGCAGCACCGGACGCCGGCCCAGCAGACCGCTGCTCGCGTATGCCGTGACGGCAGCGAGTGCGGCGGCGGGCGTGCTGCTGGCATCGGGTGGGGTGGCGGCCCTCGTGGCGCCGGCCATCCTGCCGGGGGACGCGGTCGCCGGCGCCGCCTGGCATCAGGTGATCGGTCAATGGCCGGGCGTTGCCGCCCTCGCCGGCGTCACCGCCGCGGCGGTCGGCGTCGGCCCGCGGTGGTCACCCGTGGCGTGGCTGGCCGCCGGGTTGAGTGCCGGGTTGGTGCTGTTGGGGTCCTTGCTCAACGCGCCGGGATGGCTGATCGATCTGGCCGCCTTCGGACATGTGCCATCCTCGGGTTTCGTTGCGGCACAAGGTGTTCTCGTCGTGGTGGCCGCGACGTGTGCAGTCGGCGGAGCGGTCGCCGTGACGCGGCGCGACCTGGCGGGTGAGCACGGGTAGCTGCTTCTCCGCCGCAGGTGAGCACCCGGCATACCGAGCAGGTATGCCGCGCCCTACCGGCGGCGGTCGCGCCAGCGGCGCAGCAACTTCCAGACCCAGGTGGCGTCGGGGTATTCGCCGGTGGCGACGAACTCGACCGTGGCATCTTGGCGGAGCAGTTCGTCGAGGTCATCGAATGCGACCGAGCGCCCGGCGATGAGCAGGACGTCGCCGAGTTGCAGCGGAAAGTCGTCGGCGGGCGTGAGGATGTCTGCGCCGTCGCGCGCCATCATGAGGGGCACCGCGGCGGTGGGCGTATTGGGGCCGGATGATCCCGAGACCAGCTCTCCGACCGTGAAGGGGTGCCCCGACTCCAGCCAGCGCACGACCGCCGGGGCCTGCTGCGCATCGACCTCGACGCGGCGCAGTCGGGGCGAGCGGGAGCCGCAGGTGGCTTCGAGCCGGTCGAGCAGCGCCGCGGACCACTCGTCGTCCTGCTCGGTGAGATGGGTCATGAAGCGCCAGAGGTGTGGGGTCGACAGTTGCGCCAAGACCTCCTGAGCGACGAGGTCGGTCGGGCTGAAGACCGAGTCGAACTCCAATGCCTCGACGAGCGGGGCGTTGGTGTGCGTCTGCTGACGGACCGCGACGAAAAGGTCGGGGTTAGCCAGCCGGGCGCGCGAAGCCATCGCCAAATTGAGGGTGTCGCTCGCCGTGCCGACGACGAGCCCCACGGCGTCAGTGACATCGGGTGGGCCGTCGGCCGGGTCGACGATCGAGACCTCGAGGCCGGCGCGGGTGAGGTCGGTGGCGACCTCCTGGGCGAACTCGCCAATGCCTGCGATCACCCAGGGGCCGTCGGCCAGACCCTCGCGGCGGGGCGGCATCTCCGATCCGTTGGCGGCCAGCAGCCAGGAGGACAGCTGCGAGGTGATCGGGCGCTGCAGGGCCAGGACGAGATAGCCGCCGAAGCGCTCGTAGGGGTTGATGACCGAGTCCGCACCGAAGGCAAACATCTGCTCTTCGGCCTCCTGAGTGCTGCAGCGGGCGATGACCCTGACATCGGGGCGCAGGAGGTGAGCGGACATGAGCACGGAGAGGTTGATGTCGTTGTCGTCGGTGATGGCCACGACGCCGGCGCAGTGCTTGTGCCCGAGCCCGGCCCACCCGAGCAGGCTCGGGGTGCTGAGATCGCCGTGCCACCCAGGCGGATCCAACTCGAGCTGGTCGGCGGCGAGCACGTCGATCCGCTCGGCCGACGTGTCGATGACCGCGAAGCGATGGTGGAGATTGTTGAGCCCCTTGGCGACCAGCCGTCCGGCGTTGCCGAAGCCGACGATGATGTAGAACGGCTCGTGCATGCCGTTGACGGCTCGGCGGAACCGCTGCAGCCCCAAGGCGTCCTTGAAGCTCTTGTCACCGACGATCGAGAACAACGTGCCCAGGGCGTAGGCCCAGCCCAGGACCCCGGCATAGATGGCCCCGGTCACCCACATCCGTTGTGCGGAGGTGTAGGGGAACAGCTCGGTATAACCCACGGTCGCCGCGGTATAGGTCATGAAATAGAACGACTCAAAAATCGTCAGACGTCGGGGGTTGCCCTCGAAATCCACGCCGTCGATCTGTGACAACCCCAGGGTCGCGATCGTGAGGATGGCGACGAGCAGGAGCAACGGCGCGCGCAGTCGACGCAAGAGAATGAAGAGCACCGCGGTGTCGGGCGAGTCGTCGGGGATGGCGACGACATGACGGCGCGACACGCGCGGGCCGCTGCCGCTCCAGGGCCGCTCGCTGAACGGGGTGATCGGCACGGGCGTCCCGCCCTCAGCGGTGGCGGAACGACGACGTCTCGATGACGAGCAAGATCACGGAGACGACATTGGCCAACAACGCTCCACCGCACAGCGACACCACGCTGGAAATGGCGTGGGCATCCAGTCCCATCGTCGAGACCTCGGTCGCGTAGATGTACACCGCTGCCGCGGCAATGAGTTGCAGGGAGGCCACCAGGCTGGTCGCCAGGTAGATGGCCCCCATTTGAGTGCGGTCGCCGAATTTGAGAATCGTGGCGACGACATTGACGACCACGGCCAGATAGAGCTCATAAACGCTGTGCACTTCGGGATCACGGATATCTCCGTAGAAGTAGCCGAAGTTCAGGGTGGCCGCCAGGAGCACAAAGAAGCCGAAAACCACCTTCTCGAGGTTCACACCGGGACCATACCCCACCGGCCCTGGGCTCCGGTGGGCGCAAGGGGCGGTGGCCAGTCAGTACCGACGGTTACCGTGGGTGGACCCGGGCACCACCTCGCGTGCGGCTCTCGCCGACACCTCCGGTATGCCGCTCGCCGCCGCCCGTATGCCGTCCGCACGCCCCCCGGATGCCGTCGCGCCGGCCGGTCGGCTCGCGTCCCGCCGGTCGCTCGGCTGGCATCGCGCCGGTCGTTCGGGCGTGATGCTCGTGGCCCGTGCGATTGGGGGATCAGCCGCCTCAGGGGCCCGACATTGGTGCCCGCCGCTGGTTGCGGATCGAATCGTACAGATGTATCATGCTCGTATGAACCCGACTGACCCCAGCATGACGTTGAGCGAGCTGCTCGACGCCGCTCGGGCGGTCGTGACCGGCATACCAGGGTCGTTGTGGCAGGCCTCGGGCGACGAGCTGGCACAGGTCGTGCGCGCGCTGGATGACATCGGGGCGGCGGCCCGTGGGGCGACCGTCGCCGCGGCAGCCGAGGCGCTGGTGCGGGGCGAGACACAGACCTCGCAGAGCGGCAGCGTCGTGGCCTGGCTGCGCGAGCACGCGCCGTCGCTGCGCCAAGGCGGGGCCAAAGCGGTCGCCGAGTGCGCGGGCTTGGTCGCCAGCGAACGGCGCGGGCTCACGGTCGTTGGCGCGGACGTGTTTGGCGCGGACGTGGCAGGCGCGGGCGCGGACGTGGCAGGCGCGGGCGCGGACGTGCTCGACGCCACCGCGATCGGCGACGCCGATGGCCCCGAGGCCCCGGCCGAGGCATCGGCAGCGGCTGCGGCTGGCACACCGGTGCAGTTGGTCATGCGCTCGGTCCTGCACGGCGAGTTGCTGCCCGTCGTCGCGATGACGGTCATGTCCGAAATGGCGCGTTTGGAGCGCCGGTTACGGCCGGAAACCCACGCCACGGTGGCATCGGCGCTGGTGTCCCTCGGCCGCGACTGGGGCAGTGCGCAAGTACGTCGACTCCGGCCGCGGCTACTGGCCGACTACGGACTCCCCGGCGAATTGCAGGCCGACCACGACACGCTGGCCCGATCCGTGACGCTGAGCAGCCCGACCGTCGAGGACGGGTTGACGGCATACCGGCTCGTGCTCGACCCCGAATCCGCCGCGACCCTCGAAGCAGCCATCGGTCCCCTCGCCGCCCCCGCACCCAACCCCGAGACCGGCGCACGCGACCTGCGCACAGCCGGGCAGCGCCGCGCCAACGCGCTCATCGAGGTATGCCGACGCGCCACCACCGCCGGCCACCACCTCTGTGGGGGCGCCAAAACCACCCTCTTCGTCACCATGGGCCTGACCGAGCTACGCGACGCAGTCGGCGGAGCCGGCACCATCGTCGGCACCCCGGCCGCTGGAGTGATGCTCGCCCCCGAAACGGTCCGGCGGCTGGCGTGCGAGGCCGACATCGTGCCCACCGTCCTCGGAACGCGCAGCGAAGTACTCGACCTCGGGGTCACCGCACGACTGTTCACCCGAGCCCAAACGAAAATGCTCTGGCTGCGCGACGGCGGATGCAGCTTCCCCGGGTGTTCCGTACCAGCGCACTGGTGCGACGCCCACCACATCGTCCACTGGATCGATGGCGGCACCACGACGGTCGTGAACGCGGCCCTGCTCTGCAGTCGACATCACCAGATCGTCCACCGCGACCGACTCACCGCCCACGTCCTCGACCCACCACCCGACCCGACCACGCGTGCCGTGCAATGGGACTGCTCCCCAGGTTCCTACGACCGCGCCATCGGCCGATTCCGCGCCGCCTGAACCCCAGCGCGCTGGGTGTGGCTGGGCTGTGGGGTGACCAGGTAGGCGGCCGGCCTCGTGTGCGACTCTGGCCCCGACACCTCGCGTCCGACACCTCGCGTCCGACCCTCCTGGAGGCACCGTGCAGTTCCTCTTTTCCGTCATTGACGACCGCACCGCCTCAGGCACGCCCGAGGAGATGGCCGCGATCAGCCAACTCAACCTGCGTATGCGCGCTGCCGGGCAACGGGTCTTCGCGGGCGGCCTGGCAGCGCCCGAGACCGCGACCACCGTCGACAACCGGGATGGTCGCGGCCTCGCAACCCCCGGCGCAACAGTCACCGGCCCGGCGACGCCCGGCCCGGCGACGACCGCGCCCGACGCGACGGTCAGGGGCACGGCATACCTGTCGGGGTTGTGGATCATCGAGGTGAGCGACCAGGACGCCGCTCTCGCGCTGGCGCGGGAGGCCTCCCAGGTGTGCAACCGCCGGGTGGAGGTGCGTGCCTTCCTGTCCTGACCGCACGCACCTCGCACCCCACGCACCTCGCCCGCGGTCAGCGGGTGATCGGCTGCTGCAGCTCGGTCACCCAATCGCTCTGGTCCTCGCCCTCGGCGCGCACATAGAGCTCGCGGCACGGGCCGGCGAAGCCATATCCCTGCGAGACGATCCAGCGGTGCAGCTCCTGCCAGGACTGCCCGATCCCGGCCATCGGGCCGAGATGCACCCCGCACACCGCCTCGACCGCGGGCAGCTCGACGGCCTCGGTGCCGGGCGGTGCGTCACCGGCATACGCATAGCCGACGACGACGTCCATCCCACCCTCCTGGATCGAATAGGTCGCCATCGGGGTCGCGAGACTGCCGGGGATGTGCCCGATCGTCGCGGCGACGGCGTCGAACATCGGCCCGATGTGCGCGCCGAGGGCGTCCATCTCCAGGGTTGCGCGACGGGCGACCAGCCGTATGCCGGGCAGGGACTTCATGACGTAATCCGCGGACATGCTGTCCTCACTTTCGATCATGCGGAGCCTCGACTCGACCGCCATCAGCCGGATGCCGACGGCGCGGGCTTCGTCCTCGAGCTCCACCCGACGGAGGCGGAGCATGCCGCGCAACTCTTCCGGGCCGACATCCTCGGTCATGATGCGGCGCACCTGATCGAGAGTGAAGCCCAGGTCCTTGAGAGCGACGAGGCGGTTGAGGACCGGCAACTGCTCGGGCGAGTAGGAGCGGTAACGGCTGGCCGGGTCGACCTGCTCGGGCTCCAGGAGCCCGATCGCGTCGTAGTGGCGCAGCATCCGCACCGATACCTGCCCGAGTCGGGCGAAGTCCGAAATCAACATGTGCACCACGTTCCTGCCTCACCCGATGTCAAGGTCAAGTGTCACCCCATCGCTAAGGTTTCGTGCGTGACCGGGACGGCAGCTGCGCCAACGCCCACGCCAAAGCCCACGCCGACAACTGCCCCAACGCGGGCGCCCGGCGCACCGGTGACCGTGCGACGCACTCCCCCCACGCTGGACAGCTCCTGGTCGCTGGACCTGCAGCGGTGGATGTACCGCATCGTCGCAGTGGCAGCCATCCTGGGCACCGGCGGCACCGCGCTGACCGTCTTTGGTGCTCCCGGTACCACCCGGGGTCGTCATGTCGATCGCCGCGGGGGTGGCGATCGCTGTCGAGGAGACGCCTCGGGTCGGCCCGCTGCACGCCGACCTCGTCGCCCTCAACCTCACCCTCGTCGGGCTCGCCGGTGCGGCGCTCATCTGGGTGCAACGCCAGCTCGCAGCCTCGGTCGAACAGGCCGCCGCTCGTGAGCTCGTCGTCCGCCAGACCGTCGCCGAGGAAGCCGAACGCGAGGCTACCTTCGACCGGTGGGCCGCTGTCATCCACGACAGTGTCGTCGGCGCCCTGCGGCTGGCCGGCCTGGCCGCGCGCTGGTCAGCGGAGACCGCCGGGCAGCAGCTCGCGAGCACCGGACTCACCGCTCTCGGTGACAGCGCGCGGGCGGCGGCCATCCCCCCGGTCGGCGACGATGTCGTCGCGGCGGTCACCGCGCGCGCGGAGGCGCTCGGCCTCACCCTCCACCTCGAGCAGGACGGCCAACCGCCTCGGTATGCCGTGGGGGCGGCTCTCGCAGTCGCCGCCACCGAAGCGATCACCAACGTTGCCCGCCACTCCGGACGGAACGAGGTCTGGGTGGCCCTGCGCGCGACCCGCACCGGCACGGTCCTCACGGTGACCGATCGCGGGCAGGGGTTCCTGGCGCACGAGGTGACCGGACGGCATACCGGAATGCGGGTGGGCATGCAGTTGCCGATGACCGCCGTGGGAGGCCGCGCCACGGTCGACTCCGCCCCCGGACGCGGCACGGTCGTCACCCTCTCGGCCCCGAATCCTTCGGCCCCGACCCCCGGTCCGGCGGGGGACCGACGGGGCCGGGCACCCGGCATACCGGCCCGCACACCAGAAGCCACGGGCTCTGGCCGGCTGGAACGACATCGGCCTGCGACGGCCGTTCCGTTGGCTGGTCGTGGCGCTGGCGGCGAGCTTCCCCGCAGTCGGGGCCTGCCACCTCGACGAGATGCGCTCGGTCGCGGTCTTCGTCGGGCTCGCCGCGCTCATTCTCGGGCTCGTCGTCGCGTCGCTGTGGCTGACCGGTTTCCCCCGGCTGGCTCCGGTGTGGGCGGTGGCGAGCATCGGCCTGGCCGTCGTCGGATTCGGCAACCTCGCCGACCCGGCCACGACCGGCTGGGCGTGGTGGTTCATCGGTATGCAGGACACCCTCCTGGTCGTCCTCGGCATCCGCTCGGGCGCGCGTGGCCAAGCTCGAACTCGTCCCGCTGCTCGGCCGCCCGGGCGCCTGGCAGTACCACTACTGATCCCCTCCCCGCTGTCCGGGTCCCCCTCGCCCAGCAGCACCGGACGGGGTATGCCGGGCCCGTCGCCATTCGGGTGTGGCAGAGTCCAATGATGAGCCCCTCGCCTCGCTCCGCTGACTCGCCGGCCCGGATCGAGCTGACCATGGCCGAGCTGCGGGCGGTCGCCGACTTTGCCCGCGCCTGCGCGCTGCCCACCTTGGGCATCTTCACGCGAGCCCACCCTGACGACCCGCGCCCGGCCGAGGCCCTCGAAGCCGCCCAGGCCTTCGCCGAGGGCGCGCCGAGGTCACGTCGACAGCGAACAGCCTCCACCGAGGCGAATCGCGCTGCGGCAGAGGTTGTTTCAGCGGAGGCCAGCCACGCGGCATACGCGGCTGGGGCGGCGGCGGGCGCGGCATACCTGCATCCGCTGGCCACCGCGACCCAGGTGCGGCACATCCTCGGCGCAGGCGCGCACGCGGCGCGGGCCGCTGAGATCGCGCAGGGTGAGGATCGGGTCGTCGCGGAGTACCTCGTGGCCGGTGCGGCGAGCCGGGCGACGCCGGTCGTGCGAGCGGTGCTGGCTCGCTATCCGCGAGCGCCGCAGGGACGCAGCCGGGTCGCCGCGCTCATGCGGGCGCTCGATGGCCAGCTGCGCGATCCGGCGCCGCCGATGCGCCCGGCGAGCGATCCGGGGCCGTTCTTCCACGGCACGCGAGCCGAGGTCGGGGTGGGCGAGGTGCTGGCCCCGGGGTGGCGGTCCAACTACGGATCGCGCCGACCGGCCGGCCATATCTACTTCACCGCGAGCGCTGCCGGTGCGCCGTTGGCGGCGGCACTGGCCCAAGGGGAGGGCACGCCACGGGTCTATCGGGTGGAGCCGCTCGGCCCCTACGAGGACGACCCCAACGTCACCGACAAGCGTTTCCCGGGCAACCCCACGCGGTCCTATCGCACCCGCGCCGGCCTGCGGGTCGTCGAGGAGGTGCTCGGGTGGGACCCGCCGCCTCCGGACCAGGTGGCCCACATCCGCGCGCGGATGGCCGAACTGGCCGAGTTCGGCATCGAGGCGCTGGACTGACGCGGTCAGCCCTCCCACCAGCGCAGGATCCGTAGCGCCTGCAGGGTGATCCAGCGCGACGGCATACCGGGTTCTTCCATCTGGACCCAAACGCGGCCGCGGGGCGGGCGGTCCAGCGGCCACCGACCGTCCGAGCCGCGGCGGGAGCGGAGCAGGTCGACGGCCTCGGCCGCCCGCCGGTCAGGCGGAGCGCCGGTCACGACGCTTGCGGCGCGGAGGTAGTCCAGCGCCCGGAGCGTCGTGAAGTGCCAGCGCGGCGGGAAGGTGAACCGCAGGAACCGCTCGTCGGCCGGCGCGCCGGTCGAGAGGCGGCGGAAGAGGCGACGCTCGATCAGGTAGTCGTCGCCGGCGGCGCGGGCTGCGCGCGATTCGGAGGTGCCGCCGGTGGCGCGTTCGAACTCCAGCAGGCCTTCGAGCACGTTGATCGTCGAGTGGAAGGACGATCGTGTCGACCCGGTGGCCCGCTCACAGTTCCAGCCGCCGTCGGGTTGCTGTTCGCTGACCAGCCGGGCGACCAATGGGGCCATGTCGAGTCCGCCGGAGCCTGGGCCGGCTGAGCTGGAACTGCCGAAGGACCTGCCGAAATGGCAGCCGACCGCGACGGTGCGGCCGTTGATGCACTCTTCGACCTCACCGCCCCAGAAGGGCAGGTCGTCGTACTCCCAGCGGCCGTTGGTGCCGACCAGCTCGACGGTATGCCGGGCCCGCTCGGTGTGTGGGTCCAGGCCCAGGACCATGAGTTCGTGCAGGACCGGCAGGGTCGCGGTCCAGGGCTGGCCCTCGGAGTTCCAGAGCTCGCGAGAGAACGGGTTGGGGAAGCAGGCACCGCCGGCCCACAGCCCGTCGTCGCCCTGGTGGGCGAGCAGTTGGGCGCCCCACCCCTCGTGCTCGACGCGGGCGCGTTCGGCCTGCCATTGCGCGGTCGGGGCATCGGTGAGGTCGCGCATGACCTGCCACCGGATGGCGGGGTCACCGTCGAGCAACCAGTCGAGCACCCCGTCGATCACTGGGTCCTTCGTCGTCATCGGCCGGACCTCCCTGCTGTCGTTGCCTGCACCCTATACACGCGTATCGTCATGACAATGAAGCGGATTGGGCTGCTCGGTGGGATGAGTTGGCAGTCGACGGCGGAGTACTACCGCCTCATCAACGAGGCCGTGGCCGCTCGCCTCGGGGCGCTGCACTCCGCCGATCTCGTCATGGTCTCGGTCGACTTCGCCCAGATCGAGGCCCTGCAAGTGAGTGGCCGCTGGGACGAGGCCGGTCAGCGACTGGCCGACGAGGCGCGGGCGTTGGAGCGCGCGGGCGCTGACCTCATCGTGTTGTGCACCAACACGATGCACAAGGTGGCACCGGCCATCGAGGCCGCGGTGTCGGTGCCCTTGCTGCATCTGGCCGACGCGACGGCGGGGGCGGTGCTCGCGGCCGACCTGACGACGGTCGGACTGTTGGGGACGGCGTTCACCATGGAGCAGGACTTCTATCGGGCTCGCCTCGAGCGGCATGGACTGACCGCGCTGATCCCCGACCCGGCCGGCCGGGCCGACGTCCACCGGGTCATCTATGACGAGTTGTGCCATGGCGTCATCCGAGACGAGTCCCGCCGCCGATATCTCGAGGTCGCGGCCGACCTGGTCGCGGCGGGGGCACAGGGAATCATCCTGGGCTGCACCGAAATCGAGCTGCTGCTGCGCCCCGATATGGCCGAGGACGTGGGCGTGCCGCTGTTCCCCACAACGCGCATCCACGCCCTCGCCGCGGTTGACGCTGCGCTTGACGCTCGGCTGAGCTGACTCAGGCCTGGCAGAGACAGAACGGGTGCCCGGCCGGGTCGAGGAAGACCCGGAACGACGTGCCCGGCTGATGCTCGTGCTTGACCGCGCCGAGGCCCAGGACCGCGGCCTCGGCCTCGTCGAGGTCATCGACATCCACGTCGATGTGCATTTGCTGCGGGCGCTCCTGACCGGGCCACTGCGGCGCGACATAGCCCGCCACCTGCTGGAAAGCGATCGAGTCGCCGTAATCGGCGCGGATCGTGCACCAGTCGTCCTCGCTCTTCTCGATCCCCCAGCCGAGCAGGGCGCTGTAGAACTCGGCGAGAGCTCGAGGGTCGGGGCAGTCCAGGACGACGACGGGGAAGCGCGCGATAGCCATAGGCGATGGTAAGCGCCACGCGAGGCCCGAGCCCGTCCCCCGACGAGGGCGGGAGGCGTCAAGACGGCATACGAGCAGTGCGGAAAGGCGACTGCGCCAGGTATGCCGTGGCCGCCAGCAGCCCCGCGGCCGCCACTCCCAGCGCGGTCCGGTTGCCGAAGCTGTGGGCGATCCAGCCTCCGAGGGGCGCCGCAACGGCGATGCTGCCCCAGTTGACGGTGCGGATCGTGGCGTTCATCCGGGCGCGGAGCGGATCCGGGGTGACGACGCTTCGGTAGCTCATCCCGAGGCCCGCGGTCAGGGTGGAGAGTCCGGTGAGCCCGTGCCCGAGGGCGAGGACGGGGATCGCCCACCAGCCGGTGGGGGTGAGCGCGATGACGGCCCAGGCCAGCGGCGAGGCGAACCATTCCGTCGCGGCGAAGACGCGTCCCACGCCGTGGCGTCGTTCGAGCCTCGGCGCCGATCCGGCGACGGCCATCCCGACCACTCCCGCCGCTGCGAAGACCGCACCGATCGCCACCGGGCCGAGACCGAGTTCGTCGCTGGCGAAGAAGACGACCACGGGGATGCCGAGATTGCTGAAGAAGAACCAGGTGTGCAGCCAGAGCGCGTAGGGGCGGATCATCGGGTGGCCGTAGACCCAGGTCGCGCCTTCGCGCAGCTCGCGGCCGAGATGACGGTCCGGTGCGGCGCTGGTGTCGACGCTGGTGTCGGCGCTGGCTCTGGCTCTGACGCGGACTGGCTCGGCGCGGCGGATCGTCAGGAGCAGGACCATCGACACGGCATACGTGAGGGCGTCGACGGCCAGAGCGATCGGTGCGCCGACGAGCCGGACCAGCGCGCCCGCCCCGAGCGGTCCCGCGGCGGTGATGACCGAGCCCATTTGTTCGAGGCGGGCGAACGCCGCGGGCAGCAGCGGGTCCGGCACCAGGCGGGGGACGTAGGACTGCCACGCCGCGACCTCGAAGCAGGTGATCGAGCCGGCAAGGAAGACCAGGCCGACAAGGACAGGCACGGTGAGCCGGCCCGTGAACGCGAGCGCCGCGATCGCGCCCCAGGTCAGCGTCGAGGCGACGTCGCTTGCGATGAGGACCGGGCGTCGGCGGACCCGGTCGACGACGACGCCGGCCACCAGCCCGAAGACGAGGTAGGGCGCCCACTGCGCGCCGCGGACGATCCCGAGTTGTTCGGGGGTGGCCTGCATGGTCGTGACGAGGAGTAGTTGCAGCGCGAGGCTCGACATCGCGCGGCCAGTCGAGGAGATCGCGTCGGCCGCGAAGAGGCGGCCGAACCCGCCGCGCCACAGCCCACCGGTCGGAGGCAGGTCGTCGGCGGGCACGGTCACCAGCCGAGCATGCCGGTTCCGCACGGGTCGCGCCACGGGCCGCGCCCGAGGAACACCCGCCGGTATGCCGTCGCGCCGGCAGTTCGGTGCTCGCATCGGGGGCGCGAGATTGGTGCCTGATTTGGGTAGCGAGTCGGATCGTACAGGTGTATCATGTTCGCATGAACCCGACTGACCCAAGCATGACGTTGAGCGAGCTGCTCGACGCCGCGCGGGCGGTCGTGGCCGGCATACCGGGCTCGTTGTGGCAGGCCTCGGGCCAGGAGTTGGCGCAGGTCGTGCGCGCACTGGATGACATCGGTGCGGCAGCACGTGGGGCGACCGTCGCCGCGGCAGCCGAGGCGCTGGTGCGGGGCGAGACACAGACCTCACAGAGCGGCAGTGTCATCGCCTGGCTGCGCGAGCACGCGCCGTCGCTGCGCCAGGGTGGGGCCAAAGCGGTCGCCGAGTGCGCGGGCCTAGTCGCCGGCGAACGGCGCGGGCTGGCCGCCGCGGGGGCGGACATGTTTGGCGCAGGCGCGGACATGGTGGGCGCAGGCGCGCTCGACTCCAACGCGGCCGACGAGACCGCAGCGCAGGCCGAGACCGCGGCAGGCACACCAGCGCAGGTGGTCGTGCGCTCGGTGCTGCACGGTGAGTTGCTGCCCGCCGTGGCGATGACAGTCATGTCGGAGATGGCCCGGTTGGAGCGCCGGTTACGGCCGGAAACCCACATCACCGTGGCAGCAGCACTGGTGTCCCTCGGCCGCGACTGGGGCAGCGCGCAGGTGCGCCGACTACGCCCGCGGCTGCTGGCCGACTACGGACTGCCCGGGGAGTTACAGGCCGACCACGACACGCTGGCCCGATCCGTGACGCTGAGCAGCCCGACCGTGGAGGACGGGTTGACGGCATACCGGCTTGTGCTCGACCCCGAATCCGCCGCCACCCTCGAAGCAGCCATCGGACCACTCGCCGCCCCCGCACCCAACCCCGAGACCGGCGCGCGTGACCTGCGCACGGCCGGGCAGCGCCGCGCCAACGCCCTCATCCAGGTCTGCCGTCGCGCCACCGCCGCCGGCCACCACCTCACCGGAGGCGCCAAAACCACCCTCTTCGTCACCATGGGGTTGACCGAACTACGCGAGGCAGTCGGTGGGGCCGGCACCGTCGTCGGCACGACCGCGGCTGGGGTCATGCTTGCTCCCGAAACGGTGCGGCGGTTGGCGTGCGAGGCAGACATCGTGCCCACCGTCCTCGGGACCCGTGGCGAAGTACTCGACCTGGGCGTGACCGCGCGACTGTTCTCCCGGGCCCAAACGAAAATGCTCTGGCTACGCGACGGCGGGTGCAGCTTCCCCGGCTGTTCAGTGCCGGCGCACTGGTGCGACGCCCACCACATCGTGCACTGGATCGATGGCGGCACAACAACGGTCCTGAATGCCGCCCTGCTCTGCAGTCGACATCACCAGATCGTCCACCGCGACCGACTCACCGCCCACGTACTCGACCCACCGGCCGACCCGACCACACGCGCCGTCCGATGGGACTGCACCCCAGGCTCCTACGACCGCGCCATCGGACGACTCCGCGCCGCCTGACCCTCGGCACGCTGGGCTGCCAGCTCGGCTGGTGGGCTGCGAGTGAGTGCGAGTACTCAGGCGAGCCCACCGGGGCGCCCCGTATCCTGGCTCCTTGCAGGAGACCAGCCGGGGGGATTCATGGGGACGACCTACACCGTCAACACCGGGGGCCTGGCGGCCTCGGCGCGCAAAGTCATCGGCGACGTCAAGACGTTTGAAGACATCTCGACGGGTCTGCAGAGCGACAGCGGCTCGATCGGATCCGCCGTGGGGTCGGACTATCCAGAGCTCAGCTCGGCGGTCGACCACTACTTCGCGGTCATGGGTCTGGCCTACCTCGCGTATGCCGAGTGCACCACCGCGCTCTCCAACAACATGAGTGCTGCCGCAGCCTCGTATGCCGCAGACGACCAAGACGCTGAGAGCCGCTACCGCGGTCGGGCACGGAAGGCGATTTGATGTCTGGCGAGTCCGCGTTGCCGTGGCCCACGGCAGCCCCAGACAGCATCAGCTCGATCGCCATCCGCCTCTCACACAGCGCGAGCCGGGCAGACCAGTCGATCCTCGCCGTCCAAGGACCCTCTGCCGCGTTCATCAAGCAGGCCTGGAGCGACGGCACGGCCTCCCAGGCAGCGAGCGCGGAAGCCGGTCGGCTCGCCACGCGCATCGTGGCCAACGACACCCGTCTGCGCAGCGGCGACTCCGCCCTGGCCGGTTACGCGAGAGCGGTGCGCGAGGCCCGCGCAGACGTGACCCGGCTGCGGGACGAGTGGGACGAAGCTGACCAGAGCTATCGCTCCCGGCTCAACCGCATCAACGGCACCGAGATGCGCCAGCAGCTGCCCCTCGAAGCCCGACAGCACCTCGCGGACGAGGCTGCCCGCGATCGAGATCTGTCGCAGCAGAACGTGTTCCGGCGCTACGAGCGGACCATGGATGCGCTCCGCACCGAGGGCGCCGCCGCCGCTCGCACCCTCAACTCCCTCGCGGACCAGACCGTGCCGCGCAGCCAGACGGGCTCCGCCGATGCCATGCGTTCGGCGCTCACCGGTGACCTCGACATCAGCGCGGGCGCGATGAAACGAGGTCAGTCAGCGGCCGACGCGGCCGTCGCGAAGGACCTCGTCGTCAAGGCTGCCCAAGGCGACCGCGCGGCGCTCGCGGAGCTGCAAAAGACCTACGCCGACAAGGCCAAGGACCCGTACTTTGCCCAAGCCCTCCAGCAACAGCTGGGGCCGCGGGGCACCAACCAGGTCATCTACGACATGCTCCACGGGCAGGTCGTCGGACGCGTCGAGGACCGCGCCGGCAATGACGCGCTCCTGAAGTTCTTGGGCACGTCGTTTGCGACCGCTGCCGACAGCGGCCGTGATGGAGCCTTCGATGTGGTCTCTCGAGAACTCCATCAACAGTGGCGTGCAGCCTGGTTCGAAGAGCTCAAGGCAGACGGTCGGAGCACGTTCAAACCGGGGCCACTCTCGCCGTCGTTCTCCGGCTACTACGCGCAGGGCCTCTTGCTGTCGAGTGCGGAGGTCACTGCCGGGGCGGCATACATGGACGTCGTGGGTGGCGACTTCCTGGCCTACGACCGCGAAGGCGTGGTCAACGGGACTGCCCGCACCTCTATCCACGGGTTCGGGAGTTCCGGCAGCGGCGAGGTCACCACTCCCGGGACGATCGGCGGTTACAGCCTCCGCCTCGCCGCCGACCCCATGAACGGCTTCTTGAGCAGCGCCGCGCTCGGCCACGACGCCGCGAAGGCGTTCCTGTCCAGCGATGTTCCTGGCTCCACGGGGTCGCTCATGGGCATCGACTACCTCATGAAGGAACGCTGGAATCTCCAGCACCCCGGCCTCGCCAACGCCACCTACTCCGGCTTCGCCGACAACGGAGATGCCCTGGGGCGTGCGGCACTCGCGGCCGACCATGACGCCAGTGACCGTCAGTCGACACTGCTGGCCTCGAAGTTCGTCAACAACTATGCCCAGGGCCTCGCCGACAACCCAGCCGACCAGGCCGGGATGTTCTCAGGGCATCCGGGTGTCTCGGCATACGGGTCGGCGCTCAGTGGCTTGCGCGACAGCGTCGGGTT
>Ga0116175_1001001_pt1 | contig 18598 bp, 17 predicted proteins | sample AD_UKC125_MetaG_FD_89802 | JGI IMG/M metagenome (GOLD analysis project Ga0116175, IMG submission 89802) | Active sludge microbial communities of municipal wastewater-treating anaerobic digesters from USA - AD_UKC125_MetaG | ecosystem: Engineered > Bioreactor > Anaerobic > Digestate | place: USA... | reverse complement strand
CCGGCTTTACCTTCACGATGAATCTTGAATGCTGGCGGCCATTCCGGCAACTGACCTGCCTCCAAATAGACATAAGCACCATCATTCAGGCAGCGCGGCAGATATTCAAACAGTTTCTGCCAATCCTGCCAAGCATAAGGCGGATCCAGAAATACGGTATCGAAATGCAGGGAAGTTTGTTGTAAATAAGCCAAACCGTCGCCTCCCACCACTTCGGTTTGCTCCAACCGCAAAGTTTGGATGTTTTGACGTAACTGCTGCGTCGTTTGGCGATTATTCTCCACCAATACAACCTGTCGCGCATTACGCGAAGCGGCTTCCAAACCGAGTGCGCCACTTCCGGCGAATAAATCCAGCACAGTTTGACCGGTTAAATCCTGACCCAACCAATTAAATAACTTTTCACGCACCATATCCGGCGTTGGCCGTAAACCTTCGGCCGAATGAAAACTCAGCTTACGACCGCGACAATCACCGCCGATGATGCGCACTTGGTTATTGTATTTTACTTTTTTCACAATCATTTCTTCCAATATCAAAGGCTGCTTACAACATCTGTGCCAGATAACTTAATTTAGATCTTGATTAAGTTTATTTGCCATATCTATTATTTGATGCAATAATTTATTTTATTAGGAAATAATTACATTGTTTGCATTTACTTTGTTTGAAGAGCTACTTAGCTTGAGGGTTATCAACGAAAGACTCTACAAAGCAGTATAATTTTTGATACGACTTGCGAAACCTTAAGCAATCATTCCAACAAAAAATAAAAACTGTTTGACAGAAAACATACAAACAATCCGAACATTTCCTACATTTGAAGAAATTAATAGGAAAATGCAATGAATAAGCTGTCTACACTTACGGGCAAGAAAATTGAACTAAATGACAATAAGTTTCACAAAACTCATCGTCATAAATCTTTAAAAATTTCCCATAGCAAAATTAGTAATACTAGTTTTATCCCTGCACACGAACCGGTGAATCATATCTTCGATTCAAGAAATATTGGCAATTTAATTTTATCAATTGTTTTAGCATCAGCCTTATTTGGTTGCTCATCAGGCTACCCTGTTACATATGATTCCTCCCCACAATCTGCAATGTTAATTTGTGGAAACTCACAACAAGGTTATACACCGAATACCCTGTATTACCAATTAACAGATGAAAATAAAAGAAGCCGTATTTTACGTACAACACCATGCAAAGCTATTTGGGTAAGTGGCAAACAAGTTGAATACTCAAATGTAATTGACTTAAATAAGTTGCCACGTGGTGCTCATACTACAGTTACCAATCCCAATATAACATCTCAAGACATTCAATTTGACCAGCAACGTCGTCAGGCAGAGGCTACAAACGCAGCAATCCAACAAGTGAATTCCTCAAACACAGTTTATCAACCTCGCAACGCAAGCTGTTATCAAATTGGTGCCCTAACAAACTGTTATACATATTAATAGAATAATGCCTGCCTGAAACCCTTTTTAGGTTTCAGACAGGCATTATTCTTCTATAAAACCCTACTCTTTCGGCGCAGGCGGTTCAATCTGCTCTTTCCAACCACATTCTTTCTGCGGGCAGACTTTTTCTACGCCCCAACGTTTGGTGGTTTTGATGGTAAGCACCGGCCATTGGCATTGGGGGCAGGTTTCGGCTATCGGCGGATTCCAGGTGGCGTAGTTACAGTCGGGGTAGGTGTTGCAGCTGTAAAACAGTTTGCCGTAGCGGGATTTGCGCTCAATCAGCTTGCCTTTTTTACATTGCGGACATTCTACGCCGGTGTCTTTCGGCGGCTCTAAAGGCTCGATGTGTTTGCACTTCGGATAGTTGGCGCAGCCGATAAATTTTCCGTAGCGGCCTTTTTTATACACAAGTTGACCTTCGCATTTGGGGCAGCTTCTGCCTTCTACGATGGTCGGCTCTTCGGCTTCTTTGGCGGCATCTTCGGCGGTTTCACCCATATTTCGAGTGTAGTCGCAATCGGGGTAGCCTGAGCAGGCGATAAAGCGACCGCGTTTGCCGAATTTGATTTGCAGCTTGTGGTTGCCGCATTTCGGGCAAGTTTCTTCCAGCTCTTCGGTGGTGATTTTGGCGCGCTCAATGCCCTCTTTTTCTTCTACCTGCTTGTGGAAGCCTTTCCAGAATTTATCCATCACCGGAATCCACTGGCGTTTGCCGCCGGCGATTTCGTCGAGCTGGTCTTCCAGCTTGGCGGTGAAGTGGTAATCGACGTATTGGGCGAAGTGTTCGGTCAGAAATTTGTTGACGATGTCGCCGGTGTCGGTGGGGGTAAAGCGTTTTTGCTCAAGGGTAACGTATTCACGGTCTTTGAGCGTAGAAATAATGCTGGCGTAAGTGGACGGGCGGCCGATGCCGAATTCTTCCAACGCTTTGACCAGCGTGGCTTCGTTGAAGCGCGGCGGCGGGGTGGTGAAATGCTGTTCGCCATAAAGGTTATCGACGGGCAATTTTTCGCCTTCGCTCATTTCGGGCAGTTTTTTGTTGTCTTCGTCTTCATCGGCATCATCGGTGCTTTCTTCATACACGCTGAGGAAGCCGGCGAAGGTTTGCACTTGGCCAGTTACGCGGAAAATGCCTTCGCCCACAGCGATATCAACGGTGGTTTGGTCGAACTTGGCAGGTGCCATTTGGCAGGCGACGGTGCGCTGCCAGATCATTTGATAGAGCTTGAACTGATCGGCGGTTAAAAACGGTTTCACGCTCTCGGGTGTGCGGTACACCGAGGTCGGACGGATGGCTTCGTGCGCTTCTTGGGCATTTTTGGATTTGGTTTTGTATTGCTTGACAGCGGAAGGCAGGTAGTCTTTGCCGATTTTATTTTCAATATAATGGCGGATTTCGGTTAAGGCTTCGTCCGACAAGGTCACGCTGTCGGTACGCATATAGGTAATCAAACCGATGGCGCCTTGGCCGACATCGATACCTTCGTAAAGCTGCTGGGCGGTGCGCATGGTGCGGTCGGTGGTCATGCCGAGTTTGCGCACGGCGTCTTGCTGCATAGTGGAAGTGGTAAACGGGGCGGACGGGTTACGGCTGCGCTTTTTCTTTTCGATGGCCGCAACGTGTGCGTCTTTACCGGTCAATCCGGCCAATACTTCGGCTTGGCTGGCTTCGTTGGGCAGCGAGAATTGTTCGAGCTTTTCTCCCTTCCATTGCACCAGCTTGGCGGTGAATTTACTGCGGCCTTTGTGGCTGTCGAGATGCAGCGTCCAGTATTCTTGTGCTTCAAAGGCGCGGATTTCGTTTTCGCGCTCGCAAATCAGCCGCAGGGCGGGGCTTTGTACGCGGCCTGCACTCAAGCCGCGGCGGATTTTTTTCCACAGCAGCGGTGAAAGATTGAAGCCGACCAAATAGTCGAGCGCACGGCGTGCCTGTTGGGCGTCCACTAAATCGATTTCGATTTGGCGCGGATTGGCAATGGCATCCAATACGGCGTTTTTGGTGATTTCGTGGAACACCACGCGCTGCGGCTGCAGGTTTTTCAGGCCGCGTTTGGATTTGAGGATTTCTTGTAAGTGCCAGGAAATGGCTTCGCCTTCTCTATCCGGGTCGGTTGCGAGATAGAGGTTTTCGGCTTCTTTGGCGGCGGCCACAATGGCATCAACGTGTTTGCTGTTGCGGGCAACCAGTTGGTATTTCATGGCGAAGTTGTTGTCGGGATCCACCGCGCCGTTTTTCGGCACCAAATCGCGCACATGACCGTAGGAAGCGAGAATTTCAAAATCGCTGCCGAGATATTTTTTTAATGTCTTCGCTTTTGAAGGCGACTCGACGATCAGTAGGTTTTTAGCCATATTCTTTTTCTCTTCATGGTATTTCCAAGCAACCCGTATTACTTGCTGTTACCGAATACTGTTATTTTTTTAAAATGCCTGTCTGAAAAAAACAGGCTTTCCACTTTTTAATGCATCACCGCTTCGCCGTGCAATGCCATCATCAGTTCATCACCAATCAATACTGGCAATTCTGAACGCTGTATCCACAACACCAGCAACGACAGCACTTTAGCTAAGTCCACGCTGATGTCTTCCGGCGGCATACACAGCAAGGCGTGCACCACCAGCTCGCGCTGCGACGGATTCAATGCTTTTTCACGAGACAGAAAATGCAACAAATCGATTACTTCTGTCGGCAGCACATCCGATTCGTCCGCAGTATATACACGAAAAGAATCGGCATACCGTTGTTCGCCGGTCATCTGCGGCTCTGCCGTTAACATTTCCAGCAGCATCAGCGCGTGATTGATTTCTTCGCCGTCAAAACCTACCTCTTCCAACAAGGCACCCAAATCATTAGGCGGCGGGCAGGCATCGAAGTCCTGAAAATGTTCAATCAAAAAAGCAATCAAATCTGCCATTGTTTTCCTTTCTTAAGCCCGGGGCGGTTTAATCCGTTGATAACGACCACCCGCCACCGCAGCCACTTCGCCAGCCATCTCATGTTCCAGCAATTCTTTATAAATATCCACCGTAGGCAGTTGTAACTGCTCGGCCAGCCAGTCTGGGTGCACCGGATCGTAGCCCATTGCGGTGAGCAATTTATTCTGTTGACTCCCTTCACTTTCAGACAGGCATTCAGCCGGAGCAGAGGGTTCCGGTAATACCGCTTGATCAATGTTGGTCAAAGAGGCTCTATATATAGAATATGATGACACAGTACTTTTTTGCAACAGTTGTGGACATTCCTGTAAGATATCTTCCAGACTTTCCACCAATTTTGCACCCTCTTTGATCAACCGATGGCAACCTTTAGCGTGCGGATTATCTATTGAACCGGGTATCGCCAGCACTTCTCTACCCATTTCCGCCGCCAAGCGCGCGGTAATCAACGAACCCGATTCCAACGCAGCTTCCACCACCAACACCGCTTGGCTCAATGCAGCAATCAAGCGGTTACGCCGCGGAAAATTGCCGGCTAATGGGCGAGTATCCAACGGAAATTCCGACAAAATCAAACCCTGTTCGGCCATTCGGTACGCCAGATTGCGATTAGCTGGCGGATAAATACGGTCTATTCCGGTTCCCCAAAACGCCACCGTAGAGCCGCCTGCCATTAGCGCCCCTTCATGTGCTGCTGCATCAATACCGGCGGCCATCCCTGATACCACGCACACGCCCTGCTCCGACAATGCTTGGGCAAAGTCGCGCGCTATCCGCAAAGCCTGCGGAGTGGCATGGCGGCTACCGACAATAGCTACCGCCTGTTTCTGCAACAAAGTGACATCACCGCGGGCAAACAGCATGGGCGGCGGGGTAATCCCTTCACTCAAGCGCTCAGGAAATTCATGTTCGCATAACAACAATAAGCGACAACCGTCTTGTTGCGACCACTTAATGGCTGCATCTGCCGCCTGAGCCGCCCGCGTATCTGCCCCTTCCCACGTTGCGGCAGCCTGTTTACCGTAGCGCCCGAGCAACTGACGAATCTCCCCTGCCGGCGCTGACCACACCGCTGCCGCTGAACCGTAATGTGATAACAAAGTTAAAAAAGACTCAGCTCCCACATAAGGCGTTAGCGCCAGTTTAACCCATGCATAATATTCCCGCTGATCCATTTTTCTTACCCCTATTTACTAATAACATCAAAAATTATTAACATAATTATCAATATTCTAAGCAAACTTGAGTAACGATGCAAATCAGACTAAAGCCTTCCAATAAAAAAGCACGTTTGTCAGAAACGTGCTTTTTACAACATCCCAGAGGGGTTACAGTTTAGGGCGGATATTGCTCATGATATTGTATTCATTGTGTTCCGTGTCATGCACATCTTGCGGTGCATTATTCACGTGAACCGTATCATTGGCCATATTATCCAAATCCTGACCAGGCTCGGATGCCACATCCCCAACATTAATGTTGGTGCGGCTTTCTAAAATGATAGCCGAAGCCAGATTTTCACTGGTACGGTATACCATCGCCAAACCAACTTCTTCCGCTGGAATAGACACATATTTCGCCACACTACGATTACGTTGATTGCCGTCTTCTACATCCACCTTCATTTGACGGCTACGTTTATACAGGCTCAATACCGTACCCTTATCCAAACCGTCTGCCTCACCTTTATTTAGGGTAATGGTTTGGAATTGACCGGATTCACTAATACCATCGAAAATCGAAACCACTTTGGCGTCAATATGACGACTCGGCGCATGCGGCATAATGTTGAAATTTTTGATATTTTCATCAATTTTCAACAGGTAATCACCTTCGCGGATTTCAGAAACCGCTTCTTCAATCATCATAGGCTGTGCGGTTTGAGTCGGCACTTTCAGCAAAGGATGCAGGCGGGTGTAGTACTCACCCTCTTTCAGATATTGAGCATCTTTGTCGCTACGAGCATCCAGCGCGCTGTTAGTGTAAGGCACGGTACTGGCAATACCGCTGATCACCACTTCCTGGCCCAAGAATTTTTTGGTATCAGGATCGGTGATGTCTTTCACTGCACGATAGATCAGATACTGACCCGGCTCGGTTACACCGTAAGAATAAACACGGTCTCCGCGAGAATACATTAAACGATTATCCGGGCCTTTAATCAACTTCGGTGCATCTTGAGTTTGCAGCTGCGGAATCACTTGCGGATGCTGCATAAACATACGATAGAAATTGACATTGATGGTCTGGATGCCGTAACCGGAAGACACTTCACGCACGCGTGGTGACAACTTCACCAACGGGATATCGTTGTTAGATGCACCTTGTTCAAAACCTAAGCGCGGTTGGCCGTTAACGTAGCGTAAAACCAACACCTGCCCCGGATAAATGGCATGAGGATTGCGGATTTGACCGCGATTGGCACCCCACAGGCGGTTCCACTGCCAAGGGCTATAAAGAAATTTACCCGAAATACTCCATAAAGTATCGCCCGGTTTTACTTCGTAACGCGCCGGCGCATCCGGGCGTACTTTCAATCCAGCCGCCATGGTTTGGGCGGAAAATGCTAAGCCTGCGGCGCAAAGCAAGGTTATAATACGTTTTCGCATGACACTCCCCTTGAAATATAGTCAAATTGTCATCATAAAATTTTGAGTAAAAACGAACCGATTCATCGGCCCCCTGTAAATGCTAACGCGATATTTTACATGGTTTCCCGATGAGTTCCTAGCGTTTCACACAGACACCTCATTATATCGAGAAAAGAATATGGCTTTACTGAATATCTTAAAATATCCCGACGAACGATTGCATACTGTTGCTAAACCGGTCGGCGAAATCGACGAACGTATCCGCACGCTGGTGACCGATATGACTGAAACCATGTACGAAGCACGCGGCATCGGCTTGGCGGCTACTCAAGTCAATGTACACGAGCGTGTGGTGGTGATGGATTTATCGGAAGAGCGCAACGAATTGCGTGTATTCATCAACCCGACCATTACCGTTAAAGAAGGCGAAACCACTTACGAAGAAGGCTGCCTTTCGGTACCCGGCATTTACGACACCGTTACCCGCGCCGAGCGGATTACCGTTGAAGCGCTCGATATCGACGGCAAGCCGTTTAAGCTGGAAGCAGACGGCCTGTTGGCGATTTGTGTGCAACATGAATTGGATCACTTAAACGGCAAAGTGTTTGTCGAACACCTCTCGGCACTCAAACAAAACCGTATCAAAACCAAGCTGAAAAAACGCAGCCGCTTGGAAATGTAAGCCTGTCTGAAAACCCTTTAGATTGATTGATTTCCCTATGAAAGTAATGTTCGCAGGCACACCTGATTTTGCCGCCGCCGCCCTCAAAGCCATCGCCGAAGCAGGCTTCGAAATTCCGCTGGTGCTCACCCAGCCCGACCGCCCGAAAGGCCGCGGTATGCAGCTGCAAGCCAGCCCGGTGAAGCAGGTAGCGGAAAGCTTGGGCTTACCCGTCGCCCAGCCCGCCAGCCTGCGCAACAATGATGAAGCCTTGGCTTTATTAAAAGCGCAGGATGCCGATGTGATGGTGGTGGCCGCTTACGGCCTGATTTTGCCGCAAGCGGTGTTAGATACGCCGCGTTATGGCTGTCTGAACATCCACGGCTCGTTGTTGCCGCGCTGGCGCGGTGCCGCACCGATTCAACGCGCAATTGAAGCGGGCGATGCGGAAACCGGTATTTGCATCATGCAGATGGATGCCGGCTTGGATACCGGAGCGGTGGTCAGCGAGCACCGTTACCCCATCAAACCTAATGAAACTTCCGCTTCAGCTTATGCCGTTTTAACCGAATTAGGCGCGCGCGCTATTGTTGCTGATTTGCAACAACTAGCAAAAAACCGCAGCCTTTCTGCCACACCTCAAGCAGCAGACGGGGTAACTTATGCTCAAAAATTAAGCAAAGAAGAAGCCAAAATCAATTGGCAGGAACCTGCCGAAGTGATCGAACGCAAAATTCGCGCCTTTAATCCGGCTCCAGCTGCCTGGACACTGTGGCAAGATGCTCCGTTGAAAATCTGGCGGGCGGAAGTTATCGAACAAAGCGGCCGCCCGGGCGAAGTGCTTTCATTCTGCGCCGACGGCTTAGTAGTGGCCTGCGGCGATAAAGCTTTGCGGATTACCGAATTACAACCGGCCGGCAGCAAGCGGATGGAGATTGCCGCTTTTGCCGCCAGCCGCCACATCGAAACAGGCAGTCTATTATGAGTTTGGCACAAGTACAGTCGCTAGCGGCGACCACGGTCGAAGAAGTCGCAGCAGGCAAGAATCTACAAGAAGTGTTGGCCGCTTTGCGCGCCGCCCACCCTGAGCTAAGCCTGTCTGAAAAAGGCGCGTTGCAGGATATTGCTTACGGCTGCCAGCGTTATGCAGGCAGTTTGCGCTTTATGCTGTCGCAAATGTTGAACAAACCCATTGATAACCGCCGCCTAGAAAGCTTGCTGTTGGTAGCACTGTATCAATTAAACCACACTCGCAACGCGCCTCACGCGGTAGTGAACGAAGCGGTGGAAAATATGGCCCGTATTGGCAAAGGGCAGTACCGCTCGTTTGCCAACGCCATTTTGCGCCGCTTTTTGCGCGAAAAAGAACGGCTAAACGGTTTATGCAAAAGCGATGACACGGCAAAATACAATTATCCGCAGTGGTGGCAGGCCTATCTGAAAAACCATTACCCCAAACATTGGCACAATATTCTGGCCGCCACGATGCAGCAACCGCCGATGACTTTACGAGTGAACCGCCGCCACGGCAACGCCGAGGCCTATCTGAAAGAATTGGAACAGGCTGGTTTTGCGGGCAAGGCTTTAGATGACTACGCGGTGCGGTTGAATGAAGCGACGGCAGTCAGCGCGCTGCCCGGCTTTGCCGAAGGCCGCGTATCGGTACAAGACTGGGGCGCACAACAAGCAGGCTACCTGTTGCAACCGCAAAACGGTGAACGTATTTTAGATGCCTGCGCCGCCCCTGGCGGCAAAACCGGCCACCTATTAGAACTGGCCGATTGCGAGATCACTGCGCTCGATATCGCACCCGAGCGTTTAGAGCGGGTACGCAGCAATTTACAGCGTTTGGGCTTTTTAAGCGGCAACAATTCTTTTCAGACAGGCATTCCGCAATTAAAGAGCGCCGATGCCGCCGATTTGAGCACTTGGTATGACGGCAAACCGTTTGATGCCATTTTGGCCGATGTACCCTGCACCGCCTCAGGCGTGGTCAAACGCAATCCCGACATCAAATGGCTGCGCCGCCCCGGCGATGCGCTGAAAACCGCACGCCAGCAAGAAGTATTATTGGATAACTTATGGAGCGTATTGCGCCCCGGCGGGCGTATGCTGCTGGCCACCTGCTCTTTATTTGAAGAAGAAAACCAGCAGCAGCTTTCCCGTTTTTTAAACCGGCATGCCGATGCGCAATGCAGCGAATCACATGTCTTAATCCCCAACGGCAACCAAGATGGTTTTTATTACGCGCTTATTCGCAAACAGTAAATGGCTTTTACTGTTGCTGCCAATTCTGCTTGCGCCCGCTTTCGCGCAGGCGGAAGGCATACGCGCGGTTCGCTCCGAAGCCAGGCTCACCGATAGCGGCCAGCTAGCCATCAGCAGCCGTTTCCAAACCGATTTACCCGACCAGCTCAAGCAGGCGCTCGCACAAGGTGTGCCGCTGCATTTCACTTTGAGTTACCAATTATCCTCCCCTACTCTCGCCGCCTACCGCTTTAAGCTCGGCCAGATTGTTGGCAGCGACAACACGGTGAACTACCGACTGTCCTACCACCCGCTCACCAACCGTTACCGCATCAGCGTGGGCACTTTTTCCACCGAATACAACAGCCTGAATACCGCCCTGCGCGGCATAGGCGCTATTTCCAATTGGCAGGTATTGAGCGAGGGCGCACTGAAAGGCGAATCGCCCAGCAACGTAAAAGCCGAAACCCGGCTGATGCTGAGTACCGGCCAACTGCCTCGCCCGTTCCAGATTAACGCGCTCACCTCGCAAAGCTGGCGACTGGATTCCGGTTGGCAGTCACTGAATATCAGTAAGGAATAAGCGCATGGCACCGCGCTTCCTTCCCTTCATCGGCCTCTCCGCCGTCATTCTGCTCTACCTGCTCACGTTGGCTACCGGCAGTAGCAATAGCCTGTCTGAATACTTTTGGTGGATTATCGCTGCTGCCAGCATTTTGATTCTGGTGCTGCTGGCCACCGTTATCCGCTACATCTGGTTCCTCACCCGCGCCCACCGCCGTAAAGTACTGGGCTCACAGATCGCCCGCCGCTTGGCCGCCATGTTTACCGTGGTGACCGTATTACCGGCTTTGTTTCTGTTTGGCGTATCCGCCCAATTTATTTCCTACAGCATCAATTCCTGGTTCGGCGACGATACCGACCAAGCCTTGGAACGCAGCCTGAGCCTGAGCAAATCGGCGCTGAATTTGGCAATGGACAACTCCTTCGGCCGCGCCATCAATCTGCAAGCCGAACTGTTCCGCTCCATTTCGCGCGGCAACAACCCGGCGGTCACCCTCAGCAATTCGCAACTGGCCGAACAGTTCGACCAACTGGCACTGTACGACCAAGTTGAAAACAAGCTGTATAACGCGCGCAATAATGCCAATCTGCCGCCACCGGTATTGGAACAAGAAGCCAAAGAGCAAATTAACCAGACCGGCTCCACCCGCGGGCTGGAAAATGTCAACAACGTGTTATACGCGCAAGGCTGGCTGGTATTGCCTGAATACAGCCAGCACCAATACCTGCTGTTTTTCCGCAAACGCATTCCTAACGACGTAGCACAAGATGCCATGTTGATTGAATCGGCACGCTCCAAATATGCCGAGCTCAGTTATGCCAAACAAGGCCTGCGCGATTTCTTCCTGATTACGCTATTGATCGCCAGCTTGCTGGCGGTGATGCTGGCGCTGGTGATGGCGATGACATTTTCCTATCGTTTTATCGAACCAATTCTGTCGCTGGCCGAAGGCGCACGCGCAGTAGCGCAAGGCGACTTCTCGCGCAAGCGACCGGTGTTCCGCAATGACGAACTGGGGCGCCTCACCCACTTGTTCAACCACATGACCGAGCAGCTCAATATCGCGCAGGAAAATGCCGAACGCAACCGGCAGCAAACCGAAGCGGCGCGCTATTATTTAGAAACCGTTTTGGAAAACCTCACCGCCGGCGTGATGACTTTCGACGCCGAAGGCCGCTTGAAAACCTATAACCCCAGCGCCGAGCGCATCCTCGGCAGCTCGTTTGCCGGCATACTCGGCACCACCTGGCAATCCTGGGCCGCTCAATCTCCGCAATTCGCCATCCTAAGCGAAACCATAGGCACGCTGCTGAACACCGCCGACAACGACAAAGCGGTACAACTGCCCTATGCCGGCCCCGACGAAGCGCGCATTCTGCTGGGTAAAGCCGCCACCTTAAGCGAAGAAAACAGCCGAGATACCGTATTGATGTTTGACGACGTCACCACCCTCGTCCGCGCGCAGAAAGAAGCTGCTTGGGGCGAAGTAGCCAAACGCTTGGCACACGAAATCCGCAACCCACTTACCCCCATTCAGCTTTCCGCCGAGCGGCTCGCTTGGAAACTAGCCGATAAGTTAAACGAACAGGATGCCAATATCCTCAACCGCTCCACCGCCACCATCATCAAACAAGTGGAAGCAATGAAAGACATGGTAGAGGCTTTCCGCAATTACGCCCGTTCGCCTACCCTCAACCTAGAAAAGGTTGAGTTCAACAGCTTTGTGGAAGACATATTGCTGCTATATGAGGGCAGTTCATGTACTTTTTCTCCCAATTTGAGTAATATACCGCTTTACATTAATGCTGATGCTGGCGCCATACGCCAGGTATTGCACAATATTTTCAAAAATGCCGCCGAAGCGGCTGAAGGAAGCGATCAGCCGAAAGTAGAAGTTAGCACCCGATTGGAAGGAACCCAAGTGGTACTGACCGTGACTAACAACGGCAAAAGTTTCAGCACTGAAATGCTGCACAACGCCTTCGAACCCTATGTAACCGACAAACCCACCGGCACCGGATTGGGTCTGCCGGTAGTGAAAAAAATCATTGAAGAACACGGCGGCCGTATCAGCCTGAGCAATCAAGCAAGCGGCGGCGCCTCGGTAAGAATTACCTTACCCGAATTGGTGGAAGAACAAAAAAATGAGAAGTAGCGACATCTTAATTGTTGACGACGAAATCGGTATCCGCGATTTGCTATCCGACATCCTGCAAGACGAAGGCTATACCGTTGCCTTGGCCGAAAATGCCGAAGAAGCGCGCCAATTGCGCAACCAAACCCGCCCAGCCATGGTGCTGCTCGACATCTGGATGCCCGACTGCGACGGCATCACCCTCTTAAAAGAATGGGCGAAAAACGGCCAGCTCAATATGCCAGTGGTGATGATGAGCGGCCACGCCAGCATCGATACCGCGGTAGAAGCCACCAAAATCGGCGCACTCGATTTTCTGGAAAAACCGATTGCGCTGAAAAAGCTGCTGAGTACAGTAGACCGCGCGCTCAAATACGGTGAAATGCAGGCCGCCTCCGGCCTCTCGCTCGACAAACTAGGCAACAGCCCCGCCATCCAAACGCTTAATCAAAAGCTGGAACAAGTGGTTAAACAAAGCACACCGGTATTGCTGGTTGGCGAGCCGGGTTCACCGTTTGAACTGGTTGCCCGCTATTTCCACAAAAACAATACCCCGTGGTTGGAACCGAGCAAAACCGAACACATCGTCGACTCGCCGATGGAGTTACTGCAAAAAGCCGCCAACGGCATTCTTTATTTGGGCGACATCGCACAATACAGCCGTAACCTGCAACAAGGCATCGCCTTCTTGCTGAGTAAAGCCGACCGCCACAACGTACGCCTGATTTGTTCCTCCAGCCGTTTGCCGGAAGAATTGCTGGCTGCCACGCCGGATAATAAACTGTTGCTGGCGCTGGCCAACAGCGAAGTGCACATTCCGCCCTTGCGCGAGCAGACCGACGACATTATGTTTTTGGTGAACCAAATCATCACCGAACTTTCCGAAACCCAAAAAATTCCGCTGGTGAAATTCAGCACCGCCGCGCTCAACATCCTGCGCCAATACGAATGGCCGGGCAATTTCGACCAACTGCGCAATATCGTCAAAAATCTGGCGCTGACCGCCGAGAGCGACGAAGTTGGCGAAAGCGAAGTTTCCGCCATTCTGGGACAGTTGGCACCGGCCAACCAACCGCAGGAAATGATCGGCGGCTTCAACTTCAACCTGCCCTTGCGCGAACTGCGCGAAGAGCTGGAACGCCGCTATTTCGAATACCACATCGCACAAGAAGGCCAAAACATGAGCCGCGTCGCCCAAAAAATCGGCCTTGAGCGTACCCACTTGTACCGCAAACTGAAACAACTGGGCATCAACTTCTCCCGCCGCCAAAATGCCAACCGTGCGGGTGAGGAAGATGATCAGGATATTTGATGGTTTGAGTGAGTGAATGAAAAAAATGCCTGTCTGAAAACAAGTTTTTCAGACAGGCATTTTTGATGATTAAACCCAATGTAATGAATCAATAAGGCGTGCCATCTTTATGCTTAAACTGCCATTGCCCATCAACAAACTCAGCCATAATATCATCATCGGGATAGCTGACCTGATCGCCAATGGTTCGGTCGCCCACCTCAAGATAAACAAGCGCTGCGGTGGATTCATTACGGATTTGGTGGGGATTGCCGTTGCCCGCTTTGAAGCCCGCGCACATGCCCGGCTCCAGTACAGTTTTTCCGCTGTTGGTCACCAAAGTAGCCTGCCCGGCCACTATGTAGATAAACTCATCTTGCTTTGAGTGCTCATGCCTGAGTGCCGAAACACCACCCGGTTCGACAGTGGTCAGGTTCACGCCAAAGTTTGTCAGGCCGAATAAATCGCCCAGCGGCTGCTTGATTCGCCCTTTCATTTGCGAGGCAAAGGGTTCCGGGTAAACAGACGGCTTAACGCGTGGCGGTGCATCTGTTGCGAAAATCGCTTCGATTTGCTTTTCGGTAGTCATCATATTTCCTCTGTGAAACACTTTTAATTGCATCGTTGCCTTTAATGAATATTAACAAGCCATAAGGCGTGGTACCACCCTACTTACGCAGGCGACAACACATTCACTTATTAATAGTATATATATATCAAGCCGATAATAAACCATTACGCATCCATATTGGTTCGGCATCAATCGGCAAGTTATCATAATACTCATTAGATAGTTGTTTTTCCTCCAATGAGTATGGAAGCTCTACCAAACCAATTTGCAATCTTCCATACTCCCTACCAATTTCCGATAAATATTTAATCTCTTCCGCGCATTCATAAAATGTATTGAAAAAAATTTGATATTTTTGGCTGTCACACACATTTTCTCCAATAAATTTTTTCTCAACAATCTTCATAACATCTTCAGTTGCTTGAATTTCAGAAAATCTCACGTATCTTCTATACAATCTATCAGATATTAAATTTCCATTTTTAATATTATTTTCTTGAATGAATTTATCTAATTTTTTAAACAATTCATTTAAAAAATTTCGTTCATAAGAATGGGTAATATGAATACTGGTTGGGGTAATAAAACCTGCAAGTAACATACACACACTCCTTTAACTTAGATTATTTTAAAATTTGATCTCTTCAAAGCATCCGAGTGTTCGGCCGCACTCAATTTTCAAGCTTCAAACAACGCGTGCGTGCGTAGCGCACACACCTTACTCACAGGTATGCTTGCTGCTTATCGGTTAAATGCAGACGCTCAAATGCCTGTCTGAAAAACTATTAACTGAGTAGAAACTTACCCCGTTCGTTTTAGCTGCGCAGAAACTCACTTTGTTCGTTTTCAGACAGGCATTCCTGATCACCTATTGATCCCTAAACTTCCAATTCCGCCCACAGCGGCAAATGATCGGATACCGCCACCTGCGGGCAATCTTTGGCCAACACCTTTACCGCGGGGCTGACCCACATGATGTCCACCGCCGCTTCGGCATAGCCCGCCAGGGTTTTGCGCTGCATATTGAAGGTGGTGCGCAGGCTGTCGCCGAATACGCTGTTTAAGTGATTCAATTCTGCAAACACCGGATTATGCGGCTTGGCGTTGGTGTCGCCTGCTACGATGACTTTTTCTTTGCCCGCGGTTTCCGCGACGATGGCTTGCACCATACGTTCGCGCCGTTCGGTGTAGGCTTCGCCAATCAGATGCCAAGGGCCGTGGACGTTGGCTGCCCAAACGGTGTCGCCGCCTATGTTCAATTCCACCACCTGCAAGGCGGCGGGATGGTATTGGGCTTGTTCGAACGAATCGCGGTAGTCTTCGGTATAGGGATAATCGAAATAGTTGTGGCGGGCAGAAAGTATCGGAAAGCGCGACAACACGGCGATGCCGTTGTAAGACGAGCCATCGTCGGTTTCATCGAAATCTCGGTATTGCGGCATGAAATCGACGAAGGGATAGTCGAACAGGGTAGAGAAATATTGCAGGGTGCGCGAAGTGGGCGGCAGGTGGCGTTTGCCACTGCGGATTTCCTGAAGCAGCAAAATATCGGCATCAACCGATTGCAGAAACGGCACCAGCGCGTCCATTAATACGCCGCCGTGTTCGATATTGAGTGAGAGTACTTTGATTTTCATGGTGTGCTTAGATTTTCAGACAGGCATTATTGTTTAGATGCCTGTCTGAAAAAATTCAATAGTCTTTACTGTGCCAAAACGGCTGCCCCACTGTGGGCGTGCTGGCTTGTGCCTGCTCGCGAGCGGGTACCGGATCTGCCTGCCAAGCGTTGCGGCCGGCGGCGACTGCCCAGGCGAAGGCTTGTGCCATGGCGACGGGATCACCGGCGCGGGAAACGGCGGTATTGAGCAACACGCCGTCGTAGCCCCATTCCATCACCTGCGCGGCTTGCGAGGGCAGGCCGAGGCCTGCGTCGATAATCAGCGGGGTGTCGGGCAGGCGTTCGCGCAACACGCGCAGGGCGTATTCGTGTACCACGCCTAGGCCGGTGCCGATTGGTGCTGCCCACGGCATCAGTGCGCGGCAACCGGCATCGAGCAGGCGGCGGCAGGCGATTAAGTCTTCGGTGCAATACGGCAGCACTTTAAAGCCGTCGTCGCACAAAATCCGCGCGGCTTCTACCAATTGGAACACATCCGGCTGCAAGGTATCATCGTCGCCGATGAGTTCGAGCTTAATCCAATCGGTTTCAAACACTTCGCGCGCCATCTGCGCGGTGGTGACGGCTTCCTGCACGCTCTGGCAACCGGCGGTGTTCGGCAACACCGGTATGCCCGTTTCCTGCAACAACTGCCAAAAGCCTTGGCCACTGGTTTCGCTGCCCGCAGTCTGGCGGCGCAAGGACACGGTAATCATGCCGGGCGCGGCGGCGGCGATGGATTGGCGCAAGATGTCGGCGGTGGGATAGGCGGCGGTGCCCAGCAGCAGGCGACTGGAAAAGGGTTGGTCGTAAAGGGTGAATGCGGTCATGGCGGGTTCTTTCGTGGTATTCGCAAAGCAGCAACCTCAATTCCATCAGCAACCTGTTCCTTCCTCCTCTGGCGGGGGAAGGTTAGGATGGGGGTGGAAGGCTAAACTTAAGCAATCGGCTGTTGCTAGACGGATACAGCCACCCTCTCCCTAACCCTCGATGCCGCTGCATGGTTTCACTAGCGAGCTGCAACGAGCGTGTGAAACCGCACTCTCTGAGCAAGCGGGCGAGGGAACAGGTTGCTTGGTGTATTTCGAGTTTCTGACATTCCAAACGTGTTGAGCCGAACAACCTTTTAAAGCACATTTAGAATTAATTGGCTTGCGACACTAAATATACGTTCTACAAATTGATCTTATACACTCAACCGCCCACCACCGGCCGCACAATATCGACCTGATCGCCGTCCTGCAACTCGCGCTCGGCATAAGTGGTTTTGGCGACAAATTCGGTGTTCACCGCCACGGCAAACGGTTGCGTGGGGGCGGTTTGGGCGATTAAATCGGCAACAGTGTGGCCGGTAAAGGCCAGCGCTTCGCCGTTGAGCAGAATATTCATCTCTTTATGTCCTCTATCATATATGCCTGTCTGAAAGCCTTTTACGACTGGCCAAACAACCATAAAAAGCCATTAAGCGTGCCGACGCCGGTAGCGAGGCTGATCAGGATATTGCGCCAACGGATATGCGCCAGCAATACGCTTATCAGCGCCAGCGCCTCGGCCGCCAGATACGGCCATTCCGTTGCATTCAGTTTTTCCAGCTTCAGGCTGGCGAACACCAGCAGCAATAATACACACAAGGGCAACGCGGCGTTTAAGTCGGTTAATAAGGGCGATTTCAGCCAGCTTTTCGGCAGCAGCAAAGGCGCGGCGCGCAGTAAAAAAGTCACCGCACCGGCGGCCAGCAAGGCCATCCACCATTCCAGCGCTTGGCTCATGATGCCGCCCCCGGTTTCCACAACAGCGAACGCAATACAATCACTGCAGCACACAACAACACCGCAGCAAACAGCAAATATTGCGGCGCGATACTGCCGGCGGCGATAAAGGCCAGCACCGCCAGTGCGCAAGGCCACCAAGCGCGGTTGGCGCGGTATTGTTCATAAGCCAGAATCACAAACAGGCTGGCCAGCGCAAAATCCAGATGCGGAATCCACTCGGTCAGCCCTCCGCCGATTAAGGCTCCGGCCAATGTGCCGGCCAACCAATACAGTTGGTTTAACAAGGCAATCCGGCTCATCAGCGCAGTCTGCAAGGCTTTGGGCAGCGTGGTGAGCACCGAAAAGGTTTCGTCGGTAAGAGCAAAAATACTGTACCACCGCTCCCAACGGCGCACCGGCAGCGCATCCAACAGCGGCAGGCCGTAAAACACATGGCGCAGGTTGATTACAAAGGCATTAAACGACATCGCCGCCACCCCTGCCCCGCCCGACAGCAGCGCCACCGCAGCATACTGAAACGCGCCCGAATACACCAGCAAACTCATCGCCGCCGACAACCACACCGGCAAACCGGCGGCGCTCATCAACACGCCGTAGGCAATGCCTGCAGGGAGATAGCCCAGCGCAATCGGGTAGGAATAGCGGAAGGCCAAGCGCCAGCGGTCGGCGGAATTTTGGGGGACGGGTTGGGTCATGGTTG
>Ga0116175_1000999_pt1 | contig 18629 bp, 15 predicted proteins | sample AD_UKC125_MetaG_FD_89802 | JGI IMG/M metagenome (GOLD analysis project Ga0116175, IMG submission 89802) | Active sludge microbial communities of municipal wastewater-treating anaerobic digesters from USA - AD_UKC125_MetaG | ecosystem: Engineered > Bioreactor > Anaerobic > Digestate | place: USA... | reverse complement strand
ATCTATGCTTAATCTTTACAGGAGATTGATTAAAAATAGTTTCTTAAAATCCAAACTGGATTCCCGCCTGCGCAGGAATGACGTCACTTGAGTATCGAACGGCCTTAGGAAGTATTTTGCAAAGGTCAATGCCTGTCTGAAAAATACTTTTCAGACAGGCATTGAGATTAGCAACGCGTGCGTATCTTAAGGCGTTCAGTCTTCAGTTAAAGTAGTCGGCGGATTCATTTCTTTGAGAAAACCAAACATCTCATCAATTATTTTTTTATAATACTCCAACGGCATTTCTTTAACCTGAAAAGGACTTCCATTCAGCGAATAAAATAAACGCAGCGTGTCTTTTACAATTTCGCATCTCATGCGTAAGCCATTATCGCCCAACTCTACTAAAGACCAATACATAATATTTTCTTCGGCCAGTTCTTCATAATCAAAGTCAATCTCTTCAAGAGGCAAATTGCTTTCTTTAAATTTATGGTTTAATGCTTTTTCTAAATTTGCTTCCAACAGTGTGATTTCACTATCGAAAGTAATCACCGCACCTTTTCCGGGATAGGCTTTGCCATCGATCCAAAAGTTCAAAGGCCCCAATAGATAGCCATTATTAATTAACACATCCAATTGGATAAAAAAATCCATTTTATCGCCGAAGATCATTTTAACGCTTTTCCTTTCCAGCCTGATTTTCTTCAATCGGCTTGAGCAAACCGATGAATATTATAGCCAAATAACTTAAATTAATGACCGTATCGTCATACTCGGGCTTGACCCGAGTATCTCCCATTGCCCTTGAAAAGCAAGATACTCGGGTCAAGCCCGAGTATGACGAAGGTGGCTGATTATTAAGTTTAGCAACTATATTTCGTAGAATAACGTAATTTTGTTGGAACGGTATCCGCGCAGTAAAAGAATGCCTGTCTGAAAAGTATTTTTCAGACAGGCATTTAATCAACTCAAAACTTAATCAATCAAAATCCAAACCTTCCTGCTGCGGTTCGTCTTCCGGCAACTGATTGCGTTCCCACAACACCTGTTCCCATTTTTTGCGCCGCATGGCAATCAGGCGCATCACTTGGTGTTTTTGGTCGTCGTTCATCTGCAACCAGTAAAGTCGCTCTTCCCGACTGCGCAAACATCCGTGGCAATAGCCTTTGCTATTAACCTTGCATACCCCTATACAGGGGCTGGGGATGGCGAAAAAATCGGGCTGATCCATTGGGTGTTAGCTTATCCGGCTGTTTATACAGAAAAAACTGTATTTCAGCCTTTTCCCTGCATATTGTAATGCTCAATTTCAAACCCGCTCGCCCGATAGGCGCGGAAGCGGTCGCGGGCGGCGGCTAGGTCTTCCAAGCTGTCGCCGACGATTTCCAACACCCGTTGCGGCGGCTGAGGGGCGTCGCACCAAAATAAATCGGAACTGTTCAGCACCACAATGCCCGCGGCCAATTCCGGCAGTTCATTCCCCGCCGCCAGCACCACCGGCACATCGGCCGGGTAGGCGGCGGGCGGTTGCCAGAATTCGTGCGGCAGAAAGCTTTCCGGCGGTTCGCGCCATAAGTCTTGATCTATCCGCACGCTTTCTGCTTCATCCGCCAGCCACAGCAACACCCGCCCTTCGGCGGCTGCGCGGCGGCAAAGGCGGTTGATAAACGGCTCGCGTTTGGCAACGTGGGTATAGAAAGTAACCTTGGGCATCGTGTGTGTTTCCGTTTTGCTTTACACCGCGGCGTCGCGCAGAAATTGCAGCAACAGCGGAACCGGTCGGCCGGTGGCGCCTTTGTCTTTGCCGGATTGCCATGCGGTGCCGGCGATGTCCAAATGCGCCCATTTGTAATCTTCGGCGAAATGAGCGAGGAAAGCGGCGGCGGTGATGGTACCGGCCGGTCGGCCGCCGATGTTTTGCAGATCGGCAAAATTGGATTTCAACTGCTCTTTGTATTCGTCGAACAGCGGCAACTGCCATGCTTTGTCGTTTACCGTGCGGGAAGCGCTCAACAGTTTATCCACCAATTCCTGATCGTTACCCAACAGGCCGCTGGCGGTGTGGCCGAGTGCAATGATGCAGGCGCCGGTAAGGGTGGCCACGTCCACCACCGCTTGTGGTTTGAATTGGGCGACGTAAGTGAGCGCGTCGCACAGAATCAGGCGGCCTTCGGCATCGGTGTTGAGGATTTCGATGGTGGTGCCGTTCATGGCGGTAACAATATCACCCGGTTTGCTGGCACCGGCATCGGGCATGTTTTCGCAAGTGGGCACCACGGCAATCAGGTTAATCGGCAGCTTGGCGCGCACGGCGGCCACGAATGCGCCAATCACGCTGGCGGCACCGCACATATCGTATTTCATTTCGTCCATCGCTTCGCCGGGTTTCAGCGAAATGCCGCCGGTATCAAAGGTGATGCCTTTGCCGACCAACACCAGCGGTGCGGCGTTTTTGTCGGCCGCGCCCTGATAATTCAGTTCAATCAGATAAGGCGCTTCTACGCTGCCTTTGGCCACCGACCAAAACGAACCCATGTTGTCGCGGATATAGTCTTGCTCCAGAATTTTGGCGGTTGCACCGGCTTGTTCCGCTTCTGCTTTGGCGGTTTGCGCCAAAAAAGCGGGGGTGCAGACGTTGGGCGCGGTGTTGCCCAAGTCTTTGCACAAATTCATGCCGTAATTGAGTGCTTGAGCGATGCGCAGCGCTTCTTCGGCAGCCGCCGAATCTTGCGGCAGATAAAATGCCACTTGCTGCAACTTGGCCGGTTTGGCTTCTTTTTTGAAACGCTCGAAACGGTACACCGCTTGGCCGATTGCCAGCGTTAATACTTCCACCAATAAGGCGGCTTCGGCACCGCTTAAACGGCTCAAGTCAATTTCCACTTGCAGCTGGCCTTGCGCCCATTTGGCCGCTTCGGCTGCGGCTTTTTCTACTGCCGCGCGGGTGGTGTCTTGCAAACGCAAAACCGCAACCGCTTGCAGGCTGCCGTTTTGCAAGGTTTTGGCTTCGGCGAAGCTTTGTTTTTCTTCCAAACCGCCGCACAACAACTTCACGGTTTCATCGGCATGATCTGTCGAACACGGGCAGGCGTTAGTGCAAACATACAGCGCAGCTGCTTGTGCTGGCTGCAATTTTCCGGCTTTTATGCTAAATTCCACGTTTTCTGTCTCCTGAATTATTTTTCAGACAGGCATATATTTTATTGATGCCTGTCTGAACTGTAATCAACCTTTTCGGTCTTGATTGTACGCACATTCACAGCCGACTGAAACCCCGGATATGACCTACCAACGCAATTTCATTAAAGAGCTTACCTACACCGCCATCGGCATTTTTATCGTGCTGCTGGCAATCTTGGTATCGACTCAAGCCATTAATCTGCTGGGGCGCGCCGCCAGCGGCCGGGTCGCCGTAGATGCGGTCGCCGCCTTAATCGGTTTCTGGACGCTGGGCATGACCCCGCTGCTATTGGTGTTAACCGCTTTTATCAGCACCCTCACCGTACTCACCCGCTATTGGCGCGATAACGAAATGGTGATTTGGCTGGCCAGCGGCCTCTCGCTCAAACAATGGATACGGCCGGTACTGCAATTTGCCGTGCCGTTTGCCGTGCTCACCGCCATCATCCAGCTTTCGGTATTGCCGTGGGCGGAATTGCGCAGCCGCGAGTTTGCCGAAATCCTCAAGCAAAAACAACAGCTTTCCTTGGTAGAAGCCGGGGTATTCCGCAATCTGGGCAGCCGCGACGACCGGGTGTATTTCGTCGAAACCTTCGATACCGATTCGGGCATCATGAAAAACCTGTTTCTGCGCGAAGTGGACGACAAAGGCCGCGAAAGCGTGGTGTTTGCCAAAGAAGGCACTTTCTCGCTGGCCGACAACAAACGTACGCTGGAATTGAGCAACGGCTACCGCTACAACGGCATTCCCGGCCAAGCCGATTTCAACGAAGTATCGTTTAAACACTTAAGCCTGGTCATCAGCGTCACCCCCAAAGTGGTCAACGCCATCGACAGCCGCAAAACCATCCCCACCGCCGATTTATTCGGCAGCAGCAAGCCGGAATATCAAGGTGAATTATTATGGCGTTTATCGCTGCCGATTTCGGTGTTGATTTTGAGCCTGCTGGCGATTCCGCTCTCGTATTTCAACCCGCGCACTGGCCACACTTATAATATCTTGATTGCCATCGGTTTCTTCCTGATTTATCAAAACGGCCAAACTTTCCTGCGCAACGCCGTGATGAACGGCCAACTGAATTTCTGGGTCGGCCTGTTGCCGATGCACTTATTGATGATTGCCGCCATCGTGGTGCTGCTGCGGGTGCGCAGTATGCCCGCGCAACCCTTCTTCAGCGCATTGAAAGGCGGCAGCAAATGAAACTGATCCCCCGCTACCTGATTACCCAGCTTTCGGTGATGACGCTGTATGCCCTGCTCGCGCTGTTGGCCTTATACAGCTTCTTCGATGTGATGAACGAAATCGGCGATGTCGGCAAAGGCAATTATACCGGCGCCAAAATGATGCAATATGTGTTATTGCAGCTTCCTTCGCGCGTTTATGAACTGCTGCCGCTGGCGGTACTCATCGGCGGCTTGCTGGCGCTCTCGCAACTGGCCGCCCGCAGCGAATTAACCGTGATCAAAACCAGCGGCATGAGCACCGGCGAAATCATCCGCATCCTGCTGGGCTTCGGCCTGATTTTCGCCGCGCTCACCGTATTCACCGGCGAATGGGGCGCGCCCGCCGCCAGCCGTTATGCCGCCAATATGAAAGCCGGCGCCATCGAAGGCAAAATCAGCACCGGCAACGGCGGCTTGTGGGTAAAAGAGCAGCACGACATCATCAATATCAAAGAAATGCTGCCCGACCGCTCGCTGCACGGCATCACCATTTTCCAACACAACGACGATTTCCGGCTGACCGCCCAATGGCATGCCGATTCCGCCGTGGTTCAAGCAAACGGCAGTTGGCAGTTGAAAAACGTGCGCCGCAGCCTGTTGGAAGCCGACCGCGTGAGGGTAGAAACCCGCGCCGAAGAAACGCTGCAAACCAATATGAAGCCGAACTTGCTGGATGTATTGCTGGTCGACCCCAATCAAATGTCGCTCACCTCGCTCACCAGTTACATCAGCCACCTGAAAGCCAACCATCAGGAAGTGCAAGCCTATCGAATTGCTTGGTGGCGTAAATTTTTCTACCCCATCGCCGCGGTGGTGATGGCTTTGGTGGCGCTGGCGTTTACTCCGCAATCCACCCGCCAAGGCAATATGGGCTTGAAACTGTTTTTCGGCATCTGCCTGGGGCTGGCCTTCCACTTCGCCGGCCGCCTGTTCAGCTTCACCAGCCAACTTTACGGCATCCCCCCTTTCCTCACCGCCGCCCTGCCGACTACCATTTTTGCGATATTGGCAGTATGGTTGATACGCAAGCACGAGAAGCGTTGATATATAGCGAAAGTAATAAAGAATTGATACAAGGCAGCGAGCCGCAGACAGTACAGATAGTACGACAAGGTGAGATAACGCCGTATCAGTTTTTTAGTGCTTTCGCTATAACTTTTCAGACAGGCATTTTGAGTACAGTCATGCCTGTCTGAAAGATTTCGTCAGTATTGTTTTTAAAAAAATCCTACCCATCTCTCGTCATACTCGGGCTTGACCCGAATATCTTTGCGCTGCTGAAGTAATGACGGGATACTCGGCCAAGCCGAATATGATGTTCCTTTTTTTCAGACAGGCATAGACAAAAAGCCCGCTTCTATAAAAGCGGGCTTTTTCATATAAAATCAACAAACACTTATTTCGGTTTGCGGAACGCATCGTGGCAGGATTTACAGCTGGCACCGACATTGCCGTAAGCCACTTTAATTTCTTCCAGATTACCGGCTTGCGCTTTGGTATTCAAATCATCCACCGCCGCCAGAAACTTATCGCGCTCGGCGTTAAACTCAGTCGGTTTTTCCCATACCGACGGCAATGAATCGCCGTTACCCTGCGGGTCGCTGGCAAAATGATCAAACGGTTTGCGCGCGTTTTCGCTGAAAGTAGCGGCGGCCGCTTTAAACTGATCCACATTATAAGTTTCATCACCTTTTACCATTTTGCCCATAGCGGAATATTCAGGCATCATGGTTTTAAAAGCGGTGGTGCGTTCCTCAGAAATCGGGCCTTTGGCACTGCCGGCACCCGCGCCGCCACCACAAGCGGTCAAAATACCTGCGGTTAATACCGCAGCCAAAATATTATTCATTTTCATAGCGTATTCCTCGTGATTAAATTATCAAATTTAGGATTCGGTATAATACCCCAAAACCCCGTTAAGAAATGAAAGGACACCCCATGAGCATTCTGGTTACCGGCGCCTCTTCCGGCTTTGGCGCCGCCATTTGTGAAACCCTGGTCAACGCAGGCTACCGCGTAATCGGCGCCGCTCGCCGCTTGGAAAAACTGCAAGCCCTGCAAAACGAATTGGGCGGCAACTTCCTGCCGCTGCAAATGGATGTGGGCGACACCGCCTCGGTCGATCAAGCCCTCGCCGCCCTGCCCGCCGAGTTCGCCGAAATCGATTGTTTAATCAACAACGCCGGGCTGGCACTCGGCTTAGAACCGGCGCCCGCCGCCGATTTCAGCGACTGGCTGACCATGATCCAAACCAATATCATCGGCCTCACCTACCTCACCCGCCAAGTTTTGCCCGCTATGGTGGCACGCAAACAAGGCTATGTGATGAACATCGGCTCCATCGCCGGTAGTTACCCCTACCCCGGTGGCAATGTTTACGGCGCCAGCAAAGCCTTTGTGCGCCAGTTTTCGCTCAACCTGCGTGCCGACTTAGCCGGCAGCGGCGTGCGCGTGAGCAACATCGAACCGGGCTTGTGCGGCGGCACCGAGTTTTCCAACGTCCGCTTCAAAGGTGACGACGAACGAGCCGCCAAGCTGTATGAAAACGTCGAATACATCCGACCGCAAGACATCGCCGATACCGTGCTGTGGCTGTATCAACGCCCCGCGCACGTTAATGTAAACAGTATCGAAATCATGCCGGTGGCGCAAAGCTTCGGCCCTTTGCCGATTAGTCGTTAAGCTGTATAGGCCTGTCTGAAAACGAGCAAAGCAAGTTTTCACATCAAACAAAAAACCTTTCAGACAGGCATATCGACACTCCAAACAAAATGCCTGTCTGAAAAATATTCAGACAGGCATTTCAAACAGAGCTTACCAAGCTTATTCCAAAACTACTTCCACACGGCGCGCTTCAGCATTATTGCCTTGGCCGGCTTCAGTATTTTCCGGTTTGCGCAACTCAATCTGGCTCTCCGGTACGCCTAAACCCAACAGCGCATTGCGAACCGCCAAAGCACGTTGTTTCGACAACTCTTCATTAGCCGCCACATTACCGGTGCTGTCGTTGAAGCCGGATACCACCGCTTTTTTGCCTTCGCGCACGCCCGCCAACACATCTTTGAGCGCTTCTTCAGCATTCTCAGCCAAATCCGCTTTACCGGTGGCAAAGTAGAATTTCACCACACCATTTTCCACTACTGCGCTAGCTGCATCAGCCACAACGGCTGCCGCAGCAGGTGCAGCAACTGAAGCGGCAGACGCCGCGGCTGGCATCACATCACTGGCCGCTACGGAGGCTGAAACAGAGGTTTCTTCAGGCGCAGCCAATACTGCTTCCGCCGGATGAGACGCCGCAGAAGCCGCCACCTCAGCTGAAGCCGCTTGTCCATAGCCGGGTGAGCCTTCAATTTTACCGTTCTCCCAACCATAAATTGAGTAGAACAAAATCACTAAAGTCGATAAAGCCGCCGCACCGCCGGCAATCCACAAACCAATCCGTTGCTCTTTGTGATCATCATTATCAGACATCGCTATATTCCTTATATATCAAAGAAAACAAAATACAAAATAAATAAATTTGGCCGCATTATACCTAAAAACCGCTTACATGCTAGCCTGAAACCGACCGAAAGGCTAAAATACCGCCTTTACTCCGTATTTTCGAAAAGCTGCCCTATGCTCACCTTTCAACAAATTGTTTTCAAACTGCAAACCTTCTGGGCCGATAAAGGCTGCACCGTAATCCAACCCTTTGATATGGAAGTGGGCGCCGGTACCAGCCATCCCGCCACCTGCCTGCGCGCACTCGGCCCCGAGCCGTGGTTTGCCGCCTATGTACAACCCAGCCGCCGCCCGAAAGACGGCCGCTACGGTGACAACCCCAACCGTCTGCAACACTATTACCAATTCCAAGTCGCCCTCAAACCGGCGCCGGAAAACTTCCAAGAACTCTACCTCGACAGCCTGCGCGAATTGGGCATCGACCCCACTGTGCACGACATCCGTTTTGTCGAAGACGATTGGGAAAATCCCACCCTCGGCGCCTGGGGCTTGGGCTGGGAAGTCTGGCTCAACGGCATGGAAGTTACCCAATTCACCTACTTCCAACAAGTCGGCGGCATCGACTGCTCGCCGGTACTCGGCGAAATCACCTACGGCATCGAGCGCCTGGCCATGTACCTGCAAGGCGTAGAAAACGTGTATGACTTGGTGTGGGCAAAAACCTTAGACGGCCAAACCGTTACCTACGGCGACGTTTACCACCAAAACGAAGTGGAACAATCCACCTACAACTTCGAATATAGCGATGCCGAATGGCTGCTACGCCAGTTTAACGACTACGAAGCCCAAGCCCGCCGCCTGCTGGAAACCGAAGACACCTCGCTGGCTCTGCCCGCTTACGAGCTCGTACTCAAAGCCGGCCACACCTTCAACTTGCTGGACGCACGCGGCGCGATTTCGGTAACCGAGCGCGCTACCTACATCGGCCGCATCCGCGCATTGAGCCGCGTGGTGGCGCAGAAGTTTGTTGAAAGCCGTGAAAAACTGGGCTTCCCGCTGATTAAAGCGCCTGTCTGAATAAAACGGCAAAAAGTTTTTCAGACAGGCCTTATCGGCAACGGCAAAACCAAACCCATCAGGTGGTTGAACTTATGATAGAAAAATTTACCTTCGGTCTTTTTACCAAAGAGGACACCCGAAGCTTTATGCGCCTGCTAGCGTATGTGCGTCCGTATAAAGCCCGTATTATTTGGGCTTTAGTCGCCATCTTCGGCGTGGCCGCTACTGAAAGCTATCTGGCCGCCTTTATCGCTCCTTTGGTCAACCAAGGTTTTGCCCCACCCTCCACTCCTCCGGAGCTCAGCACCGCCACCGGCATCATCGATACCGTGAAAAACTGGAAAGATCAGTTTACCTATCTGATTTGGGGGACACCCGAAAAAGTATGGGTAGTACCGGTATTTTTCATTGCATTAATCATCATCCGCGGCATCTGCCGTTTCACCAGCACCTATCTGATGACCTGGGTTTCCGTGATGGCCATCAGTCATGTGCGCCGCGATATGTTTAACAAAATGTTGGTGTTATCGTCCAAATTTCATCAGGAAACCCCATCCGGCACCGTATTGATGAACATGGTGCAAATGGCCGAACAATCCATCAGCAACGCCAGCAATGTGTTTATCACCCTTACCCGCGACACCATGATTGTGGTCGGCTTAGTCTGCGTATTGCTCTATCTCAACTGGCAACTCAGCTTGGTGGTGGCTTTGATGTTTCCTCTGTTGTCATTGTTATCACGTTATTACCGCAACCGCCTGAAAAACATCATTGCCAGCTCCCAACAAAGTATCGGTACCCTGAATAATGTAGTCAACGAAACCCACCAAGGGCATCGTGTAGTAAAACTGTTTGGCGGGCAAAAACAAGCTGCCAGCCGTTTTAACGAAATCAACAACACCATCGTACGCCTAGGTAAGAAAATCACCCAAGCCACCGCCGCTCGTTCGCCGTTCAGCGAACTGATCGCTTCTTTTGCCTTGGCAATAGTCATCTTTATTGCACTTTGGCAAAGCCAGCAAGGCTATACCACCATCGGCGAATTTATGGCCTTTATTGTTGCCATGCTGCAAATGTTAGGGCCGATTAAGAACTTGGCCAATATCAGCATTCCGATGCAGACCATGTTTTTGGCCGCAGACAGTGTATGCCAGTTTTTAGATACTGAGCCTGAAAAAGATACCGGCACCCAAACCCTGAAAAATGTCTCCGGACGCCTGAAATTTGACCATATTGACGTCCGCTATCACGCAGACGGCCACAAAGCCTTAGACAACTTTAATCTGGAAATCCGCCCCGGCGAGCGCGTGGCTTTGGTCGGCCGTTCCGGCAGCGGCAAAACCACCGTAGTTAATTTGCTGCCTCGCTTTGTTGAACCGAGTGAAGGTGTAATTTATCTGGATGACGTGAATATCGCCGATGTGAAATTGGAAAATCTGCGCTCACAATTTGCACTGGTATCACAAGACGTTTTCCTATTTGACGATACCTTATTGGCCAATGTGCGTTACGGCCGCCCCGAAGCGAGTGAAGAAGAAGTATTGGCCGCCCTGAAAGCCGCCAATCTGCAAAATCTGGTTGAAAACTCACCGCACGGCCTGCATCAACACATCGGCGCCAACGGCAGCCAGCTTTCCGGCGGCCAGCGCCAACGCGTATCGATTGCCCGCGCCATTTTGAAAGACGCCCCGATTTTATTGTTAGACGAAGCCACCAGCGCCCTCGACAACGAATCCGAACGCTTGGTACAACAGGCCTTAGAGCGCTTGATGCACGGTCGCACCAGCATCATCGTCGCCCACCGCCTTACCACTATTGAGCAAGCCGACCGAATCATTGTGATGGACGACGGTCATATTATCGAGCAAGGTTCGCATCAGGAATTGCTGAATAAAGGCGGCTATTATGCTGCATTGAGCAATATGCCAAAATTGGGTGAGTAAGTTTCTTCAGACAACTGCTGCCAATAATTAAGCATAAACAGGTATCCAAATGAAATTTACCATTTTATCTATCGTCAAAAATGAAGCGGACATCATTGAATCGTTTGTGCGCCATAATCTTCAATTCGCCAACGAACTCTTTATTCTCGACAATGGCAGTGACGACCATACCTTCTTGATTTTACAAAAACTACAAGAAGAAGGTCTACCCATCCATCTATCTCAAGATGCCACTCTCGGCCATCAACAGCAACAGCTTGCTGCCGGTCTACTAGCAAGCGCGCAAGCACAATCTGATGCAGATATGTTTATGCTTCTGGATGCCGATGAGTTTCTTTGTATCCATCCTGACGCTCCTATTTATGGACAACCGTCAAGCTACCACCATTTTTTCCACGCTTATCTGGAACAGGTCAAGCAACAAGGAGTCGCCGCTCTTCACTGGTTGAACTTCCTGCCAGCAGATACCGAAAAATCATCTGATTACATCAATCATTTCAATGAATTTCTGGAATGTACCCATCCTCCTATTGCCCATCAAAAAGCCCTTTACTCACGGGAAATGCTGGGGCGGACGCAAATCGTGGCGGGCAATCATCATTTAAACGATAAGCAGACCGGGGAGCGTATTGAACAAACGGTTTCTAAAGATATCGCCATCGCCCACTTCCCTATTCGCTCAAAAGAGCAAACGGTTGCCAAAGTATTAACCAATGCTATCTCCTTGAACAGCCGATCTTTGGCAGAAGGAGAGTCGTTCCACATTTTCCAAATGCAACAAGAAATTGTGTCCAATAATTACCAGATTAGCATGGAAAAATGTCGGGAAATTGCTCAGTCTTATGGTATTCCGCCCTTTTACTCTGAGGGAGTGAAGCTGGGGTGTGGTAAATTAAATCCGACCCCAATCGAACATCGATACTTGCATCTGAATAATGTGAACTTAGTACGCAGTTTGAATGCAATTGCCATGCATTTTTCTAAAAATACCTTGATATTAAAGGAAACCATTTCCGATCTTGAGAATAAAAATTCAAACCTTGGGGATGAGGTTTCCAGTCTTGAGGAAAAAAATGTCAGCCTTGAAGATAAAAATTCCAACCTGGAAGGCAAAGTTTCCATTCTTGAGGATAAAATTTCCGATTTTGAGTATAAAGAACAAGACTTACAATCACGAATCACTCAATTAACTCAAGAGTATGATAAAAAAACTCAAAACATAAACAACTTACACCAGCACCAAGCTTATTTAACGAACGATTTACAAGAAAGCCGTTACCGATTCACAAAATACAAAAAATTGTGGGTTGTACGTTTGATCAAACCTTTAATCCAAATGGAGCTGGCGATTAGCTCGGCAAATCGTTACCGCAAACTGTTCCGAAAACTGATTAAAGAAAAAGGCAGTATCGGTAAAGCCTATCAAATCTGTCGCCGTACCTATAAAGCTTCCGGTATGCGTGAGGTAAAAACGCTCTTACGCCAGCAAAATCTGGATTTGAGAGAAATTGAAGCCTTAGCCATTGAAAATGCAAAAGACGGTTTGGTGATTTTAGCCACCAAGCATACCCACTACATTGCCAAGCTATTCGATCATGCCCTGAAAAAAGTCAATATTGAATCCACCATTATCTTAGAAACACCCAAAGGCGGTTATTCAAACAAATGGCACATCGTTATCTGCCCGCAAATGTTTGAAACCTTGCCGGATCATTATTTGGCTTTCCAAATGGAACAATCTGTCTCCAGCAGATGGTTCACCGACCAGTATTTCCAACGCTTGGATCGTGCTGCCCATATTTTTGATTATTCGATTACCAATATTGCTTTTTTGCAGGAACACCAAATTCCGTTTAAGCAATTACATTACATGCCGATAGGCTTATTGCCCTCGCTCAATCCATCCCACACTCAAGATTTTGAGTATGATGTCGCCTTTTACGGCGACCCCAACTGTGAGCGTCGAAAATTATTTCTTGAAAAACTGCGTGAAAAATTTTCCGTTAAAGTGATTTCAGAAGTATTCGGCGATGAACTGCATGCTTTATTGAAAAAAGCAAAAATCGTGGTCAACATCCATTATTATGAAAATGCCTTATTGGAAACCACCCGTATTTATGAATGCTTATCCTTGAATAAATTGGTGGTGTCCGAGCAAGGCAGTGACCAAGATGAACATACGGAATTAGACGGCATTGTAGATTTTGTCAAAATCGGTGATGTAGATGCCATGATTGATCGCATCGGCTACTGGCTCGACAAACCCGAGCATTTTGAAATACGCTTACAAGCCATTTCCGACTTCCAGCAGCAGCCGGATAAATTCCAGTTTTATTTATACCGCTTTTTGCTTTCCCAAGATCTGATCGATTTTGAAACCTTCTATCGCTTAAGCGGCGATTATGTTAAACCTCAAGGTGATTTCTGGTGTCTGAGCTTGCCCGAATCCGTTGCCAGAAGACAAGATTTTGACCGCGACAACCGCTATGGCATTTCGGTATTCCCCGGATTGCGGCACAATATCGGCTGGATTGGCTGTGGTTTAAGCTATAAATTTATGATGCGTGTTGCGGAAGACTTAAGGCTTCCTCGCATCACCATCTGCGAAGACGACGTCTCATTTTGTAAAGCCTTTGAACAGCGCTATAGCCGTATCCAACAAACCTTAGCCGCTACTAATGAACCTTGGGATGTGTATTCCGGGCTGATTGCTGATTTATCAGAAAAAGCCGAAATCTATCCGTCGACCATCCATAGCGATCATGAAAAATTTTACGGTATCAACCGATTAGTCAGCACGGTATTTAACACCTACAACCAATCTGCCTATTCAAAAATTTATTCATGGGATGAAAACGATCGCTTGTTCCACAATACGATAGATCGCTATATTGAATTACATGGTGGCATTCAGGGTGTGATCACCTCCCCATTTTTAGTTGGCCATAAAGAAGACCTAGTTTCTACCTTATGGGGTCAGCAAAACACCATGTATAAAGATATGATTATCAAAAGCCAAAGCCTGTTGGATCAGAAAATAGCCGAGCTTCAGGATAAATCATAATGAATAATGATGTTTTTCAGACAGGCTTTTAGGCAGGCCTGTCTGAAAAACATAAAGAAAACGCTTATGAACAACCCGATAGAAATTTATCAAACGGCCGACGGCCAAACGCAGGTAGAAGTACGCTTTGAACAAGAAACGGTATGGCTGTCGCAAGCGCAGATGGTGGTTTTGTTCGGTCGTGACCAGTCGGTCATTTCCCGCCATATCCGCCAAGCCGTTCACGAAGGTGAAATCAGCGAAAAAAGCAATATGCAAAAAATGCATATTGCTTTTGCCGACCGCCCTGTTACCTTCTACGATTTGGAAACTGTGATTTCGGTCGGCTACCGCATCAAATCGCAGCAGGGCGTGGCATTCCGTCGCTGGGCAACCGCCCGCCTGAAAGACTACCTGCTCAAAGGCTATGCCCTGAACCAGCAGCGCCTGCAACAAAACGCCGCCGAGCTGGAGCAGGCTTTGGCTTTAATCCAGAAAACCGCCGCATCGCCGGATTTAACCGCCGAAAGCGGGCGCGGTTTGGTAGATATTGTCAGCCGCTATACGCAAACCTTTTTGTGGCTGCAACAATACGACGAAGGCCTGTTGAACGAACCGCGCGGCGAAAATGGCGGACAGTTACCCACGCTTGAGCAGGCGCGCGGCGCTTTGGCCGGATTGAAACACCAGCTGATTGGGCGCGGCGAAGCGACCGATTTGTTTGCCCGCGAACGCGGCGACGGCTTGGCTGCCCTGCTGGGCAATCTGGAACAAACCGTGTTTGGCGAACGTTTTCCGACGGCAACAAACGCAGCGGCGCATTTTTATTTGTCGATTTCCTGCACCGCAACGGCCGCTTGTTTAATGCACAACAAGAGCCGGTCATCAATGATACCGGGCTTGCCGCACTAACCTTGCTGGTGGCGGAATCTGACCCCAAACAGAAAGAAGTATTGATCCGCCTGATTATGCACATGCTGAAACCCGGCACCACCGCCGAATAAAACTTTATTACCCTATTTTTTTCAGGTAGTCTGCTACCCAAAATAAACGAAAGCATTGAAACAATGACCCAAACCCTATTAATCGAACTGTTAACCGAAGAACTGCCCCCCAAAGCCCTCAACAACTTGGGCAACCATTTAGCCGCATCCATCGCCGAAGGCTTGGAAAAAGCGCAATTAATTGAAGGTGCTGCCGAATACACCGCTTATGCGTCGCCGCGCCGTTTGGCGGTGCAGGTGAAAAATGTGAAAGCTGTGCAGGCCGATCAGCATGTGGTGAAGAAAGGCCCGGCGGTGGCCAATGCCATGAAAGACGGCGCGCCGACCAAAGCGCTGGAAGGTTTTGCCCGCTCGTGCAGTGCGGAAATCGCCGATTTGAAGATTGTGAACGACGGCAAACAAGACGTTTACGCACATGAATTTACCCAACAAGGCAAAGGCCTGTCTGAATTACTGGAAGACATCATCAATCAGGCGGTGAAAAAGCTGCCGATTCCGAAAGTGATGCGTTGGGGCAGCAGCACCCATACTTTCGTGCGCCCCGTACACGGTTTGGTGGTGATGCACGGCGCGGATACCGTAGCCGCCAATGTGTTAGGCCTGCAGAGCCGCAACCATACTTTGGGACACCGCTTCCTGTCGCAAGGCGAAGTGGTGTTTGCTCATGCCGATGAATATGCCGACAAAATGCGTGATGCCGGTAAAGTGATTGCCTCGTTTGCCGATCGTAAAGCCGCGATTCAGACGGCCTTAAACGAGCAGGCAGGCCGCTTGAATGCTACGGTCGCCGCCGACGAAGCCTTGTTGGACGAAGTAGCCGCCTTGGTGGAATGGCCGGTGGTATTGGAAGCCGGTTTTGAAGCGCACTTCCTCGCCGTGCCGCAGGAATGCCTGATTCTCACCATGCAGCAAAACCAAAAATATTTCCCGCTGCTGGATGCAAGCGGCAAGCTGATGAACCGCTTCCTGCTGGTGACCAACCTGCAAACCAAAGACCCGTCGCACATCATTTCAGGCAACGAGCGCGTGTTGCGTGCGCGCCTGTCTGACGCGGAATTTTTCTACAAGCAAGACCAAAAAGCCACGCTGGAAAGCCGCCTACCCAAGCTCTCGCAAGTGGTGTACCACAACAAACTGGGCAACCAAGCCGAGCGTCTCAACCGCCTGATGAGCATCAGCGGCGCGATTGCCAAAGCCTTGGGTGCCGATGCCGCGGTGGCCGAACGCGCCACCCGTTTGTCTAAAGCCGATTTGGTGACCGAAATGGTGGGCGAATTCCCCGAACTACAAGGCACCATGGGCAAATACTATGCGCGTTTGGACGGCGAAAGCGAAGAAATCGCCAACGCCATCGAGCAGCACTACCGCCCGCGTTTTGCCGGCGACGACCTGCCGGAAGGTAAAACCGCCACCGCCGCCGCCTTGGCCGACAAACTGGAAACCCTAATCGGCATCTGGGGCATCGGCCTGATTCCCACCGGCGACAAAGACCCCTACGCGTTGCGCCGTTCCGCTTTGGGCATTTTGCGTATGCTGATGAACAGCGACTTGAGCATCAGCGAAGTGCTGAAAACCGCCTACGCCACCTTCCCGGCGGGTAAACTGGCAGACAACACCGTCGCCGAAGTGGCCGACTTTATGCAGGCGCGTTTGGCGGTGTTGCTGCAAAACGACTACCCGCAAGACATCGTGGCCGCCGTGTTGGCACAACAGCCCGACCGCCTCAACGACCTCACCGCCAAGCTGCAAGCCGTGGCCGCTTTCAAGCAACTGCCTGAAGCCGCTGCGCTCGCCGCCGCCAATAAGCGCGTGCAAAACCTGTTGAAAAAAGCCGATGCCGAATTGGGCGCGGTGAATGAAAGTCTGTTGCAGCAAGCGGAAGAGCAAGCGCTGTTTGCCGCCTCCCAAGCCTTGCAGCCGAAAATTGCCGCCGCCGTGGCCGGTAATGATTTTCAGACGGCCTTAACCGAGCTGGCCGCCATCAAACCACAAGTCGATGCCTTCTTCGACGGCGTGATGGTGATGGCCGACGATGCGGCGGTGAAGCAAAACCGTTTGAATCTACTGAATCAACTGGCTAATCAGATGAATGCGGTAGCGGATATTTCACGGCTGGGTGAGTAAATGAGCAATTGATTAAACGGTTTTAAAAATCATAATGCCTGTCTGAAAACTTTTTTCAGACAGGCATTTTATTGATGTATGGCTATCAATAGATTTGTTTAACTTTCAACCTAGGAGCGCGGGCTGCTCGCCCGCATTTGCCGGTAAGGCAAACCGGAAGATCAAGGTCAAGGAATACTTGAACTTCACGTATTTGAGGCAAGCGTACCGCTTGCTTGCGGGCGAGCCGCCCGCGCGCGCCCTACAACATCACCCGTATCTCAGCCGCCGCTTTTTGCAGCAAGGGCAAGCAACGGTTGCGCCACGCAACATCGGCGATATGGTCGTTGGTCTCCACCGCGTTAAGTGCGGCCACCACCTCGCCCTGCGCATCAATCACCGGCACCGCCAAGCCGCCGAAACCTGGTTCGTATTCACCCAAGGCTACCGCCCAACCCTGTTGCCGCACCTCGGCCAATTGCTGTTGCAACAGCGAACGATCGGTAAGGGTTTGGGTGGTGAAGCGCATCAAAGGATAGGCCGCCAGCCATTGTTCCAACTGCACAGGATTCAAAGCCGCCAGCAACACCTTGCCGTTGGCGCCGGTGTGCGCCGGAATGCGGTTGCCGGAATAAATACCGTAAGGCAATACCTGCGCCTGTTCCAAATGCGGCGGGTAACAACTGGCCACCGTAACCGCTTCGCCGCCGGACAGCACCACCACCGAATGATAACAACCGGTTTGTTTGGGCAAACTGCGCAACACCGCCCGCGCCGCACGCGGCAAGGCGGCGGAATTGAGATAAATGCCGGCGGGTTTCAAGATTTTCGGGCTGAGCCAAAACTGCTGGCCGTCGCCATCCAGATAGCCGAGATAGAACAGCGTGCGCAAATGGCGGCGCGCCGCCGCACGGGTAAGCCCGGTGCGCTCGGCCGCTTTGGTTACCGACAGCCGCACCTGGCCGCTATCGAAACAATCCAAAATCGCCAACCCTTTGGCCAAGCCCGCGATGTAGTCTTCCTGCTTGAGACTACGCCCGTTATTCGGATGCACCATTTGGCTCTCTTCCGCGCTTGGCGGTGGGAATAAATCGTCTGCCATCTGTTACCTCTCCCTTTATTCAATCTGGCCGATTATCGGCCAACGATGCTGATTATCGGACAATTCTCTTGATTGCGCTATGGTTGTTTTACCGGCTTTCTTTTACGCTACATAAAAAATCAAAACCGGTTTTGTGTTTTCAGACAGGCATTTGCCGGTAAAACAACATATATTAAGGAGTATGGAGATATGGATATCCGTTTAGACGGCGAAACCCGAATTTATTATGTAGTGGGCGACCCGATTGCCCAAGTGAAATCGCCCACCGGCGTCACCACCGCTTTTCAGCAGCGCGGCCTCAATGCGGTTTGCATTCCCGCCCATGTCGGCACCGATCAATTGGCCGAATTTTTCCAAGCGCTCAAAAGTATGCGCAATGTAGACGGCATCATGGTCACTGTGCCGCACAAAATTGCCTTTACCGCCTTGTGCGACCAAGTATCCGAGCGCGCCCGTTTTCTGAATACCGTCAACACCGTGCGCCGCGAGGGCGATTTATGGGTAGGCGATATGTTCGACGGGCTGGCGCAAGTAGAAGCCCT
>Ga0116175_1000997_pt1 | contig 18641 bp, 14 predicted proteins | sample AD_UKC125_MetaG_FD_89802 | JGI IMG/M metagenome (GOLD analysis project Ga0116175, IMG submission 89802) | Active sludge microbial communities of municipal wastewater-treating anaerobic digesters from USA - AD_UKC125_MetaG | ecosystem: Engineered > Bioreactor > Anaerobic > Digestate | place: USA... | reverse complement strand
GATAAACTTTTATATCGTTGTCTTTAATAGTTTGTAAAGTAGCTCTAGACAATGCTTTTTTATAATTAATGGAATCACTAAATATAACTATTTGAGCGTGGTATTTTTTATTTTTATCCAATTTTAAACTTGCATTCTGTATTTCGTTACCATATGGAAGGTTTACAAACCACTCAAAGTATAAAGTTTCATTAGGATGAATTATAAAGTTTGACTGTTCTTGCAAATATGGAGAATCAAAATCCTTAGAATAACCGAGAAATTTTGAAATCTTGAAATTTTTGCTATTACAATTATTTCCACTGAAATTATAATTTATCCTATGTGTGTTTATTTTAACAATCTCATTTTTGTTATTTTCATAAATGCATAATTCTCCATTTTTTAATGGAATACCTTTAATTTCACCTTCAAATCTAGAATTAAAATTCATGTTAAAATAATAAATTGATTTGCTATTATTAGTTAACTTGTAGGTTATGATGGTTTTTGACTTATTTACAATATTTGAATCTATTATATTTTTATATATGTCGTCTGAATTCTCTTTACTCTGAAATGAAACAATACTATTGTTTAAAATCTCAAGTTCTAATTCATTATTATTTTTCTCTTTACAAGAAATAAAAAAAACTAAAAAAATCACTGCAAAATTTCTCATTATTTATATTCATATTTTAATTTTAAATCTTATTTAATGAATTTATGTGATATTTTAAATTTTTTAAAGTTTTTTTAGACCAACCATCAAAAAGTTCGTTGATTTCGAAATAAATCTTCTCATTGATTATTATCCTTAAAATATTGTTTTTTTTACCTCCTCCAGCATGCTTTTTGTACTCCAATATTTTTAATTGATCTATCTTATTAATAAAAACCTTCCTAGCAAGCAAAAAAGAAACCTCAATTATAATCAAATTTTCAATTTCATTGATAATTATTTTTGAAACTCTCCTCTTAAAAAGAATATAGAAAAAAGTTACTGATAATATAACGACGAAAGTAACAAACTTCATCTTTATCTTCCCAAAAGGTGAGACAATAGTTAAGAAAAACAATAATAGTATTAATTGAAAAAAATAATCAAATGTAGGCTTATAGGTTTTCATACTCAATTTGGGAATGGATTTGTTCTCCCGATAGCGCGGATTTGCAATCCGTGTACATAATCAACTTCAAAACAAATCTAACAAAATAACTTCTAAATCATTATCTAAGCCTGCATAATTTCGAGCTGAACTAAAACAATAATCTTCTGGTAATGAAACTATTTTTTCTTTAACAGGGTTGTTATGAATATATTCCACCTTTTGTTTTATAAACGAATTGCTATAAATGTGCTCTGCATGATAACCATCTTGCCAAACTTTATATTGTTGGTCTCTTTTTAAATGTTCACAAGCTTTACCAAAATAATCTAACATCCATTCTCTCCTACTTTCTGGCTCATTTATTATGGTTTGAATAATTTTCTTTGAAGTAAATTTTTTAAAATCTCTAATAACATCAGATAATATAAAACCATCTGTGGCTTTGCAAAATAGATGAAGATGACTACTCATTAAGCAATAAGCATAAATCTCTAAACCTTTATTTTGCTGACAATGTTGAAGTGCATTTAAAATAATATATTTTTGATTTAATCTTGTAAAAATATCTACCCAACCTACAGTTGTAATTGTAATAAAATAGGCATCTTCTGTTGTTGTGGCTTTGTATTTTGTTGACATCATTTGGCTTTTATCAAAACTAATAAAAAAACTACAACTTGTTATCGCTGTAGTTTTTGTTTTTTTCTATTTTGTGGGCACGGAATGTAATTCCGCGCTATCGACCGTTACGCATATCCGAGCGTTAGTGGTTATTTCATTTACCAATTTTATCTAAATACTCAATTACTTCATCGCGAAATTTTCTTAACTCAGATTTATTCTTTTTAACTCCATAATTATCCGAATCATATTTATATTCATCAGTTGATAATATTTCTCTCAAATTATAAAACTTTTTGTCTGATTTTTCAAATCCAGTAATCATTACTGTATCAGGTATTTGGACTTTCTTTTCTATTACAAAATATTTTAATGCTTCCATATTGTCGGAATATAATGCCGAACTGATTACCCCTTCTTTAAGTCCTGTTGGTTCATGCCTAATAAAACAATTTAGTTTTGCCCCATTATTTACTAAAAGTTTTATCAAGTCAATACAACCTACCTTAACCGCCACTAGCAAAGGATAACTGCTTTCAAAGTAATATCCAGGATTAGGATTTTTAATTTTTAGGTTCGGATTAGCTCCATATTTAAGCATTGTTTCCACATAAAATAAATTACAATCCTCAATATTCCAAATTGCATCAATGAATGGTGTTGCATCCATTTTTTTTCCCAACAATTTATTAGGGTTAGCACCTTTTTTGAGAAGAGTGATAAATGCTTTGTTTTTCTTATCTTGAATAGCCAAAGACAACAGGGTTTGATTGTATTTAGGATCCTTTAAATCAATCATAGAAGCAATTCTATCATCTTCCAAAATCTCCATAATCAAATCAGTATTATCTGCTCTAACAGCTTTAGCCAAATCCCAAATCGGAGTGCTTTTGAAATTGTCAAAGCTATACTTATCAGTGTCCATGTTGAAACCGCATGATTGCAGAAAAATCAACATGTGTATGAATAAAACTAACTTTCTCATAAACTTTTTTAAGTACATTCACATAGATTTGATTTGCCTACATCCTCACAATAACAATTTAAAACAACTCTCCTTGATTAAATCCTTTAATTTTTCCTAAATGGCGATATGCTTTTTCGGTAACTTCTCTTCCTCTTGGCGTTCTGATGATAAATCCTTCTTGTATCAAAAAAGGTTCATAAACTTCCTCAATCGTTTCACCACTTTCAGAAACAGCTGTTGCCAATGTAGATAGACCAACTGGACCACCTTTAAATTTATCTATGATAGTAGTAAGGATTTTGTTGTCCATTTCATCGAGTCCATGCGCATCAACATGTAACGCTTTTAAAGAAAACTTAGCAATTTCTATATCTATTTTTCCGTTACCTTTTATCTGGGCAAAGTCTCTAACTCTCCTTAATAATGCATTGGCAATGCGAGGCGTTCCACGACTTCTACCTGCAATTTCTATCGCAGCTTCCATAGTTATTGGCATTTTTAGGATAGAAGCACTTCGTTGAACGATGGTGGTCAACAATTCGGTGTTGTAATACTGTAATCTGCTTTGAATTCCAAATCTAGCTCTCATTGGTGCAGTCAATAAACCAGAACGTGTAGTTGCTCCAACGAGTGTAAACGGATTAAGATTGATTTGAACTGTTCTAGCATTTGGACCAGATTCAATCATAATATCGATTTTGAAATCCTCCATCGCCGAATATAAATATTCTTCAACTACTGGGCTAAGTCGATGGATTTCATCAATAAAAAGAACATCTCTTTCTTCTAGATTGGTCAATAATCCAGCCAAATCTCCAGGTTTATCTAAAACTGGCCCAGAAGTAATCTTGATACCAACTCCAAGTTCGTTTGCCAAAATATTAGCTAATGTAGTTTTACCCAATCCTGGTGGACCATGAAAAAGAGTATGGTCAAGCGCTTCCGAACGTAAGTTGGCTGCTTTAACAAAAACTTGAAGATTTTCTAAAACTTGTTCTTGACCTGTAAAATCATCAAAACTAAGAGGTCTGAGCTTTTTTTCAAGATCGAGTTCTTCAGAACTAAAATTTATATTTGTTGTATCTAGATTTTCATTCATACTACAAATATAAGATAAAGGAGTTCCAAAATAAAGACTGCCCCCAAAATATGGAGGCAGTCTTTATAAATATATAACTAAGTTATTAATGATGCAATACTTCTTCACCAGGTTTCATCGGAACATTTTGAGGAACAAAGTCTTCATCATGACCTGGTTTGCTATAATCATAAGCCCATCTGTGAACTTCAGGAAGTTCTCCTGGCCAGTTACCATGCATATGCTCGATTGGTGCTGTCCATTCTAATGTGTTGGATTTCCAAGGGTTTTGAACAGATTTTTTTCCATAGAAAATACTGTGGAAAAAGTTCCATAAAAACACTAACTGAAATGCTCCACCAACTAATGCAAATGCAGTGATAATAACATTTACATTTTGAAGGTCATCAAATAATGGGAAATTTGTATTTGTATAATATCTTCTAGGTAAACCTGCCATTCCGATAAAATGCATAGGGAAGAAAACTCCATAAGCACAGATTGCTGTAACCCAGAAATGAACATAACCTAAATTTTTATTCAACATTCTTCCAAACATTCTTGGGAACCAATGATAAATACCAGCAAACATTCCGTAAAGAGCCGAAATACCCATTACTAAGTGGAAATGTGCTACAACAAAGTAAGTATCGTGAACGTTGATATCCAAAGTACTATCTCCAAGTATAATACCAGTTAAACCTCCAGTAATAAATGTAGAAACCAATCCTATTGAAAACAACATCGCTGGATTCATTTGAAGGTTACCTTTCCATAAAGTTGTAATATAGTTGAAAGCTTTAACAGCTGATGGTATAGCAATCAATAGAGTTGTAAATGTAAATACAGAACCTAGGAAAGGATTCATACCAGAAATAAACATGTGATGTCCCCAGACAATAGTTGAGAGGAATGCAATTGCAATTATAGACATAATCATCGCACGGTAACCAAAAATTGGTTTACGAGAATTTGTAGCGATAACTTCAGAAGTAATACCCAAAGCTGGTAATAATACAATATACACTTCTGGATGTCCTAAGAACCAAAATAAGTGTTCAAACAATACTGGCGAACCACCTTGATAATTTAATACCTCACCCGCCAAATAAATATCTGATAAGAAGAATGAAGTTCCAAAACTTCTATCAAAAATCAATAATAATGCAGCTGATAGCAATACTGGGAAAGATATAACTCCAATAATAGCTGTGATGAAAAATGCCCAAACTGTTAGTGGCAATCTTGTCATTGACATACCTTTTGTTCTTAGGTTAATTACAGTTACAATGTAATTCAAAGAACCAAGTAATGATGAAGCAATGAATATTGCCATAGATACTAACCATAACGTCATACCTGCACCAGAACCAGAAATAGCTTGAGGCAATGCACTCAATGGTGGATAGATTGTCCAACCTGCAGAAGCTGGTCCTGACTCTACAAAAAGAGAGATAACCATGATTACACTAGATAGGAAAAATAACCAATATGAAACCATGTTCAAGAAACCTGATGCCATATCTCTTGCACCAATTTGAAGAGGAATTAAAAGATTACTAAATGTTCCACTTAAACCAGCAGTCAATACAAAGAAAACCATGATAGTTCCATGTATTGTTATCAATGCTAGATATATTTCATTGGTCATTACTCCATTTGGAGCAAACTTATCACCAAGAAGCACATTGAAGATTTTGAAAGACTCTTCTGGCCAGGCCAATTGCATTCTGAAAAGCAATGACATTACAATTCCAATAATTCCCATTATGATACCAGTAATTAAATACTGTTTAGAAATCATTTTATGGTCAATACTGAAAATGTATTTGGTAATAAAAGTATCTTTATGATGATGCTCGTGACCGTGGTCGTGATCATGTTCGTGTCCGTGATTATGAGCTTCTGCTGACATATATTAATTCTTTAAAAATATTTAAAACTTATTATTTTTTAACTTCTGTTTGAGCAACAGCTGTTGAGTCCTTAACAACTGCTTTTACTTTTGCTGTATCGATTGTAGGAGTTGCAGGTTTTTCAGATTTTTCTGCTTCGGCTGCTGCTGTTTTAACTGCTTGAACAATAGTTTGTTTGTCTTTTAACCAAGCTTTGAAATCTTCTGGCGTGTCAACAACTACTTTCATTTGCATGTTGTAGTGTGATGCTCCGCAAATTTTATTACATAAAAGTAAAAAATCAAATGTATATGGGTCTAATGCTGTTTGACCATTCGCTACAAGTTGTTCACTCTTTTTAGCTCTCAATTCATTGATGTGATTGACTTTTTCAATAATAGCTGGTTTTTCTCTCATTTCAGCTGTTGTAACAGTAGGAATAAAAGAAAACTGAGTAACCATACCAGGAACACAGTTCATTTGTGCTCTAAAATGTGGTAAATATGCTGAGTGAAGAACATCTTGTGAACGCATTTTGAAAATTACTCTTTTACCTTTTGGTATGTGTAATTCTGAAGCGGCAAAATCATCTTGAGCATTTGGATCTGATAAATCAACACCTAAATTGTTAGCTCCTTCTATGTATCTTACGTTAGCTTTACCCAAAACATTATCAGCACCTGAATATCTTGCTTCCCATTTAAATTGTTGAGCATATAGCTCGATTACTATTGCGTCTTGTTCGTCTTCTTTGTCAACATACATAATGTTGTTCCATGAATAAAGACCATATAGGATTAGTCCTGCTAATACAATTGCAGGTATTGAACTCCAAACTAATTCAAGTTTATTGTTGTCTGCAAAATACATAGCTTTTTGTCCTTTTTTTCCTTTGTATTTAAAGGCAAAATAATGCAATAATGCTTGAGTAACAGTTTGAACGATGAAGATAAGTACTAACGAAATTGACATCAGATTATCTACTAATGGTCCATGTTCAGAAGCTGAATCTTTTAACAATGGTAAATTACCATAATTCCATACACAATAAATAGTTGTTAGATAAATAAAGCCTAAGAAAGCAAACATTATATAACCGTTCACTTTATTATCATTATCATCCGCGATTTGTGTATCGTTAACATTTTCACCTACTTGAGTTAAATCAAATATTTTGGTTAACTGCCAAATAGCAATTGCTAATAAAAGTACAACTATAAGTATTAAAAGAGTTGTCATTTGTTTCTTCTTTAAAAATATTAATAATGAAAATGTTTACTTTCTTCGATAAATGGATTTCTTTTTGGTGTTAATGGAGCTTTTGTTAAAGCATTGAATACTGTAAATATAAACAAGCCAAAGAAGAATAATATAGAAGATATTTCTGGTATACCAATAAACCATTGGTTTCCTACAGTTGCAGGCATAATCATATTGAAAAAGTCAACATAATGACCAAACAAGATTACAATTCCAGCCATAACGATAATCCAAGTTATACGTTTGAAATCTGTGTTGATTAAAACTAAAAACGGGAATATAAAATTCATCACAACAGCACCAAAGAAAGGTAGGTTGAATTGCTCAATTCTAGTTTTAAAATAAGTAACCTCTTCAGGAATATTTGAATACCAAATCAACATAAACTGAGAGAACCAAAGATATGTCCAGAAAACACTAATACCGAACATGAATTTTGATAAATCATGTATATGGCTGCTATTTACATTTTCTAAATAGCCATTAGATTTTAAATATAATGTTACCATTGAAATAGTTGTAATACCACTTACAAAGAAGCTAGCAAATACATACCATCCAAATAATGTACTAAACCAGTGTGGATCAACAGACATGATCCAATCCCAAGACATAATTGATTCTGATACAATAAAGAAGACCAAAAATGCCGCTGACAATTTAAAATTCTTTTTGTAAAAACTATTATCAGTTGATTCATCTTGAGCCAAACAATTTTTTCTTGAATAGTATCTGTATAAATTCCAAACTAACAAAAACAAACCTGCTCTAACAATCCAAAAAGGAAAGTTTAAATATCCCGATTTTCCAGCAATCAAGTGATCGTAATTTGGATTACCCACTTCAGTTACTCCTTCTTTCATCCAAACAAATAAATGATTGAAATGCATTCCTGAGAGTAATAATATTACAAAGAAAATTATAGAACCAGGTAATAAATATGAAGTTACACCTTGCATCACCCTAAAAAGAACTGGCGACCAACCTGCTTGTGCTACTTGTTGTATTGCGTAGAATGCTAAAGCTCCGAGGGAAATTAGCATAAAAAATATACAAGCAACATAAAGTGCTGCCCAAGGTTTATTTTCCAACTGATGCAAAACATGAGTTAAATGCTCCTCATGTTCAGCTTTCGCTTTTGCGTCATGCTTTTCTACCGCATGTGCATTGTGAGCACCTTCATGACCATGACTTTCAGCTGCTAATATTGTCTCTACGTCTTGAATAGTTTTTGGAGCTGACAAAAATCCATATCCAATCCCTAATGCTCCAATAAGCATTAAGACAAAAGAGAACGTTTTTAATTTGCTAGAAAATGTATACATAACTATATTAATCTGTTATTTTCAATATTATAATTCGCTTCTAAGTTTTAAAACATAAGCAGCTACCATCCATCTTTCATTTGTGCTTAACTGATTAGCATGTGAACCCATAGAATTCAAACCATACGTAATCACGTGGAAAATACTACCTTCTGTAATTTGTCTATCTTTATAGTTAGGAACTCCTAAAAACTTTTCATTCTTAACAAGTTTCCCTTTACCATCGCCAGCATTACCGTGACATATTGCACAATAAATTTCAAAAAGTTCTTGTGCCTTTTTCATATCTACTTGAGTAGAATCAAGAGGTGATTTTAAAGTTGCTTTTGCTGAATTGTATCCTTCAGTTGTGTTTGGATATTCATAAGGTACAAATCCTCTTTTTATTGTTCCATCAGGAGGTAATTGACCTTCTTTTCCTTTCAAACCAGTAGGCGAGTTAAATGCATTTGATTCAGAGTATGTCTCATAAGCAACCGACTCATACATGTTTGGCATGTATTGATAATTTGGTTTTTTATCGTCTTTGCAAGATGCAAGCAATAAAATAAAACAAAATGTAAATGCTATTTTAAATAAATTTTTCATACTTCTATTAGTGCTTATCTACAACTTTAACTTCTACAGCTCCAGTCTTTTCAAAAAACTTAACAAGCTCATCTTCGTTATTACTAACAGCTACTTCCATCAGAAAATGGTCGTCAGTAGTTCTAACATCTGGATTTTCAGCTTGCTTAAAAGGCCAAAGTCTACTTCTTAAATAAAATGTTATTACCATTAAATGCGCAGCAAAGAACACTGTCATTTCAAACATAACTGGCACAAATGCAGGCATATTTTGATAATATGCAAAACTTGGTTTACCACCAATATCTTGAGGCCAATCCTCAATCATGATATAGTTCATCATCGTTGTAGCAACAGTAAGTCCAATACAACCATAGATAAATGCACAAATAGCTAGTCTTGTAGGCGGAATTCCCATTGCTTTATCCAATCCATGAACTGGAAATGGAGTAAAAACTTCTTCTATATGATAGTGAGCTTTTTTAGTTTGCTTAACAGCATCCATTAGCACATCATCATCATTATATATTGCGTGTATAACTTTATTACTCATGACAATTATTAGTGTTTATCAGAATGATTATGTCCGTTTAATTCACGTTCTCTTTTATAATTCTCTCCAGATGACTTCAAAATAGTTTTCACCTCTGCTTGAGCAATAACAGGGAAAGTTCTTGCATAAAGTAAAAATAACACAAAGAAGAAGCCAATTGTTCCAATAAAAATACCTATATCAACAAATGTTGGTGAGAACATTGTCCAAGATGATGGCAAGTAATCTCTGTGTAATGAAGTAACGATAATTACAAAACGCTCAAACCACATTCCTATGTTTACAACAATAGATATAACAAACGAGAACATGATACTAGTTCTTAATTTTTTTGACCACATAAACTGTGGCGAAAACACGTTACAAGACATCATTGCCCAGTAAGCCCAAGCATATGGACCAGTTGCTCTGTTAAGGAAAGCATACTGTTCATATTCTACTCCTGAATACCATGCTACAAATAACTCGGTAATATAAGCAACTCCAACTATTGAACCAGTGATCATAATAATAATGTTCATTAATTCAATGTGCTGAACTGTAATGTAAGCTTCAAGATTCGAAACTTTTCTCATGATAATTAACAACGTATTTACCATCGCAAATCCAGAGAATACAGCTCCAGCAACAAAATAAGGTGGGAATATCGTAGTATGCCATCCTGGGATTACAGAAGTCGCGAAGTCAAAAGATACAATCGTGTGTACAGAAAGTACAAGTGGAGTAGCTAATCCTGCGAGTACAAGCGAAACTTCTTCAAATCTCTGCCAATCCTTAGCTCTTCCACTCCATCCAAATGAAAGAATAGAATATATTTTTTTGGTAAAAGGAGTAACTGCTCTGTCTCTTAGCATTGCAAAGTCTGGAAGTAAACCTGTCCACCAGAAAACTAATGATACAGAAAGATATGTAGAAATTGCAAATACGTCCCAAAGAAGCGGTGAGTTAAAGTTTACCCACAAAGAACCAAATTGATTTGGAATTGGTACAACCCAGTATGCTAACCATGGTCTACCCATGTGTATAATTGGGAATAAACCTGCTTGTACAACCGAGAAGATTGTCATTGCTTCTGCTGAACGGTTAATTGCCATTCTCCATCTTTGACGGAATAATAATAATACAGCTGAAATCAAGGTACCAGCATGACCAATACCAACCCACCAAACGAAATTGGTGATATCCCAAGCCCAACCTACAGTTTTATTTAATCCCCAAGTTCCGATACCTGTTGATATGGTGTAAATTATACAGCCTATTCCCCAAAGGAAAGCAATTAATGCTATAGAAAAAACTGTCCACCATTGTTTGTTAGCTCTTCCTTCTACAGGTGCTGCTACATCAACTGTTATATCATGATATGATTTATCACCAATAACTAAAGGTTTTCTAATGGGTGCTTCGTAATGAGACGACATAATCCTTTATTGTGTTTCTAATTAATAATTTTATGAATTTCTAACTTTAACGTGATAGAATACGTTTGGTTTAGTACCTACATGCTCAAGTAAATGATACATTCTCTTGTCTTCGGCTAATTTTGCAATTTGACTTTCTTTATCATTTACGTCACCAAATATCATTGCTCCAGATGAACAAGCAGCTGAACAAGCTGTTTGGAATTCATCTTTTTCTACTGGTCTTCCTTCGCGTTTTGCTTTTAGAATTGTAGCTTGTGTCATTTGAATACACATTGAACATTTTTCCATAACACCTCGCGAACGAACATTTACATCTGGATTGATAACCATTCTTCCTAAATCATCATTCATATGGAAATCAAACTCGTCATTGTTGTTATACAAGAACCAGTTAAAACGACGGACTTTATAAGGACAGTTGTTTGCACAATATCTAGTTCCTACACAACGGTTGTAAGCCATATGATTTTGACCTTGACGACCATGAGATGTTGCAGCAACAGGACATACTGTTTCACATGGCGCATGATTACAGTGTTGACACATTACTGGTTGGAAAGCTACCTGAGGATTATCTGATGGGTGTTCCATTTTTCTGAAACCGCCCAAAGAACCTTTTGTCTCTTCATTGCCAGCCAAAAATCCAGTTAAATCTAAACCATCAAAGCCTTCTTTTTTCTCATTGTCTTTTTCGAATGTCTCTTCAGATGAATAGTATCTATCGATACGCAACCAGTGCATATCACGACTTCTTCTTACTTCAGATTTTCCAACAACAGGAACGTTGTTTTCAGCATGACATGCGATTACACATGCACCACAACCTGTACAAGCATTTAAATCAATTGAAAGATTAAAATGATGACCTACTGAACGATCAAATGAATCCCATAAATCAACTTTAGTTGCTTCAACCTCTTTATGATCAAGAGAAACCATTGGAACAGGATTCCATACTTTAGAATCTTTAGTGTTAAATACTTCTAATGTGGTTTCCTTAATAATATCTCCACGTCCCATTAAAGTTTTTTGCGACTGAACACAAGCAAATTCATGCTCTCCTGAAGCTTTATCAACCTTAACAGATTGAACTAAATCAAAATTATTATAGAATGCATAGGCGTTAACACCAACTTGCATTTCTTCTTTTAGACCTGCTTTTTTACCATAACCAAACGCCAATCCAACTGTACCTACAGCTTGACCTGGTTGAATAATTACTGGCACATCAAGTTTAGTTTTACCAACAGTTACAGTAGCATAACTACCATTCAATCCACCATTTGCAACTATACTGTTTTCTAAACCGATTTTTTCGGCATCAACTCTTGAGACAGTTAAATAATTGTCCCATGAAACTCTTGTGATTGGGTCAGGAAACTCTTGTAACCATGGATTGTTTGCTTGTTGTCCATCACCCATTCCTGTTTTAGTATATAACACTAATTCTAATCCAGAACTTGGTTTTGAAGATGCTAAAGCATTTGCAGCAGCTGAGTAATCAGCAGAACCAGCATTTAATCCTGATATTGTTCCTACCGATAATCCATCATGCAATGTTTTATTCCATGTTGAACCATTTGTATAAGAAACTGAATTTGATTTGATATAATCGTAATAAGAACCAGAAACTCCGTTCAAAGACATCAAAGCCTCTTGAAATTGTTTTGAACTAAACAATGGTCTTATTGTTGGTTGAACTAATGAGTATGTTCCTTTTGTAAGGATTAAATCATTCCAAGACTCTAGGTAATGAGGAGCAGGAACAGCTATCGATGTTAATGAAGCCGTTTCGTCTTCTTTTAGTGTAAAAGATGCTGATAATTTTACTTTCTTAAGTCCACTTACAAAAGATTCTGAATTTGCCAAAGTATATACAGGATTTACTCCACTCATGATAAGAGTGTGAACTAAACCTGCATTCATATCATTGATTAATTGAGAAACTTTTTCATTAGAACCTTTTCTAATTTGTCTTGTTTCAGAAGTAGAAAATGCTTCACTAGCAAGAGCTTGGTTAATTGCTAATGCAAGTAATTGAGCATTTTTATCTTGTATTCCACAAACAAACAATCCTTTGGAACCTGCAGCTTTCAACTGCTGAGCCGCTTTTACAACCGCATCTTCATTTGCGAATTTGCCTAAAGCAACAGAGTTATTTGTGACAATATTATATATTTTAACTAAAGCCAATTTCTGATTTGCAACAGTCATTGAAACTCTTTTATCAGCAGCAGCGCCAGACAAAGTCATGTTTGCTTCAAACTGATAGTGTTTCGACATTTTTCCTGCTTGAGGAATTCTTCCTTTTGCATATCCAGAGTCAAATCCACCACCTTGCCAATCACCTAGAAAATCTGCACCAACAGAAACGATAGTGTTAGCTTTAGAAAAATCATAATTAGGTAGTGCTCTTTCACCAAAAACAGTTTCAAAAGCATCCAAAGCTGCTGATTCAGAAACTGAATCATAAACTACATGTTTTGCATTTGGGTTTTTAGCAATAAATTCTGCTATTAATTTTTCAGTAGATGGACTAGCCAAAGTTCCTGTTAAAAGAACAACTTGACCGCCTTTTGCTTTAGCATCCGCAACACTTGATTTAATTTTTAAATCAGCTTCTTGCCATGTAGCATCTTTACCATCTATTTTGGTAACTTTAAGTCTCATACTGTCATAAAGCGACAATACAGAGGCATGAACTCTAGCATTTGCAGAAAACTTAGCTCCTTCTATAGTGTTGTTTTCAATTTTGATTGGTCTTCCTTCTCTAGTTTTTACCAACAAATTTGCAAAATCAAAACCATCAAACATAGTTGTTGCATAATAGTCTGCAACACCAGGAATGATTTGTTCTGGTTGTAACACATAAGGAATTGATTTATGAACTGGACCTTCGCAAGCTGCTAGAGTAGCTGCAGCTGTACTAAATCCTACATATTTTAAGAAATCTCTACGAGTAGTTGAAGAAGATGATAATGATTCTTTGTCTGATAAAAACTCATCCGTAGGAATTGGTTCAACAAACTCATTATTTCTAAGCGTCTCAACAACAGAACTATTTTCGTTTAGTTCTTCAACACTTTTCCAGTATTTTTTGTTAGATGACATTGGATATATATATTAGCTTTCTTAATTATTAATTTATTAATAGTGACATTTTCCACATTCTAAAGCTCCCATTTGTGCTGCTGTTAATTTTTCAACACCATATTTTTTTGAAAGCTCATCATGAATTTTGTCATAGTATGCGTTACCTTCCATTTTAACATCTGTTTCGCGGTGACACTTAATACACCAACCCATAGTTAATGGAGCAAATTGTTTTTGAATTTCATAGGTTTGAACTTCACCGTGACATTTTTGACATTCAACTCCTGCAACAGTAACGTGTTGAGAGTGGTTGAAATATGCAAAATCTGGAAGATTGTGAATTCTAACCCATTTTACAGGACTCGATTTTCCTGTATATTTTTGTAAAGATTTGTCCCAACCTACTGCATCATACAACTTTTGTATTTGAGCATCATAAAATACCTTAGAGTGTTCTGGAGTAGCGGTTGTGTCAGCAACTTCAGAAATGTTTTTATGGCAGTTCATACAAATATTTAATGACGGAATACCAGCATTTTTACTCACTCTTGCCGATGAGTGACAGTATTTACAATCAATACCATTACTTCCAGCGTGAATTCTGTGCGAAAAATGAATTGGTTGCACAGGAGCATAATTCTGATCAACTCCAACTTGCATCATCCAACCATAAGCAAAATAACCACTAGCAAGCAACAAGAAAATACTAGTAACTAATACTAAAAATTGGTTTTTTGCAAACGCTTTCCAAATTGGCAGTCTTGCTTCATTTTTAACAATTTCAATATTATTAGCTTTAGCAATCTTAGTTAACACATTGTTTACGAAGAACAACATAACAATCAACATAAACAACACTAAACTAAGCGCTGCAAGAATAACATTGTTAGAAATTCCACTTTCTTCTGTTGCACCGGTAGTTGCTCCAGCAACAGCTGTTTTGGCTGGCTCTGGCTTTGGCTCAGAAGTATAAGCCATTATGTTATCAATATCAGTTGTTGATAATTGAGGGAATGCTGTCATTACTGCTTTATTGTTTTCTTCAAACAATTTTACAGCTACTGCATCTCCTGATTTAATCAACGCCGAACTGTTGTTTACCCACTTATAAATCCATTCTCTTGGATGTTTATCAGCAATTCCTCTAAGTGCTGGTCCAGTAGATTTAGCATCAAGTTTATGACAAGCAGCACAATTCGCATTAAACAATGCTTTCCCTGCAGCAGCATCTCCACCGCCAGCTGATTTTGCATCAGCAGCAGGAGCAGCATCTGTAGCAACAGGTGCTGGAGCAGCATTTTGTGAGAAAGAAGAGATTGAAATTGATAGCGCTAAAGCTAAACCGAAGAGTATTTTCCTTGAAATTGAATTATGGTTTCCCACTTTTTTCATATTAAATTTATATTATCTCCTTTTTGGTATGATTTTTACAGTACACTATACTGGAAAATATCGATACTCTAATTTTAATTTGGACAAAAATACGACTTATGAACTATTCTCAAAACCTTAAATATATCTTAAATATCAATTTATATTAATTCTAAATAATGAATGTGTAAAGTTTTTGTAGATTAGCTTTACATTTGCATTAAAATCAATATTTTATGACTTTATCAAGAGACTTAACTTTCAGAATTTTATTCATTTTTTTGTTATTTTTTTCTGCAAATATTTTTGCTCAGGAAAATAAAGTTACTGTAATTCAAGATTCGAAAATTGAACAACTACTAAATGAAAAGAGAAAAATAAATGCTTCAATTACTGTAAATGACAGGTATAAAATTCAAATTTTCACTGGAGATAGTGAAAATTCCAAAAAGGCTTTAATTCAATTTAAAAAAGAAAATAAAAACATGGATGCTACTATTGTTTTTAGCACTCCTAATTATAAAGTATGGGTTGGTAATTTTAAAACTAGAATTGATGCTGAACGCAATTTGTCTTTACTGAAAAAAAAATATGCAAACGCTTTTTTAATTAAGCCCAACAAATAAAAAAAAGCCTCAATATTGAGGCTTTTTTTATTTTAATTTTTTTCTCACTTCTACCTCTTGGAAGGCTTCAATAATATCTAATTGTTGAATGTCGTTATAATTTTTGACTTGCATACCGCAATCATATCCTTTTGAAACTTCTTTGACATCATCTTTAAACCTTTTCAAAGCTGCCAATTCACCTGTGTAAATAACAACTCCTTCGCGTATCAATCTGATTTTAGAATTTCTGAATATTTTTCCATCCGTGACCATACAACCAGCAATAGTTCCAACTTTTGAAATCTTGAATGTTTCTCTAATTTCTGCTGTTCCTGTAACTTCTTCTTTCATTTCAGGAGAAAGCATTCCTTCCATTGCATCTTTCAAGTCATCGATAGCATCATAAATGATGGAATAGTTTCTGATATCTATTTCTTCTTTTTCTGCTAATTGTTTTGCGCTTCCTGCTGGTCGAACATTGAATCCAATAATAATAGCGTCTGAAGCTGAAGCTAAAAGAACGTCTGATTCTGTAATTGCACCAACTCCTTTGTGGATAATCTTTATTTGAATTTCTTCTGTTGAAAGTTTTGAGAACGAATCTGAAAGTGCTTCTACAGAACCATCAACATCACCTTTTAATATAATATTTAACTCTTTGAACTGTCCTAATGCTATACGTCTTCCAATTTCTGCCAACGTAATATGTTTTTGTGTTCTGACAGATTGTTCGCGTAATAATTGCATTCTTTTTGCAGCTATTTGTTTTGCTTCTCTTTCGTCCTCAAAAACATTAAATTTATCACCCGCTGTTGGAGCACCATCTAGTCCTAATATTGAGATTGGTGTTGATGGACCAGCAACTTTTACATTGTGACCTCTTTCATCTTGCATAGCTTTCACTTTACCGTGATTTTTTCCTGCAAGAACATAGTCACCAACTCTAAGAGTTCCTGCTTGAACCAATACGGTTGAAACATAACCTCTACCTTTATCAAGGAATGCTTCTACGACTGTACCTACAGCAGGTTTATCAGGGTTTGCTTTTAAATCTAAAATTTCTGCTTCTAATAAGACTTTTTCTAAAAGTTCTTTCACGCCAATACCTGCTTTTGCAGAGATATCGTGTGATTGATATTTTCCACCCCAATCTTCAACTAACAAGTTCATACCTGCTAATTTTTCTTTAATTTTTTCAGGATTAGCAGTTGGTTTATCAATTTTATTGATTGCAAAAATCATTGGTACACCAGCAGCTTGGGCATGGCTAATAGCTTCTTTTGTTTGAGGCATGATGTCATCATCAGCAGCGATTACAATAATAGCAATATCAGTCACTTGAGCACCACGAGCACGCATAGCGGTAAAAGCTTCGTGACCTGGTGTATCGAGGAAAGTTATTTTTTGACCATTATCTAAGCCAACAGAATATGCACCAATGTGTTGCGTAATACCTCCAGATTCTCCTGCAATTACATTTGTTTTTCTAATGTAGTCTAGCAAGGATGTTTTACCATGGTCAACGTGTCCCATCACGGTTACAATCGGAGCTCTGTGTTTTAAATCTTCTGGACTATCTTCTTCAACTTCAATAGTTTCCTCTATATCTGCAGTTGTAAATTGTACTTCATAACCAAACTCTTCTGCAACAATTGATAGCGTTTCTGCATCTAATCTTTGGTTCATTGTAACCATGATTCCCAGCATCATACAAGTTCCAATTACTTTGGTAATTGGCACATCCATCATAGTAGCGATTTCACCTACAGTAACGAATTCTGTTACTTTAAGAACTTTACTTCCTTCTTCAAGTGCCTGTAATTCATCTTCATTTCGTTGTCTGTGTGTGTCTCTTTTCTCTCTTCTGTATTTTGCAGCTTTAGATTTGTTGCCTTTACCTTGAAGACGTTCAAGAGTTTCTTTAATTTGGTTTTTAACCTCTTCTTCTGTTGGCTCTACTTTTTGAGCAACAGCTGGGCGATTTCCTTTTTTGAAATCTGGTTTTACAAATTTATTTTCTTTGCCTGCTACTGGGTTTACAGGTCTATTTTCACCTGGTTTAGAAGCAATTCTTTTTCTTTTGTTTTTGTTAGAATTTTGCGAAGAATTATTGTTGCCAGAGGCATTCCCTTGTTGATTGTTTGGTTGTCCTCCAGTTTTATTATCTTTTTTGAAATCTTCTTTTTTCTTTTTGCTTTTTTCAAATTGAGATAAATCGATTACTTGACCTGTAAGTGTAGCTCCTGATAGTTTTTGATATTGCGTTTTTATTTTCTCATCAATAACTGGCTCTTCTTTTTCTTTTACAGTCTCAGCAACATTAGTATTAGTTGAAGGTTCAACAGTTTTAATCTCTTCTTTATCTTGGCTAACTATTTCTTCTTTTTGAATTGAAGGAGCAGGTTTTGGGTTGAGTTCAATTTTTCCAACTTGTTTTGGACCTGTAACTTGAGCTCTTGCTTTGATTAACTCTTGTTTTTGACGTTCTTCTTCAAGTCGTTTTTTCTCTTCAATTTCTTTTTCTCTTTCGAGTCTGATAGCTTCTTTTTCTTTTTTTATTTCTTCACTAACCCCTTTTGAAGCTTCTTTGTTTCCTTTGTCGCCTGCAAACTGATCGCAAAGAATGTTGTGCACATCTTCAGAAATTTTTGTGTTTGGACTTGCTTCAATAGCAATTCCTCTGTCTTTTAAAAAGTCCACAGCTCTTTCTAAAGAAATGTTTAATTCCCTTAAAACTTTGTTTATTCTAATTGTTCCTTCAGACATAAAGATGTTTTATCGTTAGCTTTTT
>Ga0116175_1000995_pt1 | contig 18657 bp, 17 predicted proteins | sample AD_UKC125_MetaG_FD_89802 | JGI IMG/M metagenome (GOLD analysis project Ga0116175, IMG submission 89802) | Active sludge microbial communities of municipal wastewater-treating anaerobic digesters from USA - AD_UKC125_MetaG | ecosystem: Engineered > Bioreactor > Anaerobic > Digestate | place: USA... | reverse complement strand
TGCCGTCGCGCACACCGGCGACCACGCCGTCGGCCGCGGCCAGCACGGCCACACCGGCGCGCTGGGCCACCAGCGAGGGCACGCGGAAGTCGGTGCCGTCGTGGCCGTCGTAGCTTTGCGCCCCGCAGGCGTAGTCGCGGTAGACGGACGTCGGGTCATGGTCGACATAGTTCTGCACGAAGCAGCTCTGGCCCGGCACACAGTCGATCGGCAGCGCCAGCCGCAGTGGCGCCTGGGCCCGCGCCGTGGGGCTGCCAAACAGTGCGAAAACCATCATCGCAACGCCCGACAGGCGCTGGAAACGGCAAACGAGCCTGGTTTTCATGAAAAATTGCCCCTATCCCGGCGTCGATGGGTCATTTTTTGCTATCGAAAAGATACTTTTTCCGGGAGCGGTGCACGGGACGCGGCGGCGCGCTCAGTCCAGGTAGCGCACGCCGGTCAGTGCTTCCGACACGGCCCACAGGCGGCTGGCGACGGCTTCGTCGCGTGAGCGGCGGCTGGAACCGACCTTGCCTGGCGCGCCGCGCATCTCGCCCATCGATTGCGGGCCGCAGTAGTCGCCGCCCTGGATGTCCTCGCCCAGCGCGGCGTACAGCGTGGGTTGCGCGCCGCCACTGGCCGACTGGAAGATCAGCTCGGTCAGGGGCGCGAACAGCTGCACGGCCTTGGGCAGGTGCTGGAACAGGTTGGTGGCGGACACACCCGGGTGCGCCGCCACCGAGCGCGTCGTGTGGCCGGCGCGCGCCAGCCGGCGCTGCAGTTCGTACGCGAACATCAGGCAGGCCAGCTTGCTCTGCCCGTAGGCCAGGCGCTTGTCGTACCGGCGTGTGGCGTGCAGGTCATGAAAGCGGATGCCGCTCCACTTGTGTGCCAGGCTGCTCAGGGTGACGATGCGTGAATTTTGGGTCTTGACGATCAGCGGCAACAGCAGGCCTGTCAGGGCGAAATGACCCAGGTAGTTGGCCGCGAGCTGGCTCTCGAAGCCGTCCTCGCTGAGCGCGTAGGGCGGCATCATGATGCCGGCGTTGTTGATCAGCAGGTCGAGCGTGGCGTGGCGCTTGCGGTAAGCCGCTGCGAAGGCGCGGACGGAGGCCAGGCTGGCCAGATCCAGCACCTGGCATTCGACACGGGCCTTGGGATGCCGGGCCAGGATGGCGGCCTTCGCCGCCTCGGCCTTGGCCGGGTTGCGGCAGGCCAGCACGACGGTGCAGCCCTTGACGGCCAGGGCCAATGCGGTCTCGTAACCCAGGCCAATGTTGGCGCCGGTGACAACGGCGGTGCGCCCCGCCTGCGACGGGGCCTGTTTCAGGGTCCAGGACATGGATCGAGCTTCCAGGGTGGCAAGGCGCTCACCTTAACGGATCGCGGATGCCACCGGGGCGCGCCGGCTATTTCGCGGCCACTTTGCCGGTTGCTTTTCCCATGCGCGCCCGCGGCGCCGGGGCTGGCTTGGCGGCGGCTTTTCTGGCCGGGGGCCTGCCGGTGGCGGCCTTCTTCGCCGGTGCGCCAGCGGTGCTGGTCTTCTTCAGCATCTTCAGGAACTCGTCGTTGAACGCTTCGGTGATGACCTCGGGGTCGGGCACCAGGTGCGCGTCACCGATCACGGTCAGGCCCGCCATGCCCTTGTAGCTCAGGATGCTCACGGCCATGCCCAGCTGCTTGCCTGGGTGGGGCGCCCACGCCAGCATGCGCTCGATCGGCGCACCGGCCAGGTACAGCTCCTCGCGTGGCCCGGTGACATTGGTCATCACCACGCTGGCCTTGCGGCCGAACAGGTCGTTTGAGAAGTCTTCCAGAAACTTGGGCCCTCGGCCCAGCAGGTCCAGCAGTGCGCGGGTGGCCAAAGGCTCCGGCGATTGCTTGAGCGCATCCATGCGGGCCTTGGTCAAGGCCAGGCGGTGGTCGGCACGGGCGCGGGTCACCGCCAGGTCCAGCACCACCAGGCCGAACTCGTTGCCGAGCTGGCCCATGCGCTGGGGCGGGCGCAGGTCCACGGGCACCATGGCGCGCAAGGTGGTGGCATTCACGTTCACGCCGCGGCCCTTGAGGTAGGTGCGCAGGGCGCCGGTCATGGCGGCCACCAGCACGTCGTTGACCTTGGCCCCGTGCTGCTGGCCGATGGCCTTGATGTCGCTGATGGGGAAGGGTTTGGACCAGGCCACCCGCTTGGCCGGCCCGAAGTCCCCCTTCAGCGGCGACGGGGGATCGTCGGTGCGCAGCATCTCGCCCACCAGCATGCCGGCACCACCGGCCAGCGCCAGCGCACCCCGGGCCGCGCCGGCCACCGCATTGATCGCGGGCGCCAGCAGGCCCTTGTCGGCCACCCGGATGGGCTTGCCGCGGGGCCGCGGCGCCTGCAGGGGCGGTGCGCCGGGCGCCGGGTCGTACAGCCGGTTGATCAGGATCATCATCGCGGTGCCGTCGGCAATGCAGTGGTGGCAGCGCATGATGAGCGCGCTGCCGCCGTCCACGCCATCCACGAGATAGACCTGCCACAGCGGCAGGGCATGGTCCAGCGGCGTGCTGGCGATGTCGTTGATCAGCCCCACCAGCGCCTGCTCGTCATGCGGTGCCGGCAGGCCGATGTGGTGCAGGTGCTGGTCGATGTCGAAATTCGGCATGTCCTGCCAGTGGGGCGTGGGCAGCGGAAAGCCGGTTTCCACCACGCGCTGGCGAAAGCGGTCGAAGGTGACCAGGCGCTCGCGGTAGACCTGGCGCACCCGGTTGAAGTCCAGCGGCTCACGGGTGAGCACCACGCCCATCACGATGGCCAGGTTCGAGGGGCCGTCGTTGTGGAACCAGGAGGCGTCAGCCGCCGACATGGGATAGGTCTTGGTCATGGTTGTCTCGTTCCCGCCTTGTCGGGCAACCCGGTGAGGGGCGGGACGCCACCGGGCCGCGTGGGGGTATGGGCCCATGCTAGTGCGCGCGCCCGCGGACGCATTGATGGGCATCAAGGTCTCAGAGGAGACCGCCGCGGGCGGGCGCGATCGCATACAGTCGCCGCTGGTCCTGAACCCGTGGGTGCCGCCTGCCTTTCTGCCATGAGCCCTGCCGACACGTTGTCCCTTACCGCCGCCGATGGCCACCGATTCGAGGCCGCCCTGTACCGGGCTGCCCGTGCGGAGGCGCCAGTGCTTCTGTTCCTGCCGGCCCTGGGCACGCCCGCCAGGGTTTACCGGGGCTTTGCCGCCGCGTTGGCCGGGCAGGGCGTTCAGGTCTGCGTGCCGGACTGGCGGGGCATGGCCAGCAGTTCGCTGCGGGCCTCGCGCGCGAACGACCACGGCTACCGTGAACTGGTGGAGATCGACGCAGCGGCGGTGATGGACGCGCTGTCGGCCCGGTTTCCCGGCGCGCCGTTGTGGGTGGGCGGCCACAGCCTGGGCGGACAGCTCAGCACCCTGGTGGCGGCACGCCAGCCGGATCGCGTGCATGGCGTGCTGCTGCTGGCCAGCGGCAGCGTCTACCTGCGCTGCTATGCGAGCCGGCTGCAGCGCGGCATCCGCGCGCTGGGCCTGCTTTCATCGGTCACCGGGGCGGTGCTGGGGTATTTTCCGGGCCAGCGCCTCGGCTTCGGGGGCCGGGAGGCGCGCGGGGTGATGCGCGACTGGCTGCACGTGGCGCACACGGGCCGCTACGAACCCGCGCGGGCCTCCTTTGACTACGAGGCCGCCCTGGCGCACCTGGCGCTGCCGGTGCTGGCGCTGAACTTCCAGGCCGACACCTGGGCGCCCGAGGCCGCCGCCCGGTACCTGCTGGACAAGTTGCCGCGCTGCCAAAGGGATGCTTGGCACTGGAGTGCCTCGGACACCGGCGGCCGGGCTCTGGACCATTTTTCCTGGACCAAACAGCCGCATGAGGTGGTGCCGCGTTTGGCCGCCTGGCTGCTCAGCCACTGATTTTTGCTGCTACAAACCACCCTCACCAGGAGACCTCTGCCATGAAGACCCGCATCACCGAACTGTTCGGCATCCAGCACCCCATCATCCAGGGCGGCATGCATTTTGTCGGCCTGGCCGAGCTGGCCGCAGCCGTGTCCAACGCCGGCGGGCTGGGCCTCATCACCGGCCTGACCCAGCGCACGCCGGAGCTGCTGGCCAACGAGATCCGCCGCTGCCGCGAGATGACCGACAAACCATTCGGCGTGAACCTCACCTTCCTGCCCACGGTCAGCTCGCCCGACTACCCCGGCTACATCAAGGCGATCATCGACGGCGGCGTGAAGGCCGTGGAGACGGCGGGCAACAACCCGCAGAAGTGGATGCCGATGCTGCACGAGGCCGGCATCAAGGTGATCCACAAGTGCACCTCGGTGCGCCATGCGCTGAAAGCCGAGGCCATCGGTTGCGACGCGGTCAGCGTGGACGGCTTTGAATGCGGCGGTCATCCCGGCGAGGACGACGTGCCCAACTTCATCCTGCTGCCGCGCGCGGCCGAGGAGCTGAAGATCCCCTTCGTGGCCTCGGGCGGCATGGCCGACGGCCGCTCGCTGGTGGCCGCGCTGGCGCTGGGCGCCGAGGGCATGAACATGGGCACACGCTTCATCGCCACGAAAGAGGCGCCGGTGCATGAGAAGGTGAAGCAGGCGATCGTGGCGGCCAGCGAGCTCGACACCCGGCTGGTGATGCGCCCCTTGCGCAACACCGAGCGCGTGCTGCGCAATGCGGCCGTGGACCGCCTGCTGGCCAAGGAGCAGGCACTGGGCGCAGCCTTGAAGTTCGACGACATCATCGAGGAGGTGGCCGGCGTCTATCCGCGCATCATGCAGCAGGGCGACATGGAGGCGGGCGCCTGGTCGTGCGGCATGGTGGCCGGGCTGATCCATGACATCCCGAGCGTCAAGGAACTGATCGACCGCATCATGCTGGATGCCGACGGCATCATCCGCCAGCGCCTGACGGGCTTTCTGACGGCCTGAGCCCTCATTTTCTGATGATTTGTGCCTGATCCCAGCGCAAAATGGTCATAAAGTGCTATTGATTCAGGAGTTTGTTCGTTGGCAGGTCTGGCGCGGGAGCGTGCGGTGACGGCGCCCAACCCGGTTCCAGGTGGCGTCGAATCGGCCTACGCCTGGGCGCGGCTGATGGTGTCGCTGGCGCTGATGACCATCGGCGGCGTTGGCATGTACGGCGCCTCGGTGGTGCTGCCGGCGGTGCAGCAGGACTTTGGCGCGGCGCGGGCCGATGCCTCGTTTCCCTACACCCTGACACTGATCGGCTTCGGCCTGGGCGGCATCCTGATGGGGCGGCTGGCGGACCGTTTCGGCGTGATGGTGGTGTCGCTGCTGGGTGCGGGGGCGCTTGGGCTGGGCCTGGTCGCGGCCGGCGCATCCACCAGCCTGTGGCAATTCGGGCTGGCGCATGGCGTGCTGATCGGCCTGCTGGGCGTCTCGGCAACGTTTGCGCCGCTGGTGGCGGACACCTCGCTCTGGTTCACCCGCCGCCGGGGCATTGCGGTGGCGATCTGCATGAGCGGCAACTACCTGGCCGGCGCGGTGTGGCCGCCGGTGATGCAGCACTTCATCGACAGCGTCGGCTGGCGGCAGACCTACGTCGGGCTGGGCCTGTTCTGCGTGTTCACCATGGCGCCGCTGGCACTGTTCCTGCGCCGGCGCGCGCCGGGTCTGGCGGTGGCGGGAGAAGCGGGCGCGCCGGTGCCGAAGTCGGCGCGCTTCCTCGGCCACTCGGACCCGAATCACCCGCTGGGGATGACGCCGCTGCGCCTGCAGATGCTGTTGTGCGTGGCGGGCGTGAGCTGTTGCGTGGCGATGTCGATGCCGCAGGTGCACATCGTGGCCTATTGCACCGACCTGGGTTTTGGGGCGGCCCGCGGCGCGCAGATGCTGTCGCTGATGATGGCGCTGGGCATCGTGAGCCGGCTGGTGTCGGGCTGGGTGTCTGACCACATCGGCGGGCTGCGCACGCTGATGCTGGGCTCCGTGCTGCAGGGCGTGGCGCTGCTGCTGTTCCTGCCGTTTGACGGCCTGGTGCCGCTGTATGTGGTGTCGGGCCTGTTCGGCCTCTTCCAGGGGGGCATCGTGCCGAGCTATGCGCTCATCGTGCGCGAGTACTTCACGCCCGTCCAGGCCGGCGCGCGCATGGGCACGGTGCTCATGGCCACGCTGCTGGGCATGGCGCTCGGCGGCTGGTTGTCCGGGGCCATCTTCGACTGGACGGGTTCCTACCGGGCCGCCTTCGTCAACGGCCTGGTCTGGAACCTGGTCAACGTGAGCATCGTCGGCTTTTTGCTGTTCCGGGTGCGCCGGAGCCTGCTGAAGGGCACTTGAAAACTGACCCAAGGAATCGGGACACCGAGGTCCCTGAAACGGGGCCGGGCGGCCCCTTTCTTGACAAACCCACTTGCTGAAAGATACTGCACGCTGGCCTGAATGGCAGGCGCCCTGATCCCCAATCATCCCAAGGAGACCGCACCATGAAAATCCGATTTCCCACTGTGTCCGCCACCCTGGCGCTGGGCGCCCTGGCCCTGACGGGCGCCAGTGCCCTGGCCCAGCAGGCGGCCTTCAGCCTGTCCAGCCCGGATCTGTCGGGGGGCACCTTCGACAACAAGTTCGTGCTCAACGGATTTGGCTGCAAGGGCGGCAACGTCTCACCCGCGCTGGAATGGCGCAATGTGCCGCCCGGGACCAAGTCGCTCGCCTTGCAGGTCTACGACCCCGACGCGCCCACCGGCAGCGGCTTCTGGCACTGGGCGGTCTACAACATCCCGCCGACCAGTGCCTCGCTGGCACAGGGGGCCGGCAACGAGGCGGCCCGGCTGCCAGCCGGTGCGTTTGGTGGCAACACCGATTTCATGGACACCGGGGCCACCGGTGCCAACGGAAACTACGGCGGCCCTTGCCCGCCGCAAGGCGACAAGCCGCATCGCTACATCTTCACGCTCTATGCGCTGGCCGTCGACAAGGTCGAGGTCGCTGGCGGGGTGCCGAAGACCGGCAGTGCCGGGCTCTACGGATTCGTGCTGAACAAGGGGGTTGGCGCGGCCCTGCTGGGCAAGGCGTCGTTCACCGCCACCTATGGGCGCTAGGGCCTTGGCGGCCTGAGGTCTCGCTTCAACCACCCCAACACACGATCGTCATGGCCTATCCCCCGGAGTTTCTCAAGCTTGTGGACGAGTTCATCCATCTCGCCAACCGACTGGCCGACGACGTTGACGATGGCGAGGTCAGCGCGGCCATCCTGTTTGCTGCGGGCCGGTACAACGCCTTCAATTTCGTGTCGCGCAACGGCACTGAACAGGACAAGCCAGGCGCCGTGGACTTTTATGTCTCGGAGTACCGCAAGGCGCTGGTCTCCAACATGGACGGGGTGGTCGGGCCGGTGGTCCAGCCGCAGGGCTAGGGCGCCTGCCAAGCGCGAACGGCGACGAAGCCAGCGCGTCGAGCCAAAAAAAAGGCCCCGGACATCGTCCGGGGCCTTTTTTCCATGGCGAACAGGGACTTCGGCCGTCCCCGAGCAGGGCCTTCAGGGCTTGAAGGTGTCGCCGAGCACGATGTTTTCGCGCCGTGGATCGGCACCGCCTTCGAGCACCGTGGCGCCGTTGCGGGTGGCCTTGACGATGGTGCTGATGCCGCTGCTCTGCGAGGACACGCTGACGGTATGCCCCAGCGCCCGCAGACCGGTCACCAGCGGGTCGTTGCCACCGGCGAGTCCGCCGGAAGGCGTCGTGGCATTGATGTTCGGGTGCTCGCCGCCGACGTTGGTGGTGGCGCTGTTGGCGGCGCCGAAGTCCACCATCGAGGTGGCCTGCTGGGCGTCCATGCCCCAGTCGAGCACGCCGACCAGCGTCTTGATCACGTACTGGATGATGGTGGCACCGCCCGGTGAGCCGGTGCCCATCACGAAGTCGCCCATGGACCCGTCATCGGCCATCTTGAAGACCAGCGTGGGCGCCATCGAACTGCGTGGACGCTTGTTGGCCTGGATCCGGTTCGCGATCGGGCCCCCGGCGTCGCTGGCCAGCACCGAAAAGTCGGTGAGCTGGTTGTTCAGCAGGAAGCCGTTGGTCATGCGGAACGAGCCCATGCCACTCTCGATGGTGGTGGTCATCACGAGCACATTGCCCTGCTTGTCGACGATCGTCATGTGCGTCGTGCCTTTGCCTTCTGCCGTGCTGCTGCTCAGCGGCGCGGTGCTGAAGGTTCCAGCGACGGCGGTACCCATGCTGCGGCTGAAGTCAATCAGGTTGGCGCGGCTGCGCAGGTAGCCCTTGTCCAGCAGCGCAGCCGTCGATCCGCCCGGCAACGGCACGAAGTCGGTGTCGGCCATGTACTTGTTGCGGTCCGCATAGGCCAGGCGTTCAGCTTCGCTGATCAGGTGCACGCCCATCACGCTGGGCTTGCCGCCATTGGTGTCCATGGCGGTCGGCTTGTAGCCGGCCAGGTAGAAATTCTCCAGCACCCCCAACGCCGAGGCCACGGTCAGGCCGCCCGAGGAAGGGGCGCCCATGCCGCAGACCCAGTAGTTGCGGTAGGTCGTGCAGACCGGGTCGCGCTTCTTGGCCTGGTAGTTGGCCAGGTCGCTCAGCTCGGTCAGGCCTGGCGTGATCGTGAAGCTGGGGCTGCCGCCGCTGGTCATCTTGATCTTCTTGACGATGTTCTCGGCAATCGGACCGGTGTACAGGGCGTTGGCGCCGGTGCTGGCCAGGGCGGTCAAGGTGGCCGCGTAGGCGGGGTTCTTGATCACGGTGCCCAGGGTCTTGGCGGTGCCATCGGCATTCAGGAAGTACGCGGCGGCCTCGGGATCGGTGAAGAGCAGGGTGCGCGAGCCGTCTATGGCCGCCGCCATGCGACCGCTGATCGGGAACCCGTCGGTGGCGAGCTGAGTCCCCGCCTGGAACAGGTCCTTCCAGGCCAGGTTGCCATAGTCCTTGTGGGCGAGTTCGAGCATGCGCACGGCGCCGGGCGTGCCGACGGAGCGACCGCTCTGGCGCAGCGCATTGAAGGCGCCGCCGGACTCGGGCGCGGTTCCGGCTGGGATCGGCAGCGGGGCGGCCGGATTGCTGGCGCTGATGGTGCGCAGATAGTCTTCGGTGGCGGCGGCCGGCGCGGTCTCGCGGCCGTCATAGGACTGGACCTTTTTGGTCTTGGCGTCGTAGTGCAGCATGAAGGCACCGCCACCCAGTCCAGAGGATTGGGGTTCCACCAGGCCCAGCACGGCCTGGACGGCCACTGCGGCGTCCACCGCCGAGCCGCCCTTCTTCAGGATCTCGCAGCCTGCCTTGGAGGCATACGGATTGGCGCTGACCACCATGTAGGTCTTGGCCGACACCAGCGTCTTGGGTCGGTAGCCGGACGCGGGTTCCGGCGCGGACGGATCGCCGGGCAGCCCGGAGCCGACATCCACGCTGCCCCCGTCGGTGAGTTGCGCGCACTGGGTGTCCTGCGCCGCGGTGGTGGTCACGCTGTCGTTGCCGCAGCCTTGCAGGGCCAGCAAGCTGCCCAGCAGGGCCAAGGAACTGATGGTCTTCAACAGCGGAGGGCGCCACAGTGGCGGGTACACGGTTGCTCGGGATTCCATGGGGATTGCTCCTTGAACGGGGGTCAGTCGGACGACCATGGTAGGGGCAAGCGCCGACATTCGCACACGCCGGGGTTTCTGGTCAGGGAAAACACCAAGAGGACCGCCGACAAAGGTGCCAAGGTCGCTCGGGCCTGCGGGTTGCTCCCGTGGCGACACGCGGGGAGTGGTGGAACAATCGGGCGATGCAAGCCTTTCGCATCGGCTCGGGAGCCGGCTATTCAGGAGACCGGATCGACCCGGCCCGCGACCTGGCCGAGCGCGGTGCGCTGAATGCGCTGGTGTTCGAATGCCTGGCCGAACGCACCATCGCGCTGGCCCAGCTTCGGCGCAGCCTGGATCCCGACGCCGGGTATGACCCGCTGCTGGAAGAACGCCTGCATGCGGTGCTGCCAGCCTGCGTCGCACAAGGCACCACGCTGATCACCAACATGGGCGCCGCGAATCCGCAGGCCGCAGGTGAGGCGGTGCTGGCTGTGGGCCGGGCCCTGGGCTTGCCGCGGCTGCGTGTGGCGGTGGTGACGGGGGACGACGTGCTGGCGTGGATGCAGGCCCACGACGTGCCGCTGATGGATTCAGCTGAATCGGTGCGATCCCTCGATGGCCGGCTGATCTCCGCCAACGCCTACCTGGGCGCCGATGCCCTGTTGCCGGCCTTGCGCGCCAGAGCAGACGTCGTCGTCACGGGGCGCGTCGCGGACCCTGCGCTCTTCCTGGCCCCGCTCATGCACCACTTTGGCTGGCCGGCCGATGATTGGCAGCGCCTGGGGCAGGGCATCGTGGCCGGACACCTGCTGGAATGCGCCGCGCAGGTCAGCGGGGGCTACATCGCCGACCCGGGTTTTGTCGACGTGCCCCGGCTGGAAGCGGTGGGATTCCCGCTGGCCGAGGTTGACGCCGATGGCCGGTTTGTCGTCACCAAGCTGCCGGGGACAGGCGGCCGGGTCGACCGGCTTACCTGCACGGCCCAGCTGCTGTACGAACTGGAGGACCCGGCGCGGTACGTGCAACCGGACGTGGTGGCGGATTTTTCCGGCGTTAGGCTTCGTGAGGTGGGCACGGACCGGGTGCTGGTGCAAGGCGCGGGTGGCGCCCCACGGCCGGATCAGCTGAAGGTGACGCTGGGCTACCGCGACGGCTTTATCGGCGACGGGCAGATCTCGTACGCGGGACCAGGGGCACGGTCGCACGGTGAACTGGCGCTGGCCGTGCTGAAGCACCGCCTGCAGCGCCTGGGGCTGGATGGACAGGAACATCGCGCCGAGCTGATCGGCGTGAACGCCCTGCATGGCCCTCATTTGGGTGCGGAACACGAGCCCTATGAAGTGCGGGTGCGGCTCGCCGTGCGCGCACCCACCCGGGTGCTGGCCGAGCGGGTGGGTCAGGAGGTGGAAGCGCTGTATCTCAACGGGCCTGCTGGCGGTGGTGGGGTGACGATGGCCACACGAGAGGTGATCGCCGTGGCCTCGGCGCTCATCCCGCGTGAGGCGGTCCGTCCGCAATGCCACATTCTGGAGCTGTGAGATGAAAGTCCGCGACATCGCATTGGCCCGCTCGGGTGACAAGGGAAATCGCGCCACCCTCAGCGTGATCGCCTACGACCCGGCGGATTTCGCGTTGCTGGAGCGCAGCCTGACCGTGGCGCGGTTGCAGGCCCACTACCGGGGCATCGTTCACGGGGCGGTGCAACGCTACCCGCTGCCACAACTGGGGGCTGTGCATTTCGTCATGAATGACGCCCTCGGCGGTGGCGTGACCCGCTCGCTGGCGCTGGATGCGCACGGCAAGAGCCTCGGTGCGGCCATTCTGGACCTGCCGCTGGACGGCGATGGCGATTGAATTGCCCCTACACTCGAAACCAGAACATTGACTATGAAGGAGACCTCCATGCGTTTTTCATCCCGTTGTCTGGCCGTGATTTCCGGAGCCTTGCTGTGCACGTCGGCGGCCCTGGCTCAGTCCTTTCCGAGCAAGCCGATCAAGGCCATCGTGCCGTTCGCCGCGGGCAGCGCCACCGACCAGATCGGGCGCGCCTTCGCGACCAAGATGTCCGAGACCCTGGGGCAGCCCATCGTGGTGGAGAACAAACCCGGCGTGAACGGCATGCTGGGTGCCGACGCCGTGGCCAAGGCGGCGCCGGACGGCTACACCATCCTCATCGGCACCAACAGCACCAATGCGGCGCTGAAATACCTGATGAAGAAGCTGCCCTATGACCAGGACACGGCCTTCGTGCCGGTGGGCTTCCTGGGCTCGGTCCCCCTCATGATTGCCGTGAACCCCGAGGTACCGGCCAAGACGCTGAAGGAGTTCGTCGATCTCGCGAAGGCCAAACCGGGGCAGGTGAGCTTTGCCTACGCCAGCACCTCGCAGCAGGTCTCCTCGGAGATGCTGGCCAGCATGGCGGGCATCTCGATGAACCCGATTCCCTACAAGAGCGGGCCCGCCGCGATGACCGACCTGATCGGCGGTCAGGTAAACATGTTTGCCGCGGATTTCGGCGTCACCGTGTCGCAGCACAAGGCGGGCAAGATCCGTGGATTGGCCGTGACCTCGTCCAAGCGTTCCGCCGCGGTGCCCGAACTGCCGACGGTCAACGAGGCGCTGGGCTTGAAGGACTATGAACTGATCGCCTACTTTGCGGTCTTCGCGCCGGCAGGCACCCCGGCAGACGTGATCGCCAAACTGAACCAGGCAATCAACACCGCGGCGCAAAGCAAGGACATTCAGGAAAAATTTGCGGCCACCGGCTTTGCGATCGACCCCGGCACGCCCGAGGCACTGGCCTCGCGCAACAAGGCTGAAACCGTCAAGTGGGCCAAGGCGATCCGCGACGCGAAGATCGAACAGCAGTGATCAAAGGCCGGCCGGGCTCCCGTTTCCGGCGCCTGGATCTGTGCGACCGCGACACTGATCCGTCGCGGAACGATTGGCCTGGCTTGTATCCAGGCAATCCGGATCAATGCCCCGGCGAGTGGGGCAATCGCAACTGCGCCTTGAGTGCCACGCGCACGCAGTCTTTCATGTGTTCCTCGCCCAGGTAGCGAATGGCTGTGTAGCCGATCACCGCGGATGCGACTTGGCCAGCGACGGGAACGAAGCGTGCGGCCTGGCGTGCCGTCAACCGCATGCCGACCATCTGGGCCGCCTTGAGGATCAGGTCACGCGTGATGAACTTGCCGATCAGCACCGAGCCGACCATCGCGATCGCTTTCTGCACCCGGTCGCGCTCTTGTGGCGTCAGGTGGTCGATCTGGTCGGGCATCAAGCCGAATTCAGCGTTGATGCGCGGGATCAGCCGGGTCAGCAGCGCGGCATCGACTGCCCAGTCCAGCCCCGGAATCGGCACGGCGCCCGCTGCGGCTGCCACCAGCGCGCGGCGGTGCAACATCTTGCGTCCACGAAGGACTGCGGCGGTCAATGCCGGATGACCACTCGCCAGTTCGAGCGAAGAAGGCATCGGCACGCGTTCAGCTGGACTTGCCTTTGATCAGGCCGTAGACGAACAGCAGCACCACGGCGCCGACGACGGACGCAAAGAAGCCTGCCACGTCGCCGCTCTGGTACAGCCCCAGCGCCGCGCCAGCGTAGCTGGCGACAAACGAGCCCGCGACACCGAGCAGGGTGGTCATGATCCAGCCCATCTGGTCGTCGCCAGGCTTGAGTGCGCGGGCGACAAAGCCGACGATCAGGCCGATGAACAGGGTTCCGAGGATGGGCATCATGGTGGCGCGACCTTGCAGAGTTGACGAAGCCGACACTGTACCCTGAGAGCCCAGCGTTCGGTGGCGTCAGCTGGTGGGCGAATCAGGCCGACAGGGCGTGTTCGAGCTGCTCGCTTAAAGCCAGCCACTGTTCTTCCAGGGTGTCCAGCTCGGCGCTGGCGTTCTTGAGCTGTCGGCCTGCCTCGGCCAGCTCCGCTGCGGGCAAAGGCTTGCACAGGCTTTGTTCCAGCCGAGTTTTCGCCACCGTCAGTTCCGCGATGCGCGCCTCGGCTTGATCCAGCTGACGCCGGATGGGGCGGGTTTTCTCGGCGGCTTGTTGTCGTCGCGCTGCGTCCTGCTTGCGCTGTTGCTGCGCGTTCGCGCCGGCAGGTGTCGGCGTTGGGGCTACAGCCTGCGGTTTCGCGGCTTCGACACGGGGCGTGGCCTGTGCTTCACGGTCGGAGAGGCGGGCCGCCTCGCGCTGACGCCGGGCTTCGTCGAGCAGGTAGCGCTGGTAGTCGTCGAGGTCGCCATCGAAGGGCTCAACGCCCCCACGTGACACCATCCAGAACTCGTCGCACACGGCGCGCAACAGGGCGCGGTCGTGGCTGACCAGCATGACCGTGCCTTCGAACTCGTTCAGTGCCATGGACAGCGCCTCGCGCGTGGCCAGGTCCAGGTGGTTGGTCGGCTCGTCGAGCAGCAGCAGGTTGGGGCGTTGCCAGACGATCATGCACAGCACCAGGCGTGCTTTTTCGCCGCCGCTCATGCTGCCCACCGCCTGTTTCACCATGTCGCCGCTGAAGTTGAACATGCCCAGGAAACTGCGCAGGTCCTGCTCGCGGGTGGCCTGGCCGCTGATCTTGCCTTCTGCAATGAGGTCTCGCACGAGACGGATCATGTGTTCGAGCGGGTTGTCAGCCGGTCGCAGCACATCAAGCTCCTGCTGGGCGAAATAGCCGATGTTCAGGCCTTTGCCCTCGGTCATTTCCCCGCCCAGCGGCGCGAGTGCGCGCGCCACGGTCTTGACCAGGGTGGACTTGCCCTGGCCGTTGGCGCCCAGAATGCCGATGCGCTGACCGGCGAGCACCGAGCGGTTGACATTGCGCACGATCACCGTTGGCGGTGCGCCGGGTGCGGCGTCTTCGGGCGGCGGGTAGCCAAAGCTCACGTCGTGCATGGACAGCATCGGGTTGGGCAGGTTGGCGGGCTCCCTGAACTCGAAGGTGAATTCCGCTTCCGCAAGCAGCGGCGCGATCTTCTCCATGCGGTCCAACGCTTTTACACGGCTCTGCGCCTGCTTGGCCTTGCTGGCCTTCGCCTTGAAGCGGGCGATGAACTTTTGCAGGTGCGCAATCTTGTCCTGCTGCTTGGCGTAGGCGGTCTGCTGCAGGGCCATCTGCTCGGCGCGCAGGTCCTCGAACTTGCTGTAGTTGCCGCCGTAGCGGGTCAGGCGGGCCCCTTCGATGTGGACCGTGACGTCCGTGACGGCATCCAGGAATTCACGATCATGGCTGATGACCAGCATCGTGCCGGGGTAGCGCTTGAGCCAGGCTTCCAGCCAGACCAGGGCGTCGAGGTCCAGGTGGTTGGTCGGCTCATCCAGCAGCAGCAGATCGGAGGGGCACATCAGGGCGCGCGCCAGTTGCAGGCGCATGCGCCAGCCGCCGGAGAAGCTGTTCACCGGCTGATCCAGTTCGCGGGTCTTGAAGCCCAGGCCCAGAATCAGCGCCTGCGCGCGCGCGGCCGCGTCGTGGGCGCCGGCATCGTGCAAGGCCGTGTAGGCATGGGCCATGCGGTCATAGTCATCGGTGGCTTCCGCCGCAGTGACCTCCTGCTGGGCGGCCAGCAAGGCCGTGTCGCCCTCGACCACGAAATCGGTGGCGGACTGGTCGGTTTCCGGCATGTCCTGGGCCACCTGGCCCATGCGCCATTGGGCCGGAATGAAGTATTCACCGCCATCCTCGTGCAAGGAGCCATTGAACAGGGCGAAGAGGGAAGACTTGCCCGCGCCGTTGCGGCCCACCAGGCCGACCTTTTCACCGGGGTTGAGGGTGACGGACGCGCCGTCGAGCAGCACCTTGGCCCCCCGGCGCAGGACAACATTCTTGAGGGTGATCATGGGTGTGTGGGGTGGGCCTGCCACGCCGCCAGGGCCTCGCGGGTCAGCAACAGAACCTGGTCGGCGCCGGCGCTGGTCTCCAGCCAGATGGCTTCCAGCGTCGGGAAAGCGGATTCAAAATGGGTGCGCTCATGGCCGATCTCCAGCACCAGCACACCATCGGGCGTGAGGTGCGCGGGCGCATCGCGAAGCAACGGGCGGACAAAGTCCATGCCATCATCGCCGCCAGCCAGCGCCAGTGCAGGTTCCGCACAGAACTCGGCGGGCAGGGCGGCCATGCTGCCGGCGTTGACGTAGGGCGGGTTGCACAGAATGAGGTCGTAGCGTTCAGGCAGCAAGGCCAGTCCGTCGGACTCGACCAGGTGAATGCGGTGCTGCAGCGCGTGGCGGTCCACATTGATGCGGGCCACGGCCAAGGCGTCGGGGGAGATGTCCGCGGCGTCCACGGTGACGTCCGGGTAGACCATGGCTGCCAGCACGGCCAGGCTTCCGTTGCCGGTGCACAGGTCCAGCACCCGGGTGGTGTGCTCGTTCAGCCAGGGATCGAAGCCGCCGCCGTATTCGGGGTGGGCCAGCAGCTCGGCGATCAGGCTGCGCGGCACGATGCAGCGTTCGTCCACGTAGAAGGGCACGCCTTGCAGCCAGGCTTCATGCGTCAGGTAGGCCGCGGGTTTTCGGGTGCCGATGCGTTCGCGCAGCACGGCGGCCACCTGCTCGCGCTGGGCGGCGTTTACCGGCAGGTCGGCAACGGATTCCGGCCCGTCGAGCGGGGTGTCCAGGGCCAGCCCCAGCCGCCACAGCACCAGCCAGGCCGCCTCATCGAAGGCATTGGTCGTGCCGTGCCCGAATACCACCCCCGCCTCATTGAGCTGGCGCGCGGCATCGTCGATGAGTTCGATCAGGCGGGTATCCCCCCGGGTCATGGCGCAAGACCGTGGTGCAGGTTTTCCAGCACACGGCGATAGATGTTTTTCAGGGGCTCGATGTCGCTGACCGCCACGTGCTCGTCGATCATGTGGATGGTGGCGTTGGGCGGCCCGAGCTCGATGACCTGCGGACAGATCTGGGCGATGAAGCGGCCATCGCTGGTGCCGCCGGTGGTTGACAGCTGGGTGTCGAGTCCGGTTTCCGCCTGAATGGCAGCCTGCACCGCCTCCACCAGCGTGCCCGGTGGCGTGATGAAGGGTAGGCCCCCGACCGTCCAGGTGAGCTCGAAGTCAAGTCCGTGGCGCCGCAACACGTCGGACAGGCGCTGCTGCAGGCGGTCGGGGGTGGACTCGGTCGAGAAACGGAAGTTGAAATCGATGACCACATGGCCCGGGATCACGTTGCTCGCGCCGGTGCCGCCATGGATGTTGCTGATCTGCCAGCTGGTGGGTGGGAAGAATTCATTGCCGGGGTCCCACTCGATCGCGACCAGTTCTGCCAGCGCCGGCGCGACCCGGTGAATCGGGTTGCGCGCCAATTGTGGGTAGGCGATGTGCCCCTGGACACCCTTGACCGTGAGCTTGCCGCTCATGGTGCCGCGCCGGCCATTCTTGATCATGTCGCCGGTGCGTTGCACGGACGTGGGCTCACCGACGATGCAGAGGGTGGGAGCGTCACCCCGCCGGCGCAACGCCTCGCAGACCACGACCGTGCCGTCGACGGCGGGGCCTTCTTCGTCGCTGGTCAGCAGAAAGGCAATGCCAAGTGGCGATTCAGGATACGCCGCGATGAACTCTTCCGTGGCCACCACCATGGCCGCCAGAGAGGTTTTCATGTCGCTGGCGCCGCGCCCGTATAAGCGGCCGTCCCGGTGCGTGGGCGTGAATGGGTCGCTGCGCCATTGCGCCAGCGGCCCGGTGGGCACCACGTCCGTGTGACCGGCGAAAGCTATCGTTTGTATAGCTTCAACTGACCGCTTGACGCCGGGATTGAACCATTTTGCCCATAAATTTCTCACCCGCTGGCCTGGCGGGCCGCTTTCGATGACCTCGCAGGCAAAACCGAGCGGCTGCAGGCGCGCCACGACCAGGTCGATGCAGCCCGCGTCGGCCGGCGTCACGGAGGGCAGCGAGATCAGTTGTTCAGCGAGGCGCAGGGTGGCGGACATGTCAGCGGGACCTTGGGGTGGCGACGCGGGGCCGAATCAGGCCGGCGCCTTGGCGGCGGGCGTGTGAGGGGGCTGATGGACGTCCAGCGTGATTTCGGTGAACGAGGCCTCGTCCGACTGGGTTTCTGCCTGCTGCTCGGGCGCTGCGGCCCGGGCAAAGTCGTTCTGCAGGCGCCACATCAGGTTGGTCGGCGAGTCGGCATGGGCGATACCTTCCTTGCGGTCGACCTGGCCTTCCATGATCAGGCGGGCAATGTCCTGCTCGAAGGTCTGGGAACCTTCGGCCAGGGAGTTGTTCATCGCTTCCTTCACACCCGAGAAATTGCCCTGCTCGATGAGTTCGGAGGTCAGCCGTGTGTTGAGCATCACCTCCACGGCGGGCACGCGGGTGTTGTGCACGGTGCGCAGCAGGCGTTGCGACACGATGGCCTTCAGCGCCGAGCCGAGGTCGCCCAGCATGGCCGGGCGCACTTCGGCCGGGTAGAAGCTCAGGATCCGGTTCAGCGCCTGGTAGCTGTTGTTGGCGTGAAGGGTCGACAGGCACAGGTGGCCCGACTGGGCATAGGCGATCGCGGCCGACATGGTTTCGCGGTCGCGGATCTCACCGATCATGATCACGTCGGGCGCCTGGCGCAGCGCGTTCTTCAGGCCGATTGCCAGCGCCTGGGTGTCGCTGCCGACCTCGCGCTGGTTGACGATCGACTTGCGGTTGCGGAACACGAATTCCACCGGGTCTTCAATCGTCAGGATGTGGCCCATGACGTTTTCGTTGCGGTGGTCCAACATGGAGGCCAGCGTGGTCGATTTGCCGGCCCCCGTGGCGCCGACCATCAGGATGAGGCCACGCTTTTCCATCACCAGCTCGGCCAGTATGTTCGGCAGATTCAGGGTCTGCAGCGCCGGGATGTCGGAAGAGATGTAGCGGATCACCGCGGCGTAGGTGCCGCGCTGGCGCATGGCGCTCAGGCGGAAGTTGCCGACATCAGGCACCGGGATCGCCATGTTCAGCTCGCCGGTCTCTTTCAGCTCCTCGATCCGGTTCGGGGGCACCACTTCCGCCAGCAGGTTCACCGTGGCCTCGACCGGCAGGATCTGGCTGTTCATGGGGATGTACTGGCCATTGATCTTGATGATCGCGGGGGCGTGCGCCGACAGGTAGACGTCGGACGCCTTGCGTTCGGCCATCAGCCGCAG